>JGI24890J29729_1001233_pt1 | contig 12092 bp, 10 predicted proteins | sample FreactcultureFD7_FD_29729 | JGI IMG/M metagenome (IMG submission 29729)
ACACTTTGCCATGTCAAACCACCACCACCGCCACCACCACCTCCGGTGCTGTATGGTGCTCCATTACCCCAATATACGCCACTGTTTGTAATGATGTTACCAAAGTGAGCAGTGACGCTAGTTGCGCTACTTGTCAAATATGTTGCAATATCACTATTCAAGCCTGCTTTGGTTTCATACGTAGCGTTTGCATATGTATAGAATCCACCAACGTTGGCTTGCAATGTTCCTAAGACAGCAGCATTGGCTGTAACTTGAGTTTGTAATCCAGCAATCTGAGTTGTATGAGTTGCAATAGTTGCTGCATTGCTAGTCATCTGTGTTTGTAGACCGGTAATTAAAGCAGCATTACTTGTAATTTCAGTTTGGTGAACTGCAAGAATAGCAGCGTTACTTGTAACTTGTGTTTGTAGACCAGTGATTAATGCAGCGTTGCTTGTAATGAAAGCAGCATTGCTTGTGATCTGATTTTGCAAGCCTGTGATTAATGCGGCATTGGCAGTAACTTGAGTTTGCAATCCTGTAATCAAAGCAGCGTTACTTGTAATGAATGCAGCATTACTTGTAATTTCAGTTTGTTGAACAGCAATTTGTGCTGCATTGCTGGTCATTTGTGTTTGTAGACCAGTGATTAATGCGGCATTACTTGTGATTTGACTTTGCAATCCAGCAACGCTAGTATTGATGCTGCCAAAAATGCTTACGCCGTTTGCAAAGTTATATGTGTTAGTGTAAACTGAACCAGCAAACAAGTTACCTTGAATACCAGCACCACCATAACTTTGTAATGCACCAGTTGTTGTGCTTGTTGCGGCAGTTGCGCTATTTGCTACGACTAAACCAGTTACAATTTCATCATATCCGTTTGAAATGATGTTACCTTGAACTGTTAAATTACCACCAATAGTAATGTTACCACCAAATGTACCTGTATACATTGGAAGATAACTTGCAATAGCACTATTCAAGCCTGCTTTGGTCTGATAGGTAGTATTTGAATATAGATAGAATCCACCAATGTTTGCATTTGTTGCACTTAATGTAGCAGCATTGGCAGTAACTTGTGTTTGTAAACCACTAATTAAGGCAGCATTGCTAGTCATTTGACTTTGCAAACTAGTTACGGCTGCAGCATTGCTTGTAATGAATGCGGCATTGCTGGTCATTTGACCTTGCAAACTAGTAATTTGTGCAGCGTTACTTGTGATTTCTGCTTGTTGAGTTGTAATCAATCCAGCATTGGCTGTCAATTGAGTTTGTAGGGAAGTCTCAATTGTTTTGATTGATGTAATTGTTGGATCTGTACCACTTGCAAGATATGCAGCAACGTTACTGTTACCATATGACGAACCACCGCCTGTGGCGAATGTTGCATTTGCATATGTTTCAAAAGCAGTTAAGGCCGCTTGAGTTGCATAGGTTGCATTAGAGAATGTCTTTGTTGCATATGTTACGTTGGCAAATGTATAAAAACTTCCAATGTTTGCATTAGTTGCAGATTCTGCCGCTTGAATTGCAGTGATTGTTGGATCATTGCCAACAGACAAATATGCTGCAACGTTACTGTTGCCATATGTTCCTGCACCACCACCAAATATAACTGGTGAGCCGTTTGCCCACAAGTATGTGTTAGTTGCAATTTGACTTGGATTCAATGGTCCGTTATATGTTGGCAAATAACTAGCAACATTAACATCACTGTATTGACTTATAGTTGTATAAGACTTTACTGTTGAATAACCAGTGGCTGGATCAAGTTGAAATTGCACGTTACCGTTGTTGTCAAGCAATGTCAATAATTGCTGTGCCGAGTTTAATATCGGAGTCGTGCTTGATACTCCGTATAAACCTGTTGTATTTCCGACTGCTACGTTAGCCATTTCGTTATCCTTATCTTGTGCTCATGCGTTGTTCGCGGCGTGGTTGGAATACGCTAGTCAACTTGTTGTGACCACCGCTCCATTTACCTTTGTTGTTCTGATCTTCAACAATATTCCATGCTTCTTGGAATTTCTTGTCCCAGACTGCTGCATCATCAGCCATTTTGCGTTTCAAATAGTATTCACGTAGGGTGCCATAGATATAGCCTTCTGGCCAACTTTGCAACACAACGTTATTTGTAACAACAGTTACGCCATCTGTTTCTAAACTAAACAACAATGGCCATGTTTGGAAGTAATACAAATTGATTACAGTACCTTCACTCAGTGCTGGAATGAACTCATACTTTTGACCAACTTCACTGAATTGACCACGGAATACTTCCGAAATATTGATTGGATTCAAATAAATGTTTTGAACCAATTGTTCAGTAATCATATCACGATCACCAATGCGATCATAAACGATCCATGGTCCAGCGCCTTGACTTGCACTAGCACTTGGTCCTTGATTAAAGAACAAGATGGGTCTGTTCATATTTGCTGGAATAGAAATTGCACCCCATTGATCAGCAACACCAGTGGTGGTCCATGGGTTTGTTCTTAATCCTGGCAATTCAATGTTACGCATTGAAAGTTCAGCAAGAAAGATACATTGTTTGATTTCAGTATCGTTGGTTGAGCCAGTGAATTGTTCAATATATGTGACCAATGCATTTGCGTCAGGTATCATCGTTGACATGATTATTATTTTCCTTATTGTTGAGGTACGAAGTTTGCACCCTCAAAGAATGCCTTTTGTCCAACTGCGGTGGGATAAGGCACTTCAATTGGAATGGGTAGTTTGCCACCTGGGTAGCATACGAAGTCGTTGTATTCTTGTTGGACGACTTTATAGAATTGGGCCTTGAGTGACTTGTCTCGTTTGATTGCTGCCCATGGCATATTACCGAAATATTTACTTGAAATCTCCCAGGCAATTACTTCTGGAATTTCAATCCATTTGTATCCAAGTTTGCCATCTGGCATTAGAGGAGCCAATGGATCCATGTATCCTGCTTCCGCACGTTTGCGATATTCTTGACATTGTTCGCGGATATACTNCACGTTCAATTGTTCTTTAGTCATAAAGAATTTGCCATCAACACGACCAGTTGTTGTTTTGATGTTTTTGCTCTTATTGAAATCAGTATTGGTCCAATCGCCTTTTAAGTGATTGTATAATGCATTATTTCTTAATAGTCTGTCTGCGATACCGTTGTCGGCTGTTGCAAGTCCGCCTCTGTCCCAGCGGTGGGCATCTTCGTTAAACTCTGGCTCAGCATCATCGGCCAAGTAACTTTTATCTGTGTAACCGTTAAATTCGTTCATCATCTATTATTTAGTGCAACGCAAAAGGGCTCCCTAAGGAGCCCTTTATTTTGCTAATCCTAATCGTTAAGATTAGAAAGAAGCAGCGTCCCACGCATTTAAGCGAACAACGTTAGATGCAGCACGAGTTCCGCCGATGATAGTAGAAGCACCACCATTACCAGAACCGAACGACACGGATTGTCCACTTGCGCTGATGTCATGAAGAACACCAACACCTGCTGGGTTACGAACGATCAATGTACCTTCCATAATGAACTGATCCAAACTTGCATCAGCATTTGAGAAGATTTCGTTGTTAGGACCTAGGTCACGCAACGAACCCCATTGTAGAACTTCTTCGTTCAAGAAGTAGATTTGGTTACCAGAACCAACTTGATCCATGATCCAAGAATCAAAAATCTCGTATGTGTAGTTGAAGTCACCTTCGTAAGTAGCGATAGTGTCACCACGTTCGCTGTTTACACGGTTGATACTACGGCTGGTTGGCATTGTATCAGACAAGTGAGTGCGCAACGATGTTGGGCAAACGATTGTGCGGATTTTGGCATTGAAACGTTGTTCAGCAGTTGTAACCAACTGTTTATACAACGATGGAGCGAATTGTTGCAATGTACCAGTATAAGAGTAGAAACTAGATCCTAAACCTTCACCAGTGTTAGACAAAGAACCGCTAGACAATGAACCACCAACGATCCAGGTGTTACCTGTACCTTGAGTTGTTACGTCGCTAGATTCGTTGTTGAAAACTGTGTAGTATGTAGAACCACTTGCTGGGTTGAACGAATGTGTACCAGCGAAACTGTTCAAAGAACCCATACGACGACCAGTAGCCGAAGTAGTTGTAGAAACACCGTAACCAGCGCTTGTAACGTTAGCGTTAGTGTTGTTTGGGTTAGCATCACCTGTAGGGTATGTGAAAACTGTTGCAGGGATACCTACACCAGCAGCAGTACCGCTTTGTCCGCTGTATTTTGTACCGATTTGGTCAGCACGAACGATTTGAGCCTCAACGTCAAACATCAATTCAATCAATTGCTTGACTTCTTGGTATGCTTGAGGATCTCCACCTGCTTGTTCAACGGCACGTGCTGTACCAGTTGCACCAACAACTGTAGAGAAGATTTGAGTGTAGTTACCCAAGTTGGCACGTTGGTTAGCCTCAACTTGTGTAGAACTTACAGCAGCACCTTCTAATTGTGCTTGAGTTTGTGGTAGACGATACACGTCGTTTGTCCATAGTGGCAATGTAGAAACGACTTTACGCTTCTTAGCCATACACATGTTCAAAACTGGGGTGTCATCTTTGACGCGGTTGGACACATCTAGGTCCAAATCTTTAACAACGATATCAGTTTGGTAGGTACCTGTTCCGTTGCCAATGGTTGATGTTGAAATAAACGACATTTTAATATTCCTTTATGTTATGTCTTAATTTATTTACTCGTTCTACGCTGGGCTCTTAGAGCGCTCAACTGTTGCATGAGTAAATTATCTGCGGCTTTCATATCGCCGCCCTTGGCTTTACTGCGAAGATCAGTCAAATTGTCACCTTCACGTGGGCTAGGTAAGTTTGTACTTGCTTTACGATGTGTCAGAGCAGCAATGCTGGATCCGGCACTCCGAGACTTAGGTTTATCACGATATTTCAATCCATCACGTACCAATGACAATAAATGTTCATCACTAGCGATAAGATCAATATTCTCAATTCCTGGCACCAACTGTCTACGGGCTCCCTCCCAACCAGTTGCAAGTTTTTCTTTAATTTCATTGTAAACAACAGAATTACGTAATTCGTTGTCTTTAAAATTCTTGCGACTTGTCTCAAGTGCTTCTGCTACTTGTTGCTTACGCATATCATAGAACTGGTCAACGTTTGGCTTCAACTGCTTGACTAATTCACCTTGTTGGCGAATGTAGTTTTCGTTTTGTTGCATGTTTGCACGGATACGAGCCTGTTGTGCAGGATCATTCGTAGCAGCCAATTGTTGGGCAAAAGTATTTTGGTACTGTTGCACTCTGATGATTTCATCGTAAGCCTTTTGTAACTGAGGCTGAACAGTAAACTGCATGGCCAAGACTAGACCTTCTTGCTCGGCTCGTTTGTTTTGTAAAAACTCATCAAACTCTGCACGTTCAATTTTCAATTGTCTTGCGTCTTCGCTGATTGCTGCACCTTGACCTAATATGGCTGCGGCTTTCTTGGCATCAATTGTAATCTCTTTACCATTGCGCATAAACTTGAACTTGGCGTTCGGATTAGTTTCTGCGAAATCTAAAAAGTCAATCAATTCCTCGGATGTTGAATCTGCGTCGCTTACCTCTGCAGGGGCTGCGGATTCTTCATTGCCTTCACTATACTCTGCTTCTGGCTCAACAACTTCTGGCTCTACAAAATCGGTATCATTGTCAACAACTGGTGTGTCGTCAACTTTGACTCCCTCTGGCGCCACAGGAGCAGCAGCATCTGCCGATGTTTCTGACCCTGCTTCAATAGTTTTAGGAGCATTCATTTGGTTACGCAATGTTTGTTCTTTCATTGCGGCCATTTTGGCTGCTATTGAGTCTAAACCACTATTGACATTTTGGATCGGTACCGTCTCGGGTGTGAGATTAGGGCGATCCTGCACAATATTGTCCATTAAGGACTCCTTTCAATTATGAGTTGGGGCTGTCAGAACCTTTGTTCTGTTGGCTTACCACTCGGTCTTTGAAGTACGCTGCTCTACGCAACGACTTTACAAATTCGTCTACGCCTGCTATTTGATTTACAAAAGCAATACGTAATTTATCATCATCCTCAGTGTGACCTGTAATCTCACTGATTAAATCCATCCGTTCAAACTTAAATTGGTGAACGAATAGTGCAAATTCTCGGTTCGCTAACAGTGCTTCTGCCTGCGAACCCTGGCTTTTTACTTTGTCCAACTGCGCTGGTGTCATTTTCTTAATACTATTAAGATCCACCGTCATGCGATTGTTGAACGCATCAATTGTTTCTTGGGTTAACATAAAAATTAAATTAAATTCAATATAATTTATTTATGTTTTAAAAAGCACGAGCCTTATGTTGTCCCATTAATGCATAGCCTTCAAGTTGACGTTTAGCATCATTACCGTTAATATCGGCAATAATTTCTTGTGCTCTTGCCATGGCAAGTTGAGCGTCTGCTTGATGTTTCTGATCTTCTGGACTTGGTCCTTGTTGTGACTTAGCAGCCTGACTTTGTTTGACCATCTCCATGACTTCATCCTGTGTTGGCAAATAAACATCACAGTCCTTGACGCCAAGTGTATACAACATATCTTCGTATGTTTTACGCATTTTCTTGAACGCACTTGGAGTTAGAGCACCACTGGCAACACCGGCAGTAACTTCTTGAGTCAATCCCATTTGCGCTTGTTTGATGATCTGGAGACGCTGTAAACTATTTTCTTCAGATTTCATGCCAAGTGCTAGGTCAATGTGAATTGTCTTACGATCATTGAAACTCATGTTGTCAAAGTTTTCGTAGTCAATAAACTCTGCTTTGCCTTCAGGGTGGAATTGTTGGGCCAATTTACGAACACCATAATCATCACCGTGAGCAACCAGGGTGCGCCATACCAACCAAATAGCGTCTTTGACACCTTCGGCAGCATTCTTGACAGTGTTATCCTGAATGATTTGGTTAGGACTTAATGCAAGATTTAACTTAGCACCACTATTGCCTGGATCCATAACTTCTGGATTNAATACGTCTTGTGGCGTAGTCATACCCACCATGGCCATACTGTCTTGTTGTAGACGGTTCATGGCTTGGTCAATGAAACGAATATCGCCTGATGGTCCAGGGATTTGATATATGTCAGTTGCAGGATTAAACTTACTATCCAAGATAAAGATTGCTGCTTCACCGTCAGCCAATTCTTCAAAGTCTAGACGATCTGGCTTAACACCAATACGACTAGTTGATTGTAACAATCCAAGTTGCAATTCTGCACGGTGACCACTAGTCATGTATTCTTGCATTGGAATAACTGATTCAGCAATGCTCATGCCATAGAAGTTTTGTGGCAATGGTTTTGGTACCATGTTTGCAACAGGAATGAACTCAACTTCACGAGCACTGATAACATATTGACCACTATAAACTAACTCAATTAATTCAAGTTCGCCGTCATTATCAATGTCATAGCGATTCCATACTGTCAAAACTGTAACTTGACGAGCCTCTGGCTCTTGAGCACTGTAACCTTGTGCTGGTAGACCGTTGATAGGCACGCTATCACGAGCGTGGATGGCCAAGTTGTTTAACAAACTGCCTGCTTGATAACTACCAACGTTACTATACTCAGCGTAAATCTTGAATTGTTCTAGATCAATGTCAGGATACAATTCAGTTGCTTCTTGAATACTCATTGGCTTGTAGTAGCCGCAGAATGGCTGTTCTTGAATCCAAATAACTGTAGGATCACACATCCAATAGTGTTGAGCAATAGGACGAAACTTAATGTTTAAGTTGTAACCTGTTAATTTGTATTCTGCTTCGTAGATTGTATTGCGATTGATACTATCACGAATGGCCATTGCTGGACCTTCAACCTCAACATCTGGAGTATCATTAACAGTGTCAAGACCTTCAAAGTCTCCTTCTGATCCTGATTTCAAACGACCAATAGTTTCTTCAATGTGTTGTTGACGACCCGCTTCAGGAATGCCACCCATATATTCCTGTGTTTCACGTAATACTTTTTGCATATCTACGTGAATCTTACGACGAGTGCGACGTTTGACTTTTAATCCACTTTCTTCTGCTTGTGTTTCAAATGCCTTCAATTGGTCAAGTGTGCCTTGTGATTTGACATAACGCACAATTTGCTCACGCATTGGACTTACCATCATTTCGCCATTTTTATGCAAACATGCATCCATGGTCCAATGTTGAAGAATCTGATGTGGATCATTGTTCTGATTAATGATCTTATGTACCATCTCGGTGGCTTGTCTGGCTGCCGCTTCATCTGCTTCATTGTCAGCGACAAATTCAAAGTTGATTTCGCCATTCTGAGCCAAGCCTTTGGTGATAACGCTTGACGCATAATCTACCACTGGCTTGACAACAGGGTGAATATAGTCTAGGCCATTGACTGGAGCAGTACTATCCTCAATGGCAAGGTTGAGGTAGTGATAATCCGCGGTTCTATTGATGTTATTCTTGGTTGCAAGCAAACGTAGGTTTGCCGCGCTTTTTTGATCCAACAACGATTTCATTTTAACAAATCTGGCCATCATGCCACTGTGATCGTTGAGGTTACTGATTACGACGTTTCGTAGGTCCAACATTATGGAATTTCCTTATGTATCTGTTATTTATTGTTTGATTATTCCTCTGGACCATAGATGCGTTTCAATGGATCAGTCTCATATTTACGATTCTTAACTGCCCGCATTTGACGCAGATTGTGCTTGGCAGTGGCAAATCTACTTTGTGGACTACGATTGTCCCATGGTTCAGCCCAGCCATTCAGGCAACCCAGTAGTGCGTACCTGGCACTATCAATACAGTCATCTGGATCACTGAATCTGCCTTTTTCGTCGGCATAATAGTTCTGTGCTTCACGTAGGAATTCCACACAATTCTCATTGATTTGCATTGTGCCAAGTTCAAGTTTCTGACGCATAGTATTGACGCCAAAACTCTTATGATTGGTGATTCTGCCTTGATCATCGGGTGGATTATGAACTGGCTCTGGCACAACGTTGAGTTCATATTGTTCAAACAATTGACGAATACTCAAACTGCTCATGGTATATCTGCCAGGTGTGACTGCATCAGGTGGCAACACAATAGGACAGCCAAAGACTTCTGGACGCATTAGGTGATTGATCCAGTTGACAGGGTTGGCTTCTTCTGTTCCCTTGACAACAATCTGTGTATGTAGCCAGCAATCTTGTGAATCAGGATCCCAATACATCAGACTGATAACTGTTTTGTCATTTACCAATCCCAAGTCAAGAGCAATAATACGGTGCAAGCCAGTAGTATTTCGGAAGTCATAATCATCTTTCGTATAAGTTGGCCAACTTGGAATCTGAAACACTGCACCTTTACCCATAACAGGCACACCATTGCGACGAGCATCACGTTCATGTGGTAGGTAGTCTCGTTCAAGTTGTCTCCGTGTTGACATCAATAGGAATGGCTCACCCCATGGATCGTATTCCGGCACATCATCCCACGACACACGAATATGTTCATAGCCTTCTTCACGATGCCAGAATTTTGACACCAATCCATTCAAACCTTTTAATGGCGTGAATGAACACAACACTTGACCCTGTGTTGTAGCGGTACGAGTAACAATTTCTGANAAGAANTCATCGGGTGGTTGTTCGTCAAATACTGCCAGATTTAACTTGAAACCCTGCATCTGACGCACTTCTTGCGTATAGTTAGCAAACACTAGGTAACTATTGCCACCACTGGCGTGACGGATTTCCACACCATGACAGTTTGCACCATCATTCCGCATGGTCTCTAGTTTGATACAGTTACGGGGAATAGTGCCAGTGCCAATATCATCGGTCAACTTGATATCTTGTGTGCCAAGCAATTCTGCCTGCAATACCATAGCAACCTGTTGCCAGCCTTCGCCAGCAACCATGACACTAACTGGTCCAGTGAATCGTTTGCCTTCCTTTGGCCACCAATCTGGATACTGTCCAGTAAGATGACAAGCAACTTCAAAGCAGGTACTTACAGTTTTACCAATACGGTTTGCAGCCAGAATGCCGCGGCGCTCACTATTACCAGTTTTGAAGAAACGTAACTGATGGCCAAATGGACGGAAGTATTTGAGTTGATTATATCGCATATCATCTCTGACTGCAATACAAAGTTCTTCAAAATTCTGTTTGACCTCAAACGGCATGTGATGCAAGTTGTTTGGACTAAGTCCATTCTGATCACAAACATATTTGATGGCACGACGCATGATCAATGAGTCATCAATCATTGCTACCGTCCTTGAATGTCAATTTGATTTCGTTGAGATAGTAAGCAGCCTCTGCTAATTCTTTTATCTCATATGGACTTAGGATCCATGTTGCTGCGTTTGATATATCAAAACTGCCACGTTTGTCTAGGCCAGCCTGTAGACGTTCCATAGTCAGACGCAGACAATGTACCAATTGCACAGGATAACGTTCGGTAAACGCATCTCTGTGAACCGCATTGACTTTTTGCATGATCTTGGTATCTTCGGCCTGCACTCTGGCCAAATCTTGACTCAACAATCCAAATCCATTATTAGGATCAGGCTCATGATTCCAGTCTTGATTAGGATCGGGTGCGCCGTAGTCTGGCAAACGGTCAGTATACTCTGGCAATCTATCTGAAAACTCAGGTAAACTGGCCTCGGTGCCTGACCGTTCTGGGATAGGTGGCAATTCAAATGAACGGTCCACCAATCCACGCTTTGATACCAACGCAGATTTTGTAATAGTCTTGCGTGGAGCAAAGTTACTCATTAATTACCCCAGATATTGTCCAGTGTACCACCGTCGCTTAGAATAAACTCACGATCAATCCAGGTTGCCCAGTAATCACTTTTGTTTACTTTTTGTTTTGACATGTGTGCTTTTAGTCTAGTGCCAATTGGTGTCATCATGCCAGTTGAAGTTCTGATAACTTGTTCACCTGTGCGTGGATCAACCCATGAATATTTCTCTGGCACTTCTTTGCCAAACTTGTTGACACGAGTACCAATGGCACGAGTTGTAATTGGTCCAATGATTTCGTATGTGATTGCGCCGTTGATGTATTTGCGGAATACAACTTCACACTTCTGACCTTGTGCTTTGAAGTCTGGATCAGGATGTTGGAATGTTTTTGAGATAAAACTTGCCACGCATTGTTGATCAGATACTTCGGCTGGACGTGGTGGTAATGGTTTGAGTTCGTCAACAGGAATAAGATCATTCTTGTCTAGATATGGATTCTCATTGCCCAACAATGCTTCATCTGGCTTAGCACCATTTAGCACATCCATGGCAGTTTGATACTTGAACTTGTTACTACGTCCCTTGAGTTGTAACACAATACCAGTTTGATCAAATACAAACTTCTCTAGTTCCTTGGCAGTTGGAAAGTCCGTCATTAAGCCTTCTAGGTCATAGAGAGGTTCTTGTTCAACAATCTTGGGAGTTTCTTTAATTGCAGGCTTGACTACGGTCTTTGCTGCTTTGCTGGTGGGACCTGTGCCCCATACGTCTTTTTCACTCATATTAAATTCCTTTAAATTAAATTAAATGTGTCACCAGATTCTGAGCAGTATGCTGGTCCTGGTGACCCAACCATACATTAATACTAAAGTATTACTTGCGATTTGCTTTACGTTCAGCGAAACGGCGAATGCCACTATTGCTGTCAATACCGCCGCTACCTGGAACTTCATGCTCACCAGGGTTTGCTTCTAATTCAGCAGCACGACGGCTGAATGCATTCAGAATCTGATCAGCAATTGGCGCACGTTCTTCTTTTTGTGCTAGGAAGTTGCCACGTTTTGCACTGTGAGCACCTTCGTTACCTGTGCGTGGACCCATTGGCACATTGACGTTATCACGACCATATGGATTACGAACATCCATTCTGGCTTCTGTGCGTGTGTCCTTTTTGTCTGCACTGACTTTTTTAACAATACGTTCTTTCATGATTATTTCTTTCCTAGTTTGCCAAGAGTTTCAGCAAGTCTGGCACGTTTGCCCTCAACGCCTGGCTTTTTGGCTGCTTTGGCCAATGTAGACTTTGGTATAGTTTTACCTGCTTTGATGCCAAGTTCTTTGCGTAATGCGCC
>JGI24890J29729_1001234_pt1 | contig 12088 bp, 27 predicted proteins | sample FreactcultureFD7_FD_29729 | JGI IMG/M metagenome (IMG submission 29729)
AGCTCCGCCGCCGGCGGTCGCCGAGACGATCGCCTTCGCTCCGGCGGTACTCATTCGAGAACCTCTCCGGAGTAGTCTTCGACCGGCGGAAGCGGTGTCGGCTGGACGGATTCGGGGTCGACGTCGACCTCTCCGGAGTGATCCACCATAACGGCGGAGGCTTGCGCGACGTCAGAGATCGAGGTCTCGTCGCATCCACAGTCCTCGAGGTCGACTCTCTGGCCGCCGCCCATTCGGAAGCCGAGCACGATCCCAAGACCGAAGAGAGCTACGCCGAGAGCGACGAGGGTCCGCTTGTCGTCAAGACGAAGCCGGAGGCTCGTCGCGAGGTCGGAGATCGCTTCGTCTGGCATGGCCCTAGTCTATCCTCTCTAGGCGATCGTCGGGAGAGTGACGACGTCGTAACCGAGCTCCCCGGCGATCGTGGCGCCGGTGCCGTTGTTGAGCACCGAAACGGCCGTCGTCACCAATCGACCGCCAAGATATTGCGTCGATCCCGGGGTCGTTATCGTCGCGTAGAATTGTCCGCCGGACGGACCTCGGAGCGAGACATTCCCGGCCGTAAGTGCCTGATTGAGCGCCCAAGAGTGCAACCGGTACGCGGTCCCGGTGGCCGGGGTGCTAAGGATCTGCGTCGTCGTGCCGTTCGTGAGCGCCGTAAACGGGAGCGAGATAAGGCCGCCATATTCGACAATGTCTATCGGAGATCCCGGCGTCGGGGTGATCGTCGAGGCGGTCGGTTGATAAGGCGACGTCGAAGCGATCGCCGTCATGTAGAAAGAGAGCGACCACGTTCCAGCGATCGAGATTCCGATCTTGATCGTCACGGTCTCGACGGCGCCGAAGAGAGGGCACGTCACTGTGTAGTTCTGGACGGCGCCGAGATTCTCGGAGAGGTAGACGAAGCCGGTCGAGTCGCCGGTAACGGTGAGCGTCACATAACCAGTGCTCGGAAAGGTTCCAACAATCTGCGCGATCTGTATCGTCAGGCTCTGCGCCTGTGCGGTGATCGGGAGCGATTGCGAGAAGAAAGGGACGAGGTTTGAGATCGTGCCGGAGTACGGCGGCAAGACGACCGCTTCGGCCGGGGTGCCGGTTGTGAGGAGTCCGTCGGGAATCGGCGGTGTCTGCCCGGGGAGGAGCCAGACAAGCGAGAGAGAGCCGGCCGGTTGGATTCCCTGACCGGCCGGAGCGGTGACGGTGATCGACTGTCCGCCGGTTGGCGTCGGGATCGTCGTCGCCTGTTGGGGCTGGACAGTGTAGGGAGGTCCGGACGTCAAGACCTCGAGGAGATAATTCGAGGCGTTTTGGATCTGGACCTGATCGGAGTTTTGTCCGCCTCGAGCGTTCGGGTCGTTGTAGGTGGCCGTCGATCCTGACGAGACCGAGAACGGTCCAGCGGTAGCGCCGGTGCCGTTCGCCATTACTGGCCGGTGAGCTCTCCGCCGGCCGGGTTGTATTCGACCACCCATTGCACGACGCCGGTCGTCTTGGTCGGAATGAGGCCGGCCCACACGGGAGCTTCTGTCGAGATCGTGACTGAGTCGCCCGGGTTGAGCTGATAGCCGCTCCCGTTTTGGAGCTCTCCCTCTGTCTGCGAGATCGTGACGCCGTTCGGCGTCGACACGGTGCCGTTCGGGTCGGTCCACGTCGAGGGGACAGAGAGGGTGATCGCCTTCCTTCCTCGCTGGCGCCCGCCGACGATGGCCGTCCCGCCGTTGGCGGTGGTGACGACGATCGCTCCGGCGTTCCAGTCCGACGAAGCTCGCTCGAAGACGGCGAAGGCTGCATCGTTGTCGACGTGGAATCCTCGTCTTCCCGTTTCGTAGCGGTTGCCGGCGGTGTCGTGCGGCGTCGGGTTGTCAGAGTAGCGGTGGAGCTCGTCGACCGGGATCGAACGATCTTCCGGAGCGGTGCCCGGTGGAATGACGTACTCGAAACGCTCGTCAGGTGTGGCGAGCTCTCGCCAATCGAGAGAACCGCCGTCCGCTTCGACCGGTGAGATAGCCGGCGTCGAGGGGTGCGCGTTCGGCGTGTTCCTCGAGGGTTCGACGTCGGGAACGTGCGGAGCTGGATTCGGTGCCATGCGGAGATCCTATCTAAAGAAGGGCGGCCGTCGCCGCTGTCTGGATTGTCTTTTTGCCGGTGTCGGTTGAGGCGAAGAAGATCACGAGACCGGCGACCATGAGGACGGCGCCGGCGGCGAAGATCTCGACGCGTCGAAGCTTCGTCGGATCGGTGAGGTCAGAGAAGAACGTCGAGAGAGAGCCGAGAGCGCCGAGACCCGATGCGTTGGCGGCGCTACCCGCCGCGTTGTCGATCGCTCCGAGTCCCTGATTCGTCGGGGTGAGGCCGTGGAGAAGGTTCTTTTTGATCCATCCCGAAACGCTGGTCAAGTCGATAGAGCTCGTCGCGTTACCGTTTGAGTCGGCGAGCCATGCGCCGCCGGCGACCGGGTTCGCTCCGCCATAGCCGCCGGACGCCCACCCGGCCGCTTGGATAGCCGAGCCGAGAAGACTCGAGGGAGCGTCGCTCTTGAGTGCCGACGCTACTCCCGGGGTGTTCTTGGCGATAAAGTCCGCCGTCGCCTTCGCACCGGTGAGCGGGTCCGCATAGGTGTAGACGGTTCCCCAAGAATGGACCGCCGGCGACGCTCCGTCCCATGTTGAGTTTATGTTGAGCGGGTTATTGTCGCGGAGCCAGTTCCCGGTCGAGCCATTCGAGAAGAGGTTTCCGTTCGACTCCGCATAGATCCAGCGGGTCATGTTGGCGATGTTGTTCGCCGTGATCGGAGCGCCAAGATTGGCGAGGACGGTCGCCGCGAAGAGGTCGGTCGTCCACGTCTGCGGAGGAGCGGAGCTCGAGGGGATCGCTCCGGTCGTGCCGGACGGAGAGACCGCCGCCACGTTAGAAGCTCGGAGAGTTTGAGTTACCCGGGGAGTTGATCGGCTGAACGTTCGCGTGCGGGTTGCGGATCGCGTCTTCGTACTGCCAGATGAGAACCGCCATGACGCCGGCCGTCATGATGAGCGGGAGCCAAGAACGGAAGACGAGAGAAGCGCCGATCGCTTCGGCCGTGGTGAGAGCCGACGCGACGATCATCCCTTCGCGCAGACGCTTGCGATCCTCTTCGTCGGCGGCGAACCTCGAGATAGTCATTTTCGAGGGGAGGAGTCCGGAGAAGTTGTTCGGAGCTCCGAAGGCGACCAAGATCGCCCCGCCGTACACTTCCGCGTCGATATTGTCGAGAACCGCCATTAGTTCGCCTTTGATTCGGGGACCGGTTGTCCCGCCGAGTTCGTACAGATGGCAAGCGGAGAGCTTGCACCGGGAGGGAGACCCGTTTGCTGGATCGCCGAGCCGATCGCCCGATAGCCTCGAGCGCCGACACACTGGCCGTTCATAAGCCACCGCGTCGCCTGCGTATAGGCCCACGCGGTATTCAGCTGATTCTTGCCGGGGTTCTGCTGCTTCGCCGCCGCTTCGATGAGCGGGACGATAGCGGCGAGGTAGTCGGCGGTGCTCGAGTATTGCGAGCCGGTGCCGTTGCCGATCGTGGTCGCGTTGCCGGTCGACGTCGGGATTGTCCCGCCGCCGGTGAGGCCGGTCGCCGCCGTGGCCGCCTTCGCCGCTGCGCGACTCCGGAGATAGTAGAGAATGGCGACACCGCCGCCGGCGACCGCGACCCATCCTCCGACCGAGAGCGGTCCTACCTTTTTCTTGAGTCCAGCGTCGGAAGCCATTAGAGACCGATCCTCGCTCGAAGCCGCTGCCAATCACTCTGGACGGTCTCGACAAGCGGCGTCGGGAGCACGCCGTCGATCTTGGCGACGTCCGCGGCTCCCGGGAAATTGCTCGAGTGAGAAGGGACGAGACCGCCGGCCACGCCGCGAACCGCTTGCGTCGCTCGCTCGAGAGGGGTCTCGACGGCGTTCGAGGCGTCATGGCCGAAGAGGTAGCCGAGACCGCCGGCTTCGGTGCGGATCGTGTCGGCCAGATGCTCGGCGGCCGTCTTGACGGAGGCGACCGGGGTCTCTCCGTAGCCGGTCATCCCGGCGATGCTCGCATTTACCTGCTCGGCTACTGGGAAGTGAAGAGAAGCCACGTTAGGACCATCCTGCGATGATGCCGGAGAGGTCCCCGGGGATAGGCGGGTTGTTTGTGATCTCGGACAGAGCGACCGTCTGCGCGGCGCCTTGGTATGCTTGTCCGCTCCCTAGCCGGTGCTGGATCGACGGCGTCTCGGAGTGCGTATAGCCGCGACCGCCTTGAAAGAGCCAGTCGTTCACCGGGAGCGGTTGACCGCCGACGGTGCCGACGACGCCGCGGATAGGTGCGGCGGTGTAAGTCTGCTCGGAGACTGGAGTATTCTCGCCGCCGGGTCGAGGCGTCGCTCCGTAGGTGGTGCCAAGCTGGTTCTGATCCCGGCCGGCGGTGTCGGGGATCTCGAGTCCGTCGAACCGCTCGAAATTAGCCGCGTGAGCAAGCTCGGCGGGAGCTTCGCCCGGGACGACCGGGAACGGTGTCGTGACATAGAGGAGACCCATAAGACGAACCTAGTCGACCTAGCGACCCTGCGCGGCCGACAAGCTGCCGGAGATCGCACCGCCGGCCGCGTTGATGACGGCGGGAGTTTGCTTGCCCGGGCCGACGAGCGTCGACGCGAGAGCGATGGTCACGAGACCGGCGAGAAACGCCGTAATCCCTTTCTCGACTGGTGACATTGTGTCCGTCCTTTCTTTAGACGATGTAGAGAGGGTGAGAGGCGGCCGTCGGCGGCGTGATCGTGGTCCCGGCTCCGTTGCCGCCGAGAGCGTTCGTCGGCTTCGTCGGCTTCGAGCTCCCGGCGATGTTGCCGAGCGCCTTCCAGACTGGACCGCCGTAGACGAGAACACTTGAGACCATCGTCACCGCGGCGAGACCGACGGCGAGCTGATTCCCGCCTTCGCCGGCGTGAGAGATGAGCGTCAGAGCTGCGGCGGCGGTGAAGCCGCCGAAGATGATCGCTCCCGAGTCGGTCAAGACTCCCGGCGCCGTCTTGGTGGTCGGCTTGATCTCGTTTCCGATGAGAGCGAAGATCACGGCTACGCCGAGAAAGCCGAAGATTGTTCGAGCGCCGTTCGTCGCCGATTCTCTCGAGACCGTGTCTCGAGCCTGCGGCGCGACCTCTCGGATCGTGTCTTTCGCTAGGGAAGCGTTCGCTCCCGGTGCGGCGTGTTGTGCCATTCGATCACGCTCCTAGCGCCGTTGCCGCACCGGTGGCCGGTGGAACGAAGGTCGCCGAGCCGGTCGAGCTCTTGGATCTTTGCGGGTTCGCCGCCGAGAGGATCTGTCGAGCTCGGACGATCGGCTTCGGAGCCTTGTTCTTGACCGCCTCGAACATGAGGAAAGCGCCGACGCCGGTCGCGATGATTCCTAGCGTGTCCACGTCCGCCACCTTTCTCGATAAATGAGGTACTGACGGAACGCGGCCATCTTGACGCGGTCAGAGACCTTCGTCTTCGGAATCTGGCCGGCCATGCGGAGGAGCTACTTCCGCTTGGCGATCATGTAGCCGACGAGGCCGCCGAGGACGGCGGCAATGGCGACGTGAGATTTGTTCATGCTTGCCACGTTGAGACTCTCTCTCTGCTAGTTAGTTGTGGGATCAGGCTTCGCCAACGGGACGCCGAAAGACGTAGCCGATGGCGAAGAGTGCGAGGGCGGCGCCGCCGATGACGTAGAGGACCGCGTGATGGACGGCGAGAGACTTCCCGACCGCCTGCGAACCGGGGCTCGTCGCCGTCGGAGCGTCGCTCGAAGCCGACGGGTTCGAGACGTAGGTCGACGTTCCAAGTCCGTCGTCGACGCCGTTTCCGTAGTCCATGAGTTGAGCCTCTCTCTACTAGGCGAAGAGAGCCGAGCCGGAGACCGGTCGGATCATTCGGGTGAGGACCTCGAGGTAGGACGCCGAAGAGCCCCACGTCGAGCCGCGGACCTGAAGCTTCGTCGTCGCATCGGTCGGGAGGAGCTGGTTCGCTGGTCCGAAGTTGGTCGACGTGTCGAAGAGACTCTTCCAGTAGTAGGAAACGAAGACGCCATTGTCGAGTGATCCGGCGGTCGGCTTCGCCGTGGCGGCGCCGTAGTAGCCGAAGAACCTCGCCATGCTGCGCTGCCAGTCGTTGAGCGAGTCGGCTCGCACCTGAAAGTCGTTGATCCAGAAGTCGAACTCGGTCGGCCAATCGGCGGCGTCTCGGACGTTCGAGGAGTCGCGCAGTGTCCACATGATGTCGGAGATGTAATCGCCGACGTTGTTGAGCTGGATCTGTGGCGAGCCACCACCCGAAACCTCGTTGTGACGCTCATAGCGGACGAAGGCGACGGTCCCAAGACCGGCCGGGGTCGACTGGACTGGCGAGGAGCCGGCGGAGGTCACGATCGCCGCCGGTGGGCTCGTCCAATACTGCTGATAGACGTTGACCGTCAGAGTCCCGGCGTTGGTCGGCGCCGTCGAGTAGATCCCGGTCGTGCCGACGTAGCTCGCAATCGTCGTGATCGTGAGGAGGTATCGCTGGTTAGCGGCGGAGTTGTTGAGAGCTCCGAGAGCGTCACGCCGGCGAAACTCGATCGGGACGACGAGACGGAACGAGAACGACCCGCCGGTGCCGCCGGAGCCGGTGGTCGCTGCGTAGTTCGGGTCCCGGCAGGGATCGAAGTCGCAATCCGTATCCGGCAGGTACTTGTTCAGCGTGTAGAGCTGAAACCCGGTGATAGGTGCGACGATGCTCTGGCCGGCGGGGTCGTCGAGCTTGATCTGCGAGATGACGTTAAAGGGAGCGTCGTTCGCGAAGGCGACGGTCGCCGAGTTGCCGGCGGTCGTCATGACGAAATCGAGGATCAGAGACTCGAGGAAGGCGTTCGTCTGGAGCTGGATCTGCGTCGTCGAGCCGGCGGCGAGGGTGAGCTTCGCGTCGGCCATCGTGGCGAGCGTGCTCCCTCGAGTGAACGGGATCGCGGCGGCGGCGCCGGGCTGATTCGCCATCGGCGAGCGTGAGAGGTTCGCCGGAGCGGGAGCGGTCCCGGGAGCGCCGATGCCGGTTGAGGTCGGGGTCATGGTCATGATGCTTGGATCTCCGTTCTAGAAGAGGGTCAGATATGCCTGTGCGAAGCGGTTCCCGTGGAAGCGGTACGCGAGGACCTTGAGTGTCCCCATCACCACGATCACCTCGAGAGCCACTACGACGGCGGAGACCGCGTCGACGCGGATCGGTGGGACGGTTCTTGTTGCCATGCCTTCGGAGTTATCTGCTCCGGCCGGCCGTGTCAAGTAGCGCGGAGATCGACCTCGGAGATCGACCACGTCGCGCCGCCGCGACAAGGGAGATCTAGGAACGCGTGACCTTGCAAGCTCTTGATGGCCGCCGCCGCCTCTTTCGGGTCATAGGTGCCCAATGATGCAAGCTCGCGTATGTCGTTGGTCACGCCGAGATGGAAGACCATCGCATCAGAGACACTGGACCACGTCACTCGAGAGAGGCCGCTCGGTCGCTGGAGACAGAGATACAGAGAGACCTTGTTCGAGGCGGCGCCGAAAGCCACGTCGGCGAGCTCTTGGTCGAGGTTGAGTCCCTTTCGACTGGCGAGATAGAGACCCTCATCGGCGACGATGGTCCAGTGACCTTCGATAAAGGCGTCTTCGAGACACTTTGCGAAGTGCTCCCGGTGCCGGCGAAGGTCTTCGCGTTTGACGATCTTGGGCCAGAGGATCAGACGAACGGCGCCGCTCGAGTCTGGACGGAGGTCCTTCGGCTTCGGAGGCCATGACTCAATGCGGCGATAGCCGTCGGCGAGATAGGCGTCGAGGCTCGAGTCGTGCGCCTTGGTGCCGAAGACCACGACGAAGCTCCGGAGCGCGGCCAGCTTGCGACAGAGGACCGTCTTCCCGCTCTGCGTTGGACCGACGAAGAGGACGTGTCGACCTTGTCCCGGGATTCGAGCCCGCTTCGAGTACCACGTCGACCAGTCGACGACCGGAGGCGCCTCGAGACTAGGCAACGTCCGCCGCCGGGTCGGTCGGCGCCTGCGATGCCATGACGACGGCGCCGGCGAGACCGCCGAGCCGCTCCGCCAAGGCGGCTGGCATGAGGTCATGATGGACAAGGATCGCGATCACAACCGGAGCCACGGCGATAGCGAGACCGATCCACGCCGAGATCTCGCCTTGGTTGTTGACCGGGGAGAAGAGCTTCGCCATGCCGGGGTGATAGATAGCGAGCTCTCCGAGCTGGGCGGCGATTTGCGGAGCCTGCGCGGCAATGGCGGCGCCACATTCGAGATCGCCGACGAGCTGGAAACCGAGAGAGACGAACGAGAGAAGCGAGGTAGCTCCGGCTATGACTTCCTCGCTCGGCCCTTTCTTGGAGCTCTTCGGTGTCGCCGTCTTGAAATTGACGGTGACGCTCTTCGGCGGCTTGTCGCCTTTCGGCTTCGACTGTTTGGGCTGGTGCTCGTCGCAATACTTGCGCATAGGGTGATGCGGATTCGGGAGAAGATTCTCGCATCCCTCGCGCTGGCAGACGTCGACCGGCGGAGCGCCGGCGACGCCGGGCTCGAAGTCGTGGTCGAGGGTGTCGGTCATAGCGGGAGCTCTTTCCTTCGGAGGGGTCGGCCAATCTGGCACGTTGGACAGACGGCGAACGGTTGGCGGACTGGCTGGATCTCGATTCGGTGGTCCCTATAGGACCGACACTTCGAGCACCAGAGAGGGCGGATCACTCGTCCGAGTAGTTGTTAGAGTCGTCGCCGCCGTAGTAACGCTCCGCCCATGACTTGCGCCGCCGTTGTTTCTTGACGCTCGGCGGAGCGGAGTCCTTCGCCGGCTCTGGCGTCGGCTCTGGCGCCGGTGGTGGTGCGAGCCGTTCGGCGAGGAGATCGGCCACCCGGGAGAAGGCGTCTTCGATCTTGAGCTCGACGAGCTCTTCGACCTCATCCCTCCCCGGCTTCGACGCCGCTTCGACGGCCGCACCAGTGGCGACCGCTTCGACGCTCTCGAGCTCGTCGCCGAGCTCCGCGGTCTCTGCTCTCGCTTCGCTTGCCGTTGCGTCGGCGTGTCCAGCGATTGCCGCCGAAGCGACCGCCGCCTCTGCAAGCACGTCGCCGCTCTCTTCGTCGGGCTCTTCGATGATCGTTACGTCTGCCATAGGGTGCAAGATAGCACCGCCGGGTAGATTGTGGCGGAGGGGTTGACGTCCGGTCCCGGTTCCGGTAACGTGAGAGCCGGAGGGAACGGAGACCCTCCCTAGAGAGAGAAGAGGGAAGAGATGAACAAGGGAACCGAAATCGCAGAGCTCGCAATCGACGAGGCGCTCGAGGCGCTCGAGCTGTGGAAGGCCCTTGCTAGAGGTGATCTCGCCACGATTCGCCGCCTTCGCTCGGAGCTCTTCGACGCTAATCGGACGATCGAGGCGCTTCGCGGGGAGTGCGTCGAGCGGTACTTCGAGAAGAAGAAGGCGACAGACGATCTCGTCGAGCTCCAGAAGGAAGTCGCTCGACTAAATAGCCAGCTTGAGAGTGTCTACGACGAGAAGCGGGAATACCGTATTCGTATCATGCGCCTCGAGAACAAGATCAACGAAGAGGCGGCGGGGGAGTGACCTCCCGCCGAGTTGTCTCGAGAACGTGCGCCATCCAGCCAGAGCTAACCGCTCCGCCGGTCCCGATGACGAAGGCGCTCGTCTATCCGGAGCTCCGAGCCACCATCGAAGCAATGCGAGCCAAGATCGACCAAGAGAGGAAGGCGAAGAGATGAGCCTCGAAGCGAAAGACGTCGCTCGCAGATTGCGAAGCGAAGCCAAGAACACACTCGATCTCGAGCTCTTCGAGATCCTGACCTTCGCCGCCGACGCTCTCGACGGTCACGCGATCGCCGCCGGCTCGAGCTGCCAGCTCGTCCCGGTGGTCGTCGATCTCACGAACCGACTCCGACACGCCGAAGCGGTCCTCTTCCAAGTCGTCGCCGAGCGCGACGAGCTGCTCGAGATCATGAGCGAGATGGGGGCGGAGCGATGACTGACCGATACCGCAAAAAGCCAGTCGTAATTGAGGCGATGCAGTTCGATGGGACCGAGGACTCGTTCGAGGACGTGGCCGAGTGGATGGCATCGCATGGTGAGGATCTGGCCGCAACGCTTGGGAAAGTGGTGTGTCTACATATCTTCACGCTCGAAGGCGAGATGCTGGCAGTTCCAGGCGACTACATCATCCGAGGCGTCCAAGGCGAGTTCTATCCCTGCAAGCCCGACATCTTCGAGGCGACCTATGAGCTTGTCGAGGGGGACCGATGAGCACTAACTCCGAAGCCCGCAAACGTCGCGAGGAGCGAGAGGCGAGGCGTTGCCATCATGGCTACGTCGACGGTTGTCCCTACGACTCGATTGACCGGACTCCCTCGAAGCGGTTCGAGCGAAAGGTCGCCGGCCGGCAACTCTGCGACCGGTGCGGCTGGCGCCGCTCCGATCATTCGATCATAGCCAAGGCGCTAGGGAACGGCGCGTGTTGGCGATTCACGGTGAAGCCGTGAACACGTCGAAGCTCTGGCGAGCTGGTCGCCTTTCTCTCTTCGCCTTCGTCTTCGCCGTTGTCTTGTTCTCCGCCGGCGACCCGGTGTCTTGCGTCAAGGCGGGACTGATCGCAGCGTCGGCGGCGATGGTCGTCGCGTGGCTACTGTACGTTGTCGATTACTTCCGAGGAGATCCGAGACCATGACTCACGACGTAGTTATTAGAGAGGACGTGGCCGGGATTCACTTCGTTGAGTGTTCCTGCGGCTACGTCCGGACCGCCGCCTTTGGCCAATGGCAAGCCGCGCAGATCGTCGACCGCCACCTTGGCTCTCTTGGACTTCGACCAACTCCTCGAGGGTCGGTCTATCAGTGAAGATTCCAGAGATATCGACCCGCATCGCCGAGCTCTGCGAAGAGATCGAGGAGCTCGAGGAGCTCGTCTTATGGCTGGCGAAGCCGTTCCAATTTGAGGACCCCGCCACCGGTGAGGTTGTTCTCAACGATCCGGTATTCGCTCTGACGGACTGGAACGGCGAAGAGCTACAACAATCGAAACGACTCTCCGAGACGTGGTCTCGAGTCGTGAAATCTCCGGCCGACCGGTCGGAGTAAGGGAGCCGGCGGCGGTGGTCATCCTTCCGCCGCCGCCGGCCACAACAAGAAAGGATAGTCCTATGGCTATCGAGAAGAGCAACAAGCCGGCGGCGCCGGTGTCCGGGGAGATCGTGATCTCCTCATATCCGACCTCGAGCGAGATCGCGCAGGCTCTCCGGAGCGGTGCGAGGTTGCACGTCGAGAGCGACGGCGGCGACGGCGTCCAGATGAGCCTTTCCGTCTTGGAGGCGACGACCATCGACGACGTCTTCGGCTCGGAGTTGACGAAGGCGAACGACGTCCTAGGGACGCCGCTCGAGCTTGTCCGCTTCGAGGGACTCCGGTCCAGCGACTTCGACGACTCCTCTCTTGGAGTGTGGGCGATCTTCGTCGCAGCGACCGCCGACGGCGAGCTCTTGACCATCGGCACCGGCGCTACTGATGCCGTCGTGAAGCTGGTCAAGCTCTCCGAGCTCGGCGGCTTCGAGGGCGGGACGTTCGTCCGCTTCGAGGAGTCGAAGAAGGCGACGGCCGCCGGGTTCCACCCGGTGAACCTCGTCCGAGTCGACTCTCTCGACGCGTTCTAGTGCCGCGGAATCCGGCCGTCGTCAAGCTGGCGAAGGTCGAGACAACGCGCGACACGGTCCGGAGAGTCGAAGCCATGCTGGCCGACGCTCGCAAGGACTACCGTCGCGCGCTGCTCGGAGCGAGGGAGGCCGGCGTCACGTTGGCCGAGCTCGCTCGTCGGACCGGCTCCTCGAGCTCTCGGATTATCGAGAACGTGAGAAGAGCCCAAGCGGAAGGGAGTTAGAAAGTGCCACGCTCGAAGAGAGATCCGAGTCGTCGAGTCGGCTGGTCGCGCCTCAAGGCGCCATATCGGCAACGTCTCGAGGCTCGAGGAATCTCTCGAAGCGCGTGGGAGAGCGGCGCCGACTTGAGAGCGGCGCGGGGTCA
>JGI24890J29729_1001235_pt1 | contig 12087 bp, 11 predicted proteins | sample FreactcultureFD7_FD_29729 | JGI IMG/M metagenome (IMG submission 29729)
GTCCGGGCGCAGCACCGGGGGTGACCGGGTTGCCGGCGGGGTCAATGTAGCCGCCATCGCCAAAGCTGCGCCCGGACGTCAATGCCCAGAGCGCCTTGTCGCCGACTGCGGCGCGGGCGTGGGCGGGCAGCACCCATTCGTTGGAGTGGACCTCGGCCATCCAGCCGCCGGAAGGGCCGTTGCCGCGACCGGATGGGGTGGGGCCGCCCTTGGCGAAGCCGGGAACCTTGAGGTCGTGCAGTCTGTTCTTGAAGTCATCGCGGCTCAAGCCTTTGAGCTGATCGACACTCAAGCCCATCGCGTCGGCGATCGGCCTGAGATCCGATTCGGGCATCGACGGGATGGCAAAGANNAGCGCGTTGAGCTTCTCCTGCGGACCCATCGTGGAATCCGGAGACATCGTGAACAGCGTGGCGAGAGCGCCCACGGCAGCGCCGGGAGCACCGCCCATGGTCGCGCCGCCGACTGCGGCACCGGCCACCTGGCCGAGTGCTCCGGATGGCAGAACGGGGGCGCCGGTGAACGCCGGAACCGGTGCGCCGATCGGTCCTTGATCGGTGGGGATCATGCCGGGGGCTGCCGGGGAGCTCTTGGGTGAGCCGTCGGGGTTGGTCGAGGCGTCAAAGATCGCCAACGCACCTAGAAGTGCTGCGGCGATACTGAGTTTGCCGAGTAGACCCTTGCCGCCCTCGCCCTTCTTGCCGCCTCCCGCGAGGCCCAAGACGTTGGAGATCTTGTCAAACTCTCCGATGACATTGGATGCGAACGACAGGGTTTTAAACGCTGTGAAGCCCAGCAGGACCGTGTCAAGAAGTCCGGGATATTTGCCGAGGGTATCGGCGATCTTGGCGATCGGCGGCAGGATGACGTTGATCCATTCGCGGGAAGCATCCAGAACGCCGGTGAAGAATCCGGGTAGAGCCTTGAGGATCGGCTCCCATTTTTCCAGGTCTTCGCGCGCGTGCTGGAAGAAGTCGCGCAGCTTTTGCTGTCCTTCGTCGGACTTGAGGAACTCGGCGAGTTTTCCGGTGACCTTGTCCAGCGAACCGAGCAGGCCGGACCCGCCGCCGGCGGCGCGGGTGATCGACAGGAACGACGACCCAAGATGCTCCAAAGTGCTGGCCAGTTGACCGAAACCGGTAAGCCCGTCGTTGATCCACTTGTCAAGGCGGCCGTCCTTGTCGGCGGTCTCCATCAGTGTTGCGAAGTGCTCGGCGATCTTGGCGAAGTCGTCAGCCAGTCGCGGCAGAGCGTCGGATCCTGCGGCGGTCAACGCCCCTAGACCGCGCACCAGCGGGTCGATGACGGCATTGACGTTCTTCTGCGCTTGGGCGGTGTTGCCCAGGATGCGGTCAAGCAAGCCCTGTGAATTGGCAGAGCCCAGTGAGGATCCGAGCGTCTTAAAGTTGAGGTTCAGCGCCGCAGCGATACGAGCCATGCCCTGCTGCAGGATTGGCAGGTCAGCGTCGATCAGCTTGTGGATTTCGCCGGACATGCCCTGCAGTAGCGGCTGGGAGATGGCGGTGCGGAACTCCTGAAACACCGGCTGCAGCGCGACGAGGGTATTGACGAGTTCTTGAGCGTTGGGGCCGAGTTTGGCCATGGCCTGCGCGGCAGCTGTCGCGGCAGCCGATGACTTGGTGGTCGCCATGTCGACCGACGTTTGCGCGTCAGCAACCTGCTGACCGGAACGCACGACGCGCTCCTGGGCGGCGACAACCTTGTCGGAGTTGTCGATCCCCCGAGAGTTTTCGTCGTTGAGCTTCGCCTGAGTTTCGATGTTGCGCTGGTGCACCTCAACAACGCGCTGATCGGCAGACTCCACGCGCAGCAGCGCGTCGTTATAGTCGAGCTGATCCTTGAATCCACCCTTGGCCAGATCGCGCCGCGCCTTAAGGGCGTCGTTTATCGCCTGCTCTTCGCTGATCTTTCCGCCGCGCGCCTCAATGTTGAGGTCTTCCAGTTCTTGGCGGGCGTCGCGGTAGGCGCGCGCGAGATCCTTGTGCGCGTTGGCGTCATCGACGGCGGCGTTGCGCAGCTGATTCTGGGCTTGAGTGGCGGCGCGGGCCGCGGCGGCTTGGTCGACACCGGACGACTGGGCAGCCTTGGCGACCGCGTCGTAGGCGTCTTTGACACCACTGAGGCCGACGACCATGGTGCTGATGGAGGCGCCGGCACCGGCAAGCGCGCCGGGAATGACTAGTCCTGCCTGTGCAACCTGCTGCAGGGCGCCGGCCAGATCGACCAAGCCAGTGACGGCGCCCGGGATCAGCGAAAAGCCTGCCTCGGCGAGGTTGAGCTTGAGTACCGATCCGCCTGCGCTGGCCTTGTCGAACTCTTTGCGGGCCTTGGTGATCGCGTCGGAGATCTGGCGCTCGTCAACCTTGACCGGAATGTTGATGGCGTTGCGCTCTTGTAGCTTGCGCCACCGTTCGATGTCGGCGCTGGCTTGGGCCAGGTTGGCCGGCTCCATGCGAATGCCGATGCTGGCGTCGATCGACTTGATGTCGGCCTTGAGCCGTTGAGCGAATCCGGAGGCGTCCGGAACGATCCGGAGCCTAGCCTCTCCTGCGTTGTACTCAGTAATGGCTAGCCTCCTTCCAGTAGCTCGGCGATCTTGGCGCGGCTGATCGCCTTCTTGCGTTCTTTGATGCGGTCCACCGGTGTCATGGGTAGCGGGTGGAAGTCGACGTCGCCGCCTTGTGTCATTGCTTTGATCAGCAGGCGGATGTCGTTGGCCACCATGTAGAGCGCCTCAACTTCGGGGGTGAAGTACTCCAATGACGGCCTGGTGTTGGTGCTGAGCTTGTTCTGCTCCATCAGCAGTTCGATCTCGGCCAGATAGCGGTCATCGGCCAGCTGCGCCGCGCGCAAACGTGACCCGGGAATCTGGGCGACGGTAGCGCAATAGGTGTGAAACTGATCCCACGGTCGGATTCCGCGGATCCAGTCGCGGGCGTCGACGTGCAGCAGGTAAGCGAAGTCGCCCTCTATCTCATCCCAGTAATGATCAACTAGGTCGAGGACTTGCTGGCTTTTCCCGCTTGCTCTTCGTCAACGACGTGGCCGCAGGTTGGGCAGTGCCCGTCGCGGGGATGGCTAGGCAGGAACTCTTGCTTGATGTCTTCGACGAAAGCATCCCACAGGGCTTGCGGCTGAGATTCAAAGAAGGCGATCACCGAGTCGAAGGCGTCGCCGAAGAATGCGCGGTTGTAGGAGTCCTCGGCGTCGCGGACTTGTTGAGCCAAGTCCTTCATTGCCTTCTCGTTGGCGTCGGCGTCGGCTTCCCATTCGGCGACTGCGGCCTCGTAGGCGCCGGTGTCGGCGAAGCTGTCCGATGCGGGTCGGGTGGCGCCGGTGCGGCGCATGGATTCGGCCAAAAGTGTTTGAGCCACAAGCATCGACATGTGCGCCTCGCGCAGCTCGGTCGAGCGTTTCATCGTCAGAGGCTGCACCACGATGGAGGCGGTGACCTCATACGGTTGGGGCAGTTTGGTGCTGGCTGCCAGCTTCATCAGCCGCTCGCTGAGTCCACCGGATACTTTCGGGGCCATCCTGGGCCTTTCGGGTTGTGCGGTCCTTGAGTAGCCCGCCGACGCCTTGGCCGGCGGGCTACTCAAGGTGTGGGCCGTACTAGCTGACAGTCACCACAGTGGTGGCGGTGTAGCCGAGATAGGTCGCCGTGATGGTGGCGGTACCGGCGGAGACGCCGGTCACCAGACCGGTCGAGGACACCGTGGCCTTGGCCACATCGCTGGAAGCGTAGGTTGCCGTCGCGGTGCGGTCGAGCTGGTTGGAGTCCTTGACCGACAGCTGGCGGGTGTGGCCAGCTCCGGCTGCAGCGGTTGCCGTGGTCGGCGCCGGGGTCAGCGTGATGCCGGTGGCCGCCGGATAGATGCTGTAGTCGGAGGTGTTCGCCGCCAATGCTGCGATGCCTGCACCGCAGGCGCCGAAGACCACCGGCACACCCGGCAGCGCCGGATGGGTCTGCGCGGCCAGCGTGACGCCGTGAGTGATGACGTCGGAGTCCATCAGCGTGATGTCGGAACGCTTGGCAACGACGGCCTTGTTGAAGATCCAATACTTGTAAATGTCGAGGCCGTTGTAGGACGTCCACGACAGCAGCACGGTCTGCCAGAACAGCGTGGCAGGCAGCTCGGGCAGCTGGACGGTGAAACCGCCCTTGCTCGACACTGCCGACACGGCGGAGTCGTTGAAGCCCCAGGCGTTCTTGAGGTTGATCAGCTTGAACTCCTGCGGAGTGTAGGTGATCGACTTCTCGGCTTCCGACGCGATGAACGCGGTCGGGGTGCCCTTGCCGTGCGACTTGATCTCGTTGACGGTCGGGTTGTTCGACAGCTTGAGGCCGTCGCGCTTGGTCCAGTTGCCGACCGTGATGAATCCGGAGCCGGATCCGACCTTGGTGGCGTCCAGGCCGCCGTTGGTGGCGTCTTCCAGGTTGGTCAGGATGCCGGCGGCCGAAGTGACCGGGCGCAGCAGGACGGCGCAGTCGGCCGAGGCCAGTTCAAGATCGGACTGTCCGCCCTGGTAAGTAGAAATTGCTGACATGTCAATGCCTTTCGGGTGTTACAGGCCGATGGCCTGGCGATAATTCGTGGCGCCGGGCTTCCAGGTGAAGAGGCCGACGGTAATGGGAACCAGCCTGGGTTCCGCGATGTTTTCTGGGATGAGTTGAGGACCGAGGACTTCCTCGGACATCTGCATCATGTGGGTGGTGCCGGGGACGATGGCACCCTTGCGGAATCCAGACCACAGGGTCTGGCGCATGAACTCGACCATCTCCCAGGACATCTCGCGGGATCGGGAGATGACCGCGATCTGCACACGTGGCTCGTCGCGGATCTGCTCCCAGTTGACCCGGCCGCCGGTGCGCGCGAATCGCACGAACGCCTTACCGGCCTGCAGCTGCGCCTCGTAGGTGTCAGCCTTGGGAAGGTAGGGCACGAACTCGACATCGCTCAGGTGCGGCGCATAGAGCGTCTTGAGCAGCTTCTCAATGTCGGGATATCCGCCGTGCCACCAGCTGGGAAACATTAGAAGCCTTCCAGCTGGGCCAGGACCTGTTCAAGGTCGTGAGCGGGTCGCTGATAGCCGGCATAGTGACCGTCGACGACCAGGCCCGCGCCGAACTCATGAGAGGCGGCATAGTCGACGTCACCGAGTTCACCGACGCCGCCGATGGTCAGTTCGCCGATCCAACGGTCGTGATACTTGCCGCCGACCTCAGTGTGCGCGTCGGCCGACTTGGCCAGGCGCCGGGTGCGCTTGGCGACCTGAGCCTGATAAAGCATCTGCGCCATGTGGGCGCGTTCGCTCATGATCTCGCGCATCTTGACCGAGAGCAGAAGCGCGGTGAGCGCCTCATTAGGCTCGGGCACGTCGACGTCGAGGTAGTACTGCTCGGCCATCAGCCGGCCGCCTCGATCAGGTAGGACACCCAGCCGAAGTCTTCTCCGGTGAACGGGTGGTCCTGATCGTGTTGCGCCCAGCCCAGCACGCGGAAGTCGTGGCCCTTGTACCGGAAGCGGTCGTTGGATTGCACATCGGATCCGCGTGGGACGAACACGGTGCCGTAGACGAAGAACCGGGAGGGTTCAGAACCGCCACCGGTGGACTTGTGCGCCGGCGGCGACAGTGAGACCACGGCTTGAACTGAGGTGACATCGGTAAAGGTCTCTTCGCCGAAGTTCTCGGTTGGCCGTTGCAGCGTAATCGCCACGGTGAAGGCGGGGTTGATGACCGACATTTACCCGGGGGGTGCGGGGATGATGGCGCCGTCAGTCTGGGAGGAGTACTGATAGCCCCAGGCTGTGTACGGGACGCGGACGTTGTTGGTCATGACGAGCGAGAATTGCTTGCTGCTGACGCCGAACCCGCGGAGGCGCTGAATCTCCTTTTCGGTGAGATACAGCTTGCCCATTGGGTTGGCGAAGGAGTGGCTGACGCTCATGTCGCCCATTGCCTGCGATTGGCTCGTGATGCCGTCCAGTCCGATCATGGCCCGCTTGACCATGTCCAGACTCACCCACTTGGTTGCGGACTCAATGAAGTCTGCGGAACCGGGCTGCTCGTCGATGAGGTCCCCTGCGGCGTCGAGGAGCACGGTTGCCCGTGCTGCCTCGACGTCCGACAGTGGTCGCCAATAGCCCGCCAGGTCAGTGGCGGTGGCGTAAGGACCCGACATAGAGCTAGGCGACCGCCAGGCCGCGCAGCACGCCGTGGGCGGTCTGCGAACCGTAGGCCAGGCCGATCTCGCCGTAGAGCATCGTCTTGTCGGCGGAACCTGTCTTGGCCAGCTGCTCCTCAAAGAGCACGCCCTTGCCGGGCACGTTGAGGAACACCGGATGAACCTGCTCGGCCGAGGCGGCGAAGATGCAGTCCTTGGGCAGGGCACGCTCGACGACCACGTTCAAGCGACCGAAGTCGGTGACCAGGGTGTCCACCGAAACGCCGCCCACGGTGTTGCCAGTGTTGGAACCGATCGCACCGTTGACGTTGGAGCCATACGCGGTGGCGTAGGCCTTGGTCAGCAGCGTCTTCTGGATGGACGGCACGAACAGCGTGCGGGTGTCCCCGTAGGCCAGGCCGCCGTTGTCGAAGATGCCCTGGATGAAGGCGTTGAGCGCATCGACGGTGATCTTCACCGCGCCGGTGCCGCTGGCGCGCACGAACACCGGGGCAGCGGTGCCCAAGGTGATCGCCGAACCGCCGGCAGTGGCCGCCACCTTAAAGGTGTTGGTTGCCGTGGAGACCACGAAATAGGTGCGGTCGGGGCGGATGCCGGTGGCGACGTCGACGTTGACGAAGGACACTTGGTCGCCGTTGGCCAGGCCGTGGCCGGTGGCGGTGATGGTGTCGGTGGCAGACGAGCCGGTGACCGAGGCCACCGCGTAGGTCGCGTTGGTGGTGGTCACTGAGAGCAGACCGGCGGTCTGGCGTGCGACGGTGTTGTCGGTGGCGACGACCTTCTTACCGTGCCAGAACGAGTAGTTCACGTCGCGTGCGATCTGGGTCAGCGACTGCGCGATCTGCCAGGTGTGCTCGTTGGCCACCGGGTTGCCGACGCCCAGGCCGTCATAGCTGACGAACGGGGCGGCGCCGGAGGTGTTGAACTGACCGTAGGCGGCCTGCTTGGTGTAGCTGGTCGAGACCGACTCTTGGAAGATCTGCACCACGTTGGTGACGTTGGACCGGACGCGACCCTCAGCGGTCGGTGCGTCGGCACCTTCCAGGCGGGGGCGGATGTCCGGGTTGCGCAGATCGTAGGTCTGCCACTCGAATTGGGTGGACGAGGACTGACGTCCGCCGGAGAGACCGCCGGTCATCGACAGCAGCGGGGTCTCGGTCGGGGTCAGGGCGAACAGTTCGCCGTGGTAGTTGGGCTCATTGAATGTCGTGCCGATACCGGTCAATCCGGACATGGGTCACTTCCTTTACTGTGCGTAGCGTTTGGCTTGCTTGAGCGCGATCGACGTAATGAGGTCGCCGCGCTCTTGCGCGGCGTTGATCTGGGCGTCGATGGGAATCTGGCCGGTGCCTGACTGGCTTTGTGCGCGGTTGGGGGTGAACCCCGGGGGTGGTTTCAGAAGGTGCGGCTTGTCGTTAGCGAGTTGGTCGAATCGTGACCGCAGCGCCTCGATGTCGACGCCATCGGTGTCGGCGAACCCGGAGAGGTCCCCGACGAGGGCGATGGCGGCGTCGGCGTCGATGAACTGGTCGGCCAACGACTTTGCTTCGGCTGAAACGGCTTTGTTGCGCCAGGCCTGCTCACGCTCGGCGATGGCGTTGAGATCCTCGCGCGCGCGGTCGAGTTCGGTCTGGGATGCCCGACGAAGCCGTTCGTGCTCTTCGAGGACGGGTTGCGCCTTGGCCTTGTATTCGGCGGCCTCGGCGCGAAGGTTCTGGATGAGCTTCCAGGCCTTGTCGGGCTGGAAGTCGTCGTCGGATCCCCATGGCGGTGGAGATCCTTTGTCCTTCTTGGGCTTGGCCGGCGGTTCCGTGTTGTCCGGCGCCGCTGCAGCGGGCGTCGGTTCGGGCGCGGGAGCCGGTGGTTCGGCCGCTTTGGGCATGTCATTAGGGGTGATCGACATGGTGAATATGCCTCCTGGGCAGTGGATCTCGCCGTCACTTGACGACAAGGGGTGAAACGTCAGCGGATCTTGTAGACCCGTCGCATCGCCGACAGGATTGCCCTGGCGTCGGTGCTGGTGCCCGCCTCAGCGGTGGCCTTGGCGTACATCTCTTGGAACTGCTCAAAATCCGGGGAGACATCAGTGATGCTCTGACCCGGGAACACCGCGACCGGCTCGCAATAGCAATGGTCGTGGTACTTCTCGCCGATTTCTTGCGGGTTCTGGGCGCCGGTGTCGGTGCGTATCGTGCCGGTGCCGCCCGCTATGTATTCGCGGGTTCCTTTGGCGCGACCACCGCGGCGCCCACGTCGGATTTCTTTGCCGCGACCGACGACGAACTGTGCCGACTGCGCAGTCTGGTACATCTGATTCTTGCCCTTATAGCTCGCGGAGCGGCTGGCAAGCATCACACAGAACGCGCAGGGGTTCTCGCCCTTGGGCACGCGGATGTAGTACGGCTTGACCGGGTCGGCGGCGACGTTCTCGGTGATCGTGTCGCGCGCGGGCTGCTGGACGTGGCGCTGCAGTGACGATTCCAGGCGGGCCGGAACCCGCTCTTCGACAGGAAGATCGGAGGTGGTCTGTGCTGATCCCTCAGCTGGTTGATTGTTGCCCCGGAAGGCTGACTCGACGACCATGTCGAGCTGCTCGACGGGTAGCGGGTCGGCCGGGGTAGCGCGGAAAGTTCCGGCCTGTGGCAGTGCTTTGGCGCGCTGCTGTTCGTAGGACTCTGCGGCGACCGAAGCGGAGGCGGATCCAAAGCGTGTCACCACCGCGGCGTATAGGCGCTTAACGGCGTCGACGGCTTGGGGTGAGGACCAGTCGATCTGGGGCCAGGCGGCGGCGAGCTGCTGGGCGGCCAGGGCGACGATCGCGGCGTTGCGCGCGGCGTGCTGCTGGGCCGGAGCTTGATCAGCCTGCGGTTGCGCCATCAGTGGACCGCTTGGCGTTCAGGTTGGTCAGTGCCTGCGGCTGCGATCCATCCATCGGCTGCGCCGGCTTCGCGGACTGTGCTGCGTTGCCGAGGATTCCGGGGATGGCTTGGTCAAGCACGGCCAGACCCGCGGTGCGTTTGCGCTCGGCTTCAATCCGGGCGCGCTGCACCGGGGTCCAGCCACACGCCGACAGGGCGTCGTCAGAGGTCGGCGGGATCATGCCCGCCGCGATCTGGGTGGTGACGGTAACCGCGTCAGCGTTCGGGGTGGGGATACCGGTGTATGCCCAGTCGGTTTCTAGGCGTTCGGCGCCCTCGGGCGGTTTCTTGCCCTGCACCTGGTAGGTCATTCGCATGACGGCTTCCCATTCGTTGCCGAACATGTTGGTGAGCCGGTCTGCGGTGGTCTTGAGGCGGAAGTCGCTCATCCGAATGGCGTCGGCCGAGGCCGGATTGCCGTCGGAGAAGATGCCCAGATATTGGGGGGGCAGACCGGTGTGGCCGCTCATGATCTTGGCTTGCTGGTCGATCATGGAGATGAACCCGTCCGGGCTTTCGCCGCGGACCTCGTGGATCTGCGGCAGGTTGCCGTTGGCGTCGGCCTCCAGCGCCGAGATGCGACCGAGGTAGGTTTCCCAGGCGCTCTTGAGGTTGCCCTCGGAGTCGCGGAAGTTCTCCTCGGTGACACCGAGCAAGAAGATTTTCATCGTGGCGTAGAACTCCGAGGCGATCTCGGAGCGCACTAGGGTGCGGCAGGCGCGGTCCTGGCAGTTGCGCCAGGCGTTGTTCATCGCCGAGACGCCGAAGCGGGACTTGATGCTGGGCATGTGAGCGAACATCCGCACCGGGACCACGCCTTGGTTGTGGTCGTTGCGGTCTTGGACCTTCCAGCCCTTCGGGTCTCGGAAGAGCTGGATGGTGGCGTTCGGGGTGTAGAGCGTCGCCAGCTGGTGCATGTAGGTGTCCGACATCGGGTTGACGTCGTAGTAGGTCTGGTAGGCCGCGGAAAGTTCGCGCTTACGCAGATCCCAGGATCCGATCATGTTGTGCGGGGACTCGGTGGTCAGCAGTGGGCTGCCGTCCTCGTGTACGCCGACGACGACGAACGCGCGGCCGTAGATCATGGCGGTGTCGTGTACCAGCCGCGACTCGGCGTCGAAGTTGTTGAGCTGCCAGACCTGCTCGAGGTCATCGGAGACCGAGGTCTGGCCGGGCATCCGGAACCCGAGCACTTGGAGGCGCTCCGAGCGGGCGTCGACACCGGCGGCGCACCATCCCAGCGTGGCACGCAGCGGTTCCAGCTCAGGCGGCACTGAGATGCCCAGCGAGGGCACGATGTTGGTGCCGGCGTAGTACATCCCCGACAGGGATAGCTCGATCTGGTACTGCGAGTCCAGCAGCTTGGTGGCCAGCAGCGTCATCGTGGTGCGCTCGTGATCGTCGAGGTCGAGATTCGATGTATCGGGGGCGAAGATGAGCGGGACGACACCGTTGTTGACCGGCGATAGTGAGTACCAGTCGAGCAGTGTGGGGAGCGTGGGTGAAGTCATTGCGCTCCTTTCACCAGGTTATAACCCGCCCCTGTCCGGGGGCGCGGCCTTTGCGGTCTTGTCCGAGGTAGTACAGCCACATCATGCGGGCGCCGATCATGCACACCGCGGCGTCGATCTTCTTCCGCGACTCGCGGTGTTCTTTACCGATGCCGATTCCGAACTTGTTCGGCCGGCGCCGCGCGTTGAGGACGTGCTGGCGCATCATGACGCCCAGGCCGCCGAGGTGCGGCTGCGGGCAGTTGTGGAACAAAGTTCCATCGGTGATGTCCGAGCAAGTTCGCTCGCACGCCTCGGTGAATGCTTTGAGGTGCTGCGGGTTGCGCATGTCCCAGACCACGAGGTGCTGGGCCATGCCGGTCTTGACCGCGGGCATTCTGCGTAGTTGCGCGGCGTGTTCGCGCGCCCAGCCGTCGCAGTACGGTTCCCAGTAGCGTTCGCCGGTCTCCGAATCGCGAGCATCGGAGGGGTCCGCCCACAGTCCGACGACGTCCCAGGTGTTGAACATCTCGGTGACACGACGATCAACGGCGGCGCGGTCGACAAGGCCGGAGTGCTTGTCGGGCACCCAGATCCCGATCGGGAAGGTCAGCCCGTCGGAGACGCGGCAGCCGATCAGTGCGGTGTGGTCGTCAGACTTGGAGCCGTCGAAGAAGGCGACGATCTGGTCGCCGTCGATCGGGAACTCTGGCCGGTAACACTGGTCGAACTCCTGCGGGGAGATCCACGCGTCCGCCGAGGCGGTGATCTGGTTGTACCACTTGCGCCGGGACTCACTGGGCGGGTTTGCGCCGTTGAGAATGTCGGAGACGATCGCCGGAATGTCGAGCCAGATGCTGTCCCCGCGTATGGTTTCCAGCACTTCGGGGGCATCGTCAGCGGTCAGCGGCGCATCCGGCGGGGCTTCCAGGGAGTCGTAGAGCATTCCGAACGCGCGAGCCCTGGCGCCGCGGTCCTTGGTTGCCTGGGTGTTCTCCCAGGCTTCCCTAACACGCTCGGCGACTGAGTCTTCGCCTGGGCGAAACGCGTTCTCGATGTCGAGGATGCGCCCCATGCCCTCGGGGATCTTCGTCGAGTTGCCCGAGATGGTGCCGGCCAGTTCGTGGCCTTGGTTTGACGAGTTCCAGTTCTGCGGTTCGTTGCGAATCGACTGGGTAACCCGGTTGCCTTCCAGTGCCAGATAGTTGGAGCTGGTGGCCTGAATCTGACGGGTGTCGCCCAGGCCCCAGACGTTCTCGCGGCCAATCTGGATGCCGTACTGCGAGCGCATCTCCGGGGTGATCATGACCGGGAACAGTTTCATCGTGTTCTGGGTCTGCTCTTTGGAGACCGCGGTGATCTGCACCCAGGCGGCGTCCTCTTCGCGCCCGACAGGCTTGCCGTCGTCGCCGAAATGATCAAACACGGTAGGGCCGAACGCTTTGGCACAGGCCACCGCAGCGGCAAGCGG
>JGI24890J29729_1001236_pt1 | contig 12079 bp, 11 predicted proteins | sample FreactcultureFD7_FD_29729 | JGI IMG/M metagenome (IMG submission 29729)
CACCAATGTGGCAGAGTCTCGAACCTGCTGTCAATTGGGTGAGTTGAGGTTTCACTCTCATCGTTTCTAAATCCTACAAGAAACTGATAAGCGTGGTCTTCACTTCACAGGGTTACGAAGTATCGCTCTTACAGCGAGTTCCTCGTACTCTCGCCGTCGAACCTACTCCTCATGGTCAAACATCGGCTCCACCGATCAATCCAGCTTTGGTAGGAAAGAAGAGAGATAAAGATGGGAAACTCGTCAACGCACCGCCAGTTCCAGTGAAGGAGATCAAACATTACAAGGAACAAGTAAGCTTTATTACAATGTATCGAGCCTCTTCAGCAAAACTGACGACTTGTGAACTAAACAGGCGGTCGACGAATTGGTTCATCTCAAGATTCTCGAATCCGTTCTTGATTACACACCTTCTCCTCCTCCTCTCTCAGCACCAGAATCAATCACAGAAGCACCGGCAACGACGACAGAGACCGACGTCGAAGTCGGAAAAAGTGAGAAAGAGGCGAACAAGGCAGAAGAAGTGGTTTCAGAATCGGTGAAGGGAGATGCCGAGATGTCGGAAGTCGACGCGAGTGGTGATGAGAAGATGGGCGATGGAACGACGAACTCGGTGGTGCTGGAAGGCAAGAACCCGGGTAGCATCGAGGAAACGAAAACGAAATCAACCGCTGAACCTTCGACTCTTCCCGACGATGCTACTCTTCTCGCATCTTCATCAACTTCCACCACACCTCGAGCTCGCCCTACTCTCGTCATCGCAACAGGAGATGCCAATTCTTCCGAGTACAATCCAGGAGGTTTCCTCGGGTGCGTTCGACGAGCGCTCGACCGAGGATGGGATGTCGAGATCGCGAGTTTCTCAACTCACGGATTGAGTTCCCTCTGGATGGGGGAGAAGGCGAAGAGAGTAACGGAAGATGGGAAGCCTCGAGGAGAGTTGAGGATCGTCAATTTGGAAACTTTCGCAGAAGAGTTGGTACTCTAAATAATCTCTATACTATGCTGTTCTAGGATGCATCGCATTCTTCTCTATACTGTACGCTCTATCTTCCTACAACCACTCCTCTTGTAATCTTGGACAGCAGCTTTACACGGTCTCTTTGTTGTTCACCCGCTTTGCAAATTTGACTTTCGACTCGTGTGCCCTTCGAAGCTGGCTGTCTCCGTATTAATCGCTGCTCTTGGGCGTCCATCTGGATCGTCAGCGTGGTCGCAGGTTTGAAAATAGAAAGCCAAAGTTGCGAAACTCGAGGTTGTTGCGAACTTCCCCTTGATTTCAACCTTTCACTCAATTCTTACGAAGTACTCTCAGAGTCAGTCCATCCGCCCAGTAAATACCTAGTCAGCTCAACAAATACTACACACCGCTTCTCTCCCTCTCTAGCGTTTCCTCGTCATCAATCAGCACTCAATCAACTCCTGTTCTCTCCGCCTCAATTCGCCTCTAGATTAGCTCTCCAGGTCATATAGAAATCCTTGACACTGTCATGTGAGTCCACGCATCCTTCAGAAAGCTCAGAAGTCGCAGAGGAGGAGATAAAAGTAGTGGGAAGTGGGGGGTTTCCAACAAGCGGAGCAGCAGCAAGGAAGATAGGCTAGACGATTTCAGAGTATAGATACATGAGCTGGTGCAGCTGGGAGAGGTATAGACGTGCGAGCGAAGTGGTGTGGGAGTCTTGATACTTCGAAACATTCCGATCATCCTTTGCTCCTCCCTCGTTCACCTTACTGACGATCTTGAACCCTTCTCACAGCACAATACTCCTGCTAGCTCGACCATGAACCGCCTCTTTGGATCTTCGGGATCTAAACCGAAACCTTCACTCAACGATGCCATCGCTTCAACCGATACACGAATCGATTCAATCGAAGTCAAGATCCGCAAGCTAGATGCAGAGTTGACCAAGTACCGAGATCAGATGCGCAAAATGCGGGATGGACCTGGAAAGGTGCGTTTCCGCTCGTAACTCCAATTCTCGAAAGATTCCACTGACCATGATTGCTTTTCTTCGATAGTCTGCTGTTCAACAAAGAGCTCTACGAGTGCTGAAACAGAAGAAGCTGTACGAGGGTCAGATCGGTCAACTGCAGCAACAAACGTTCAACATGGAACAAGCCTCGATCACGACTGAGAACTTGCGAAATACGATGGCTACGGTTGATGCTATGAAGACCGCGAACAAGGAATTGAAGAAACAGTATGGCAAACTTGATGTCGACAAGATTGAGGTGAGTCTGAGCGTTTGAACGAATCTGTAGAGGAGCATGAGACTGATTCATTCTGGTACTCCCTCTCACAGCAAATGCATTACGATATGGAAGATCTGATCGAACAAGCGAATGAAGTGCAGGAGTCGATGTCGAGAACGTATGGAGTACCGGATGAAGTAGACGAAGCGGATCTCGAAGCTGGTGAGCTGTCTCCTCATTGCTCGTGTCAAGTTTCCTCGCGCTCACATTGTATCGCTCTCGATGACTCGCAGAACTCGATGCGCTTGGAGATGACTTTGCAGAGGAGGAACAAGGGATTCCTTCGTATTTGAGAGAAGACGCTTCGACTGAATTACCAGATTTCGTCGATGAACCTCCGGTGTCAGAGCAGGTCAGCACTCTCGCGCTTCCCTCTTTCACATCTGAGCTGCACTCATATCAGTCCTCGTTTGTTCAGGCTCCGAAAGAACGATTGGGAGAAGGTGTAGTTTAGATGCGACGCAATTGACCCGCTTCAATTTCGATTATGACGAGTACCGATTATGGCGAGTACCTCGAACACCCTTTACTGCTTGGTCTCGTCATCGGCGAAAAGCCCAAAGGTCAAAGCTCGCTTCGGACTTTCCTCGGTTCGGGATTAGACTCGGGATTAGACGTCTGCAAAAGCCTCTTTTCGCTTCTCTCCTTCTCTTCTCCTCTCTTTCTCCTCACAGCCTCGCCCTACAGCTGATTCACGCAGGTTCAGCTGAAAGATGGCTTCCTCTGCCGCGCATCACGTTGTACGTCTCTTGCTTATTCCTTCGTTAAGCGGTTTCAGTTGACGAGCCGTACTTGAGATGTTGCTTAGACGCTTATGAGCGAGTGCTATGAGGAACTCGTCCACAGTATGATGGTCGGATGTAGTGGCAACAACACCGAAACATTGGCCATGATCCGATCTTACGGAGTCGCTCCGCATTACGGATTCCGCTTGCTGTCTGCTCTTCAGCGAACAGGTGAACTACAACTGGGTAAGATCGTATATGAAGCCCTCGTCCCCTTTGCTCGCTCCAACCTGCTGATTAGCACCCCGGTCATTCTCGACAGACATCAATACATCTTGCGATGTCTTCCTCGCTCCTGGAGTTCCTTTCAATTGCTGGCCTATGAAACACAACCAAGTTGACGAGCTGATCGCGCGATCAGGAAACGCTTCACAACACCAATGGGACTCAAAACCCCTTCCCTCATCGATCGCGATGCCCCGCGTCCTTCGTTCTGCTGCTTCGCCATTCCCGAACCAATTCATCTACAGACCCTACGCACAGAATTTTGTCGACGGAAACTTCACCGCATCCTGTGAGTACGACACGCTTTCGAGTCCTCTTTCATCACTAAAGTTTGCCTCGAGGTAGTTGAACCCGACGATACCCCTAGTACGTTCAAGTGGACACAACTCGTACTCGGTCACAACCTCAAGCTTGTCAAGGACATCGGTCGACTTGAACGCGGGGATCCCGAGTCTCCGTCGATTTCCTACTTCCACTATCAGTTCTACGCAGGGGGCGCAGGAAGTGGGCCAGGTGGAGCTCGTCTCCCGACTTACGAGGCTATAGTAGTTGGAGCTATCGTACGAGACAATGCTGGAAATTGGGTTTCGTGGAGAAGAGGAGTTCCCGTTGTGAGTCTTTTACATAAACGATCTGACCCTTTCTGTGAATGATTGATCACTTACCGCCAATCCACGACGCAGGACTGTCCACTCTTCGACTCGGCTGCTTTCCGAACATCGATCCCGACGCTCAGGCTCCCTGCCATGGCCAATGCAGTGTTCGAGACTTTGCCCGTACGTCCTCGTCAAGCTCTTTCATGTCGTGACCTTCTTCACTGACGGGACCAAGATCCTGTCGCAGCCTGAACACTTCTCGCGTCAAGCACTTCCGGTACCTCATCAAGGTCAACGAGCTTTACCACTTCCTGAACGTCATCCTCGCGGCTCCCAACCTCCTGCTGACTCTCACATAGTCCGACTTCCTCCCACAAACCCTGAGCAAACCTCTCGTCACCACGAGCTCAGTCACCGTCAGCGTCATATTTACCAGCAAGATTACGCAAGATATGCTTAGCGAATCTCGATAGAATATTGTTTCGCTCAATAGCGTTATCGGCTCTCTTTTTCTCGTCCCAATAACCTTTTTCTTTCCTCTTTAGTACTCTCTCTCCCTTGATCTCTTGTTCCTTTTGCCTTCTAACCGAAGAATCCCATTTCTAGTCTTGAAAACCTTTGAGTTCTCGTCTCATGTTTGTGTTCTGGCAGACATTTGATTGATTGATCCATCCATAGTCCAAGGTGAGATTGAACCTCGCAGGAAGGCTAAATCTAGACTCCTCGAGTTTGCTGGATTAGACACGAGCGAGAATCGACATGAGTAATCTGAAAAGATCATTCGGATGCTCTGCTTCTCTACATCTCAGCAGATAGATCCCAAGTGCGAGCGGACGATTCGCGGCAATCATCGATCAACGACCGACGGTAAACAGTCTCGGTAAGAGAAGCGAAATTGATTCTCCTGAGTCTGTCGTGATTCTCGTTCTTCCGTCCTCTATTCCTTCCCTCGCCTACTATTCGACTCTGCATCGAGAACGCTAGCCAATGAATGGTCCTCACAGCGATCTCACAGTGCGTCGTTTTCTAGTTATCCTTTATCACAAATCCACTCACTTCCCTCACATTTGACAGGCAGCTGTTCGATCCGCCTTTACCAATCTAGCCCAATGGTCACTCGCAACGCACAGCAGTAAGGCCGCTGAAGACGTGCTCGAGCAGAACACGATCGATGGTAATTTTCTGTTACCTGGATTTGAACGAGTTGGAAGTCTTCATCAAGGTACGCCTACCCTCTAGAACGGATAAGAGCAGCTTGTTCTGATGTGTAGATACAAACCACTTCTGCAGAGAACGGCAAAAGTTGCGATGTTTTCCTCGCTTCTGGATTCCCTTTCCCGAGCTGGCCTCGTCAAGTCATCGAAAACGGCAGAAGAAGCGACGTTCAGCCCATCGAGCTATTCACGAGAACTCAAAACTACCACAGACTACTTTGGAACCAATTCAACTCGCCTTTGATCGTTGCGATGCCTCGATTACTTCGTTCAGCTACAACACCGCTGAACGTCCCGGCGGCCATCGAGTCTGTGAGCACTCTCACAAGAAGTGGCCGCAGTAGGCTGGACACTGGTGTGTTTCCTGTCCAAACTGTCAAGCTCTTTCACGACAGCTGAACTGATTCGATCGAAATCAGTCCCGAAAGACATCTCGAGATGTCGAACAAAGTTGGTACAAGTCGTACTCGACAAGGATTGTAAGCTTGTCGATGATGTCGGACGCGTGAAGCGAGGTGATCCGGAATCGCCTGCTATATCATGTTTTCGATTTGAGCTTTGGGAAGTAGAAGGCGAGACAGCGTCGAGGGAGCCTGATTATGAAGCGGTGATATGTGCAGCAATTGTGAAAGACCATGCTGGGAGATGGGTGCCGTGGAAACCGGGCCGCCCTGTCGTTCGTTTTTCCCTCGCTCAAGCTTTTCTTTCGCTTTTCTTTCGCTAATCCACCTTTTGCTTACCATGCAGAGGTGTCCGCTATTCACTTCTCCGCAATTCCAATGGAGCTGTTCTTCAAGTCATGATCGTCAAGCGTTACCCTCGATCCATAGTTTTAGGGATCTCGATGAACCCACCAAACCAAGGCCGGCGAGTTCTTTCGTTCCTATATCCGGTTCATCACCGTAGCTGACCGCTTCCTCTGTTCTCTTTCAGCTCTACTACCGCCACAGTCCTCCCGCTGACCCAGAACTTCGACTTCAAGGAAACTTACCGATTCCTTCGCGAGATCTCCGACCAAAGTTTACGCCTTTGCTTACTACGCATCTACCTTTCAGAGATCCTGGTCTATCCCACCATCAGCAACACTCTCTCAGTCACCGCCAGCGTAGGATCTATCAGCAAGATTACGCGAGATTCGACTAGCGAGTCTCGAAACGAATTTACCGCGGTTAAGTATGACTTTATCCTTTGCCGTTTATACACCTTGAATGTTCTTTGCAAGCACTCATTATGTGTCTCATGTACCAGGAGACGAGATAGAGAGGACGAAAGAGAAAAGGGGCAGGACTTAGCGAAAGAGTAAAGAATCGAGAGAAACCGTTCGCAAGGTCCCCTTGTTGCTCCAACTTCCAGTCTTGCAGTCAAGCAATGGAATTGGCTCAAGCTGTGAGGTCAACCCCAACGTCGAGCAGACCGTGACAGCAATCTGAAGGCTACCAAACTCTTCCTCTATTTTCAACTTTGTCTTTTTCAACTCCTCGCAATGACATGTCCGTCCTGATCTCCCGTCGCTTTCGTTCTTTGTTTGCTTGCATCGATAACTTCTTGTCCAGAACTCTGTAACCTGACCACTTCTTAAGGGTTAACGAGTGTCAATCGAAAGTTGATTTGAGAAATGTGAGAAACGAATCACTCACTGAACTCCAATGCCAGCACTTCGTCAAGGTTTGAGCCGCGTCTTCACAGATAATTAAAACACTCTTGACAGATCGGTAAACGATTCCTCGTACTTTCGAGTCGTTCGCAAAGTTTTTCGACCGGTTGCGAGGATCGACAGTTCCGCATGATGTCTTCGGCTGTCTCGGTCAGCGCGATCGCACCCCTGCTTACATCATCTTCAGTGGAAGGTGAATCTGGAGTGGTACGCAGGGCTTGCATGTAGAAATCGACGAAGTTGGCCAAAATGGGCGAATCTAAACGATTTTGTCGATTTCGAATACGGGGAAACCTTGCTACAGATCTGAACGAGTAGGAGATACAAGCGACGGATGATAGAGTAATAACCTACGTGCAGGTGTCCAGAGATTAGCCTGTACAGAGCAAATCATAGGAACGAGAAGAGCTCACAACTCGAAAGCAACTTCGCATTCAATCGATAATCTCCAACTTCTCTGAATGATACGGCAGCTGGCTTCTCAAGACAATAACCAATATCTCAATGATGTCCGGGCACAGCGGTAAAGGTGGTTCTTTGAGATGAGGGGACATTTGTGATTCGAAAGGTGTGGAAAGTCGGTATGAATGCAGAGAGGTATAGATTGCTGAAGTCCAAACGCATTGCATTGCTGCCGGACTACATTTTGGTGTATGCCTGCAACGTCCGCAATTCAGACCTCCAAGGATTACCGACATAAGCTTTTCAAGCAATTCGAGTTTCCGGCGACGACAAGATTTCGCCTGTTCAACGTCGTATCCATCATCAGCTCAAGCTGGTCTATCTTNCCGGTCAATCAAGCAGTTCAGANAGGGACTTACGAGTCGCTCCCTCCAAGCTTGCGAGACATGAGTGTTGAGCAGCCAATGATTGTCGATCGCTTGATTACACGTTTCCTGCACCATCTTGCGATCCTCGAGAGCGATAGCGAGATAGAAAGCGTCTCGTTCACTGGGCTCAGTCGCTATCAATCTCCTGTCGTAACACACAGGGAAGCACTATCCTAATTCAGCGATTCATTCGCAAGAACTCACAGAGAAGTGAAGCTCACCAGATCGTAGACCTGACTATTGATGCAGCGTAGGGGCAATCATACTTATCTGCCATCCTGGCCAATCCTATCCACCTCTCTCGCCTCGCATCTTTCGCCTCGTCGTCGCGAATTCGAACAGAATATTCGTCCTCTGGATCTTCTCCTTTCAACAACTTGATAAATAGCTCCAGTTCTCTATAAGTTTCCGTCAATACGATCTCGTTTGATTCGTCGCTTCCGGTACCAGTTGGGAGTGACAGCATATCTTCGAAAGTTCTTGAGAGGGTGCAAAGTCGCGAACGAGCAATCACATGTCGTGTTGGCGGGTCATCGGCAGTCACTAGTTCGATACTGTTCATGATACGAGAGGGAGTACAGGCTGCTGTCGCTGAGTCGAGTTGAGGAGGGTTGGGTGATTGAGAGATTGACCTGTGAGCGACGAGCCTCTGGTACCGTCAGCTGCTGTACCGAGGTGAGCTACACCTATCGACCAAGTATACTCACACGATAGATCACTGTGTCTGACACTGAGGAAGGGAAGACAGAATTCGGAAGAGGTGGAGAGAAAGCGATCGGCGAGAGCACTGCAGAGTTTCCCTATGTCGCCGTGTTGATTAGGGCTCTCGAACAGAGTAGTCGATTAGTCTTGAGCTGTTTGTGGAGAGGTAAGGCGAGCGAAAGAAGAGACGAGTTCGTTGATTTTTCGTTTAGGAGTGAGGTCAATAGATTGACGACAGGAGCAGACAATTGAATTACCATGAGCGTAACGAAGCGAGTTCCAGCGCCAGCGGATTGTTGGAATAATTCCGAAAGAACTCCGAATTTAGGCGACGAAGTCAAAGTCGTCGATTCTTTGCACTTGCGAGTTCCTCTCGTCGTCGTTCGTGGTCGCTTGTACGCTCAATAATGACTCGGCCCATCATTTCCCGTCTATGCATTCAATTGGTAATGAGGTAACGTGCAAAGACAAAACTCTCGCGATCTCCAACCTTCGTTTGAGGGATCCTCTCGTCGATTCCACTGACAGCGAAAGGTAACGCTACACAGAGATAGATGTAACTACATGGAATCGTAGTGCTGCCGACTAGAGAATGATCCTGTCGAACGAGATACAGGTCAAAGTGATTCTCACTGAGCGAAACACATAGGAGGGAAACTCACGAGTCGACTAGCTCGAGAAGCCTAGGTAGCTCGTTCTCCGCTTTCTCTAGCTGGCTCCTCATCCTCGAAATGTGCGACGGGCAGGCCGACAGCGTGTAACTACAGGTAAGCCGCTCAAAGAATTGCTCCACGAAGGACGACCTGAGATTGTAGCAGCGCCTACTGTTCAACAAAGTAGACTCCCATACGTGGACTGATCCTGGCTCGCAGCGACACTTAGAGCCGCCGGGGTGATCGGGATTGATCAAGACCAGCTTTTCGAAAAGCTGGAGTTTGCGACGACGGAACGAAGCCAGCTATATACCACGTCGCTTGCATCTCGTCAGCTCGCTTGCAGCTGTCGAGAAGCTGACTCGGGGAGACATGACTGACTAAACAATCTTTCCATTGATCCGAAACGAATCTGCTAATATGCCAATCGTTTTCCATAGCCGGTCCGCAAGTTTGCTGGACAAGCTGATAATCGTTGAGCCCAATCGCAAGGTGGAAAACGACGTCAAGATGCGAATGTTGAGCTTTCAAGCGCCTATTGCGAAGTTGATCGTCAGCATTCGTTGTTCAGCTGCGATAAGCGAAGTCAACTTACCAAAGAAGCGAGGTAACGTACAACCTCGCCGTGGGGCAATCGTACTTGTCGGCCATCCTAGCGAGGTTGATCCAGTATACCTTGTTCCCTTCTTTCTCCTCGTCCGAATCGAACGTCCCGCCTCCCGGGAAATCTCCTTCGACAATCTCTTCCCCTCTCATCACTTTGAGAAAGCCTTCCAGCTCAACACTAGTCTCAGTAAGCTCCATCCTGCTTGCCGAATCATCCGCAGCGAGTCCAGTAGGGAGAGAGAGCAAGTTGTCGAAGGTTTTCGAGAGGGCGGACAGACGCGAACGAGAGAGAGTGTGGCTGATAGGAGGGTTGTCTGAGGTAATTAAGACAAATTGAGCTTCTTCGGTCGAGGTTGAGAGAGGCATTGTTGACGATTTGAGGATTGAGAAAAAGGGAGAAATGAAGAAGGATGATCATTCGAGAGACGACCTCGGCATTTGCGACGAGTGAGAGATGTGAGAGACGACTGGAGCACGAGCAGGTCGTGTGAAGTGCGCACTTTGTTGCAAGGATCAAGGAGATGCAGCGTGGACAGAACTACGAGTCCAAGTTTGAACTAGTCGAACGAAAGTTTTCAGCTCGTCGAAAATGAAAGCGATGGAATGCTCAGCTCACCCTTTTGACAGATCTAGCAGCGTTGTCAATCCATCATCAGCATAAGCTGCCTTCTCCATGAAGCGTACTTGATGATCAAAACACAGTTTAGGATCTTGCAGGTCGAACTGTCGGAGGAGTTGGGTTCCGACGGTTTCGTCAAGCGAGTACGAGCGAAGGACTGCGTAACAAGCGCTTTTCCAGGCCGCTTCAACGTCGAAACGATTGCAATTTTCACTGCACTGCCAATTGTCGAAAGGGCACGAAACGAGATATTCGAAGACTTTGATTCGACGATAGCGATAAGCGTTGTTCTATGTTGAAGGAACACGGGATCGTCAGTCTCGTATCGGCTAGAGGAAAGTATAGCGGAAGCAGAGTTGAGAGACACACGATTCGATTCTGCCATTCTTGAGGAACTTTCTCGTTCAAATGCCACTTCCTCGGAATAGCTACGATAGAGGTATGTTGAATGAGCTCTGTGTCTTCGACAGCAATTGCAAGGTAGAAAGCGTGTTCTAGTCGAACTCCTTTAGCGATCAATTCCCTGCGCAACGGTCCATCTTTGGTTGATCAGCTAAGTCGAAACCTGATCACGCTTCGAAAGACTCGACGCACCATACATGAGATTTGACTCTCATTCTTGCCATCACAGAATCGTATTTATCGCTCAACCTCGCCAAGTTCTCCCAATCGACGAATTTGAGCTCACTCAAATCCGCTTCCTCTCCTCTTCCCAACGATTCAAGCATTCTCAAGAACCCTTTCAATTCCGAATCCGTTTCTTCGATTGGGATCTCGTTTTCTGGTGCACCGTCGGGACCGAAGAGGGTGGAGAACATGTCTTTGGAAGTAGTCGAAAGGGCAGAGAGATGGGAACGAGGAATCCAGTGGCGGACAGGAGGCTCGTCCGAGGTGATCAATATGACTTTGTTGGACTCCGGAATGTTGAAGGGCGTCATAGCTGAGGACTGAAGGAACGATGACGAAAGAGAGAGAAGGAGGGACGATTCGAACGAAGATTTTGACGTCCGGAGCTGCCGTTCGAAGCCGCGGACCTCGAGACCTTTGTCGGGTGAGCGAGGAGAGAGAAGAAGAGTGTCGATGGAAGAGACGTTTGAGTTGAGCTCAATCTTTTCGGAAGTCACTTCTCGTCGAGTTCGTCGATCTTGACTGAGGCAAGGAAAAGCTTGATTGCAGGACTGGTTTTTGAGGGAGCACCAGCAAGAAGGGAGAGACAGCTACCTGAGACCGTCAATCGAGAGATCAATACATGAGGGGGGAATGCCGTGAGCGCACGAGAGAGATGAACTCACAGCGCAAACTCGTCTAATCTAGAAGTTTGATCTGGTGAGGTAGGATCTCTTCTAGTGAGCGCCCAGTCATCATCATGTGCATACCTGGAGCTCGCCGAGCTGGGCAGGGAAGAAGGCTGAGAATTGTTGACCGACTTCGTAGGAAGAAGTACGTCGCCTTTCTGACGGACGAGATAGAGAGATGGACAGATAGAAGGGTGTTTCGGGTACCAGAGAAGGCTGAGGATTCCAGGTGATAAGTATAAGGAGTTTGTACAGGAAAGATGAAATAAGAACGAAGATCCGAGAGTTTTGCGGGTTGTTGCGAGCGAAGGTGGGAAAAACGACGAAGAGGTGTGGGGGGGAGGGGAGGTAGATGAGACGAGTAGTTATCGAAGCGAAGATAGGAAAGGCGTTGTCGAGCTTTAGTCCTCCGCTTGAGCTGGACCGAGAGTAACTAAATTGAATTGAATACTCTCAGTTTGTTCAATAATCCTCTTGACGACTTCAACCGTATCCTGTACGAGATCCAAATGAAGACATCAGTACTTTTAAATGCAATGTCTTGATGCGCGAGTTTGGAAAAGACGTACCTCCAAAAGATCCACCTCTATTTTCCCATGATTGATCGGACTATTCCTCCTCCCGTCCAACTCGATCAAGTTTCCTTT
>JGI24890J29729_1001237_pt1 | contig 12074 bp, 15 predicted proteins | sample FreactcultureFD7_FD_29729 | JGI IMG/M metagenome (IMG submission 29729)
CCCGGTGCTGCCTGAGTAATGTAACCATTAGCCGTGCTAACAACTGGCATTACTGGGTCGCCAGTGTAGATAGCAGTGCTGTTGCTTGACGCAATACGACGAGCAGATTGAGTGAACGTAGGAGCGCCACCCGCACCACCCTGATACTGCGTAAAGCCAAAATACGCTTGCGTATTAGCCATAGCAATTTTTCCTGAGTGATGAGGTTGCTATGCGCCAAGCACTGCCAACCCCGACAAGACAACCTGCCTCCCACAGGGCAGGTTAGAAGCGTCCTTATTCCTGTGGAATAGGCATCGCCTCGTAAGATTTTTTCACCTGTGGCCTCACACGAGCATCGTCGCGTGAAAGAGTACCGTCAGGCGCTGTGCTAAGTTGCTGCTCTTTTGCGCGCACTTGATTCCTAGCACGACGCAATTCTATAGCTTTTGCTTCGTCTGTCAACTCTTTTGGCCGCTCCATCAAAATCATGCCATCGCGCTCAATTGTATTGTAATTACCGGTTGGCATTAATGCTTTATGACGAGAATCCCGATTGGCCGGAACAGGCGTCCAACCGCCGTCTGCCAATTTGACCTGATACGACGGATCTTCTTGATTATAAATGGATTTTCTCTTCCATTCATATGACCATCCTTCTGGAACAATCCGAGGATCAATAAAATATTGGTCCACGTTTTCTAAATCCAAACCCTGCCGATGGGCGCGAATTTCTGCAACACGCTTAGCGGCGCGCTGTGATGGACTTTCTTCTCTGATCTCCGCATGAATTGCGGGGCGAATATCAGATGGTGCTTTTTTAGGCGTAAGCTTGGTTAGCTTTGGTTCATTGTCAGCCATTTGGCTCTCCTATCAATTAAGTTTGCCTTCTTTGCGAAGCGCGACCATGTTTTTAGCGTAATCTTCTGGTGTCATGCCCATCATTGAAGCCATGTCACGCATCTCGGCGCTTAACCTGACAACCTGTGACTTGCTTGGCGTTCCAGATGCTGTGCGGGTAGTTGGGGCCGCAGGAAGCGATGTTCTTTTCTGCGTAGGTGCCGCTGCAACAGACAAAGCAACGTCCTCGCCATCATCAACGGGTGGTGGGGCTTTTCTAAAGCCCATTTGCTGCTCAATGAAGCCAAAATAGTCATCAGAATCAACCTGATAGCCATCCGCCATCGCAATATTATGCGCCCCAACCATCTTTTGATATAGCCGTTGGTCAGTAACGCATTGTGGATGAGAGCGAATCCATGCTGCTGAACGTGGTGATAACTGTGAAGCTATTCGCTCAACAGGGTTGTTGGTTTGCGGAGCAGCGGGTGGTGGGTTTCTGAGTTTTTCTTCCAGCGAAGTTTTGCCATTTTGCAACTGCAATAACTTGGCGGCATTGAGAGACATGCTTTCTTGCACTTGAGCGGCAGCATCATAATCGCCAGCAGCCATTGCTTGCTTAAAATGCGATTTCATATACTCAGATTCGCGCTTAATTTTATCAATTGCGCTGTTGATAAGGTGCAGATTGCTGTCCTGCACCTCTGCCGCTGCCTTTGTAGCGGTATTTTGTGCTTGATGGGCGCGTGCTTCAGCTTCTAACCGCAGCCGCTTTTCTGTTTCTAACCGTTCTTTTAGTTCCGCAATACCATCTTCTGGAGTTTGCGAGTCGTTAGCGGCAATTTTTGTTTCTGTTTTGTTCTCTTCAACAGTTACCTCTGGGGTATCCTCAAGAATTACGTCTTCTACTTGTTCCATGTGAAACTATTCCTTACCAAACAGCATCGGGAGCCGGGATGCGGCCACGAATGTCTATGTCGCGCAACACACGGCACTGAACGCCATGCACATTCATCGACCAACCATCAGATGGACGATAGAAAACCCAGTCATTGACATCCACTTTAACGCCTTTGAACCAATCTTGCTCTTCGTCAACAAATGCTAACGGTCCTTTTTTGACTACAAGACCCACTTTTCCCTGATATTTATCTTCTTCAACATACTTATCTGTTAAGTGAATGCCGCTTTTTGTCTTGTTTGGGCGGACATATGTTGCAATTAAAACATGAGTATTAAATACTTCTATCTCAGAAATATTTCCTAATTCTTTAAGAATAAATTCTTTAGGGTCTACGTCATGGTGCATCCGTGTATACGGCATGTTATCCTCTTTCACCTGTTTTGATATTATGGTCAGCTTCAGACATAAATTCTTTGGCCTTCTGCAAGCCGCGAATCATGCCCACTCTAAATTTGTAATCTTTGATGTCTTCGACGTTGCCATTGGCAAGAATAGCAAGCTCATCGGAAATCGCCTCGTCGATGAGGCGTCCAATTTCATACTCTAAGAGGCTGCTATATGTTTGTACCATGCGGTATATATACACACCGCATGGTATCTATTCCTATGGTAGATTTAAAACCTAAACAGTTTAATCTAAACCGTAAGCTTTAATCTTCTCAAGACGGCCCAATCCCCCACCAGCAGCATTGTCAATAATGTGCATAGTGTTCATGCCTGCTGGGATGTTTCCGCCGTGCTTGCGACCAATTGGAGGCATGCCGGGGCGAGCTGCGCCCATTGGAGGCAACGGTGCACCCCCCATTGGAGCGCCCATTGGAGGCGTCGGAACAGGAGGCATACCACCTGCTGGCGGCGCTGGAGGCATTGGAGGCATTGGGCGTGGTGGCATTGGAGGCATTGGAGGCAACTGCGGTGCAGCACCTTCAGCGCCATGTGGGTGAATCATGATGTTAATATTGGTCTTCCCCTTGCCCTTAGCTGAACCACCATGCTTGCGAGCAATGCGGCCACCATCAACGCCGGGGACTTCATGTGGATAGCCTTGGCGAACATACAAGCCGCGACCAGCTCCCTTTTCTCCACCATCTGCTTTACCTGTACGGGCAGATGGCTTAACCATTTTGCGGATAAGTGCTTTATCTTCTGCAACATCAGGGTGAGCCGCGCCGCCCTTGGCATGGTGTGCGCGCACTTTACCGCCGCGCTTTTCTCCAAAGTTGGGATTTCGAGTTGGTCTTGGTCCAGTGTATTTATCCGCTGGACGAGGTATTGGCATTGGAGCAGGAGGCGTTGGTAAACCACGGCCCTTCTGGTCATTCATAATTTCATCAGCGCGAATCAACTTTGCGATATCGTCTTCCGATACTCCGCCAGCTACCTGTTTATGAATGCGGCCACCCTTCTTAGCAGCCATTGGAGAAATACCTGCACGAGGTTTAGTCAAAACATTGTTAGGAACAATTGCTGCGCCGGGACGAACAGAACGACGTGGCATAACTGTTGGCATATTGGATACGTTAGGAATCCCACCCATTGCCTTATGTTCACGTTTTGTTTCTTTGTGTTTAGCCTTGCCACCGCGCTTCATGCCGCCGATTTTCTTAACGCCAGCGCGTTCATCGTTAGCCATCTTGTCATCGCGGTTGATAAACCCATCCACCGACATTGCGCGGCCACCCTCTTTACGGGCTTTGCGGTCAGCGCGCTTTTTAGTGTGGGCACCCGAAACCTTGCCGCCAGACTTATACTGGCGCTTGCTAACTGGACGCATGCCGTTTTGCTTATCGGCTTCAAGCATGTCAGGCGGCGACCATGACGAAGAATCCACCTTGGTATGTGGTTCTCCGCTCTGAATATTCTTCAAACGGCGCTCTGCGGCTTCACCTGCGGCTTTACGATATTCACGCATTGACTTGCTCCAATACTGCAACGACGCAGCTATTTTGACTAAACATTATCTTATTTTACCCGTTTCGACAACAGACATTTAATTCCCAAAAAGCAATCTTAAAGCGTTAGCTACAGCATCATTGTGCCCTTGGTGCTGTCTTGGCACTCCGCCACGCGCTACCGGAGTTGGCGCAGGCTGCTTTAATACATTAGTATTATAGTAATTTAGATCGGCCCCTTGTGCGCCACCTATAATGTCTTGAATTAGTTTGGTTTTATTACCAAACGATTCGTTCCCCAGCGAAAGTTGGTTGCCCCAATACTGGTCATTAATAGGGTCATAAGCGCGGCCAAAATTGGTTTGGTAAATGTTGTTTAACGTGGGATCAACATATGCTTTCCCCACCACAGGAGAGGTTGTGGAGCCGGGATACGTAGCGGGTGTAAAGGTCGTTGCCCCCAACGGATCATAATATGTCGATGCCGAACCTGCCGCCGTCCCTGTATCGGATGGTGGTTTATATACCGCTAAATTAGGTTTAATGTCATATTTTGGTGTTGTATCAGCAGATGCTCCTGCTGCCGTTGACGCCGCTGCATCCGCCGCCATTCCTGCTTGCATGTCTGCGTCATGGCCACTGCGATCAAATGTGCCTTTTTGTTCATTAAAACCTAAAACTGTTTTTAAATCATTTGCTTTTTTACCAGAATAATCCGATACGCCGCCAGTATCAGAGGTGCTATTCCCTAAGCCGGGATTGCTAGGGTTGATCGGCAAATAACTTAATCTTTGTGCTTCATTTGTAGGCGTTGGGCCAAATATTTTTTCTAAGAAACCACCAATTCCACCGCCACTATCACCACCGCCTTCGGAGTCATCAAATTCCATTAGTCCCGTATGAGGGTTGGTTTTGCCAGATCCGCCATGCGCTTTAAGAAGTGCAGCCTCTTTAGGATTAATGTGAGCTAAAATAGAATCATTGCCGCGGCCCATAGATTGGGCAATATGCAAGGCGTGATGGATATCATCGTCTGCTACGGATCCGCCATGTGCATACGGAGGCAAATTCATTGCCAGCCGCTGCTGTCTAATCACATCTGGATCCTCAGTGCTGCCGGTAAATGAGTATCGAGGGTCTCTACCTTGCTTTGCGCCGCCAATTATTGCCTTAACAATGTCGGCTTTGGCCATTTGGTCGTTTAAATCTGCGGGTCTTGCTATCGGAGTAGGGACATTGCTGGCATATGCCGTTGGTTGGGCGGCATTAGAATCAAACCCACTAGATGCAAATTGCCCAAGTCCTTGATCCTTGCCAATCAAATTAGCTAATGCAAGCCGTTTCTCCGTAGCAGGGATCCCAGCACCTTCATAATTGCGAGTAATTGTGTTTATTTTATCCTCTACACTGCCCGGCGTAGTTAATGCTGCGGCTGTCGGACCATAACCGCCACCTAAAGCCTCTTTTAATGCATATCCAAGCTGTTGTTGTGCTGTTGTGTTAGATAATGCAGCTATTTTGTCTGCTTTTGTTACAGGTGCCGGGCCTTCAGGATTCATTGCAGCAAAAAATTCTTTAGCGCGTGGCCCCGTCCATTGGGCTAATCCATAACCGCTGCCACTTACGGCCTGCGGATTAAATGCTTCGCCTTTATACGTGCTTTCATAGCCTAAATTGCCCAAAAATGCTCTTGCACCTTCTGGCGACAATTGTTTCCCAACCAATTCAGGATAAGACATACCAAAAGCTGTGCTTGGATCTTGCGTAGCACTCATAACAGTGCCCTCGTAAGGGTGGTCAAGCCGTTGTTGGGTGTATTCCCTAATGTCTTGCGGCGCTTTAACGTCAGTCACGCCAAGGCCCGCCGCGTCACCCGTATTAAATCCTTGCCCAAAACCAAAACGGCTAACATCAGCCGTTGCTGTGCCCTCTGGCAAACCACGGTTCATTTGACCATCTAATATGGATTTAGCCACGTCATCACTGCTATCGCTGCTATTGTTTTCGTGTGTTTCATTTTCGTGCATTTCATTTTGATGGTCTCCATCTGACCCGCCATCTTCGTAATGCTTACGGTTCTTTTTCTTTGTAGTTGTTTTGGACAACCGCAGAGCATGCTCAATGTCGTCAATATCCCCTCCAAGAGCGCGATGAGTGCGGTTCCAATTTTGCAATTCTTGTAATGAGTTGGGCATATCAATTTTCCGTTCATCGTACAGGATAGACGTTGGGTCGTCTGATGCCCTTACCATAGGCTTGGGTGCAGGGTGATTCTTTGACCAATCCATTAATTCTTTTAATGAATGAGGCATTTCAATCGTATTGTTGTCGGGCTTAACCATTCCATCCACGGAATATCCATGCCTAACATCGCCACCACGAGCATCATTGTATGGGCTAATTGGCATGTTTTACCTACTGTATAACGCCGCCGGGGGTGGGTGTCATAGGCTGTTCGTTGCCTTCAAGACGCTGAATCATGCCCGGATCAAGTATTTGCCGCACAATTCCCAAGCCAGCGGGGTTTGCAGCCATTTCTTCAGCTAGTTTAACCGCCGCAATTCGTTCACGGCTTTCCCGATCCCGCTTGCGATTGGTTGCATCAAGCTGCGCATCAATGTTTTTCTGCTGAATTTCTGCCATTTTGACTTGTTCTTCAGGCGACAGACCTTGCCCACCGCCCATTTTCTTTTGAGTTTCGGCAACTTTAATCTGCGCTTCCATCATTTTAGACTGCGCCGTAATCATCGCAGCCTGACCAGCCATTTGCGCAGCTTGAGCCTGCGGATCTGGCGGTTGTGGGTTGTTTACTTGGTCGCGTAAGAGAGAATTGGCGTTATTCCAACCCAATGTAAGCAGTGCTTCACGGTTAACCGCTTCCAAATTGTACAATGTTGGTGCTGTTTGGGCCATTTGAACCAATGCAGTTACCTTCATAACGCGCTGAATATGGCTTGCCGTATTAGGATCTGCTTGAGGAACTAATTCATAATTGTCCAACGCATCTAGGAATGTTTTCTCACTCCATTTATTGGCAGGGCGTTTATTTCTTTGCCAAAATGATTCGGGGTGCTCCCTAAAGCATTGAGCTAACAATTGAAATTCGTCTGCTTGAGCTGCATGCATACGTTTGTGAACGCTATTGAGCAACTTTTGGGATTGTTCAATCATAGCCAACATGGTTCCAACAGGCGCTTCTGCCTTGCCTTCACCTACTTGCATCTCTGCGGTGCCGCCCAAACGCTGTCCATATTGGCTAATTGTCTCAGCAAATGCGGCTAATGCGCCAGATGGCTCTTTATAAGGCAATGGCATGACTGCTTGTTGAATGGGCATGCCTGCCGTATCAATTTGTGCCCCGCCACCGGGAGGAACACGGAAGATATTACTGTTCTGACGGCCAGATGTCTTGGCATACAAAAAGCCGGGGAAGTTAGAATACATGCCTGCGTCAAGCAATTCACGCCAAACTGCTGTTAAACCGTTGGTTGTATTACCCAAAATGTGAAGCAAGCCCATGCCGTAGAATTTAAGGCCCGGCACAAAATCGTATTTGACAAAATGGGTATTAGCTTCAGGCAATTNCTGATCTTCTTCATCATAATTCCTAACAATATTAAGAATTTGTTTAGAAGATACGTCAATAGTTACGCGATAAGGTACTTCCAAACCAGATGGTTCGCCATCAATTTCATGCTCATAGCCCGGAATATCTAACTCGCAGTAGCACTCATATATTTCGCGGTCCCGATCTTCAGCAACATTGATGTCGGCTTGAAGTCCTTGGATGGCGTTCTTTTCTTTTTGAACGGCGTCAAGTTCCTTCTGCTTGGTTTGTCCCAAATCGACATCACGGTAGGCACCAATAATCTGCATCCGTTTGACAACCGAAGGACGCATAGAGATTCTATGGGTAATACGCCGAGCATTTGAGAGATCCGTCGCTTCATTGTTGACAATTAAATCATCCGCATCAACCGTTTCGGAGACAGGACGATTACGCAAAGGGCAATAGTAGACCTTCTTAAAGGCCGACCCGCCAAACCCAAGCATGAAAAGCATTTTATCCGTGTCAGGATAATATTCTTTAGCTACTGCAGTCAAATAATGATTGAAGTCTCTTTCTAAATATTCCGCTTGTTGGTCCATTTCTGGACCGTCTTGATTGCTGTCAACTCTTACTTTAACAGGCCCGTCAGTGGGCAAGAGTTCTGCCCTTGCATTCGCCTGAAAGCGCAGTACGGATTCCAACAGGAGCGGGTGACGGATACGGGACATTCCTTCAACAGGTGCGCCATCGGCTGTGCCTTGCTGGCCCGGAATTTCAATTTTAAGCCCCAGTAGTCGTAAACCCTGTGCGCGGTCTTCAATCCACTCTTTGCGGCTATCAATATCTTCTTCAATACCTTTAATAAGACGATGCGCGATCTCAGACAGCGCATTTTCATCCATTTCTTCGGCCAGGTTTTCATGCCAACCTTCTGTTTTTTTTCTTTTAGAAGATTCAATAGGACGCCCATCCAAGGAAACGCTAATAGAACCGTCCCCGTGGTCAATACGGAGAACATTGCCATCAATGTCCATTTCTGGCTGGTCAGCATCTTCATCCGCATCCATTACAATGACGGTTTCTTGCCCCTCACCAAGAGGCAAATCCGGCTGATCTTGGTCAAGACGAATGTTAGGGACTAATCCGGGCACCAAAGCCATGTGCTGTATCCTGTGAAAATATTCAGCACACTATAAGCCAATTATGCTTTGTTCGCAAATGTATCGTCGTCGTCTTTGTCGTTATAATCAAGGTCAGGCTTCTCAAGCGCCTCAATCATGCGCAAAAGTTCAAGCCGAAGTTCATCCTTGGTATCCCCCCAAGGACTTGCCGCGTTGCTTGTCATGCCCTGTACATTGCCATCTTTATCGTAAAAAACCTCGTGAATGGCGTATCCAAAGTCTGGATCACCAAACAAATTACGGGTTTCGTACTTAATGACCCTATGATTCCAAGTCATCATATGCGTCTCCTTTTGTAAGACGCTTGCTTATTTACATGGTTTGCAAATTTTCGTCAAGTGATTCAGCTAAAGCTTTAATTAGATTGACAGCTATACTGCGTTTGAGGCGAAATTGATGGAATTTAGTGTCAATAACGAGGGACAATTTAACGTAACCGTCCCCCATATCTTTAGCGACAACTGTTTCAATTGTTGGAAATTTTTTATTTTTTTCGGTCATGAACCAACCATTCCGCAATACCCGTAATCATCACTATAAACCCAATCTTGGGTTTCGTCGTCGTCCCACGAAGCCCATCGCCATGCCGCGCACAAAGTAGAAACACACGGTTTACCAATTGGCGAACCGTCTACGGTTATTTCTTTGCCCGGCATATTGTTTCCCCTGCCAAAGGGACAAATCAGCTTGGACATTTCCTCTGGCGTCATATAATGCGGGTTGTCGGCCATTTACGTAGGCTCCGCTGGTAAAAAACCAATTGGCTCGCCTGTTTCATCATCTAAAAGTTCAATTTCAAACACACGTTCTGTTGGCAAATAGGCCACCAAATATAATTCGGGATAAGGGTTATCTTCGGTTTTAGCAGGATAATTGTAAAATTTTACCGCCCCGTCATATATATCGCAGCTATCAGCTCTGATATAAAGATGGTCTACGCCAGAATTATCGTATTTATTAAGCGTTATTTGCCAAGCATACTTACCCATCACTATCTCCTATACTGGATATAAAGGTTGGTTTTCTCTACTACCTTGCCAGACATTCCCCGCGGCCAACTCCGCTGTGCGTTCTGCGCCGCGCTGCAACATTCCTGTGCCGCGCAACCAGTTTAATGCCTGAGTTACGGTGTCGTGTAAATCGTCATGTTTGCCTTTTGGAAAGGTGGCGCATTGTGAGACAACCATTTCCGCCCACACCTTAAACAATTCACCCTCTTTGTCCGTCGGGGCCATAACCATTCCTTCCGAAAACAAATGCTGAATAGCATAAGTGCGCGCTACCTTGTCTAGACCTTTAGGATCTATTAACCGTACACTGTAATTCTCGTACCCAAACAATCTGCGCAATTCTTGGCTAACCGATATACCCGACGCTTTATTTTCAATCAGCAAATAGTCAATTTTCCATTCTTTGGCGGATGCGCCAATCTTTTGCACTAGTTCGTGTAACTCCATCCGGCCTTGCCAAGCATGCATCAAAATGGCTTTTGGAACATCTGCCTCTCGCTCTTCTACCGAAATGCGCTGCCAATTGCCTCCCATGTCATTACCAATGACGCCGGAAGCTGTTCCTGCATCTCTAAAGACACCCCAAATAGTGCAAGCAGAAAAGTCCCCCTCAAATTCTTTTGCGCCAAATGCCGTATCAACAGACGCAATAACAATTTCCAAATTGTGCGGAAATTTTTCTTTTGTCCATTCGCCCCACCATTCGCGTTTTATAATACCGCCGCCTGTTGGCTCTGGCCTCTGCTGTAGCTGGCCTGCTGCGGCGTATGGGCCAAGTGTTTTTTCAAGCAATGTAACTTCTTCATCTCCAAATCGTTCAGGCCAGAGCAATTGGCCCTCCTCAATCCTTTCATCAGTCCATATAACTGGCTCGCCGTCATTAAACTCTGCGGGTACAAGTACATTGTATGTTCTCCTTGCCGACTCAAAGCGCATTGGCAAGCACAAGTGTGTCCAGTCGCCAATGTCTTTGGAGAGTATATGACCAGTAATATCGTTTTCTGACAACCGCTGTTGAATGACAATTTTTACGCCGCGTTTAGGATCATTGAGTCGGGTAGACCACGCCATGTCCCACCACTCAATGGTTGACGCAACAATAGCGTCACTATTAGCTTCTTGCGCATTATTTGGATCGTCGGCAATCAAATAATTACCCCCCAAACCCGTTGTGGCAGATCCAACCGATACCGTATTGCGGATGCCGTTCTTATCATTCTGGAATCGCGTTTTAGTGTTCTGGTCGCCCACCAATTTAAATCTGTCACCCCAAAGAGTCTGGTACCATTTGCTTTCAATTAAACGGCGGCATTTAACCGAATCTTGCACAGAAAGATTCATGGCATAGGACGAGTTCAAAAACTGCATGCCGGGGCCAGACGTTGGCGAGGAAACGCTTTGAGCCCATACCCATGCTGGGAACATAGTCCCAGTAATGGTTGACTTTGAGAATCTAGGCGGCACGTTAATGATTAAATTCCTAATATATCCATCAGCGCATGCCTGTAAATGTTCGCAAATAGCTTGTAATGCAAAGCCGCCTTCAGCAAACGGGGCGGAGTCAATTTCACGCCATGCCCTTTGCGTGAAATTATATAAACTTTCTTCATAGTTAGCAGCCTTCAACTGGCGGTATACCTCCCGCCGTTGACCTTCTGTCATCTTTTCAAGGTCAAATTTCATGCTGCCTTCTTTGTCACTTTAGATCGTAATTCTTTTAACCGTTTAATTGCATTGTCTGGATATGCCCGGCTAATGTGCATAATAGATTTAATCTGTTCTACTGTTTTTCGGCGTCCTATATATTTGCCTAAATCATGAGATACGAGATCTTGCTCTATATCGCGCATAATTGAAACAGTTCTGTTTACAGCCAATACAACTTTATCATAATCTGGCTCATCCACGCCAGAGGCTTCAATCATAGCCTGAGCCGCCCTTTGTGCTTGCGTTTGATAAACACTGGGAACATCAAACTTAGGGTGCATGTTAAATTCGTCCAAATACTCCATAATAAGGTCATTTAACGTCATTATAGCTTCTAAACCAACAAGTTGAGTTTTCATTTTATTGCCTTTAACTTAACTTTCGTTTTGAACCTTGCAGATCGGGACTCCAGTGCCGCATTTGCAATGTCTTTGCTGTCTGCATTATATTGAGCTTGGGATATTTCCGTCAAAGACCATTCCAGATCATTTATCCGCAATTGGTTTTCAGCCAATCTATCCATCATGTCATGAATAAATTCTGCAACGTGATCCAATTTTGCATACCTGCACTCAAAGCATAAATCCCAATAATCAGGCCATCGTTTCGTCATCATCGCCCCCAAGCAATTCACGCATGTGTATCCAAAGCTCTCTCATGTCTTCGCGCAACTTTTCATAATGACGTATTTCTTCAAAGCGTTCATCAATTAAATCAGCGGCTTGCCATTCCAAAGTGGTTTCCTTTGGCCAAGGAGAAATACCTGTAATAGGGTCGCGTTCACAATCTTCACAACTTTGCGCTTGTTCACGCAATGCATTAACAATTTCGTTTGGAAAAATATATTTAGGTGGTTTCGGATTAAACCGTTTGTCAGCTACAGCTTGTTTAGCTTGCTCAAGCAACCACGAATCGTACCATTCTTGTATTTTACCCATCACTCACTTTCCT
>JGI24890J29729_1001238_pt1 | contig 12074 bp, 12 predicted proteins | sample FreactcultureFD7_FD_29729 | JGI IMG/M metagenome (IMG submission 29729)
GCCGTTCGCAGGACGCACGGTCCCACGGTCAGCAGTGCTGCGGGCATTGTTATCGCGCGCGGCCTGCGAGGCAACCGCATTGAACAGAACTCGCACAGCAGCGTCCGGCATCTTCTTGCTGTCGAAAGTACGACCGCTCAGAGCCGAGTCGATAATGCCACGTGTTTCCGCCTGACCGTAGGCAAGGTCCAGCGCGGTACGACGCAGACCGAACAGAGCCTTGACAGTCTTGACCGGCGAAGACCTGCGGTCGAACGTCGGGACACGAATACCAGGGGCAAGAATCTCAGCCTTCGAGATAACGTCCTGGAACGAGTCCTCCAGGTACATGCTGTCCTTGGCCTTCATCGCCTTGTCGCCCGTGCCGGGAGGGGCTTCGAATTCCAGCTCGCCGAGGATCTTTTTGTTCGCTTCGTCGTCCTTGGCATCGCGGCTGTCCATCTCGAGGTTGCCCTCGTCATCATCGCTGCCGTCCGGGTCCATAACCGGGTACTTGTTGCCCATGGCCTCAAACTTGTCGTCGAGGGACTTGAAGCGAGCTTCAGCATCCTTCGAGAACTTCTTGAACCACTCCGGTTCCTCGTCATCACGAGCACCGGTCGTGGCTGGGTCATTCGGCGGCATCTCACCAATGCCGTCCATGCCCGGAATGTGGTTGTGGACTTCGATGGTGTCCGGCTGTTTCTCACCAGCGTCGTCACCGACCTTATCTTCCAACTCTTCCATGGCGTCATCGAACGCATTCACGTCCTTAGCCGCGAAAGCGCGGCTCAGCTTACGCATTGCAGACTTAACTGACATGCTCTTACGCTCCTTATTTTCAGGTTTGGTAGTTTCATGGTCCACCGTTTTATGGTCACCAATAGAACAACGCGGGCCGCACCTACCACGATCGACCAGCGCCAAGTGATTATAGATGATGTTGGCTTGTTCACCCCTACCAGGAATGACGTTACCATCATCATCTAGAATTTCGAGATAATCTGGATTGTAGCCACAAGAAACTTCACGCTTACCGTTTTCGATGTCCTTGATGGTTTCCTCGTCATAGATAACAAGGTCCACAACCAGAAACTGTTTGTGCTCACCCTCACCACGCCGGGGATTTTGCACAGTGCCCCGCGTGTAGAATCGCCAATTTCCCGGAGCAACATCCACTGGGGGATGGTCATCCGTAACTGGCTTACCTTGCAACGACGCCATGGACTTCGGTGAGAACACTTCGGCTTCAGACCGCGTGATCTTGGCCCGCCCGTCACGACCCACCTTAATGGGTGTTTCGTCAGGACCGTAGATCATCTCACCGGTTCGTGCCACAGGCACATCGTAGCAAATCAAGAAACCTTCAGGAGTACGTTCGCGCCGAGGGCCTAGCTCCTCAGTCGTGTAGTACTCGATATCTCCAGAACGGTCGAAGGTAGCAAGCCGCATATGGTCCTTAGCAACGGGCTTAGGTTCCTCCTGCGTCTCACCTTCTGCTTCTTCCTCACCAGCACTGTTCTGCTTCTTCAGAGCCTCAACAAACTTGCCGAGCTCCTCAGAATCAATGGATTCACTGGAGTCGAGGAGTTCCCGGTAGAACTTACCGTTCTCCTCGTTAGCAGGATCTTCAGCGACCAGCTTCTCAAGTTCTTCTGCGTCAAAGGCCATGGCTTACTCTTTAACCTGTTCGTAGTTGAAACCACCCTTGGGATCTTTGTAGGCCTCAGTCTTAGCCAGCCCTGACTTCTTGGCCGCTTCGTAAGCTGTGCGTGGAGAATCACCGTAGCTCTTGATTGTCTCCAAGCTGACGTAACGCCCTTCACGCAGGTACCGATCCACCGCACCTTTGACGGCATTCTGATATGACGAATCAAGGAACTTGACGTTGACGTCGTACCCAGCATCCTTCAGAGACTTCAGATCCGCCACGAGCTTGTCGGGCGAATCAATGCGGGGCCACACAAAGTTGTCACCGTTCGTGATGGCCTTATGCAGAACGTTGCGTGTGATCGCAGAACTCTCTTCGTGCAAGGCGAAGGCACCCATGCCTCCTTGATACTCAGGCAGGGACTTCTTCGCCAAGTCTGGATCAATCTCAAGCGACCCGTCAGCAATCAACGGATTAGCAAACGTACTCTTACCTGAACCCGGCAGGCCAAGAATGATCGTGGCCTTTCTATCGTGCTTACGTTTGTCAATATCCTTGCTGTAGAGGTCATCCACGACCTTCTCCCTGAGCTCTTTACGCTCAGGAGTGTTGATCTTATCGGTAGGCTCGATCGACCGGATCATTGCGTCCGCGTAAGCAAGCTGATCCGCCACAGCTTGTGGCGAAAGTGATTCTGGATCAGAGGCCTTCTTGAAGCCTTCTGTCTTACCCTTCAGCAGAGGCTCTAGTGTCTTACGGCTTTCATAACCAAGCAGACCGTAGTGCTTGTTCATCAAGCCAGCAGCCATTACGTAGTCCGTCTTGAACGGCACACCGTAATAACTACTGACGTCCATGCTGGGTGTGATCGTGGAGTCGTAAACCTGACCCGTCTTGTCCACAGTCCAAGCATGCTCAATAGGCACGCCGTGCACCGAGATGTAACCTTCTACGTAAGTGCGGTCCTTGTTCCTCAGCGCCGCCAACGTTGCATTCTTGTAGCACTCATGCATCGGGTCGCGAGGCCCGGCGTACGTCTTGTCGTTGACCGTGTACGGGTGGCCGTTCTCAGTGATGAACTTAGCGGTACGACCCGCGCCGCCCATAGAGGCCATCTTCACAAGGAAGCCGGTAAGCGCCACAGTGTCCTTGATCTGAACGTCACGGGGCGCAACCTTGCCGCCTGTTTCCTTTTTCTCGCTCTCATTGCCCTTCTCAGAGCCTTCGGCGGGGCGCTTGATCTCGGTCGTCAGCGTCTTAGACGCTTCGCCCTTACCCGAACTCCCGCCCGCCGTCTTGGCGAACTGCCCAGAATTCTTGGGATTACCACGCGGGTGGTCTGCCTCGTTGAAGCCTGCGTCTTGTAAGCTCATGTGCTTTTCTGTTTGGCAGGACGCACACAAGAACTCCCGAGCGTATTCCCGGTCTGAACCTGTGTGCGCTGTTTACTTCGGTTACAGACCATCGACAAAGATGAAACGCTAAGTCCCCAAACTGACCGAAGTCGTGTTTGCGCTGAGTGCTGCCGTACCACTAGCAGCGGGAAACGGGAACTTATCCTGGAGGCAAAGCCGTGCCACCCCCAAGCTGGTAGAGCTCTATCGGAAATAGAACTCACAATTGAGTGCGGTCGAAGGAGCTGTGCTTCCAGACTGAGTTGTCGTGGCCGCTACTTTGATCCCGTTCACAGCAGACCACGGCGGACTAATATTCTGCTGACCAGTAGGCCCTGCCGGCAGGATCTGAATGGTGCGCGTCGGAGACGTCGTACCCACAGTCACCGAACCAGTTGTATCGAAGAGCTGAACAAACACTGCCGTGCTGTTCGGGTTGTAACAGTTGTAACCCAAGAAAGGTCCTGGGTTCGCGGTCACAGTAACAGCACTGTTCGTAAGCCCTAACGCTACGTACGAAAGGTAGTCCATGAACTGCGCTCGCACCGTGCTGAGTTGAAGCACGAGGCAAGTACAAAGCACCACGAATGCGGTCAGAACCTTACGCATGACTAGTCCTCTATTTCTTGGCAGGCGAGCCTGCGTTATACATGTTCCTGAAGTTCGCCGCCGACCAGCGGATATTGCGGTCTAGGGGGTAGAACTTCGCAGCCTGCACGAGCAGCGCGTACCGCGTCTGGGCTGATGTCTTCGTAGTCGTATCGTATGCTTCGCGGACGATAAGTTCTGCGATAACGTTTAAACTCACGAGCACGAGCACTGACACCGTAAAGATGCCCAAGAACCAGTGCCGCCAACGTGAGTGTGGCAGGGCTGCGGAGAGGCCACCATAAGAAGGAGCACCCCACAAGCGCCGCCAATGCACACTTTTCTGCAACACAGTCCTCCGCTTTAAAGGATCTAATGAAAACGAAGCCACAGACAATGACACCAGGTACTCCAAGTTCAAAAAACAACTGGAGAAAATCGTTGTGCACGAACTCCCAGTGAGGAGCCGCGTCCGCGAAGGAATTCAAGCCCCACCCGAAAGGGTAGTCCCAAGCAGATAGAAGTGTTGCTTGCCAAATATCGAGACGCTCACCGAATGACACTAACGTTCCTGGTCTCTGAGTAACGATAAACGAGAACGCTGCTAAAGCGGCAACAAAACCCACGAGCAAAGCTCGTCGGTTATATCTCTTGAGCCACACGTACGTGATACCTGCCGCGAAAGCCCCTACGAGAACTTCTAAGGCCGGGTTGCGCACCGTGACCAAGACCAAACACAACAGAGGCCCCACAACTAACCAGCGGTTCTTCGTAAAGAGCACACCTACGCCAGTGGCTAGAGCAAATTCTGAAATCAGGTTCTTCGAGAAGAACAACCCAGACACGCCTATAGCGTTAAACTTTAGGTCTGACGCCAACTGTAAGAGAAGTACCGGAACCTGACAAAAGCAAACAAGTGCCGCCGCTTCCCAACACCAATCAAGGTTCTTAGCTTGCGTAGCCAAAAGGAACACACAAGAAACCAGGACAACTGCGAACACACCTTCTAAAGTATCCCAAGGTGTAGCAGTCCACAATAAACCGAGAACACACCAAGCCACGAGAAGAGCTATGGGTTTCAGCCCAGGAAAGTTGCCGCCCCGTGGTTGCTTCCACAAGACGACAACTAAACCCAGAGCTAGAACCCACCACCGGGGTGCGGTCGCACCAGAAGGTAGGCCGGGTACATAAGCGAGCCCTACTGCCAAAGTCAAAAGCGCTAGCCTGAACTCCAGCAGCATGAGCCACCTTTACTTGAACAGGTTACAACCGACCTTGGCCGTCACAGTAGGACCACCCGAACCCGCAGCGAGAACCGCCGACACGCGCCAAGTACGCGGCAGACGAACACTCTTACCTACGCCATTGGTCGGGACGTCAGCCGCGATCAAACCCGACTGGACCCACACCGAATAGATGTTCGTCGTACTGGTCGAAATCGTGCTCGACGTGCCAAGCGTATTCCAAGTCGCGGTGCCTGCGTCATAGCCCTGAATCAGGTAGGTCCAGCTCGGAGTACCAGACACAGCCGTCTGAATCGACGTACAGACAACACCAATCTTGTCAAGATTGGTCTGCGTCGCCGAATTGACAGTCTGCGAGGCAGCGGCAGCACTCATCGTGATGAGTGCACCAGCATCAACGTTGTACGGCGGGTTGCTCGCAGGAACTTGAGCAGTCGCTGGCGTAAGACCAACGAGCAGAACAGCAGTAAAAGCGAGCGCCATGCCCGCCTTCATCAGATACGAAAGAAAACTATTCTTCATTTTGGATAGCTCCAAGTTTTGGGGGTAGGCGGAAACTTCATTCTCCGCCCGGTAACCGCCGTGCGTTACCGGAACAGGACCAGAGCCGCTCCCAATCGAGAGACGGTTTTACTAAATCATCGAGATGTATAAGGTTGTCTGCCTCAGCAAGGAGAACAGTCATGCCTTTATCTGTGAGCAAGCACGAGTCATAGCCTTCGCCGCGCTTGACCATGTAGCCCGCCTCGATCACCCGGTCAAGGCGTCTGCGGACTTCATATGTGAGAATCAAAGCCACCTGAACTAACCAGGCAGAACTGACCTGTACCCAGCCACCCACATCTTACGGAACTCGGTGTTCTCTGGGTACGGTGGGTTGAAAGGTTGCTTGGCGCGAGCAGCAGCAACAACATCCTTGTATTGGTACGGGTCCTGCTTGGTCAGCGAGAAGTAAGCGTCATCTGCGTAAATTCTACGACGCAGCACAGCCTCATTAGCATCAGCCGCAGGAAGATGATTGTGAATAACGATGCGTCGGCTCACGGGTTAGTCCTCGTCCGTCAGAAGAGTAAGCCAGCAGAACTACCGGAACCAAATTTGTGGGCTGGGTGAGTCTCAGGAATCTTGCCGCACTTTTTAAGTTCACGCTTGTAGGCGTGGTGTGCTTTTACTGCAACACTAATACGCTGTAGCGTTGTTTCCGAATGACTGCGGCCTCTATTCCAAGCAGGCTTACCTCTAAGAGCGTCTGTACCAGCACGTTGTCGCTTTTTGACAGCTTCATCCTGAGCAGAACTTCGAACACACCCTGCGGCGTGTATTGCTTTATGCGCGGCGCTTGTCTGTGCACGAATCTCTGGTGTGCGCTCGTACTTACCGCCAGGATTAGGTCGTCCAATCAAGGCAGCACTTATTTTGTCTTTAGTGCTTTGTCTTAGCGGCCCTTTAGGCGCGTTACGTCGTAAGGCAGCTAGCTGGGCAGGCGACCCTGCGGTAACTCGTCCCTCTGCGTGGCGCTTCTTCATAGCCACACTTAGTGCTGCGCGATACTCAGGCGTAAAGACTTTATGATTTGCGTAGTACCGCATATTCTCTATTTCGCCAGAAGTGCGCTCCCGTTCACTTTGGCTCTTGCTCATTTTCTTACGGGACTTCTTTGTGTGCCCGCGCCCAGTCATTGGCCCGACTTCACCACCTATACAAACGTTATACCCGAAACGAATATCCCTAGTTTTAAACGCAGCAATAGCCCGCTGCTCCAAAGCACCAATGTATTCTGCTGTACCTACGCAAAGAACAACAACTTTGCAATTTTCTGCGCCATACTTTCGTAGCGCGTTATGCACCGGAAGTTTAGACTTATCCTTCAGCGCAGATTTAATATGCCCTAGAAACCTACGCTGCCCACTAAATGACATGCCGAAGTACAACTTGCCATTAGGAAAAACTATCTTGTACAACTCACGAACTATAACTTTTACCATTACTAATCCTCAGACACTAAGAGCGGCTCTGCCACGCAACGGCAATTGTAAATTCCTCCTGGATGACTACGCTCACCGTTTGAACCCGTCACAGGAGGATCGTCCCAAGCATGTACAGTACCGTTCAGATGCTTATGCAAATCACGCACATCAACGTCGCCCATCGTGCGCCATCGATAATGTGTGCTGCCTACGTGGCGAGACCGCACCTCAGTCAGAATGCTGGCCGTGCGCGCAACTTCTGTTCGTGCTATTAACTGTGCACGGCTCTTGGTTACGTGACCAGTCCGCATAATCGAGTTGACTAGCTCCCTTGTCCGGGAACTGTCAGTCAGCATCTCAACCGTGAGCTTCTCAATACGCTGAGCCGCTTCGAGGGGCAGAGACGTGATATACGCCGCCGCCTCTAGTGTCCTTTCGCGCAACGCTACCCCTGTAGGTGCGCGATCTATTTCTTGGGCTAAAGCCGAGCCCATCTCCTTGGCCCGCTTGGCCCAGAACTGTGTGTCACGCCGCGTCACGTCTATGACCATGCGACGGGCTTGCTCCTTGGCCCAAGGCTGGAGCGTCTGGCCATACTTGAATAGCAAGTTCCGTAAACGAGTAGAAGACCCTACTGGATCAGTAGGGTCGTACATCTGCTGAGTGAGCTCACCAATACGCCGCGCCAGCTGCCGCAACTTCCGAGCGAACTGTACCTCTGCCTTACGGGAGCGTTGGTACTGTCGCCGAACCTCAAGTGTGTCACGGCGGGGAGCGTCCTGCGTAGGCGCTTTATCCTTCTTAGAACGCATCTACCCAAGTCTGTCTAAACGAGTTGTCAACCCAGTCAAAGTCTCTACGTACGCTTGTGCTGATTCATTTGGACCCATCTTACCACCACTACCAGCACGGCGACGGTAATCTGTGTAGCGCCGCTCGAAGTCCACACGCTGCTTCTGGAGAAACTTCCGCTTGGCTGCTACGTCCGGAAGACCAGCCAACCAAGCATCTACGCGAGCCATATACTCGTCCACCTTGGAATCCACAGTCTTGTAATAACCACACCCACAAGGACCGTCCTTAGCTTCGTCATGATCAGGCGCACGGTCATGCGTTGTTCTGCCAAAGCTTGCACGACCAACCCTAAGATAGTCCTGAGTACGCAACACACGGGCCGCAGCGGAGGCTACAGCTTTCGGGCTGACACTCGTGAAATGGTTGTGGACTACAAGCTTCATTGTTTTCTCTTAGGCAGTCTGCCGTTCTTGTGTTCTAACTGAAGACCCTTGCGATGACAGCGACCGATGACCGCATTCTTCGTCAAGCCTAGTCCTATCGTAACGGCGATTTGGTCAGCATACCAACCCAAAGCTACGTACTTCCGCAAAGCTTCGTCCATCTCTGGGGTCCAACCGGACTTCCGTTTTGCAGCATCTGAGACAGAAACTGATTTCGGTGCCCGGCCCGGTTTGGGCTGAATATTGTTTAGCTTCTCGTACTCACGCTTCTGCCGCTCAAGCCGCGCATCCTCTTGACTAAGCTTGGGAAGCGGTGCGGGTTCGAACTCTTCGACAGGCTTAGCTTTAGTAGGCACACGGTATGACGCTACCGACAAGTTTAAAGAGCCATAACCAGTTCGTAAGGTTGACCGACTAGTCTCCCCCGGCTTACGAGGCTCGTGTTGGACAATACCGTAACCTTGTGGGTAGTAGCCTACGATCGTGGCCTTCGGCAACTTCTGCTGAAGCTCTCGCAACGACCTCGCAACGATACCAGATTCCGTAAACCAAACTGCGCTTTCAATATCAAACTCAGGATGCACTTCCATAACGTCTTCACACTCCACAGTGATTGCCTTAGAAACATACCGGGCAACCATAGGGGGGACTACCGGACTACTGGCTTGGGACCCGATAGACGTGCTGGGAGTACAGGAGCCTTGTCAGCAGTCTGCTGCAAGTGCCCGCCCTTACGCTTATCGAACTCACCGGAAAGCCCACCACTTTTTGTGAAAGCACGCCACGGTCCAGAACCAGCAGGTTCGTTCGGACTGTCATCCATCATCTCAACTACTCTGTCACCCATTTGCTCAGCCTTGGCTTTCCACTGACCGAACTGGTTGGGGGAATAGAGCACGAAGCCATCTTTGGTGTGGCGGTCACCAACGCGTTCCCACTCCGAACCGGGGGACTGTGTTGAGGCAATCTCCTTGCCTGATGTTTTGTGGCGGTACGTTGGAACGTGTCCACCGCCGGACTGCTTGGTGCCGTGCTCAAACTCGTGGAAGGCTGCAAGGTCTTCTTTCGAAGGGGCGTCCTTCGAACCAATAGGTGCTGGGCCGAGGCGCTTCGTTGCCTCAGCAACACTTTCGCCTTCCGGGCGATTTTCCATCTTACGCCAGTAAGCCTTCTCGTCAGCTTTGGCTGCACGACCTTCCGGTGTGGAAGCATCCCCAGCCTTACTACGCTTGATGGCTCTATTCGCAGCACTGCGCTCATTCACGCCGCCGTCGTACCAATCGCGATAAGGCATATCAGACAAGTCGTGAATACTCACACCAGCAATAGCGTAAGCATACTTATCTACGTTACGCATCCAAGTTTCAAACGGTGGTTTAGCAGCAGCGTCACTGGTGCGGAGCTTGCCTAACTCCATAAGAGCCTTTATCATGCTGTGGAAGTTCTCATCCTCCAGAGCCTCATACACATTAACCGAGAAATTTGATTCGGGAACAGCGGCAGCAACAGCTGCTTTATACTTGTCCCAATTCCGCTGGACCTCTCCACCGGATTTAAAGCCGAACTTGTCCCAGATGCGGTTGTCGATAGCCTGAAGCTTCTCTGCTTTAGCTTGTGCTTCGCGCGTAGATTCGTCCTTGGTCTTGCGGTCACGCTCAGGCATCCGAATCTGAAGACGCTCGCTGGCTGGACGCTTCATATGCTCGTCTTGCTCCTTCGCGCTCTCCCGCGCTGCCGTGTCGGCTTCTGCTTCGGATTTGTGGATGCTTACGAAAGGCCCGTCAGGACTACCAAGACGAACACACCAAGAACCTTTGTCCTGATTGTAATTCTTCGGAAGAGGCGCGACTATATACTTGATGCCTCCACCTGAGTAGGAGGCGTCCTTAGCATCTGGGTATGCTGCAATGCGCTTGGCTTCTTCAGCCGACGTACGCCACTTGCGAGCAGCTTCCTTGTCGCCACGCTGTTCTGCCTTCTTGGCCTCTGCTTCGAACTGCGTAGCCTTGGCGTTCCACTCAGCAGCACCCGCGTCACGTGCTTTGCCCTTGCCCGCGTCCAAGTTCTGCAGCATGTTGCTGTCCCAGAGGTCGTCCGAGACCTCACCAACCCAAGGGATTGTAACAGAACTGTCAAGGCGAACGCGATACTGATTGCCTTCCTTCCCCGTGATGGTCCCGGTCTTACCGATGAACTCACTCATGCCGCCTTTGATCTTGACGCGCTGACCTTCAGGGCGGTCCTTGTCCCGCGTGGTCTTCTTCTGGGCAGGGATGTGATTGTGGATAACGATGCGACGACTCATCTGTGCAAAACCCTTTTGATGTTCTGTGCTGGAACGTGTCCCAAATAACGAAGCCAACCATCACCGTGATCCACGAACTTAGACTTGTCCAAGCCCGCCATGTCAACCTCAAGCAACCTGTCGTCTGCCTCAATAACCATGCCTAAGTCAGTTTTAGGTGAGGCCACAAAGTTAACGCCAGGACCTTGAGCATTAGGAAGCGCGTAATCGTCTGGAGCAGTTCGTAGCCCGTCGCGTTTGATCGACGCAACATTACTTTTATTAGTCCAGTGATAAAGCGAAGCATCCCTTGCCAAGTGATTGTGAATAACCACACGAGTCATGCGGCACTCCGAAATGCAAGGGGTTGTGTCTTGTCACCTTCAGCCAACCAAGTCTTCCAAGTCTCAGAATCCATCGACAGATGCGTGATCGCACCAATACGATCAACAGCACCGTCGTTGAATGCCTGCTTAAAGCACTGAATGGCTTCGCGCGAATTATTGAAACCGAGCATAACCTTATGTTCCTCGAATTCCCCGGTGGGCGGGTTCAGCGCGTCCACGATCCAAACTTCGCGACTAGACCGAGCAGGGCCGATAAAACAATCTAACCATTCCTGCTTACCTTCAGCAGAGCCCACGCGGCGGATATAGCCATAGTCAGCAGGCATCACCACAGACCAACCTTCACCACGACGAATGGTGCCTGCGCGCTGTTCGACAGCAACTTGCAACCCACCAATCTCAGACAGAGGCAGAACAGATTCCAGATCACGCGTGACCACGCGGCGCAACCGAGCGCGACTGTCACTTGAGCCAGCCTTCGCCGCGCCAACCGCTGAACGAAGCTTCTTGAAGTTGGCAAGGCCCTTTAACTCTTCCTCAGAAGAGCTTTCTTTACCACCCGCACCCTTGGCCGAGGGCTTACCCTTCTCGCCTGGTTTAGGACTTCCTTCGGGGTCTTGCTCACCTTCCTCACCACCTTCTTCGCCGCCGCCCGCGCCCGGAGGCAAAGGCTCGCCCGTCTCAGGATCAACAGCTCCCTCAGGCTGAGGCGGCTCAGCAACGTCATTGGCTTGTTCGATCATCTCGTCGGTGATGTTCGTGAAGCGGCCCGTCATACGGGACAACTGTCTGATTTCCTTCAGAGCAACTTGCTCTGAAATCAAACCAGCGGCCTCAACCTCAAGCACAGACTTGACGTCACGGTCAGACACTTCAGACTTCTCGGTCTCGTCCAACTGCCACAATGGCACGAAGTTGAAACCAAACTCATCGGGCAACTTGATACCAAGAGACATAGACAACACGCGAAGGACTATGTTCACACCTTCGCGCAGGTCTCGTTCCTGCCGCTGAAGAATGCCATCATAGTACGTACGAAGGTCAGACTCACCTGTTGCATTCAAGCCAGCAGGTGACTGACCTAGAAGACGCACTAGTGGTATCTGTAGCGCACCAGACAGTTGCTCTGCGAACTGAAGCAGAATGTCACCAATGCCTGTGAAGCCTGAGCTGGTCGTGGCTGTGAAGTCATCTTTACCATCGAGCAACGTGATGCCTTCAATGCCCTGATACTTACGCATTAGCTCAACGCGCATAGCAATGCCATTCAGGGCATCACCACCTGTCGTAGCAGCGTCGTGCAAACCGTCGATCTTGTACGTGCGCAAGAATGACTTGTAAACGAGTTGCGCCGCACCTGTCGTGGCTGAATCAAAAGCCAC
>JGI24890J29729_1001239_pt1 | contig 12068 bp, 17 predicted proteins | sample FreactcultureFD7_FD_29729 | JGI IMG/M metagenome (IMG submission 29729)
AAGAAAAAATGTTTAGCGATAGCCCTCTCTATAATACTTGTAGTATCAGGAATGATTACCACCAGCGCTAATGCTGTTAAGGCCAAAATAGTCAATCCGTGCGTACTTCCCATTACTAAGTACATAAATGCTAAGAAATTAACCCCACTCCAGGTATACGACCTTTTACGCCTTATTGGGTTTAAAGGACATGATCTGAATGTAGCTTGGGCAGTTGCTATGAAAGAAACCCACGGGAATCCACTTGCTCATAACTATAATCCACATACTGGGGATAATTCTTACGGCATGTTCCAGATTAACCTCTATGGTGCCTTAAAAGCCCGTGTAGAGTCCTATGGGCTTAATTCAGCTAAAGACCTATATGACCCTGTCACCAACGCTCAAATAGCCTTTAAAATGTCATCCAAAGGCTCAAACTGGGTACCTTGGGGAGTTGGAAAAGGTCAAAGATATAACGGAGTAGTAAAGGTATGGATTAAGTCCCTACCAGTTACTTAGACTTCTTACCGGCCCTGCGCTTGTTCTCCTTAGCGGTATTCTTACCGTGGGAGAGCGGGCGCAGGTTTTTGCTTGAATCGTCATCGTGGTTATTATTTTTATGATCCACGTCTGTACCTTTAGCTAATTTCCCATGTTTCTTCTCATACTTAGCACGAGCAGCGTTCTTTGAAGTAGTGTGCCAAACACCATCTTTCTTATAGTGCTCAACAATAATCTTGCGGCCGCCATTAGCAGCAGAGCCTTTATACTCTTTACCGCCAGATACTTCTTTTTTCTTAGTTGCCATGTTTTATCCTATCACACACTGGACATTGGAAAACTTCATTTACATATCCACCTTGTTGGTCTTCAATGCCGTGGCCATGGCCAGTAACATTAGAATGAACTTTTCTGGAAGTGGGCATATCTTCAGGAGTCAGAGTTTGATGGGCAGCACCAATAGAAAATTCAAAGAGGTTATCCATTAAGGTCTCTCACATACACAAGGGCAGTTGGACTCTTCACATATTCCATAAGAAAGGGCATGATCACATTTTTTGCAATTCTTTTTGGTCATTTTAGGTCCTTTCTCTCTGATTGTGCATCATCCTCTGAATTATAGCACTTATGGTACATACTTTTTATATTACCATGACGAAGTGCTTGTCTTCCACCTATTTCTGTGTGGGTCCAAGGACATCCCATGCAAGTCCATTTATGGATACTTTTACCATTAATCTCCCACGTAGGCTCACGTTTAGTGAGATTTATTGGGGGTTGAGGTTTTCCAGGCCTCTTTTTAGGTCGTCCCACTAGTTATTGCTTCCTGAAGACCTACCAGGACGACCAACAAATTTTACCGCATCAGGATCTTCTTCATACGAAATACCTGTTAAGTATTCCGCAGCTTCACGAGCATTGTGATGCAGGTTCTTAGGCATCTTATTGCCTTTAGGATAGTGGGATTGAAAAATCTCGTTAAGAGACATTCTTACTCCTCTGTAGTCTCTCCACGCATCTTAGACCCTTTAAGTTGTTGTCCAGCAGAATTGTCACGACGACCTGTCTTAGGTCCCGCCTTAGGAAGTCCAGAAGGAGCAGCAACTTCATAACGAGGCCTTTCAGATGACTTTGAGCGACGTTCAGCTGAAAGATCTTCCTCTAGCTCTTCTGATATATTTTCTCTCTTTACATCTCCAAGCCAACGCGTATCTAAGAATCCCCATTGTTCGCCACTACGATGAGAGATTTCTCCAGAAGCAATCTTCTTTTGTTCCTCTTCACGTTCTGGTTGACCAAAATCAAGCATAGGTTGAGCAGGTGCTTGATTTGGGTTATCTTCAAGATTAAGTCTGCTAAATCTACTTGCTTGTGAAGCAGTCATTGTAGGGGCGTTCTCTCTTTCCCTGCTCTTAGCAAGTTCTGTTTCGGCCTGTTGCCTATAATCTACAGTTTTACCTATTCCTGGAAGTTCAGGCTGTATGGCTGTTTTCTTATTAAGAGGGGTATTCCATCCGACCATTCCTGGTACTGCAATACGTTCAGGCTCAAGGACTTCCCCGGTTCTATTATGTCGACGGGCTGGTGCAGCTGTAATACCTGAAGTAACCGCAGGACCTTCTACTTCATCCGATAGACCATGTACAGCTGTAAATCCTTGCATTTGTTGGCCAACACTAGGAGAGCCTGATGTTTGAACAAACCTGCGGGTCTGTCCTGAGCGACCTACCTTAGGAGCTTGTGGAATAGGGTTGCCGGAAGCATCTACGTAGAATGATGGGGCCTCTAACGCCTTTTCATCAGAAGCAGATCCTAAAGCAGCAGCTGTTAGCTTGTTTTGATTAAGCGTATCTGCTTGTTCAGTTAGTTTGTCAGACAAAGCTTTATTTTCTTCACCAGTGCCTGAAACTACTGTTTCTGCTGGTTGCATTGAGGACGAAGCATCAGTCTTATTAGACACGACGGGTGCCGGAACAAAACTTCTTGAGCGACCTTGAGTTGGCTTGCCTCCAGAAGTAGCTACTTCTCCACCTCTTGTCGTTTCTCCAGTAGCGGTTTCTGGTCCGCCACCTACAGTTGCAGCTAATTGTTGAGAAACAAGGTGGTTAATGTCTCCACCTAATTCACTGCGAGTGTAGACCTTTGGGTCCATAGGATTTGCTGTTCTGACGTATGTAGGACGACGACCAACAGATCTTGTAACTGGCTCAGGAAGAGGAAGGCCAGTACTTGAATCAGTAATCTGTGAAGTCGATACTCTGTCAGGAGCAGTTGTCTTTGAACTTGCAGCATGAATAGCTGCCATAGCACTAGCAGCCTCTGAGATCTCTGCACGACTTTGCTTAGATCCTAGTGGAATTGCTTCTCGCGTCTGTTGAAGAGTAAAATCGTATGCTGATACTGGAGGTGTGCTTGGAGCAGCATCTAATGCGGGCACGCTAGTTCTAAAGTTCCAGTTACCTGGACGTTCTCCTAGATTTTCACGACCTGACTTCCCATCAGTAGGTGTTTTCCACCAACCAAGGTGTGTAGGAACTGTTGTTTGAAGATTTCCGTTTTGATCTTTATAAATAGAGGTATTAGTACCCTTTGTAGCAGAAAGGTCTGGGTGACCTTCTGGAGTAAGAGGCATGTTGTGTTTAGTGGACCACTCACCGATTGGGTGGGTTTCCCCGGTTTCTGGATGAGTAAATGTGTCTTCTGGATGCAAGTGTTGCACACCATAGTTGACCATGCGTGTAGAGTCCGCTTTGTCTTGCAAAAGTGCATGACGTCCTTCAACAACATCGTACATAGTTATGCCCATTTTACGAGCATAAGTAGAGATATCGTCTGGATTCTCACCTGCAGCTTGTAGACGTCCTAGACGCTCATAGTGACCGCCTTTATGCTGATAAGGACTAGCATATTCATCAGCATCTACTCCAGCTAAGCGGTTAGCTTGCTTAGGGTTTCTTTGCCATTCTAAATCATATAGGCGATGTGCACGCGCAATATCGGCAGGTACAGTCATTTCTCCGTGTACAGGGTGCTGAATGATCTCAGAATCTGCATCTTCTTGAAGTCCTGATATGCCCATACCTGATTTAATGCGGCCTACAGTATTCTCAGCTGTAGCCGGAGTAGCTGGTTGAGCGCGGTTACCACGAGGTGCTTCACCTAGAGGGATAAAGTTACCGGCACCTGTAGGGTTAGCTAAATTCTTTGGTTGATCTACCTCAGCAGAAGGAAGCTCGATAGGAACAAGATTCTTTTCATCTTTAGGTTTTTGATCAATAAAGCTTGCGTTTCCAGAACGAACAGCTCTTAAATCTTCTACAGTTGTGTTAGCAGCTCTAGCATCATACTCTTCTTGTTCTGCTGGGCTCTTTTCACGGTTAGCTTCAGCAATAATAGCTTCATCAGCGGCAGACTGCGCTTTGTCTAATCTACGCTTAGCTTTTCCTCTTTCAGACTTGCCTACATCCGCCTTAATAGACGCAGCAACGCGTGACCTATCTTCATCTGACATTCCCGGAGCTTCAGGACCTGGTTCAAATCTCTTAATAGGTTGCGATTCTTCAGCTGAACCTCCAACCAACTGTGTTTCAGGAAAATCTAATTTAGGTGTTGATTTTTCACGCTTAGGTAGTCCTTGTGTACCTTCTACGATTTTTTCAACGCGCTCTTGTTTTGCAGCACGCTTTTTAGCTCCACGTGCTTGACGTACAGCAGGATTATTCTTATTTACCTTTTTACCGCGCTCTGACATTAGTTGTCCTCCTTATTAGAATCGGCAAGAACTTGAGTTACGCTTTTTGAAGACAAAGGCGTAGACGTAGCTTTATCTGCTTTAGGTTTTGCAGCGCTCTTCTTACGAGTCGTCTTTTTAGCTGCAGCAGCTTGTGCAGGAGTTTGATCTGTAAAAGTATCTGGGGTAGGGCCCGGAGGTGGTGGAGGTGTAGGCCCTTCGTCATGAGTATCAGTAAATGAAGTCTCATCTCCTCCTGATGGAGTCCAAGTGCTCTTAGCACCTTCTATGTTAGCATTCCCTTTACCAGCTGGATTTTCACCTGGCTTAATGCGACCAACACGAGACTGTCCAAGTTGCTGGAAGTCTTTTCCTCCTACTAGGAACGGATCAATCTCTCCAATTCCTGCAGCTTTACGTTCTTCTGGTGAAAGATGTGAATGTATAGAGTCTGTTAGAGTTTTGTAGTGTGCTATACGATTTTCCATATCTGTCTTATCAGCGTCAGTTGCAATAGAGGCTGTTGCCATCTTTGTTACAATCTCCCCGACAGCTCTTTGTTTAATAAGATCAGCAGCATACTCATGATTTATAGCTGCTCTATGTGCTTGAGCTATTCCGCCAATAATTTTTCCTGCCATTGAACCGCCGCGACCACCTGTGTCGGTGCCGTTGGCTTGAACAACATTACTGAAGTATGGGTTATTTGGCATTTTAATCCTAATCTTCCTCTGATATACCCAGAAGTCTAGCAACTCCGCCTTGTTCTGTAAGGACATGAGCATGTTTATTATAATGATGATTGCAAAAAGATAAATCCCCATATGGGAGGGATACTGTCATAGAAGCTCTGGCTGAACAGCCGTCACACTGGACCCGCTGCTGCCCCTGCTCCTGTAGAAGTGGCTGAGGCGGGTTCGCTAGACTCGACACTTTCATTCTCCTGACCATTAGGGGCATCCATGTCGACGCCTGTGTAGGTGCTTAGCGCTCCGTCTCCAACACCCCACATAGAATTATACCAGCTTACCGCTGCAGGTAGTAATGTGCCCTCAAGGCGACCGACAGTTGCAATGTCTCGCATAGGGTACTTATGTTGTTGTTTCTTAGGATGTGCCATAGGAGTATTCTCTCATTAAAGCAAAAAGCCGGGAGCGTTAACTCCCGGCTCTTTATTGTACTAATTAACCAGCTACGTAACCGCCAGGGACTACGATTCCTGGTGTTGTTCCATCTTGGTAGCGATAGACTGAAAGATCTACGGATGTTCCTTGAGTAGAAGATGCGCCAGCAGCAAGTGACTGGGTCTTAATAGTTCCAACGTTAGCAATAGCAGTAGCTGTACCTGTCTGAGTTGTCAGGGCTGCAGATGGTAGAGTTACGCTTGCTGACACTGTTGGTGTTACCAAGAACTGTGTTGAGCTTAGGCTTGTAGCTAGAACAACTTGTGTTCCTAGGTTGAAGCCAGAAACTACTGAAACAGTAGCACTTGTGAATACTGGTGAAGCAGCTGTGATAGATGCTGGAGCGTAAACAGCAGCTGTGAAGCTGGTGTTAGCTGTAACAGCACTTACATACCATGTACCGTTAAGAGTGCCGACAGTTGCTCCTGTAGCGCCCGCAATAGTAACAACAGAACCTACGACAATACCTGTGGTATTGGCAGTAGCAAATGTTACAGTTGTAGATGTTCCAGTACCGTTTACGGTTGCACCTGTAAGAGTTGGTGTAGCAGTTGCTCCAAGCCCAACTACGCTTACAAGTTGACCTGCTACAAAGCTATTTGCAGCTGTGTAAGTGATTGTACCTGCAGAGTTAGATGCACCTGTAACAGTTACACGAACATCGTTAGGTAGTGCACCTGTTGTTGTGTATGTAATTGTTCCTATGTCAAAACCTGTATCGTGCAACTTATCAACAGCATACTTTAAAGTTGTTCCTAGAAGAGCTGGAACAGTTGTAACTGTAGAGCTTGTTGGAATACCTCCAGTTGTTGGAGAAGCTGGGTATGCATCCCAGTTCTGTGCGGCACGAACATGGTTATCTGGTGGAGTTGTACCAGTAAGTTGGTTAAGAGTGGTAGAGATGTTAGTCTGGGCCAACTTAGCAGAAGCAAGTGTTCCGTAGTTAGTCCAAGCAACGTTTCCTGCTCCACCGACTGTAACAGTCTGAGATGGAGAACTTTGACGATCATCGTCTGGTTGTAGTGGGAAGTTACCCCATGCGAAGTCAATGCGTGGGTTTCCTGTGTAACCAACAGCTGTTGCTGTAGATGTTGAACCAGTAGCTGCGCTAGTGACTGTGAAATTAGTGTTTGTAGTAACAGAAGCAATTGTAAATGTTCCATTGTAACCAGAAGCTGTTGCTCCTGATACCGTTACTGTTTGGCCTGCAAATAGGCCGGTTGTGCTTGAGGTAGCGTAAGTTACAGTTCCAGATGAGGCTGTGATGCCTGATACTGCAACTGATACGGAAGCTCCTCCATCGCGTGCATTTGCCATGAATTTATTTCCTTCACTTGATCAATGTGAGTGTTCGAGGGTCGAACAGGGACAATGATGACACAAGTTAGGCCTCTTGTACGTATGTATGAATCTCTCCGCCAGAGTAAATGTCGTGTTTTATGGCCGCCTCTATGGCTTTATAAAGAATTTTCTCTGCTGATTCGGGGGTGCGGATTTTTTGATAGTTTAAAATCTCTAAAGCACCCAATGCAATGTCTCCACCGCTACCTGAATAATAAACGTTGCGAGCTTCTCTATCCCAAGAGTAATCCTCAAAGATTGGGTATATCACTCCGCATACAGCCACAATAAGACTCGAGTCATGCTCTGCGGCAGAACCGTCATCCTTACCTTCATACCCAGCATCTTGAAATGCTTTACGTAGAGAAGGAATGAACTTGGTAGTCATAAAAACATCTAAATCTTCGTTTGCACGAGGTTTTGGCGCTTTCCAACCAAATTGTGCAATATTTCCACCACGGGATGCGCCACTAACAGCAATCAGTGCTCCATTGTTTTCAACAATCTTATGGGTAGCAAGATCCATATAACGACCGCCCTCATCAGAGGCGCGACTATCGCAACCTATAACGGCCCAGCCGTCACCTTGTATCGCAGCAAGCGTTGTCATGGATTCCCTCTCGTAGGTACATATAGGGTACCAGATTAGTCCTGAGTACCCTGCTCAAAGAGCTGCTCATTGGTCTGTGGAGGAGTTCCGTGTTTGCCTAAATCGTCCCAAGCCCCACTCCATGCCGCTAATTCAACATAGATGTAGCTGTGGGTAGAGCTGTAGTTCTGGTAAGCTGCCCAAGTATCTGGATCAACCCCAGGATACCCAACCATCTTACCATCACGCATTAAAATTGCCAAATACTGTAGAGAGCGGTTATACCCAATCTTCTGAGCACGTGCATCTCCATGACCACTAGTCTTGGCCGGGTTAACAACTTCATACCCTGGACCAAAGTCCGGATCTGTACCAAATCGAGATAGTCTGCGTTGTAACGCGGCTTCATCAGGTGTTAGGGTCTCTAAACCATCCACACGACTTCTAAGGGAAGCCATAGCCATTTCATAGCCTGTTGGGTCTGCTTCCCGTGCAGCGAGCTGTTCTTCATTAGGTATTAAAGATTTAATACCAAACGGGTCATTTGACCTTAGACGTGGGGTACTAGAGGTGTTAGCTGCATTTATCTCAGTTAACCCTCTACCTAATCCACGTCGTCTTTTACTCATGGTCTAATACTACTCCTTGCCAGCCCAACCGCCACCTTTAAAATGTGCGGGGGTTGCCTGCCAAACGCGGGACATGGTTGAGTTACACCCGGTACACATAGGTTGTGATTCCTCGTGAATCGAACGTTCAACTTCTATTTGTGACGAACAGTTGTCACACTTATAATCATACTTTGGCAATTGTGGCCCTCTTTTGCGCGGGGATCGGTGTAATTACTTAGTCGTGTATCTGCTGATCCCAGTACGGGATACCATTCTCATCAAAGTCATCTAATCTATCTAGAAGCTCTGCATTATCTTCAACGGTCTTCTTTAAAGCTTCTTTAATCTTCTCTTGCCTTAATCTATTTTGTTCTTCTTTATGTTCCATAAACGTGCTCTTCATCTTTCCTGCCTCCTAAGCTGACCTTCCTGGGATCGAACCAGGGACCTAGGCATTAACAGTGCCCCGCTCTGCCGCTGAGCTAAAGATCAAAGATAGAGCCTACTGTGTGTTTTAGTTAAACTATGGGAACCAACTCCCAGAACATTCTAAGTCCATCTCACAGCATTCTGATCTACTATCCGTTTTTAGCTGCGATAGTAAACGAGGCTCTAACCTAATACTACCACACTAGGCGATAGCGATGTTCTTTGGTTTCTTCTCTTCGGGCAGCTCTTGCTCCAAAGTGATTCGAAGCAATCCATCCTTAAGTTCTGCACCCTTGACAACGATATATTCAGCTAGAGCGAACTCTTGCTTGAAGTCACGGGTAGCGATTCCCTTATGGATAGCTTCCTCCTGAGGTGCCCCTAATTCGCCTTCTACGGTCAGTGTGAGCTCTTTTACGGAGATTGTGAGATCTTCCTTAGCAAAACCAGCTACAGCCAGTTCTAGGACATATGTATCCTTGTTTTTATAGATGTTGTATGGAGGATACCCGCTAGATTTTACCCCAGATGATACCTGCTTAAAGGTATCTAGTAGTGGATCGAATCCAATTGCCCAGCGATTGAACTGAGGAAAGAGCGTAGTGATAGTTACCTCTGGCATACTAGGTTGTTTAGTACTCCAAGATGTCTCTCTATAGCGATCTTTATGAGGATCTCCATGAGGATACCCGCCCGTATTTTGCACAATTGCCATTTTTATCTCCTTAGACGATAAATTACTTAGTAGAGCCCCGATTTGAGCGCTCTATTAAATATTCTACCACAAAAAGGTACATTTGTGCATAACCTAATCAATTCCCCGCCAATTTTTACCGAACTATGATAAGAGTTCCCCCATTTCCCGCTCACAACTCACCAAACTATGATCTAAATTACACATTTGGGATAAATCGGACATAGGTTTTTGGCCACTGTCTACCATCATAGATCCCCAACCCTTCGTGTGCTCTGCTGGACAAAAGGGATAAAAGGGATTTAAGGGTGGGGGAGGGTAAAAGCGAAAATTAGACTTAAAGTACGGACAGCCCAAAGGATAGGGGAGAGAATTCCACACTATGGATAGTATCGCCCCAAGTGGATAGGCGAAACTCTCTGTGTATAGCCCGTCGCCCTAGCCCTTTAGGGGTAGTGCGTCATAGCACACTAGGGCACGGGTAGTACCCCCGATACTATCTGTATCGGTAGTAAGGAGTAAAATGTCTACAAAGACACTTACGCTTGCTGTGGTCAAGCAAATTATCAACCACACAGAGGACACTAAGAACTCTATTACCGAGTTCATTAAGTTCTTCGACAAGCACCCTGACTTGAGTGCTGTATACACAGGTGGAAAGTATCGCTCTGCCGTCAATGCGACCCGCGTCTTTGGTGGCTATCTCTCAGGTGCTCTGAAGATAGACCCAAGCAAGTGGGCTGACCTCACTCAGACCTTCTACAAGAACCCTGAAGGTTGCGCTGCGGTCATTGCTATGGGCGGGGATGTTCTCCCTGCTCTCAACGCATTGAAGTCAAAGGTTGATGCCGCTTCTGATGAAGCAGTAGCAACCCGCCGTGCTAACGGCAAGGCACACGCTTCCGCCGTATCATCACTCAAGAAGGCACGCGAGTCCTTCATCAAGGCAGGTATGCCTGCTGGTGAAGCGATTACAGCCCTTGAGAAGGAGATTGAGTTGCTCATCTCCGTTCTTGAGGAGTCACGGGCTAATACAGAGAAGGTCGCTTCCGCAGCCTAACCTGTGCTAGTAGTGGGGGAGTCGGGGATAATACCCCGACTTTCCTGCTATGAGCATAGTTATTATGTTCATAGTTGCGGGCTATCGGGGAATGCCGACCAATCGGCTCTCCCTAGTGGTAACACTAGGGTTCTCTTTGTTAGGTGTAATGCCTAACCCCCCAGAGATTAGTACCCTATCCAATTCGGTGTCCTGCTAACGAATGGGCTCCCTATCTCTCATCATTGGGAGTAGGGAGTCTATTTAGGCTACTGTCGTCGCACATCTATCATCATTGAGAGTACGACCAGGTCAGGGACTATGGGGTGGCTCTGCTATCAGGTAGTTTCTATAAGGCTTGGGGTGGGCTCTATTATCAGGTAGTTATCATGAAATACCTATTACCTAAGGAGATAGAGATGGAAGATGAAGAAGATACATACTGCTGTTATAACTGTGAGTATGTTGACTCAGAAACAGGAGAAGACTATGGTTCCTATGAGGAGTAACTCTAGAAAGGAGATTGCTATGTTCGCTATACCATGTACGCATAACTTCGAGGACTACTTCGGTAGTGGATATGATGTGTGTTTAACCTGTGGTAAGAGACAACGCTCTATGGAGAACGGGGTCTTGACGCACCTTATGGACCCAGAGGATGGGTCTTTGTACCCTAATCCTGCTCTTGAGAAGGCCTATGAGAGGGAGTCTAATATCCGTATTACTCTCTATCTCTCTACTGGAGAGGTAGTAGACATCTAGGTTTCCCCGCCATTTTCACGGGTGGGGTTTTACAGGTAGGGTGTGGGATATGTATAGGTTGGGCTACCTTCGACCCTTTCGTGGGCTATCAAGATAGCATTCCGCCTATACATTTCCCACTCTCTATCTGAGAGTACGAGGAAAGGAAAAGTAAATGATACCGTCAAAGGTAGCGTGGAAAGTTGGCGAGAAGGTGCGTGTGCACGAGTTGGCTTCTGTATTAGGTAAGGATAGCAAGGAGACGCTAAATGTCCTTAACTATTGGCGAAACGGTGTGCTGTATTTTAAGGCGCACATTGTATTGAGGTCTGCCTCTAGCGGTATCTCTTTACCTGAGGCTCTTCAATTCCTTTCTTGGTTAGATAAGACTAGGTATGATTCTTACTATCAGTCATAAGATTTCCCCGCCATTTTCACAGGTAGGTGTGGCTGCTCTTTGGTAGCCATTTCAATTCCCCCTCTCAGATAGGAAGGGGGCCCAAAATAAACATCGGAGGCAACAGTGAAAGAACAGATAGAAGAGTGGGCAACACTATTTATCCTACTCTCCCCAGTTATATTCATTCTCTTTTTGATGAAGGCAGGTAAATTCTAATGGCTATCGTAATTGACCTCTTGAGTCCTGCGTGTGCTGGAGTTGACCCCGAGTTATTCTTTCTTGAAGGCAATAGTAATAGCCGGGCTAGAGCCAATCAAAAGCAACAGGCAATAGCCATATGTAAAAGATGTCCTGACCTTAAGGGATGCGATACCAATGCTTCTTCTACGCCCGGACTACACGGTATCTGGGGCGGTAAAGAATATGATGGCGCTGGATATGTATCCCCGATATTTGTATGTAATGGCAGAGAGATGAATGAAGTTAAGGAGGTGGAGAGATGGTCCTCTACTATGTAGGAACATTCATAGTGCTGCTTATTATTGCGTATGTAGTTGATAGGCAACACGATATCGATCAAGATTACCCTTGGGAAGACGACTTTATGTGAGAAGCCTGTATATACACAGGCACAAGCAGGTAGAGAGCAAGAGGGGGCCTCTACCTGCTTTCTTTTATCCCTTAAGGAGAGCAAATGCAAACTGTAAAGATAGAAGCACAGATTACTAAGTCGAGCAGTTTAACTGCTCACGATAAATATATATTCTTACTTGCTATCACCAAGGTGGTGATGGCCATTCCAACACAAACAATCGAGGCCCCGTATG
>JGI24890J29729_1001240_pt1 | contig 12064 bp, 13 predicted proteins | sample FreactcultureFD7_FD_29729 | JGI IMG/M metagenome (IMG submission 29729)
TTAGGTACTGCGGTATTCACAACCCAGCATCAGTCGTCAAATGTTTGATCTGTCAAAAATGGTTCTGCAACTCTCGAGGTTCAACTTCGGGTTCCCACATTGTTAACCACCTAGTACGAGCGAAACACAAGGAAGTCACCCTCCACAGTGAGAGTCCATTAGGAGAAACTACACCCGAATGTTATGCGTGTGGAGCAAAGAACGTTTTCATCTTGGGTTTCATCCCTGCCAAATCCGATACAGTAGTCGTTTTACTCTGCAGGTACGACCTCCTCTCCTCTATCCTTCCTGAACTGCACTTGTGAGCTTCGAGCTGATGTGGAAATGGGAGGGTTTTGTTAGACAACCTTGTGCAGCGATGCAATCTTCGAAAGATATAGTGTGGGACACGACTCAATGGTCTCCCCTGATCGAAGATCGTTCCTTCTTGTCTTGGCTCGTCAAGATCCCTACCGAACAAGAACAACTCCGGGCGAGACAAATCACGTTTCACCAGATCAACAAATTGGAAGAGTTGTGGAGGGACAACGCTTTGGCGACTTTGGAAGATTTGGAGAAACCTGGAGTAGATGACGAACCACAACCTATCTTACTCAGGTCAGTTCCTTTCACCCTTTTTCTATTCTCACTCTCATCCTTCCTTCCTTCTCTCAAGTGCATGTAAGCTGATTGAGAGAGAGCTATGATTATTTAGGTATGAAGATGCTTATCAATATCAAAACATTTTCGGACCTTTGGTCAAGATCGAAGCCGATTACGACAAGCGTTTGAAAGAGGCACAAACTCAAGAAGGGATCGTAGTGAGGTGGGATATGGGTTTGAATCAAAAGAGAACGGCGTGGTTCAATTTACCGAGGTTGGAGTCGGGCGAGGTGAGGTTGGCTGTTGGGGACGAACTGAGGTTAAGGTATCATGGAGAGTTGCATAAAGCTTGGGAAGGAGTCGGACATGTCATCAAGGTTCCTAACAGTAAGTTTTAAAAAGAAGAACTCCTTTCTATTTCTTCCATCATTTCTTCGCTGACTCTCCAAACCCCCTCTTGTACCTTCTTACGTGTAGACGTATCAGATGAAGTAGCACTCGAACTCCGTAGATCCGATGGAGTTCCGACCGAGTGTTCTCACAACTTCTCTGCCGATTTCGTATGGAAATCGACCTCGTTCGATCGAATGCAGTTGGCGATGAAGACGTTCGCCGTTGACGAACAGAGTGTTAGTGGTTACATTTATCACAAATTGATGGGACACGAGGCGGATCCACCTCAAGTTTTGAGAGCTCAAATGCCTAAACGGTAAAGTTGCATTCTCTACCTCATGAAATTTCTAGGTAGCTCATGGGTACGAATTGTTCCTTTACAGGGTCTCGGCTCCTTTCCTTCCTGATCTCAATCACTCTCAAATCTACGCTGTCAAGAGTGTTCTTCAAAAACCTCTCTCGCTCATTCAGGTACGTTGACCGGCTCTCATTCTATAATTTGACTTCTCGTCAAGCTAATAGGATGAATTCCGTTTCGTAGGGTCCTCCCGGAACCGGTAAAACCGTCACTTCAGCCTCGATCGTCTACCACCTCTCAAAGATGAATCCTGGTCAAGTCCTCGTCGCCGCCCCCTCGAACGTCGCCGTCGATCAACTCACCGAAAAGATTCATTCCACTGGTCTCAAAGTAGTTCGAGTGACGGCGAAATCCCGAGAAGCCCTCGAATCCTCGGTCTCTTTCCTCACGCTTCACGCTCAAGTCGCAAACTCGGACACGCATCCCGAACTATCAAAGTTGATCCAACTCAAACAGGAGCAAGGAGAGTTGAGTTCGAGCGATGAGAGGAAGTTCAAGGCGTTGACGAGGAGCGTCGAGAAGGAAATCTTGTTGAACGCCGACGTCATTTGTGCGACTTGTGTCGGATGCGGTGATCCTAGGTTGAGCAAACTCAAGTTTAGGACGGTACTCATCGATGAAGCTACTCAAGCTGTGAGCTTTCTCCGTTCTCTTTCTCTCTCGTTCTTTCCAGTACTGACTTTGTCAAGTTGCAACTATCTCTAGACTGAACCTGAATGTATGATTCCTTTGACTTTCGGAGTGAAGCAGCTCGTCATGGTCGGAGGTAAGCTATTTATTCTTCACTACTCTCACCGATTCCCAGTCTTCTTCGAGACTCAAGTTTCCCCTTCTCGCGATGTATAGATCACTCTCAACTCGGTCCAACCATCATGAACAAGAAAGCTGCGAAAGCAGGACTGAACCAATCCCTCTTCGAACGCCTGATCCTCCTCGGGAACCGACCGATCCGACTCCAAGTTCAATACCGAATGCATCCTTGCCTTTCCGAATTCCCTTCCAACATGTTCTACGAAGGGACTCTACAGAATGGAGTCACTGCTCCAGAACGGTTGAGGAAGAACGTGGATTTCCCTTGGCCTCAACCGATGACTCCCATGTACTTTCATCAGAATTTGGGTCAGGAAGAGATCTCGTCGAGTGGTACTTCATTCTTGAATCGGTACGAGTCGATTCTCTCTGTATCTCCTTCAACAAGCGATCACTGATACTTCGAGACCAACTCCTACAGTACGGAAGCATCCAACGTTGAGAAGATCGTTACGAGGTTCTTCAAATCGGGAGTCTTGCCCTCTCAAATCGGTGTCATCACTCCTTACGAAGGTCAACGTTCCTACATCGTCTCGTACATGCAGTTCAACGGATCACTCAAGAAGGATCTCTACAAAGAAGTCGAAGTCGCGAGTGTCGACGCTTTCCAAGGACGGGAGAAGGATTACATCATCGTCAGTTGTGTCAGGAGTAACGAACATCAAGGGATTGGGTTCTTGAACGATCCGAGACGTTTGAACGTCGCGTTGACGAGGGCGAAATACGGTTTAGTCATTCTGGGAAACCCTAAAGTTCTTTCAAAGGTGAGCTCAGCTTCATCACCCTATCGCTTTCTCAGAGACGGATGCTGATTGTTGTGCGTGCACGTGTTCACAGCACTCGCTGTGGCATTACTTGTTGACTCATTACAAGGAGAAGAAATGTTTAGTCGAAGGACCGCTCAACAACCTCCAACCTTCAATGATTCAATTCTCGAAACCTCGAAGACCATTCGATCGCAATCAGAACTCGAATCGATTCCAACATGATGCGAGAGACATGTTGGGAGGTACAGCTACCAACGGTGGAGGTAAGCCTAAGCTTTAACTTTCTTTATGTTTCTCTCGAGCACTGACTTGACGAACTCGTTCTCGCAGGTCAAGGCAATGGTCTCTCTTCTTCCCGTTTCGACTCGTCCTTCTTCCGCGGTCATGACGCAATCTCCTCGATTCCCTCCGACGCTCAATCCGTTCGATCTCAAGCCACCTACTCTTCCGGACTTCCCACCTTTTCTCAAGCCGGTTCAACCTATCCTTCCTCAGTGAAACGATCTGCTTCTTCTTACGCCTCTTCGACCTTCTCTCAAGATCTCCTCTCTTCGGATGCGAGCAGTGTCAGGGACGACGCGAGTTCGATTGCTGGGGGAGGATTGGGAGCTAGTAGTGTAGGGTTTAGTCAAGCGGATCGATTGAGTTTGGCAGATGGAGGGAGTGAGTACAAGAGTCAGGCGGGATGGAGGGATGATGATAGTGAGATTAGGAGTAGTTACACGGGATCTCAAGCTGGGTTGACCGAGTATTAGGTCGGACTCGTCTTTTCGGTCCTCGATATCAAGTTTGGGGATCCTCAATCTGGCTTCCGATCATCAGGATTTCGAAACCCTCGTTTTCTACAAATCGACTTTGCGGCGACAATCCCTCAGAATGTCGAGCTCCTACGACACCTTCACATCTCTCTCTCTTCGCCTTCACCTATCCTATCTCTATATTATCGACTTCCCTCATGGTACATATTCCTAATTATCGCCGTCTCTCCTCACCGCTCTTGCTCCCTTACAAACCGACCTCTCATCTCTCCCGTCGAAAACTCCCTCTCGGCGACTCAACTTCGAGCGGTCGACCCACTTCGATCATCTTAGAAGGGATACAGGTTGGAGGCGAAACGGAAGGAAGTGATTGGGTTGTAGTCAGCGAAAGGTTGTAGGGCGGACGTTTTAATTGAAATAAGGTGAATTCTCAAACGTCTACTCTCGAATCGTGTTCCTCGCGAGACAGACAGTGTGAAAAACGCGGGGGCATATACAACATTTGGCAGAGCGAACTCGATAGTTAGACATAAAAAAAAGGTCAAACCTAAACGAGAATCAAGCGAAACTATAGACAGTAAATTGGAAGCAAATGAACTCCTTCCTTCCTTCTCATACAATCGAGTCGGCCGACACGAAGCTCACAACCGATTCCCTCCTTCCCTGTCTCGTCGGTGGGCGTCTCGCAATCATTTCGTCGATTCTCTCGACCTCGGGAGTTGGATCGGGAGGAACAGATACAGGATCCGCTGCGACAGTCGGATCGAACTGAACAGTGTATCTGAACTTGTCATTCAGGGACTCTCTCGAGCCCTCTTCCACCGCCGTCGTTGGACTATCCCGACTCTCCCCGTCGTCGTCTTCATGCTCGTGTTCGGTCGGTCCGAGTGCAGCTAGGTATTCCTCAAGACCGGGTCGAGAGGGCTGTCGAGCTCGAGTACGCAGGCTGACAATGCTCGGACGAGCGACCGAATTTGGACCAGGGTTTGAAGTTACGAAAGAGTTTCCGTACCCGGCTATCGATCTTCGGACGTCCGTGTTGTGTTGGTGGAGAGAGAGGACTAATCTCGAGCACATCAGGCTTGTGAGGGTGAGAGAAGCGGGGATGTTGAGGTTGTGAATCGCTGGGTTGCTTTCTGTTTGAAGGCGAGTGAAATCGACGAGATCAGCCCTCGCTCGAACGGTCTGCTCACCCAGCAAAACAGGCGACGACTTACGAGCGACGAGTACCACGTTGACCAGGTTTGACGCCATGATTACGAGGAAAAAGAACAGACCGCTAATCAGCACAGAATCGTCGATGCATAGTCAGCACTCGGTCGCCTCGAGAAGTACGAGGTCCCCAGCTGTGAAGTGGTACGAGACAAGAAGTTTTGGACTCACTCTCTCAGCATTCGCTGCAGAATCGGTACTTTTCCTGCTTGTCTCGAAAGCTCGATATTTCGATGCAGGATCAACCCGAGTGCTATCGCGTTGAAGAGGAGCGGGGGACTCCAGCTGGTGGAAGCAAAATAGCAGAAAGCGAGGGAAGAAGAGAGCGGAGCGGATTCAAAAGATCAGTCGAGCTCATTGGAACTCCTCGAATTTGAGCTCGTCAACTCACTAAAGTATCGAGATCAGGCTTGAGTATTTCCCTAGCGGAATTGCTGCGGCACATCCTTTGAAGTCGAGCGCTTCTCGTAGCTCACGGGAATAGATCACGGCTGTGCAGTGCACGAGTCGAGTCAGCCTTCGAGAAAGTCTGCGAAGCAAGAATGCGTTACTCACGCCGAAGTTGCGTAGCCGCCCCTATCATAAGGCCTAGATCCATCACCAGCATTGCTATAAGCCTAACGACAGTGACAAACCCATCAGCTTTGCACTCAAACCCGAGCAAAGTCATCGACTCACACATAGAGTATTTTCCGACTTTTCTCATAAACAGCGTACACCCTGATCGCCACAATACAGTCACAGAAGAACATGATTGAGATCCCGTCTGTTGCGAAGCCCCAGAAGATCTTTCGACACACATCTACAACCAGATTTCACGAATCTCAGTATTCCTCTCGAAGCTCGTTAAGATGGCAAAATTTGACTTACTAGGCGATAATGGCGCCAACAGTAGAAACGCTGTCGAAGCTTGTGCTCCTATCGTCCAGTATCGATTGATCAAGAATGCAATCTTGAGCGGCGTCCATTTTGCCTTCCAAATGTACTTGTACTCTGATGGGAACGTTGCGAGAGTATCCCAAATGAGCACGGTGAACCATACGATCATGTACTGTTTGATGAGTCGTATGTCTTCCTTTGTTGAAGCGATTGAAGCTGGATCTGTAGTTCGAGTGAACGACATTCTTTCGTTTCTTGCGGTTTCTTCTAATAAAGTTTCGCCGACTTCAACAAGGTGGGTTATTGTGTCTAGTGCTTATGAGCTGGCAGTCAATCTTGAAGTGAAGTAGCAGAGCGTTCAAGGTGTTGGCGTTCTAGAGAGACTTCCAAGCGGGAGATTTCGAAAGAATGCCAGGAGGGGAGAACTTGCCGAACTCGTGTAGTGACTTTGGTGATCTCTCCTGAGACGAAAGGATTCCCTAAGCTGGAGTAAAGACGACTCATTGAATTCGGAGTGAGCGAAGTGAGAGAACGGTCGAGAAAGCGCAACAGCATTTCCGATTGTAGCTTTTAGAGAACCCAAAATTCGCAATGTCTCACCTCCTCCCGACTCGAATATCTCGAGCTAGACTCGACAAGAATGATCGCCGACATAACGATTGAGATCGACAGCGAACTCAGCAGAAGGACAAGAAGAAGCAGAATATTCGGAAACATTCCTATAGCCGACTTTGGTTTTGACGTTCTTCTCTGTACCGCTGCCACGTTTCGCGGACGATCTTTGCATTGCCTCTTCTCCATTGCAGAGGGACTGTGACCTTGAAAAAGGATCGAAGTCAAGTCCGACTCGCACGATCTCAATCGCAGAACTAGAGACGCTAGATAGTTACTACATGGTTGACTCGCTACAAACATCAAAAGGCTTCACAAACCATGCGCACAAAGAAAACGAATCGAAGCCAAACAACTATGAATCATTGAGAGACCTGGAGGCTCACTTTTCCGCCTCTCCTTTCTCGTTTTCTTCCTCGAGCGACGACCCCGAGCTGGTGACGTCCATCAACAACACTTCCGACGAGATACCCCCCTCTTTATCTCCACCTTGACTGCCGATCGAAGTCAAGCCGGTCATGGTCGAAGCAGGATTAGGGGAGGCAGAAGTCCACGAACTCGTTTCACCCGTGCGAGTCGAGCTTGATAACGAAGCTCCATTCGAAATGGTAGTGCTCGTCGCAGCTTGAACTGGTACGGTGATCGGCGAGACTTGTCCAGTAGGCTGATAAGAATAGTTGAGAGTAGGTAAGAGAGTCGCTCGACGAACTCCTCCTCCTGCAGATGAAGATGAGCCACTAGTCGCCTGCGCTGGAGTCCACGAAGGAAGAGGCTGCTTCTCGACTGGGTCGGAGACGAGTCGTACAGCACCGGTCGCGAGGAGGGACAGCACCATTCGAGACGCCATGATCGATTTGAGAGTGAGAGATGCGAAGATCCAGATGCTTTCGAGCCCCATGTCGCTTTCTGTGAATTCATACAAGAGAGCGGTGAGTATTATAGAGCGCCACGATGAGGAGAGCGGATCGAGACTCACGAGCTGAGATCATCACGTTTGGTGCAAAGCGATTATAATCATTCAGTTCCTCTTTTCTGCTTGATCTTTCGAAGCAAGTCACGAACTCACCACAGAAGTATATATTTGGGATATCAACGGCGATGATGATGATGAAGTAGAAGATCCCGCTGTTCGTTGAAAACAAGTTGAGAAAGGTCAGAACCGCTTCGGCACCTCGTGAAGTCGCTCAATATTGTGAAGTGAAGTTCAACTTACTCCCTCATCAGCCTCTGCATGATCGGAAGTTTCTTGACTTTCCTCGAGAGCTTGACGTGCTTTGCGAAGATCATCCCCAAGCATAGCGCGTTGAAAAGTAAAGTTGGCGTCCAGCTGAGAAGACACACAAAGCCATCAGTCGTCTGATGGAGGACGTAGGAATGAGATGAGTGCGTCTACTCACTAAAGTAACGCAACGACTTTGCGATGCTTTGCATTACCAGCGGTGCAACCATGGAAATCGACGACATCCGCGAATGCAGGGGGCAAGCTGACATCTGTGAGTCAGGATATCGCAATCAGTTCCTCGCACGGGTGCAAAACAACTGAGCCTGATCCCTGACTCACATTTGAGCTGCCAAGCTGAATTGATCATGATGACCAGCTCAGCGACGAGACAACCGAGGAGCCTGTGAGAGGATATCAATGGTCATTAATACGGTTTCGTAGGTTATGATCAAGCGATTTCGACTCACAGAGCACCGACTCTTCGTGTGCGCTCCCAAATCGTCCAAACTCGGATCGCCACAATTAGATCACAAATTCTGTATCATCGGAACTTCGAACAGTCAGAGATTTGGTAGGGATCGAGGAATGAGGGAAGAACTCGCAGGATGATCCCGATTCCGTTCATAAGGACTATCCAGAAGATCCGCTTGCAGACGTCTGCGAGAAATCGTTCTCAAGTCAGCCCACTGGCATCGGATTGAGGGAAGAGAGTAGCAGAGACTCACTGAGAGGCACTGAGGAGAGCAGCATGATCGCCGCAAATACTTGCGCAGTGAGAGAACCGTATCGACTGTTCGGGCTTGACATCAGTATCCCTCGAATCCTTCGCCGAGCGTATAGAGAGTGAAGACTAACTTGATGAGGTAAGTGATCTTGAGTGGGGTCCATCGAGCTTTCCAAATAAATTGAATCTCGGATTGTAGAGTCGCCAACTATCCTCAGTCGACCAAAGAGCGATTCGTCAGTATCCCGGTTTCGAATGTGAAGAAGAGCAGAGGAAGAGAGTGAGGTACGCACAAAATCCCAGATCAGGATGGAAAGGAACGCGATGACGAGCTCCTTCGAGATCAAGAGTTGCGAAGCTAGTTTCTCAGTACTCATCTCGAAGGGAGTTCGACTTGTTCGCCTTGATTCGACGTAGAGAGCTAAGAACAGAAGGAAGGAAGCGAAGAAAATGGAACGTCCTTGGAAGAGTGACCTTTTTGAAACCTTCGCTTCGAAACGATTCCCGCTAAGAGCCCCAGAGTAGAAGGATAAGTAGGTGAGAACAATGCTTGTTGCGATTTTGGGAGCGAGGAGAAACATTGCCGAATTCGACCAGCGGGAGAGAGGTGTTCTAAAGACTTGTCTTGAAGGTGATCGAGCTGGGATAAGACGAGAACAAACCTGAGAAACCAAATCGAGCGATGTGAGCAAGTTCCATAAACGGATAGTTGCGAGATGATGAGGGAAGAAATTGGAAAAAAAGAATACAACAACACTGTTGGTATTTGACAACCCTCTGATGCCCGACCCTCGAACCTCAGTCTCTAATGGCAGTACGAGGACCCTCTCCCCCTCTACCGCAACTTGTCATTCTCCCTTCCCAACCTCCTCAATTCATAAGCTTTATGTTGTTCCCACTTGACATTGCCACCCCTATCCATCCAACCCCACCTCCTCTCCTTCCCTTCCTTCCCTCCATCCGGTACGATCCTGTTTCCCTCCAACCCGACTCCACGACTCGCCAAATCCACTGCGATCCTGCTCAAATTCCTCGCATCTGATAATCCCGAATGCAACCTACCTTCGAAAGGTGGGAGTGTGAGTGCCGAGAGAACACAAGGGATCGAGAGGTTTGGAGGGGGTTTCAGGGAGGATGATGAGGGGTTGTATGGAGGAGGATGGGGAGAAGAGGGTGGAGGGGAAGGGGAACGACGTTTTAGCGAGGAGAAGAAGTGAGATACGGTGAGTTTCAAGTCGATGATGGGGCCGGAGAGGAATTCGGGTCGAGCAGTACGAGAGAGGTAACAAGATTTCGCGATAAAATCTCGGAGATCTGTACCGTTACAAATCTATCGCATCGGTCTTGCAATTTTACACGCGAACGGATGCGAGAGGAAGGTACTACGTACCCCAGGGACCGTCAGTGACCCAGATCGTCTTGTTCGTGGGAGTGAACAGCTCATGAGGAATCATGAATTCTTTCTTGAACGTTCTCAACAGTCTCGGGAAAGTGGGAGCAGAGTTGATCTCCTCCTATTTGCACTCACACACACTATCGTTAGTTCAGGTCATTGCAACGGAGTACGGGAAGAAGTAGAAGTTACCTGAGTGATTCCAGTCAATTCGGTACAGAATTGCGAGAGTGTCGGATTCCAAGTCGGTTTGACATAGGAATGAAACTCTGCCACTTTCTCCAATCTCCACTCTCCCTCTGTACCATCCTCTGCCTCGCCCGTCGTTAAGTCTGCTTGCAGGGTCCAAGTTGAGGGAGTTTGTCTCCATTGAAGGAGAATCACGGGCCATTCGATAATCTCGTTCGGATACCTGTCGCACCTTCGCTCCGCCTATCAGTATTCGCTTTCGTAGGGCTAGGAAAGAGGAGGGAACTGACGCGAATGCCAATCTTGGTACGCCGTCCAACCTCTCACAAGTAGCCTCCACATCGAACACTAGATAGCTATCGTACTCCTGTCCATTTGGCCTCTTTCTCGCCTGTATCCGAGGTGGTGTAGGACTAGTAGTCGATGATGTCGATTTATTGTGTTTGGCGAGACGAGATTTCAAAGTTGATTTGTTACCTCGTGTATCGAGGGAGAGAGAGGAGAGAAGGGCTCGGAGTTCAGTCACTGTCAAGGACATTCCATCGAAGTTGGCTTAGAAGTGAAAGAGACGAAAGCAAAACAAACAACTTCGAATTCGCTTTCATCTTGTTTCATTCACTTCAACAACTCAGATCCACCTTAGATTACTACCAGAACGCGCAAATCAATAGTCAATCCATCCTGATAGGCGTCGATCTCTTTCCCTCTCCTTGCTCACTCCTCTCTCTCAGGTTCGTTCAACATACCTCCCTCTTTCTGTCTCTACTCCCCCGACTAAGACCACTACAAGTCCTCTTCACAGTCATGTCGAGTCAACTAGAGCCCGTCTTGATCCCCTCTTCAGAAGATTTCGATGAAACGTTTGGTCACTTGCTCGAAAACATGTTGGATTTGTTCCCAGTCGAAGAATTGGAACTCGATCATCAACACGAACAGGGTGGTAGTGGAGATACAGATGTAGAGAGGGTCATGGTTTGTGAGAAGAGGGTCAAGGATTGGAGAGTCGGTACGAAAGAATTGGTAGATCGCGCAAGGGAAGATTTGAGAGGTAGGCATCCTTCTTCTCGCCTTTCATCATTCGCATCGAACTGATGACGTCGAGACCGTGCGTACAGGTATTGCACTCGATTACAAATCGGCTTTAACTTCCTCGACTCGTTCTTCGACTGTACCCAGCGCGACGGAGCATCAAAGAGTCTTGGAAAACATGTTTCAATCGACCGTCACGACAATGAAACACAATTCGGAATTAGATCAACAAGTAATGGAACTACAGGGCGAGTTGGGTAGATTGGTCGAGGAACTGAAAGAGGAGGAATCGGATCAAATCGAAGTGAACGGGTTGAATAGTGAAGTGTACGTCGCTTGCTCGCTCCATCTGCCCATACGAGACTGATGAGGAGTATCGAGTGTTGTACAGGTTGAGGTTGAAGTTGTACCGAGATCTTGGGTTCACTCCTCTCCCTCCAGACCCAAAAGACAATGGTAAATTCAGGAAATTTCTAGTTCGTGCGTCACGTTCTCTCTCTACCCAGTCTGATTCTCGTAGAGTAGTGCTGAAGCGGATTTGATGATCGCACAGGTTCCGCGCATTCAGCGGAAGCTAGAGTGGTGGAATTGGATTCGAACGTACAAGATTTCCAGTGGTGCAATTTCCTATGGGGGATCGTAGATGGTAGAGCTCCTCCCGGGAGTCTAGCGTGAGGTAGTAAAGGGAAGTGGGTAGCTATGGACCTCCGATTGAGTGAGGAGAGACGGGGAGGAGATGAATGCTTGTTGTTTATTGGTTTTCTCTCGCTTTTAGCTCTGTTGTAACCAGTATAATCTGATCCTTTATGCTCGATCCTTGTCGCTCCGATCATTCTGCGTTGTGCTCACGCCTCATGAGATAGGCTTCAACTTTCCGATTGACAAGTTTTCAAGTTTCAACTCCGACGAATCGATCTCTTGATTTCTTCATTCCACCTCTAAAATCTCAGATGTCGCTCGTATCGCCTCTCTTACGCGTCTCTCTACCACGACGGATACCTACACACTACTCCTCTATCCTCCTACGGCGCCCACACGCTCTCTCCTCCTCTCGACTTTTCTCCTCCTCTAGATCTAGACACTTAGTCCCTTCCACTCCCTCACCTTTTCCACCTCCCACTACCCCTCCCATCCCT
>JGI24890J29729_1001241_pt1 | contig 12064 bp, 18 predicted proteins | sample FreactcultureFD7_FD_29729 | JGI IMG/M metagenome (IMG submission 29729)
CCCCTGAACTTTCACTTCAAGGGCACGTTCGATGAGGTCGATCAAAGCTGTCCGGTCAGCGTGAGTGAGCAGTTCAGGGTCGATTGAGGCAAGAAGCCCCCTGAATCGGTCGATATCGTCCATGCCGTTATTTCCCCTCACCCGAATACTCCCCTGTATTCCCGACGATACTAATCACGCGTTCCGACATCGCTCGGCGAAACTGGCAGAACGCTATTAAGTGACTGCCAGCCACGGCGCGCCAGCTCGAGGTCGACGTGCTGGTATCCGCGCGTGACGGCGATGTCGGAGTGACCGATCACCGACTGGACGACGTGGCTGTCGACACCGGCTTCTAGTAGCAGCGTGGCCGTGGAGTGCCTGACACTGTGCTGCGGCGCGTGCGGTACTTCGGCGGCGACGAGGAGCTTCTTCCACATCCGCTGATCGTGGTCCTGACTGAATGGGCTGCCATCTTCATGGTGGACGACGAGGCCGTGCGGGTTCGGTCCCGACTGAAGCGTTCGCAGCACGTCCATCATGGCCGGGATGAGCGGCACGATGCGGGTGCCCGCTTTGGTCTTGGGTCGGGTCCAGACAAGTGTCTTCTCGCACTCGCGCCATTCCATATGCGAGGGGAACTTCCAGTGCGCCTCGGGACAGTAGGACGATCGCTTCATGCCGCAGGGATACGCGCCGCCGACTGGCTCGCCGCAGCCGTGCATCTTCTTCTGCCGGCGAAGCTGCCATGAAATGTCAACCAGGCCGCGATCGAAGTCGATGCGATCCCACTCCAGCCCGAGGATCTCGCACTCACGCGCGCCGGTTGTGAAGCCCAGAGCCCACCGCGCGCCCCACATGGTGCCCTGAGTCTCGACTGCGGTCGCAATGATGTGCATCGACGTGGCCGCGCTGAATGACTGCGCTTCCTTCGCGGTGTGCGATGGCTTGTCGACCCGGTCCATGACGTTCGCGCCGATGGCCTCATCGCGCACCGCAGCCATGAACGCCAGCCGCAGCACCTGGTCGGCCTTCTGCGCGCACCGGCCAGACACGTTGTCGTGGAGTTGTGTGTACAGCGTGCGCACATCAGACGGGTGCAGGCGGTCCAAGCGCTTGGCTCCGAGCGCGGGCACGAGGTGCAGCTTGATGATCGAGCGGTAACTGTCGATCGTGTCCGGGGTGACCTTGCGGTGCGGAAGGATCTCGCGCTGCCAATAGTCGAGCCACTTCTCAACGGTGGTGCTCGGCCCCGCCGTGATGCGGCCGGCGTCGAGATCAACCTTCAACTGACGCAGTGCGGCCATCGCATCGTTGCGGCTCTTGCGAACGATCCGTTTATAGCGGCGCTTGCCATCGGGGCCGGGTGGGAGCTGGATACCGCCTACCCAGTAGCCGTCCGTGCGCTTGAAAAGTGCGCCCGTTCCTTTATCCCTGCGCTTACTTGCCATCTGTCAAGCATTCGGCCTTGAGTTCGGCCAGTTTGCGCTCGACAGTTTGACGATTGTTAGAAACGAATCGGTGATTTCTCTTTGCGGGCTCACCAGGCTTATGTGCGCTTATGCCAGCTACCCAGTAACCATCCGCGCGCCGAAAGATGCTTCCCTCGCCTCTGCGCCTACGCTTCTTTTGAGTCCAGGGTCTGGGCTTCATGGTGCCCTCGACGTTATGTTCTGGATTCTCATCCCTGATGGCATCGGACTCCGCAGCTCGTAACTCCGCGAATGAGCTGTAGTGGGTGATGGTTATGCGATCGACCTCAGTCCACCAGGAGCGGCCGCGTTGATGGTTATAGAACCTCATTGCCGGATTCGTGGTGGCTCCGACGTACAGCAGCCTGTCGCCGGCAGTGAAGATGCGATAGAGAAAATATCCGTCAGCCATGGCGCTGATCGTACCGTTCCTTGTGCACTATATGTGCACCATCTGTTGCATTGCGGTGCACTCACCTGCACTGACGCGCATGTCCTGAACTGGGCATTTGTGCAGGTCACCACCTAAATCGGGCCTCTGGCGGTCGGCCTTCTAAGCCCGAGGTCGTAGGTTCAAGTCCTACCGGAGGCGCAGGTCAGGCCGTTTTATACGTTCCAGGTAGACACTATCCGTACCCTATTTTCGGTTGAGTGTAGATACGCGAAAGACGCCCCGCCTCTACCCATGTTTCGGGGAGGCGGGGCGTCGGTAATTCGCCGATTCCGCGCGCTACGGAATCGGGCAATTCTCAGAACGTGTGTGGTCAGTCGTCGGATTCTTCGGCTCCACTGCGGATCTCTATAGCGGCTTCCAGCAGCCCGTAGTTTTGCCAGTCGGGTTGCTCGGGCGGTGCCCAATACCAGCACGTCGCTTCGATGGTGCCGTCGCCGCGCATTCGCTCTAGGCCCATGGCGATGACGAACTGGGTGACGTGATAACCCTCGGATAGGTCGATCTCATCCATGACGGCCTGAATGGCATCGCGCAAACGCTGAGCGCGCTCGGTCACGGCGTGAGCCTGGTCAGTTGGTGCAGCGGGTCGATCCGCTTGGGAATCAAGCGTGTCAGATGGGCGGCTAGGTAGAACACGGTCAGGTGAGTGGCGACGGGATGTCCGGCGCGGTAGCGGTCGGCAGCCTCGGAGAGCAACTCCCAGTCGCGCCGGGTGGCGGCGGCGATCTCATAGCCCAGGACGGCGGCGGCCAGGGCCAGCCAGGCATAGTCGCCTGGGCGCATCACAGCAGACTCATTCGGGACACCTCACCGGATCGCAGGAGGTAGACGAGAGCACCGCGGCGGGCCTCGGCACCGGTCTTGTCCCGATACCAGTCGCTGCCGCAGTCCATCGTGGAGGACTGGATGAGGGTCTTGGTAGCGCTGGACTCGATGTGCCACTCGTGCCAGTGACCGCACTGGAGGATCTGTGCGCCGCCGGCGGGCTGGAGGTTATGAGCTTGGTTGGCCCACCAGGTCATGCCACCACCGCGGCGCCACTGGTGGCCGTGGATGATCGTGACGACGGTGTCGCCGACCGGCACGGTCATGTGACCGGACCACTTGTTGGGCACGCGGACTTCGACGTGACCGTAGGCGGCGGCGTTGAGCTTGAGTGCGTCGTCGACGGCGATGGCGGCCTCGGTGGCCCAGTTGTTGCCCGGGTAGTTGTTCTGCTGCCGGTCGGCGTCATCGTGGTTGCCGCCGACGACGTCAAGCGTGATCTGATCGACCAGCGGGGCGAAGCGCTCGACGGTGTGCATCATCAGCCGGCGCAGGATCCGCGTCTGCTCGGTGATGGTCTCCTGGGTCAGGACCATGTTGCGGCCGCGTTGGGACTGATTGCCTTCGATGCAGTCACCGGGCATGGAGATCTGGATACCGGCGATGCCTAGACGCTTGGTGCGCTTGAACTCTTCGACGGCGGACTCGACTGACTCGAAGTAGCGATGGAGGATCTCGTCGGTTGAGCCGTCGCGGCTGCGCTTGCCGATCTGAGTGTCTGAGGCTTGGAAGACCAGCCAGTGCTCGCCGCTGCCGGTCTTGGGTGCTTTGCGCGCGCGGCGGGCGATGTCGTCGATGTCGGCGGCCTCGGCAATCGACTCCACGGTGGCGATGTGGAAACGGAAAGCCTGCAGCCACGTCGTCTCGTAGGTGTTGGTGCCGCGGATCCGGGCGCGCTGCTGCCAGCGCGAGATGCGCGGGTGACCCACTATGCGAACCCGGGCCGGGTCGTAGCCGAACTGGGCCAGCAGCTCGGCGTAGTCCTTGGGCGCATCGCGCAACGGGCCGGTCTGGATGAATCCGGCGCCGCCGTCGAACTCGGTGCGCGGGGTGAACTCGGGCTCGTCGGCGGCCGGATACTCGGCCAGGTCGTCAGCGAGGCCCATGATGCGCCATGTGGTATTTCAGCGATGAGTCGCAAGCTTGATAACCGTATTTCTCGGTGATGACGCGGAACAGATGTGCGCGGTTGTGCCGAGGGTCGGAGACGTATTCGTCGAAGTCGGCGCGCGACTGCGGTGGTAGTGCTTCGTACCAGTCACAGGTCATGCATCGGGGTCCCGACTTTCGTCGGGGTTCGGAAAGTAGATCGTCTTTCAGGGACATTTAGTGCTCCTGTCGGCGGTGCTTCCCTGTTCGGTAATCCAGGTCGGATCGCAGTTCGCCGAATTGCTGGCGGCGGATGTTGCCCTCGGCGGTCAGGTCTGAGCGCAGTCCGCGCACGTCTTTGCCGAGTGCGTCAAGAGATGAGATGACGCGGTCGAGGTCTTGGCGCAGTGGTGGCGCATCGGCATGGCCGTTGATGACTTGGCCCTTGATCGCTTCGTTCTGCGTTCGGATCTCGTTGATACCGCGATGGTTCCGAGCGGAGAACCATGAGGGGATGGCCGTGACGGTGACCAGGACCAGACCGATCCACAGGTGGTCCACGACGTCCATCCACGAGTCGATGTTGATGAACTCGTTCACCGGAGATCGGTTCCGCAGCCGGCGGTGAACGCGACCGCGGACGGTGGTGTGGAATCAACAGCAGCCACACCGGTAACAGTAGAGCGGTCCACTGACATGAGCAGGCTGGTCAGTCCCGCCAGCAGTGATGCGCCCAGCAGGTCGGTCCAAGGCGCGTTGAACGCATTAGAGACGTGGGCGGTGACCAATAGTCCCGCCAGTGCTTGACAGAAGGTACGAAACGCGCGCCATCCGGCGTCTTTGGCGAACTCCCAGGACATTGTGGTGCCTTTCAGCCGAGGACCTTTGCGGCGGTCTGCTGCAAGAACCTCACCGCTCCGGCCGGGTCATAGTGGTAGTGCGGGGCGCCCATTCCTTGGAAGAAGAACAGCCCTGCGTTGATGACCGCCTGGATCAACGGGACGAGATAGACGAACGGGCAGAAGATGACCTTGAGGATCTCTTCGGCGATGGCCATGACGTCGGGGAAGGTGATCTCTTGCACGAGGTCATAGATCATGGTCTCGACGTGGCCGACTTCGGCCTCGTGGCCGTTGTGGGGATCTCCCCCTGTCGGGCACGCGGCGTATAGATCGCCGTCAAGTGCCCATGACAGGAAGAACTCCGGGGTCTGCTCTTCGGTGAGGCAGCCTGGTCCGGCGATGCCGCCCGTGATCTGGCCGTCGAGTTCGGTGGGCATGGGCTGACCGGAGAACTCGTTGCCGCGGGCGATACCCGGGCAGCGCATTGGGTCGCCCCAGGTGCAGATTGCCATCACATCCTTGAGCCGGTGATGCAGGTCTCCGGCGGGATCCCAGATGCGCAGCCAGATCGCGTCGACGATCAGGGCGCCCTGCGAGTAGCCCGCTAGGGCTATGCGGCCGGGGTGTAGGCGGATCTGGCGGGCTAGTTCCTCTTCCCCCGCTTGCCGGCTGGGCAGCATGGGGAATGTGGCGGCCGGGTAGTCGATGGGCTGCCAGTAGAACTGCTCGTCGCTCAGCGCCCGGGCGGTATCCGCTGGCGGCCCGTCCCACATGCTGACGGCGGTGCCGTGCACTGTCAGCAGCGTGATGCGGTCCTTGCGCTGCACACCGGCGTAGTCGGCCTCCAAGCACGACCAGGCGTAGCTCATGGTTTTGTCGTAGGGATGACCTGGTCGTGAATCTGAACGACCATGTCCCAGATGTCGAGACCGTTGTGGCGGCGGGTCAGAATCTTGGCCAGCGTGACGATCTGGTCATACATTGAGGACGACACGTTAGGTGCTTCAGCGTCGCCATTGGTTTGCGTCGACAGATCTCCGACGATGGCCTCGCGCAACATGTGTACCCTGCGCCACGGCAGCCAGTGGCCACTCGCGTCGATGCCGGCGTTGTCGCGAGATACGGATTCGGCGTCGGCCATTACTTGTTCCTCAGTTCTGCGATGGCGTCGATGAGCGTCTTGCCGCCGAGCTGCGGCCAGCCCTTGGCGTGCGGGCCGAGCAGCTGCTCCCAGATCTGGACGATCATGTCGGCCTGGGACGGGTACGGCTGCGGCGCCGGAGCGGGCGTGGGCTTAGGCGGGGTGACGGGCACTGGCGCTCCCTTGATCGCGTTGTAGAACGTCGTGAGGTAGTTCCGGAACACCTCGGCCGGGAACGAGTCTCCGATGTCGTTGTGTGTATTGCCATCGCGCACTACGGCGGTGAAGTAGCGGTGATCGACCACGCCAGTCGGGATCGGGGTGTAGTTCGGGCCAAGCGAGACTACGGGCGGGATTCCGTACTTGATCAGATCGTTGGCGCAAAGCCATGCCATGACGGGGATAGCGCGGCCCATGTTGTCAAGCCACTGCTGACCGTTCCAGCCAGCGAAGCTGGGGCCGAACACGGCGTTGATGGTGTAGCCGTTGGCGTTGAGGCACGACCAGGATGCATCATCGGTATCGACGAGGTCGAACACCTGCGGGGTGGGTTCGTTACCCACGACGTAGTGGTAGCTGACCTGAGCGCCGCGCATGAAGTCGACGAGGTTCTGTCCGCCTGCGCCCTCGGACGTGTGCAGGACCCAGTAGCGGGGCTTGACGCCGTTGCGGGACTGCGCGTTGGGCCAGCCGTTGATGAGGTTGGTTTCGACGAAGGCGGGCTTGGTCACGGCAGGCATGTCAGCTCTTCCCGATCGGTGCGGTGGCGTCGCCCTGCTCGGCCAGCAGCGCGGTGAAGTCGCCGAANGTCATATGGAAGCGGCCGTGGTCGCCCCACTTGTNGCCCCAGGAGTTGAGGAACGTCAGCGCCTTGGTGCTGTAGTCGATGCCGAGCGCGAGGTATTCGTGGCCGCCGGCCACGCTGCCGGTGGGCCTGACGAAGTTGGACGCATCCGGGGTGAACATGTCGTGGTGCCATGCGGTGCCGACGATGATCGGTGAGAGCTGCAGCGCTGCGGCGAAGTGGTCGAATCCGAAGGCGTGCTTGTAGCCGGTGAGGAATCCGAGTTTGACTCCGGCCTTGCACACTGCCAGTCCGCTGGATCCGGTGTCCTCAGGCGGGTAGTAGCCCGGGGCGTCGTCGAGGTGGGTGGCCTTGGAGTACAGCGTGACCGCGTCCATCTGGGTGAGGTACTTGGTGCGGGACTTGGCGAAGAAGTCGGTGTTGATGCACTGGGCAAGTGCGTTGCCGGTGCAGGCGCCGATCTGGCCTTGATCGAGTACGGGCGCGTGATGGCCCCACAGCACTGATCGCTGCGCGGTGGCCAGGGGCGCTTGGTAGAGCCGAGAACGTGGGTCGTGCTGGACGAGGCGGCCGAGACCGGGCATGGCTAGCTCCTTAAGGCCACAGCGCGATGGTGACGAAGGCAATCGCCAGCGCAGCTGTGTAATAGACGGTCAGGGCAGTGAACGTGTCGGCGAGCATGACTAGTCGGCGAGACTGGACCGCAGCATCCAGGCGTGTCCCTTGAAAGCGTCCTGGCGGTCGGCGAAGAAGTTGCTCAGACCGTGCTCGCCCTGGCGCTCGGCGATGTCGAACATCGCGGAGAACAAGTCGGACATCTTCACGCAGTCGTCGAGCAGTGTCTGCAGCATCTCGTCGGCTGGCTGCGAGTCGGCGTCAAAGTCTTTGATCACCGACAGGTCGTCAATGGTCTCGACACCGGCGGGCACCATCACCTGACACTTGCGCAGGTTCTCGGCGAGCGGGTCGATGGTCTCCTCGACTTCTTGGTAAATCCGTTCCAGTAGAAGGTGATCGCTGTAGAAATGCCGTCCAAGAATGTTCCAGTGCGCGTGCTGCGCTTTGATGAGGAACGCGTACTGGCTAGCGAAGGCAGTGCGCAGGGCGCCAGAGAAATCGTTGGGATTCACGATCCGGTCGCTCCTGTTGAACCGGCGCTTCCGCTATCAGTGAGGTTGATGACAGTGGGCTGGGAACCGGTCAGGGTGACAAGCGAGAACCCTGCATCGGTGAGGCCGGTAGCCATGGCTTTGGCGACGTTCTCACTGACGCCGCGAAAGGTCAACTCACGCCACACTGCATTGTCCTCAAAGCCGATAGTGAACTCATCCATCGCTGTTGTCCTCCTGGGTCGGTGCGGGTGTTTGTTTGGTGGCACTGGAGAGCAGTTGCATCAGCGCATTGCCGCCAGTGGATGCGCGGCGCATCTTGCCTTGGATGCCGACGCCTGCATCGGAGTCGGTGAACACTATTTCGTCCACGTCGCCGTCGAACAGAGTGAGGTCTCCGACTCTGATGGTTAGGTGTTTCACTTTTTCCTCATTAGTTCATCAAGATCACGCAAATGGCGATAAGGAACTAGCTGCTGCGCTTCCTGTTGGAACGCTGGTTGTCCAAGAATTTGGACTCAAATCGCCAATTGTCGCGGGAGACTGAGCAATGAGAAGCGATGTGCCACTGACGGCAGTAAGGGGAGTGCTCGGAACGGTAAAGTTAGAAGTGTAAAGTGCAGTTCCTTTTACTACTCTGGCATTTGATATTCGTCCCCGGTAGTTTTCATTACTAGCACTCATGCCGCCGGTGCCTATTGCTAGAGTACTTTCGTCGCTCCAGTTGTAGCTGCTATTTCCGGTTGACAGATTACTGATATTTGTACCATTGACAAAAAAGCGAACGGTGCCGCTTTGTCGAGTTACTGCGACGTGATACCAGATAAACTCGGAAAACGTATAACTACAACGATCGAAGTCGGCCTGCTGTGAAAGCGTTATCTGCAAACCGTTGAGATATTGACCATAACCACTTCCAAGCCGTAAAGACCATTTCCCCGAAGCTGCACCAATGATGATCTGCGAGGCACTCCAACTGTAGGGGTATATCCACGCCTCTGCGGTGTAGTCTGAAGTTCCAAACCCAATGGCCGCAGTAGAGTTTACCTGGACATAAGTGCTGCCTGGAAAGTCGATGCTGCCCTTGGGTAATGCCTTGGCAACGCCGGTCATTAAGAAGTTTCGCGCTGCCAACATTACGGCGTGTAATTCTGCGAGAAGGAGCCGTACCAGTTCGTCCCATCAGCGAAGAAGGACAGGATGTCCATCTTGCCTGCGGTGGCCGTGATCGTCGGAGCCGTACCACCGGACCACTTGACGCCAGTGAAGGTCGCCGTGCCGTTGCCCGTCGAGGCGGCTTGCTTGAGCATCAAGACGAAGGACTTGCCCGCCGTCGCAGTCGGCATCGTGAACGTGCAGGCGGTCGATGCCGTCAGGGTTGCGGTCTGCACGGTGCCCGAAGTCAGAGCGATTGTGTTTGAGGACGAAACGGTGCCGATTGCGACGACCGACTCGGTGTAGTTAGTGATCGTCGGATTCGTCGCCGTCTTATTCGTCAGCGTCTGAGTTCCAGATGTGGTGACAACGTCGACGCCTTCGACTGCCAGGACGCCAGCAGCAGACCGAGAGAGTGTGGTGTCAGTGGCATGACCCAGCTCGATGGTGCCAACACCAAGGGCGGCCGATGTCGACGCCGCGATGTCAGCCACGCCGAGCGTCACGTCACCGGTTCGTCCAGCGACCGTCGAAACGGCATCGGTGGTGTCCGACTTCTCCCAGACATTGGACGAGTTCATGACGCAGTAGTCCCCCACTGCGAAAGAGATGGAACCGGAGCCGAGGTTACGGGAACCCGCGACCGTCACACGGTAGACATCGCCCGGTGATCCGGTGCCATCGGCAAGCGTCGGAGAGTTCGTCGAGGCGTTCCAGACGCCTTGATATTCCATGATACTCGACGGGAGCTGCGCGATGGGGACTTTGCCGCCCGAGTCCAACGAGGCATAGCCGTTGGCGGTGCCCTTGTTAGAGGTCTGCTCCGCACCAGTTATGCGGCTGTCATTACCTTGCGCCACCGTGCCCGAGCTGGTGCCGTAGGCCACGCCAAGCGTCGTCCTCGCCGTGCTGGCGTCAGTGGTCGTCAGCAGTGCGCGGCCGGTTACCGTCGAGTCGCTGATCGACGTCGAGGCTGGGGTAAAGCGGGAATCGTTACCCTGCGCCACCGTGCCCGAGCTAGTGCCGTAAGCAACGCCGAGAGCGGTACGCGCCGCAGCAGCATCGGTAGCGACCAGGACGGCCTTGCCAGTTGTCGAGGCATCCGTTATGGACGTTGAGGAGACCGACTGCACCGCGCTATCGGCCTTGCCTAGCGAGGTCTGCACCGCAGAGGCGAGATCGGTCGACGGGATGCCGGTGCTGGGTTTGGTGTACGAATTGTTTACGGCCGTACTAACTTCGTTGAAGTCTGAGGCTTGGAGCTGTTCGCCGTTAGCCCACGTTGTCTTTAGTGTCATGACGCGCTCCTATCAGGGGAAGGTGACGCGCGGCGTCATCAGGACGGTGCCACTGGCCGACAAGGTCACGCCTGGGCTGAGTGCGAAACCCCAGCGAAACGTGCCGCCAGTCGCAGCCGTGAACACGGCGTAATGGGTATACGAACCCGATGGGACGCCTGCGAAGGTCACCTGCGAGCCAGCCGCAGTGCCGGAGCTGGATGATCCCCAGGTGGTCTGCGCACGCGCGTAGGAGCCGCCCGAGACCTCATTGGAGCCAACCGTGCCCGGATCGCCAGTGCAGAGCGCGATCCATGATCCGGTCGCGGTCAACGCATTGACTGCGGTGTCCTTGCTGGCAGTTGTAAACGCCATCTCTAACCTTCCTAACTGATGAACTGAGCGGGTAGAACGAACGGGAACCGGGTCGGGTCGATCCGGTCAGCGGTAGAAGTAATGGCAGCTTCGGCGCTTCCTGTGACTAGTACCGCAGTTTCAGCGGTGCAATCGAACTCCAAGGTGGCGTAACCGAAGCTGGACGGTCGGACAGGGAACTGTCCGGGGAATGCAAACGGGAGGCGCGTCTCATCGACCCGGATAGCAGTGGATGTGATCGCAGCCGAGGCATCGCCGATGAGTACGGGGATTGCCTCGACGTCCATCTCAAATAACAGCTCGGCAGATGCGAGTCGGCCATTGGTCTGGGTCGTGAAGACGGCCGGGAAGACAAACGGGAAGATTGGCGTCGAGCCTTGCAATCCCTCAAACTGGATCGGGAACGTATGCGGGAACACGGTCCCGTAGTCGGCGAACACTAGGAGCGCGTCGGCGAATCCGCCGGCCGCCACATCTTCAGATGAGCATTCGATGACGATGGCCGCGTCGGCGGTCTGGATGCCGAGCGGGTTGTCGGTGAAGTTCGTCGGAAACGTGAACGGGAACAGCGGCGGGGATCCTTGCCCGTTGTCCACGAACGACACCGAAGCCGAACCGGTGACTTTCGGGCTGATCGTGCTGAAGTCGAGAATGCCGAAGGCAATCTCAGCCGGCAGCGATGGGATGAAGTCGGCGCTGCCGGTGATCTCGGCCAGGGCAATACCGGCGGTGATGTTGACGTCGATAGATTGCGCGGTTGAAGTGATGGCAGCCTCGGCGTCACCGGTCACTACCGTCAGGATCGCGATGACGGTATCCGCTGCGACCTGGGCGTCACCGGCCAGCGGCATCACTACCGGGAAGTCCATCTCGAGGACTACGGCAGCGTCACCGTCGAATGGGATCTCGACAAGGTTGTCGTCGGCGTTGATCGGCATGAATGCTTCGCCGAGTGCGGTGGCCGGCGGCTCCTGGGTCCACCGTGGGACCAGGTCGACGTCAATAACTGCCATTAGCTATCCGTTGGCAAGCGACGTGAACCACTGGTAGGTGGGGCGCACTGTCGGGGCCGGAACTGTGGGGTTCATCTGATCGTAGATTTGAGCACCGACACTGTTGAGATATTTGGCTGCGATCTGGTAGCAGGTATCCCCAGTTCCGTTGCTGCCATCCGCTTTTGGTGGCGGGTCGAACGGGTATCGGACGTGCCCACCACCAGGCAGGTTGATGCTTTGGTTGTTATAGGGGTCGGTGACGGTCACCGTTCCTGCAGCTGCACCGATCACACTGGCGACGGTCTTCCCAAGTGGGACCAGGTTTGACGGTGGTACTCCGACTGCAGAGGCAATCGCATTAAAAATTGTTGTGGCGAGATTGATGAGCGACAGACCCGAACCGGTAGCTGATGCCATAACGTCAAGCAGTGCACCGCCGAGATCGTTGGACAACAGTTTTCCGGCGGCGCTGACGAAGAGCTTGCCCGCATTGGAATCGCCCACGCCGGTGATCACTTCGGAGGGCATCACGAAGTCGTAGACGAA
>JGI24890J29729_1001242_pt1 | contig 12063 bp, 13 predicted proteins | sample FreactcultureFD7_FD_29729 | JGI IMG/M metagenome (IMG submission 29729)
AGCAAACACAATAGAAGCCTGCATTTCGTTGGCACCATTCAATGCCAATACGCCACCTCCTATGATACCTGCTTGTGTGACCAATCCATTCTGGTCAATTCCAAGACGACGGTTAATATATGAAACAACAGTTTGTTCTGTAGGAACTCGATAGTTGTATCCACCTGCACTGCCTGCCATTGTGGCATCTAGAGAAAATTCTGTGATTGGTGGTCCCTGATCCTTCTTCAAAGAGATTGAGTTCAGATTAGACAAGTCGATTGGAGCGTTGATGCTCACAGAACCGTGTGCCTGATCCACCAAGAACGCACTACCTACTCGGAAGTTTCCATCCTGGTCAGTGGTTGCATAATAGACTCTAGCTGCGCCGATTTCAGTAACTTCATTACCTTGATTTGGAGATTGGATAGGCGGTCCATACAAATCGTTGGGAATTCGTGTAGTCGCATACCCACCCGTTCCGATATCAACAAAATCGTGACCAGTAACACGCAATAGGCTCAATCGTGTTGTGATATTACCAGTACTTGCAGCAGGTAATCCAATATTGATGACAGATCCCGCTGTAACTGGTGTTGTCAGTGGAGTATCAAGATCAATTTCTTCCCATGTTTGCTTGGTTACTGATATTCCACGATATGCTGTGACATTGAACAATTGTCCGTTGAGTGCGAACTGATAATACAATTCAGGACTTGCATCCAATCCTGCAAGTATTCTTGCTGCCTGTGTATTTGACAGTGGTGAAATCTTAACAGTTCTAGACCCAACCACACCAGCAATACTTATTGGAGAAGTAACGGCTGCACTGGTTCCATTTCCAGAGATTGATATCGTAGTAGAAGTACTATTCCATCCTGCACCGGCATCATTAATTGTGATTCCTGAAATGTGACCACTTGAAATAACCGGAACAACACTAGGTACCACAGACTTGAATTGTAAGGTTGTGCCATCCTGTATTGCTCCATTATTAAACTGACTTATTCCAATCTGCGTTGTTAGTGTATTAACAAACGTAACGAATGTGTTTGCCAGAATAGTACTTGTGCCTACAGAAGTGATGGCTTGTCCTACTTTGATACCAGATACTGAGTTCAAAGTCAATAGTTCTATTGGAGAAGTATCGCCTTGTGTTCCAGAAACTGTGGTAGAAGTATTGACCAGAGAGGAAGTACTGATCGTTATAGTCGCAGTTGTATAACCAGATCCTGTATTAGTGATCTTTGGATAAGTTAGACCCTGTTCTGTGGCAACGGTTGTGATATAGTTATAATTTTCCAATATATCAACTAATACAGAATTATCAGTTGATACTTTGGTATAATCCGTTACATGGTATGCAATATTAACATCATCGGACATGCTGAGTGATGTGCTTGGGCGACTGAATGATGCAGGGTCAAATCCATAGAATTTGAAACGTGTAAGCTGTCTGATAGACACCTTGATACCATCTGTGACTGCGGCATACAATCCAGTTTGTGAAGTAATTATACTACCACTGTTGAATGTCAAATAATACACAGGCAACGAAACATCGCCGTTTTTATAAACCTGTAGATTGTTTGAATCCAATGCAGGACTTGCAGAACCCAGCGTATATGTCTTGATAATACCATTATGGTTGATTTCAAGTTGTGAACCGCTTAATGGAGGGTAACCACCGTTGTTCAGGTCAATTGCAACGTAAATGCTGCTCTGACCTGCAAATGCACTAAATTCAGAAGTTGGAGAATACACAGTGGCGACCTGTGATAGGTTATATGCCAGTGTAGCACCGGTTGGAACTTCGTTGGGATCGGAACCTTCAGCGGTTAGACCCCATTCTCCATAACAACTTGAACCTGTTGTTGATCTTATCTGCGCTCCATTCAATGAGTAGTAACTTCTGTAGCAATAGTATGTGAACATTGACACATTTTCAGCAAAACTGCCGTTGGTTACGAATATTCCGTAACCTAGGTCATTCACCTGGGTAAAGTCATTGGCCAACATACTTCTATTACCAGCAGTGATCAACTCAAACGGTAATAGCTTGCCAGTTACTGGGTCTGTGCCCACCGTGTCAATGAATCCAGATACCGGAGTAGCAGATCCACTGTCAATTACAGCATTACTGAATGATACTGTAAATTGTGTATTATTGGTCCAATTTGATCCACCGCCTGTGATAGATATACCACCTGCCTGTATGGTTCCATTTGAATCAACAGAAGTTACAATTCCTGTAGCAGCAGTGGTTGATGGACTGTTGACCGGAGTAAAGTTGATCACAGTGCTTGTGGTATACCCAGCACCGCCCAGTGATACAGATGCACCAGTGATCGCACCGCTGGTGATTTGTAGATTATTGATTATCGCACCACCAAATGTGAATGTTGGCGCCGTTGTATAGCCTGTTCCTGGATAAGTGATGGTCACACTGCTGATTTGTCCAGAAGCGTTGGTCGTCGCGTAGCCTTTGGCAACTAGCCCGCCAATACCACTTGGTGATCCAATTATTACTGGAATATTGACGCTATTTTTGAATTGTCCCGCACTGCCTGAGTTTGTGACTCTGATAGAGTTTTCAATACCACCCGGAGTTAGTGGATTTAGGTTCAATGTTGCGGTAAAGGTGCCAGTATTTCCAGTGTCAGCAGCAAAATTGCTGAAAAAGTCAACCTCATACCTTATTCCATTATTAACAAAGTATGTAGGAACCTGTGGTTTTCTAACCAAGCCTTTTACCGTTATAGAAGTTGGACCTGAGTTAACGAATGTGGATGTCGTTGGGTAAGCGAGGATATTTCCAGCAAATCCATCAACAAACATACCACCTGCAAATCTCTGTTTTGCATTGCTCTGGCTGAATGATGACGCAGTCTGTGTATATGGTGATTTGTTCTTGATCTGTCCCACAGGATCCAGAACCATCATAAACCCACCGTGGTTCTGACAGCTTACGTAACGAATTACGTTGGCGTCATTGCACAGGAACACATCCATCTCATTGTTGGCTTTCGGAGGGTTATATGCAGGGTCTTGATTGATGATTCTGTATGCAGCCTGCGTTAGGTCCGCAATAACACTGGATGCAACACTCTCCGCCACAGTTGAGGAGTCTATTACCTGCGTGATGTTGTTTCCTGAGGTACGGGTGATCGCAGAATTTGTTATAATTTGTTGTGTGAGTGAATTTATGTACGAAACAGCTAATGAACAAGTGCTGATTCCAGCAATTCCTGGTTGTAACCCTGGAACATTCGCAATGAAGTCTGCACCCTGTATTGTATTGCCATTTCCACCCTGTAATAGGTCAGTCGCGAGTCCATCTACCAGTGTTCCGGTGTCTCTATAGCAAAGAGCAGGGTCAAATGTATATCCAAACCATATAGAAGCAGGATTGGTTACGTTTGTTTGTATAGAAGCAGTGAAATATGCAAGAACTTCACTTTGAATAAACGCCTTATTCTCAGAAATCAATTTCGCAGCTTTTACCAAGCCACCTGAGTTGCTTACCGTGGTAAGTGTATTAACTGGTAGCTGAGAATTTCTTAGATAGTGATATCCAAATTTGACAGGAGCATATAAATGCCAATTTCCTGGTGTAATTGGAGTTATGGAGTTAAGAGCGGTACCAATGTCAACAGTGAATGAGCCATTTGCAACTGAAGTGATGACTCCTTGACCGCCTGCATCTACGGTTAGCATGTACCCAATGTAGGAACTCGCCAATGTACCAGTGCTGAGCACAAAAGTAGCAATACCTGTGGTTGCACCAGGGGTCAATGTTGCAGATATAACACTGCCAGTGGACGCATAATCAATTGAAGTGTTAATTGCAGTGGTTTGTAATCCATCAATCTGTGTATCTCTTCGGAAATATGTATTTGCCCATGGACTAGAGCTTATACCCTTGGCAGGACGTATAATTACACGTCTGAACTCATCTCCTCTGATGGAAGTGTTAGCAGGTAATTTAATAGGATATTGTTCGTAATATTCACCAGATTCCATCATAAATGAAATTTGTAGTGCGCTTACATTGGTGTTGTATAATACATTTTCACCTGGATAAAACTCTCCAGAGAATATGTGCCATAATCCTGTATTAATTGTTACACCTAGGCTAGGAGTTGCGTTTGCAAACGTAACGGTAAACGTATCTGTGTAAATTCCACTGATATCTGCATCAGAACTAATGGAAGTGACGATACCAGTGTATATAACACCATTATAGATGTATCTGAATGTGTATCCTACCCAAAAATCAGGAACCGGTACTGTTTCTGTATTCAAAATTGAGAAAGTTGCAATATTACCAGTTACCGCAGATACTCTAACACCACTATTGAATGCAGCCGCATAGTCCACATACGAAATTGTGTAAACTTCTTCGTTTGTAGTACCCGGAGCACCATTTCTACCACCTCTTGCAATGCCCTCGATGAGACCTATTGCTCCAGACTCTGCTCCTTGCACGTATTGACCAGGGAAAATTGTGAATTTTCCATTGTTATTATTGTGTGGAACCCCAAATTGGTCTGATCCGTTAACACCAGAATACAATATTAGTATAGGCAGGGCGCCTTCTGTAGAACCTTCAGTTATTGAATCAACCACGCAAGGAGTTCCATCGTCATAGGTGATCAATCTGTTATAATCACCAACTTCGATTCTACTCGTTGCTATTAGTTGCTCTGCATATTTTGCAGCATGGTTGAGACTTGCAAATGCGTATTGAAAAAACCTACCTCTCTTATAAGCAGGGATATCTGGTTGGAAATCTCGACCTTTGCTAGTGATATATAGGTTGGTGCTGCTGTAATATCCATTGTTATCTACATAATTCTTTGTTGCAGCGGTGAATGGGCTATCTGAGTCAATAGGATCTCTGAATAGCTGCAAAGCACCCGTCATTTGCCCGCTGGAAGTGCTTACAGAGCCTGTTGCAGGATCTACAGTGCTGATACCAGCTAGACCTACCTTTGTATCAGCGTATGCCTTTGTGATAATATGCCCTGATGCAGTTGGACTCGCCAGAGAAGTGATATTTTCTCGAAGAGTGCTTCCGCCTATAGTGGTTCCTGAATCAGATACAGTCTGGCCATCTCTATTGAGGAAATTGTTGTACAAGAACTCTCTAGTCACCAAATCATGATCTGCAATAGGATCACTGAAGTTGATAGCTCTATATGAATTGCCGGAAATGTTGTTGCCTAGTGTAGGATTTGGATCAGTTTGTAAAGAACTACGGCTATTGTTGATTGTGATGGTACCAGTGTTTGAAGTATCGATACTGATACCAGATCCTCCCACCAAACTAACCTGCGTGATTGTTAGTCCAAAATTATCAGTAACCAATAGCTGATTAGGTAACCCTTGGGTAGGAGTGTCGACTAGACCTCCAAAGAATGCAAATCCTTCTCCAAATCCAGCAGCGGTGAACAACGTGTCAAAGTTTTGGTTGGTTTTATTGAATGCATCTCTAATGCTATCTCCGGTTCCGTCATTTGGACGGTTACCAACGTTAATAACTTGTTTACCTGAAGTAGCCATAAAATCTCCTGCATCACTATCTTTATGATATTTACCAAAAAATTTTATAACCCTAATGTAAATATACGATGTTATTATCAATACGTAAAATTGAGACAATACACCTTCGCAACAGTAAGTTGGGACTGGCTCATGAGTATAAAAAGGTCAAGAATATACTGATAATGCGGTGTGACAACTGTAATGCTATTTTTGAGAGAGAATTATCTACCATGAGCCCCGAACGTCGTACAAATTCTTATTTTCACGTATGTAACAACTGTGATACAAAGAGATTTGCACAACGAAAGGGTGTAGAACGTAGGTTTATATGGAATAAGTTAGCCAGTAGCGCAGATGACATAAGCAAACTTTAGTCCAATAGTTGTAATATTTCTTCTTTGATCTTTTCATCGACGATTACGTCCATGGTGCGATTTCTGTGAGTGTTAATTAGCAACGACTCTGCCTCTGTCTTTGCAATTCCACGAGTTCTTAGGTAATATATGCGTTCATGATCAACATAATCAGTTGAAGTACCGCAGCTTATTTTAGTAGAGTCTGAATGATTGAATATTTCAGGAACACTATGACATTTGCCATTTTCACCTACAATGAGGTTACTGATTTCAATAGTCGCCTGTGAATATTGACTGTGGCGACCAATATGAGTTACTCCTTGGTATACAGTCTGGCTATCTTCACCGGCTTCTGTGGTATATAGAATATGACTATTGCTACATGAACCTTCATGTAATACTTTGGTTATTATCTCACTGTCTCCGCCCACAGTGTTGATTATGTGTCCGTATGAACTAAATGTGGCATAATTGTCCAGTGTAACTCTTACAATATGTTTATTCAGCTTGCCGCCTTTGACAAATAGTCCTAGATTAAATTGTCCACCATCTCTGACGTGTATATCGTAAATGAAAACTTGTTGTAGACGATCTTCAGCCTCATTTATTATAGTTAGGTCAAGATTTGCATTTTCTAATATGTCTATTCTTAACTGTTTGGCTACCAATTCCTTTTCTGTGGGACTCTGTCTTAAAATGATAGAATCTTTTTTACCGGGAATCATCTCCAGCATAGATGCTTCTATTAGTCTGAACTTCTTATCAAAATAATGTTCAGGAGTGAAGGTCCAATCCGGATCCCCTTTTTGTGCTTGTAGAAAACTCTGATTGCCCATCTTCAACTATCCTTTTATAAAGATCAGGCCCGCCTGACATGAGAATTTCACCGTCGGACATGATATGTACGTGCGTAGGTTTAATGATATCAAGTAGTTCTTGATTGCGTGTGATTATTAGACATGTTTTTTTGTTTATTCTAAAATACTCTCTTAGAATAGCGCCAATTTTCAGTGTTTCTTCTGTGGAAAGACCATCATCTATTTCATCAAGGATAATAAATTCTGGATCTTTGATCATCATGTATAATAACTCATTCTTTTTGAACTGACTAGGTGTCATTTCACTAGCATTAATGCGAAGATCGCCGTGGAGTTCTCCAAGGTCCAATAAGTCACAGTATGCATCGTATTTAAGTTGTAGATCAGATATTTCTGATGGATTGCCTTTGAAAAATAATTGAAATAGATCCCAATTTGTGAGGTCTTCGAAGTCAGATGGTGTCTGAAAGCTGATATACATGCCTTTGGCAATTCGGTCTTCAGTTGGCAAATGGTTGATCTTTGTTGATCCCCAGTGTATAGAGCCTTTTTCTATGGTTATGCCAGGATGTCCTGTGATCACGTGTGCGAGTGCAGATTTTCCTGAGAATTTTGGACCTGTGATAGCATGTATTTCACCTGCTTCTATGGTCATATTAATATTGGACAACAACGGGTCATCATTAGAAGTAACTGTAAGATTTTTAATTTTTATCATATTTTCCTACTATTATGTTATAAGCGATTATTAATGACGTCCCAATCTATGATTTTCCAGATGTTTTTTAAATATTTGGCTTTATCTGCTTGGTAGTCCAGGGCCCATGCGTGTTCCCACCAGTCAATCAATAGCAAAATATCTGATTTTATTGCATGATTTTTGATTGTTTTAATTTGGCCATTTTTTGACAGGTAAATCCAACCAGATCCCTGAATTTTCATGGCTGCTTCTTCAAATTCAGTCTTGAAGTCTTCTAGACTATTGAAGTGTTCTTTTATGAATTCGGCACTTGCATCAGTTGGATTATTTCCAGCGGCAGGCTCTTTGAATTGTTCAAAATACAGTTTGTGTAAGAACGCACCGGCTTCATTGAAGTCGGGATCGCCTTCACCTGTATTATACTTGTCTACATACGCTTTATACAGTTTACCATAATGATAGTTCATTGTTTCTTCTGAAATCACAGGATCTAAATCAGTTAAGGCATAAGTAAGTTTAGTCCTGAACAGATTATTTGTAGGATCCTTCCTCTCGTTGAGGATGAAATCTTTTATGAATTTAATTTCCATACTGATATTTATAGTAATGGAGAAACAGAGTAACTATTAAGAAAAGGAAGTACGATGATAGAATTTTTCAAGAATCTTCTAGGCTTCACAACTGAAGCTAAAAAAGCAGTTGTGGAACTAGAACAGAAAGTAGAAGCCGTGGTAAAGGCGGAGGCTCCTAAAGTAGAAGCCATTGTCAAAGAAGAAATCAAGAAGGTGGCACCAAAAATCAAAGAAACCGTTAAAAAGGTAGATGAAGTGATTGATGCTGAAGTTAAGAAAGTACGCGCAAAGAAGCGTATGCCTAAGGCAGAAGATTGATGCCCCTAGCCAGTTCAAAACTGGCTAGGTTTTTTCCCTTGCTTTCACACATGATATCGTGTGTGTCATTAAAACTCAGAGCCCACTGATTTACGGAATTATTCCAATAGAAATCAGAATGTGCTCTGAGTTTTCCTTTTTTATAACCCGTTGACAGCAATGCATCAAGGTCAGGCATTGTGTTTCTGCAGTGATTAACCAGCAGATCTTCTCTTGATACTGAATAGTGTATCACAGGTCTCTGCCCGCGCCAACTGTCTGTAATTCGTAGAACGCGTTCGTCTGTGGGGTCTATGTATTCCCCGGTCTTGATCCAATGGTGGTGAATATCCAGAACCAATGCACAATCATTGACCAATTCCAGGCTGTGATCAATTCCCCAGGTCATTTCGTCGTTTTCGATCGTAAGAGTATTTCTGGCTTCAGGTGACATCCGTGCTAGAGCGCTGCGTATCCCTTCGGGACCTCGCCGACCTGAAATATGTACGTTGATCTTGAAATCCTGAAATGTTTGTCCATACCCCATCCAACGAGCCATGTCTACGTGGTATTCAAATTCGTCAATACTGCGTTCTACGATGTCTGGATTATCTGATGCAAGCACAGTGAACTGGCCTGGGTGCATGGAGAGTCTTACATCTCGTTCTCTTGCTATATCACCAATTTTTGCAAAATTCTTTTCACAGTAATCAATCACATCAGGACGTAACCAAAAATACCCCCACGTGGATTCAGTGTATACAGGTAATATATCACTTCCAAGTCGAACCATGCGCAGCGAATTATTCAGATTACCTACTCGAGTGACCAATTTGCGAATGGCTTCGATGTTCTGTTCCATTAAGTCCCAGAGTTTCTGTTCTGCAACATCGCGTTTTTGTCGATTGAGCCAGGCCACTGTGGTACCGCCAGTATTATATTTCTTGCAGTCATCTGTGGGTTTGATCCCAGTAAGTTGACTGGCGTTGTCAATCCACTTACAGCAAAACCCTAGTCTTTTGATAGTCATTAAATATTCCATTAATCATGCTGATTTCAGAATCCTGAAAATACGATGATATGTATTCAAGACCTGTTCTAGAGCACGATTTACCCTATGAGTAGGTAGTTCATCAACTACCTCATTGATGTCTTTGTCCAAATCGAATGGAGAGTACATCCGCATAAAAATTCCACGCTGCCCATCTGTTAATTTGGGCAGGATTCGTTTCATTTCAGCGCGCTTCTGTTTGGGTGTCATCGTCAACTTTCCTCAATGTCCAAGAGCCATCACCATTGTCAATCCATTCAAGAGTATCACCCTCTTGCCAGCCTTGACGTTCCATCAGTTCATTAGGAAACGGGAGGATCAGATCCTCTCCATCTTCCACCACTGTAATAGTCCATGTATTTGTCATGCTGTGATTATAACATGGCAATGAATGTCAGTCAAATAACTTTGTTTTAAATAAGTCAAATTTCAGAGTCAGATAGTGATGCGCGGCATCACCTTCTCCATATGACAGTTTAAAATTGTGTTTTTCTACAACACACCAGATTTCATTTGAAAATGTCACGTCGGGGTTAGTGGTACCTGCCGACAACGCTTCCATAGTGATCACAAAATTTTCTAAATTACATATGGTTGTGAGAATTCTAGATAATCCGGCATCAGTAAGTGGTTGTCTGAGAACCAGATTGATTTGTTTATTTTTATAATCAGCTTCATAGCTCACAATATTTTGCGTGAATGTATATTCTGGGTCAATGGTATCATCTAATAGTATTCTGAACCTATATTGTAACATTGGCATTGTAATTCCGGTCATGTATTTTTCCTTATATGAATCCTGCAACTGTAATTATACCATATCGATACATATCGGTGATGCATCCGATTCTTTGGGTAACCGTATTTACCAATGCGATCATACGATGACTATTGCCACATATGACAGTTAGTGGAAAACTGTTCTGGTTCATCAGAATAAAGTTTTCCACTAACATATCAACATCGATGTGTTTAACGCCGTGTAAATCTAAAATCATTACTCAGTCTTGCTGTATAGATTTACTCTAGGTTCAATTGAAATAAGAATTCTCTTACGATTGATATTATCGCCCGTGGCAAGAATTGTAAAATCATGTGCAATTTCTGGATCAAATCCCATTTGTTTGAATGTCTGATCCAGGCAATTTTTGAGTTTTGAAGACGATCCTGATGTTGAAAAGTTCATTATACCTTTCCATCATTCTTTAAATTATATCGAGGGATATTTGAAGCTGCACCCCCGTCAATATCAGCATTTCCAGAAAGTTCATAACTTTCTTCTAGTTGCGCCATTGTCCAGTGATGCCGTTCCATATCTACTTTATCAATATCAACGATCTTGACAATTCTAGGACCATTCGGTGTGTTGGCCATAACAAAAAGAGATTGTGTATTATTTGTCATATTAATTTGTTCCTCCATAACTGCTGACATGTTGATACGTGCTCAAGCAAGTAGATCCTCGTTCCATTCCCTGTGGCCCTCACGAAATGCCATGTTACTTTGTGTTTCCCGCACTTCAACTCGATAGCACCAGAGTCTCTCAGACTCTCCTGTGCCCCAATAATCAGGGATATACACGCCATTGACGAATCTATACAACATATCAGCGAGTGCTTCACACCCTGTTGCTGGAATAATTGTTAGCTTGGCCAACTTACGTCGTTCCATTTCCTTGTAGAATTCAAGTTCAGGATCATCTTCTGCAACGAGTGTGGTGTGATCAAACTGATCTTCAAGAATCTTTTTAAGATCCTTTAATCCACCATAATCTGCTGCCCAATTGCGAGCATCTAGACTGTTCGTACCGAAATAAAACTTCATTGAAAAACTGTATCCATGATTAAGATTACAGTGACTATCTGCCTTCCATTGTCGATACGCACATGGAAAAGCATCAATATATTCTTTTGTGCTTGTGTATTTGTAAACGATAGGTTCCATTGTTTTTATCTTTCTTATTATCAATGGTGGCAGAATTTATTAATCGGGATGACGCCTAGTCCGATCCACGTATTATAGCACAGCTAATTATCTATGTCTATTAATAAGTTAGTTGTTATTAGTCAAATCATCTCTTAGAGCACCAATGTCTTCCACGACTTCTCCAAGGATTTTCATTTCTGCTCGTCTTTGCTGCAGATTAGATCTAACCAATTTCATTATCCAGTACCACCAACAGGCGGATATAAGCATGCCAAAACTGGCAAAAATCCACTGAGTATGGCTTATCATAATTCTATCCCACTGGGAAATTACGATGATCATGACAAAGCACACGAACCCGCTTATACGTAGCCAGAAGATTCTGTTACGTTCAAATTCTTCTATGATTTTTAGAATCTCTGTAGTTTCGTCTGACATGTCATAAACTCCCGAACATCCATATTTACCTGGGTATGGTCTCTGGTTATACGGGAAGTTTATGCACTGTCCACTTATACGCTCTGACGCTTATCTAGAACAAGGTCAGCAAGTCCAAAGTCCACTGCTTCAGACGCACTAAGGAAGGTATCAAACTTCATCACATCATACATTTCCTGGTAAGTTTTACCAGCAGTGTTGTGACGTACATAAAGTTGTGTGAGGCGCTCGTTGATCCTTACAGACTCTTCAAAGGAGCGTTTTGCATCTTCGAACTGTAAGTCCTGTACGTGTACACTGCCACTGGTGCCGGGAGTACCAGAACTGACTCGGTGAATCATTGTCCTTGATTCAGGCAATACGAACCGCTTGCCAGCGG
>JGI24890J29729_1001243_pt1 | contig 12022 bp, 9 predicted proteins | sample FreactcultureFD7_FD_29729 | JGI IMG/M metagenome (IMG submission 29729)
AACTCAACGCTCTTTGTACCTTTTGGTAAATCCCCTCCTCGCCTCCAAACAAATTTACCTCCTTCTTCTGAACCAGATTCCAATTTCTCATTCGTCCAAACCTCGTACCTCATTCCCTTTTCCTCGTCCTCTCCCTCCTCCTCGTCGATCAAACAAGTGAAGAATAAATCTGCCATACAATCTCCATCGAGATCGACGAATGCGTTGAAATGGGGATGAGGGAATTTACAATTCCAATCTCCTGAGGGATGAGTCGAGTAATCGAGTCGGGAAGAAAGTGGCGTCGAAGTGAACAGGGTCGAGTTTGACGAGGGGTAAAAGGTGTTCTCCCAGAGAGTTGGAGAGGTCGAGTCTGAAGAGGGGGAAAACCCGAGGAGAGAGGTTTTGAGCGAGGAGGAGATAGAGACTGGCATAGCTTGAGGTAAAGTCGATGATTCGATTTCGTATGGTTCAGCTGTTCGGGGGCAACACCGGAACTCAGCATTCTTGCTTAGTCGGAGACAAAGAGAGTGAGTGCGTGAACTCACAGAATGTGCCATCTCGTTTCTGCAAATAAACCTTCATTTCCGTCGTCTTGTCCTTCTTGCTCCCCCACCAACCTCCATCTTCACCCGGATGTTTCTCTCCATACACCAACAAATCGACCTTTCCATCTGTATCGTAATCGCCTTGAACGACATTGGTAATGATAAACTCATTAGTCGTTCTCACTCGTTTCCTCTCGTCCTCCTTCCATTGATAAGCTTTCCTATCCCAATTCCACACGCTCAAGCTCCGTTGATCATAAGACAAGTGAACTAGATCGTTCAATTGATCGCCATTGAAATCCCCCCAAGATGCGATTAAACCAGTTTTGGGTAACCCGAGAGATTGGATATCTAGGAGATGTTCTCGGTCGGAAGTGAAACGATGTTGTGGGAAGATTGAGGGGAGCGAGAACCAGGAGGCTGTCGTCGAGGGGGAGAGGTAGGAGAGGAAGAGGAGGAGAGGGAGGAATAACATCGAGGCTCGACGCAAGAGCCGAATATAATAGGCGTTCACCACTTGTAGAGTGTTTATTGAGGGTGGTAGCAAAGAAGCAGGCGGGGCAGAGTGAATGGTAGAAACAACTGTTAATGATGATGATGAGATTCCCTTTTACACCACCACTCTCCTTCCTTCCTACCTCTCCCTTCGCTCTCAATCACCAGTAGCAATGTCTTTCTTCTTCAAAGTACTGACAGGAGCCGTCATTGGTGGATCGTACGTCTCATCCCTTTCCTTCTCTCCTCTTCTACTCTACTAAGAGTAACTAACCTCCCCCCCCATCTGTGATAGTGCAACCCTCTATTATCGTACCCAAATCCAATCGACCACTTCTCAACTCTCTTCAGACCTCGACAAACTCTCGCAAAAACTAGTCACTTCTCGTCAAGTTTCTCACCAACCCATTTACGCTCCCGATGGTACTCCTTACATCCCTAGAAGGATCCCTTTGACAGAGGAAATCAAAGCACGCGTAAAGTCTCCTTCTCGCTCTTTTCCGATCAAGTATGAGGAGAGCTAATGAAGAGAGAGAGGATCATAGTGGAATGATCAATTGAGTAATGGGATTGAGAGTGTAAGACAAACTGATTGGAATCAAGTAGGGAGGAAATCATGGGAGACTGTGAAAGGTTTAACGGGTAAAGCGAAGGAAGAAATCGAGGGGAGTGAATTCGAGAGAGAGGTAAAGAGAGCGGTTGGAGAGGGACCTAGTTCGGGTGTAGAGGGAGCTACGGCTCGGGGTATTGTAGATCCGAATAAGAGGATGGTGGATAGGATTGATGGGAAATTATAAGAGGGGAGAAGAAAAGGCGAATGGAATTGGGATGAGATTCGGAAGAGAAACTGAGGTTATTGAGTGTTTTGAGGGTTAAGGGAAGGAGATTGATTCGACGTAATGAGACGTATAATATGCCTGAGGATGGTAGTGAGGCCAGAAGGTGCTTAAGCGAGAGAGTGGGCTCCGAAGTCGACGTCGAACTTTGGTTTTCGCACAATTTTCACTCGTATCAGTCGCGTCTCTTCCTGCAATCTTTCGACTTTCCAGGCTACTGCCCTTCTCTATCGAGCCTATCGATCCCTTTGCCAAATTTTGGGTAATCCGAATTGGTGGCTCCGAGTCTCGAAATTGTTCATTTGGCTTCCATCACTTCACTCCATCCATCGACACTTGGTACCACAGCAGACAAACCCCGACGATATTCTACAAGAGACAGACGGCGCTCTCCTTTACTACGGCAACCTCTCTAGGTCTCTCTCCTACGGGGATTCTCCTCCCTCTCCCTTAGATCTCTCCTTCTCCTTTTCTCCACCTCCCTCTTCAAATGAATCGGTTCAGGCGTAGATCAGAATCCAAGAAACGCTCGAAATCATCACGCGAGGGGGGATCGAATGATGGAGAATCGACTAGTCGCAGAGGCAGTACCTCTACCGTCAACACCACCAAATCGACACAAGATAAGGAGGGTGAGAATGGTAATGGGAATGCTATGAGTAGGAGTATTTCAACCAGTAGTCTACAATTACCTCAGACGGATGAAGATTTTAGAACTTCCCTCATCTTGTAAGTCAGCTCACTCTCAACTCTCAATTACTCTGTGAAGTCGCTGATGAGGGGGAAAGGGAGGGTATAGACCACATTTGACTGCTAGGTTCGAATTGCTCAGGAGAGACGATGGTCAATTAGTAGATTATGAAACTTTACAAACTCACCTAAAGTACGGCCTCCTCTCTCTTCGCTCATCAGTGCTGTATCAAAGAGCTGATGAGTGACAATTGTGAGGAACTACAGCGTTCAACGTAAGACAGGTCGATTAACAACTTTCGAAGTCGATCAAGTTCTCCTTCAATACAAACTTGAATCCGCTGCCGAAGGATCCACTTCACTCCCTCCTCCCCTCCCCTCTTCCTCATATTCATCGTCTTTCAACAACAAAAAGAAACGTATCGATTGGACCGGTATCGACCTCGAAGCACTTTCTTCCTCTGCCTCCGCTTCAAATTCCTCCCCTCCTCCTCCTCCAATACTCTCAATCTCTCGCTCCCCCTCCCTCTCTTCATCCCTCCACCAACAACCCACGTTCCTCCAGTCTTCTCCAACTATAGCTTCCTCCTCTTCAGCAACTTCATTCGTATCGTTCCCTCATTCTTCTTCATCTTCGTCCTCCTTAGCGAGTACTTCAACCATCCCTTTCAACCCGGGGTCCTCTGCCTCACCAAATCCGAGTTATACGCCTCGGAGAGCACAAGAAGGTAATGGATTGTTTGGTGCACGAATTGGGGGAGCGAGTTCTTCTAGTGGAATGGTCAAGAGTCGGAGTGAACAAAGTATCGCTGCTTCGAGTAGCTTGAGGAGTTTTAGATCGATAAGAGAAGATGATGGAGCGAATCGAATTGCTGTTGGTGGAAGGGGGAAACAGAAAGCGGTCGAGGATGAGGTGGAGGTCGAGCGGGAAGGGGAAGGGGACAAAACGTTCATAGGGGAAGAGAGACTAGAGAGTCAAGATGCTGAGGCTGCTGGAGTCGAGGAGAGGGAGGTGTCAGAGAAGGACGATGAGACTTCTTCTTTACGGGATCTTGATTCGGGGTCACTACTGGAGGGAGAGAATCAGAAGGAATTGACGGATCAAGAAGAATTGAAACGGATCTCCTCGACGGCGCTGGATACGTTCAGCTTGGAGGAGGAAGAAGGTAGCCGAAAACGTTTATCATCTATAGGAACGGCTGGGAACAATCCATTAGACGAGAAGGAACCCTCACGACAATCTCGATTACTCTCGTTACTTTCAGTTCCGAACCCACATTTCGCCCTCCCTTCTTTAACAGCACCTCAATCACCAGTCTCTCCTGTAACTCAATCAGATCTCACCGGTATCGATACTTTCAATAAACCACCTCGTCGTTTCTCCCCAGAACCAGAACTCGACGAAAGAACGTCAAGTGACACGGAAGAACCTCGGTTCGATCCTTTCCCATCATCTTGTTCGAATTCGACGCCGATCGACCCAACACGAATCCCTCTACCTCCTTCTTCTTCTTCCTCCGTTTCTTCTTCCCTCGACTCTCACTCCGAATCAATCTCTCCTGAAGTACAACCTTCTCGAACCTTCTCATCTACTCCAACACCCGAGCTCCCCCTCCTTTCCACTCTTCCTCGAGAACGAGAATTGACTTCTTCTACGACAAACACGGAAACTACTATAACATCCACGATCTCTCCGAACCAATCGGGTCCAGAAGCGTTCTCATTCCCTTTTGTACCACATCGATCCTCGAAATACTCGGAAACAGCAGAGCAAGAGGACGAGGATGAGGAGGGGGATAGGACGTTAGCTACTGCGAGTGGGATGGCTTTGCCATTGAGCAGTGACGAGGAAATTGGTGGCTACACGACGAGGGATTCATTAGTGAGTTTGATGAGTGGTAGTGGAGGTTCGAGTTTCCATGAACTTGGACGAAAAGATCTCGAGGAGGACGATGGGGAGTTTGACTTGGCGCCTTCATCGACGACGAGTACTCGATCCAAACCCGAGAGCGAGGAGGAGGATATCTGGCGTCAATCTTTACCGAGACAAGTCAAGAGTCAAGAGGATCTGCTGGTTTTGGAGAATGGATTGATGAGAAATACGTCTGATGGAGGTGGGAGTAATCGAGTGGGAATGATGGAGGATTTGAGAATGATTCAAGATGCGTTAGTTAGGAGAGCTGAGGAACGGAGAAGAGTCGAGATGATGGAGGGAGAGGGTGGGGAGAGACAAGTGATTGAACAGGATTTCGGAGAGGTTGTGAGGAACGAGGTTGTGAGACCAGAGGGAAAAGGAAAGGAAGAATCGATCGCAAGTAAAGACGAGGGGGATATTGTCGAAGCCGAGGAGATGGAATCCGATCAAGATCTAGCAGAAGAAGAAGATGCTGACAGTAGCAGTGTAGGAGGAGGTGAAGGAATGGGTTCTCGAAAAGATTCAGTCGAATCTGGAATCACCTCGACTGGAGCGTTTGATTTTGGAGAAGATATCGAATTAGCTGGACTTGGGTTCACACATCCTCGAACTTCGATATCTACGAATCGGAAGAGTACGAGAAGTACGAAGAGAGCGAGTAGGAAAAGTGTGGATACTGGAGGAGGAGGAGCGAGATCGACGAGGATGGAGATCAATACGAGTCAGACCAGTTCGAGTCCGGGTGGATTCACGAACAGTGCGATTACGCCTAGTACGAGTCAATCGGATGCGTTCGAGTTTAGTAGTCTCGCTGGATCTCGTGAGTTGTTCGCTTTTCACTTCATCGCGCGCGAAAAGTGTTGCTCATGGGAATGTTTCGTTGAACCCACAGCGGATGTCGCATCTTGGAACGGAGGAGAACGTGAAGAACTACGAAACGATTCGGTTGCAGAAGAAGATTACTCTCCCGACATTGGAGTCACTCGTTCACCCGGTATGCAAGATCTCTCAATTGATCACGACGACGACGATCAGGAAGAAGAATTGGATTTACCGCAGGAGGAGGAACGCGAAGACGATCAAAGCGAAACAGAGGATCAAGTCAGCGATTTACCACCTCCATCGAATGATCAAGTTCTACCCGGAGAACCTTCAGCTGCTCTTGGAGCTCCTCTACCAATCGATACTACCTCAGATTCTTTCCTTCGAGTCCCTCGCAACATGCCTCGTCGAGATCCCTCTTCGACAACTTCAATGCTCATTCGAGACGTACGAAACCAAGCGACTCTCGCTACGTTCGCCCTCAAGAAAACTCCTACTTCTCCCCCTACTCGACAGCTCTCGAAGAAATCCATCAGAAAAGGTTCAATCTCTTCACCTCACCTCGTCTCTGCTCCAACCGATATGGCCACTGTCCCCATTGTTCCCTCTTCCTCACCCTCGAACATTCCTGTCTCTCCTCAATCCCCTCACTCGAAAGTGTCAAGAAACAAGAGTCGAAAGGACAAGGATGCAGGCGAAGGTGAAGGAGCGAAGAAAGGACTAGGGTTGAGATTCAAGATGCTACTCAAGAAACAAAGTCGAGATCACCTCTCCCTCAACGGGGACGAGATCACTCCGTTCGTCGATTTCGGTGCGGCAGAATCAACGACGTCTCGTCCTCGTCCTCTTCCTTCTACCGATGGACCTCCTCCCATCACCCCTCCGAATCAAGATACAGCACGTTTCGCTTCTCCGAGTTCGAATTCTGATTTCCCTCAAACTCCCGATCAAGACGATGGTGATCCCACAACTCCTCTCGCCGTCAAGCCTAAACTGAATTCAAGTCGTTCCCCTCCCCGTCGTCCCCCTCCACCAGGTCTCGCTGCAGTCGAGGAATTGCAAGAACGACCTTCACCTCCTCTCTCAGTTTCTTCTGAACCTTCCGCTACTTCCCCTTCCCCATACATGCCTTCACCCGTTCCATCGACGAGTTCAGGCAAAGAAGGAAGAGGACTTACTCGACTCGTTTCGAGATTGAGAGGTTCACCGAATCCCTCTTCTTCTTCTGCTCGTCGAGGAGGAGGAGGCGGATCGGAATTCACCTCACCAACGACGACTATGGTTTCATCAATCGACGAAGCTTTCGGAGGTGGTCGAGGAGCCCAATCTACAAAAAGCGGTAGCCTATCGCGAACTGCTTCAAAGGAGGAAGAAACGTTTGGTCTAGGTATCGAGAACGACGGATCGTCCTCAACTCGGGAATCCCTTCCTTACGATATGAGAAGAGGACGACTCTCGAATGGAAGTGAAGCGTTCCCTCCCGTCGCCAACACGGCTCCGCTCTCGGTCGGAGGTCGAAACAGTCAAACTTCTCTCGCCATGCAAGCTGCTTTCGCTTTCCCACCCGATTCAGCTAGTGGTCATCAAAGGATATCGAGGACTAGTGGAAATATCACGAGGACTAGTGGACATCCAGTGAGAGCTTCAACAGATTCAATGCAGAGGCTTTGGGAAGCGGCAGAGGATTTGGGATTGCCCCCAGACAAGGTACGTTACTTTCTGCTCTCTCCAGTCGAGTCATAGCAGCTGATTGATCTGAGATGTTGTTCCACAGGTCCAGGAACTTGTAGACTCTGCTTACGCCCAATCACCGACAACGTCTTCGAATGAAAGATCTGGAAGTACAAGTTCGAGAGGTCAATCGATTCCCATGGAATCTCATCGTCGACAACGTTCTACTGCTTCTCACTCGCAATCTCTTTCGCGCGCAAAAGGAGGAGGAGGAGGATCTCTCGACTCTCACAAACGGGGAACGAGCGAAGCGTCTTCATCTCTCGGACATGGTCGAAAAGGTTCCGCGAGTTCTTCTCGTTCTTTACAAGATCGACCCCCTACTCCTCCTCCCGCTTCTAGACACCTTCGAAAAGCTTCGATCGCTTCTTCTCGCGAAGCAGGACCGATTCCCGATTTACCACATTCTTACTCCTCCTCGTCAAACGCAAACACTCTCCCGCCTTCCTCGAGTACCAACTCTCGATTGAGCGTCTCGAATCCTCAGTACCCTCCACCTGCATCTCCGAGTCTAGGATCAATCATGAGTTCTCGACGATCCGGATACGCAGACAGTTTCCTCGATTTCTACGCTCAAGCAAGCGACGATTACGATGAGGGACCTGATTTCATTCCACCCGTTCCTCCTCTCGGGCTCGGACAACAACACACTTCCGAACGCTCTCTCCACTCGAATACTGGTGATGAATACGCAGATCGTACTTTACAACAACAACCCGAGGATTTATCGGCGGAACATGACGATGGTGAAGTGGTTTGGCAAGTCTTGTCAGACCTCCGAAACAATCGAATGTCGGTACTCTCCAAGGATTCAAGTTTCGGATTCGACTCGAGGGATTCTTCTTTCGAAGTTGAACATGAAGGAGGAGCGAATGAGAATCCTAGCAGCAGCCGCGATAGATCTGAAGCCATCGCTAATCTACTTCGGTACGTTCTCCACCTCAAAGAACTCTCTCTCGTCTTGATTGACAGCTAATCTTCTTTATCGATACCGCGTAGTCACCGAGATCGAAAACGTTCGAGCGTCAATATGCCTCCGTTTCAAGCTGGAGGTCGTTTTCCGTCGATTTATGTTCGAGACGAACGCAAGCTCATGGAACTGGGCGAACACGGAGGAGTCGCACAAGAACAAGAAGGTCACTTCTTTGTGAGACCCAAGAACGATCAAGACGATGCAGTGATCCCTGCACTCCCCCAAAACTTTCGTGAAAACATCCTTTCCGCTTCTGCCTCCTCCTCGAATCCTCTTCCTCCTCAATCTCGACCTCAACCTGAATCTACATCGTATCGCTAGTTCGATCATAAACCCCCCTTCCTTCACTTCACGACCCCTTTACATCCCTTTAACGAACTCGCAAAAGATAGATACCTTTTTTCTTACTAATTTTGTATCTTGCGAACACGACCCCTTGCGCAACTAGTTACTCGTTTGCCTTCTCCTTTCTCACTTCGAATCGTCTACACGAGAGACGAGGCTCAGTATTCGAAAGTAGATTGACGTGCGGTTATAGAGTGAGGTAAAGACGAACGAACGAGAACGAGAGAGAGAGAAGGGAGACTAAGAACGAGTATGATAGAGACAACACAAGAGGTATGGTGGGGAGTACTGAGGTAAGGAGAATAATAGAGTAAGAAACTAAGCTTGTGGTACGTGATTCTTTAACGATTCGTCCTCCCTCAACGCGGCAAACACGTCTCCTTCTTCGACCATGGCTCTCACTTTTTGAAACACGTCCAACCTCGCCGATTCCGTCGCGAGTAACCTCTGGGCGTGCAAGTCGGAAATGCAACTGACGAGATCTGATTTCGAGGGATAAGCGGTCGAAGGGATGAGATGAGTTTGTCGTAGGAATGTATCATGCCATGACAAGACCTGCACATGTTACATTCGTCAGCCACGAGTAGAAGAGACTAGAGAGTAGTAGTAAAGCTTACGGAATCCAATTCAACTTCCAAAACTCCACTCCTCCTAATACACTGCGCCAATCCCAACATTAAAACTTTCTGATGAAAACTCAAATTCTTGACCCATGTAGTCATCCCGTTCTTGGTCATCTCGTTGTAAGCAGCCGTAGCATCTTTGATCGTACACTTGACTTCTACTCCTTCGTTCCCTTCCTCTTGTTGTCGAAGTGCGACACGATCGAGCGTTCGTCGAGCTACATCGAGTGCTTTACGTGCGTCTCCAGAGATACCGGCGACGGATTTGGCGATCTTTTGTAGCGCTGTATCTTCGAATAATTGAACGTGAGAAGAAGTGCTTGAGGAGGAGGTGACTAGGGATAAGCGTGCTTCGAGGATCCGTTTCAATTCATTCCAGTTGTAAGGCTGGAATGGGATTCGATTCGTTCCTATTCCACCTCAACAGTTCCTTACATCAGCTCCGAAGCTCGAAAGATTCGAAAAAAGGGAAAGAGATATACTCACCTAACCTCGAACGAATTTTGCCACTCAATTCCCTCTCTGGTAGATCCATCGTGTTGGCTACGGCGATCACTACCAACCTCGAGTGAGCCGAATGAGGCCAATTGAAGAAATTGTACAAAACTTCTTGACGTTTCGACAACATTTGATCCAATTCATCCACCAAAACGACACTGTACATACTCTCTCACTCTCGCCTGTTAGTCATCTGGAAGGAGAGATAGTGAAGAGAGAGAAATTCTAAACGTACGTTGTTTTACGAGCTGGATCTGGGTTCGCAAACCAACCTTCCAATGCAGAGAGTGCAGCTTTGGGTGAAATCTTTGCTGGTTTCGACTTGTCGCTAGTATTGAGTGCGTTCCAAAGATGACAGAAAGCGGTATTGGGTTCGGAAATCTTCATGCCATTAATCTCGACGAAAGTGAACGGGTCCATCTCCTACGTCCTCATCCCAGCTGCTCGATCAGCTCTCGACTCGCAAAAGGAGAAAGAGAGAGAGAGACGTACAGGATCATTCTGTAATTCCCTCACTACTGAATGAACCGTCGCAGTTTTACCCGTTCCTGGAACTCCATGCACGTACAAACACCCGCCAGTCCTCGACAATACAGCGTCCTCGACGAATTGTCGAATTCGAGATCGTTGTTCTTCTCGACAAGGTAAAGTTTCTGGAGTTGCCGAAACGTGAAGTAGGGCTTTCGCTCGTTCGAGAGGAGAGGGAAGGGACGCCAGGAACGCAGAGGAAAGGAGTGGAGGGAGTGAATTGTGAGTTGATGATGAGGGAGTCAAGGGATCTTTCCTTCGTCGTTTGACAGGTCGTGCCGTCGTAGCAGTTTTGGTGCGAGGTGGTCGAGGACGTTTCTTGGGAGAGGCGGAAGTGGATCGAAGAAGGGAAGAAGATGGAGTCGGGAGTTGAGAGTTGCGTCGCTTTGGTTTCGTCGGAGTTCGTGAAAAAGTGCCATCTTCTTCGGAGGATTGATCGTCTTCAGATTCTTCCCCATCTTCCTCTGCAGATGAACTGTCTTGACCTTCACCTTCGGAGGATGAAGAAGCGTCTGAATGGCGATTTGGAGCCTGCGAGTCGTCGAAGAAGAAGTGTCAGTCTGACGTCGTACGAGAGAGATACTCGATACCCAAACGGCGACTCACGAAAGCTTCACCTTCTTCCTCTTCACCACTACTTTCACTCTCACCCTCGTCCCTAACCTTGACTCTAACTTTCTCTTTCCCTTTCCCTTTCGCCTTGATACTTTTCTTCCTTTCTCTAATCCTCCTCTCCCTTTCCCTCTCTTCTTCCTCTTCACCCTCCAAAACAGGTTCAACTTCCCACCCTTCGACTTTCCTCTCCATTTCCTCTTTCTCCCCTTCCCAACCCTCTACACCTCTCATTCTCAACCTCTCCCACCCTCCAACTCCCTCTTCTTCTTCTCCTTCGTCATCAATCAGATCCGCCCAGAATCCAGCACCACTGATAGGTTTAACATCGTATACTTTCCTTACGACGAACGTTGGATGTAGTCGTTGAGCAGAACGGGACAGCGCTGGAGAGTTCGGAGTGTAGGAGAGTACTTCACACAAAGAACTGATGGAAGAGAGGGGGAGTGCGTCCGAGTGTAAAGGGGTTTTGAGGGATGCTACGGAAGAGAGATAGGCGGTTTTCGAGGGGGATTTTGAAGGGGATTTCTTCTTTTGAGGTGAGGTGAGAAGAGCTCGTTCGCGTAATTGACGAGATTCAGTCAAGTGGGATGAATCGGCAGTGTAGTACAACTCGTACTGATTGAAACAAATAGGGTTTCGGTGAGTGAGCAAACGAGAGAGACAGATGAATAGAGAGAAACTTTACAGGTAGAGTAGGACCTCCNAANGATTCATCATCTGGNCCATCTGGNCCCCACACTGCACCAGGTCTAGCGAACCATCTCACCAAAACCTTCTTCCTCTTCTCTACGTCCTCGAACAATCTAGTAATCACCCCAACTTTATCTCCACCTTTCAATCCATCCTCATGTTTCCAACCTTCATACTCTTCCACTTGCTTCTCCTTCCCTTTACCTCTACCTTTATCCTTGGATTTGCTGACTTTGAGAGGGATTTGATAGATTGGAGGATGTAAGAATTTCTGTTTCTGAGCGATTTCATCATTGATGATGATACAATCTCCTATTCTGTACTGTGTAGTTGTCGTACTAGATGATGGTGAGCTGTTCTCTTTCGTGATGGTGGTAGTGGTCGTTCGAGTGAAGGAAAAGTGTTCAATCTCATTCGAGATCTTGTTGTGACGAGAGGCTCGTTTTGAGGGAGTTAAAGTTGCTTCGGACGTAGAGGTAGATGCTACAACGTTCCACTCATCTTGATGAGCTGTGGCTACTTTCGGCTCATCGCTGGTTGTTGTTGTAGGCATTTGATGTGAGTGAAACGGAGAAGGAAAATGAGGGAGAAAAAGAGAAAGGGAACGTCGGCGCGCGCCGCGGCGCGACACTATTCGCATGTACTCACTCCCTTCTCAAAAAAAGGTCTCATCTCCTCCGCGCCTCCACTCCCGATCACTCATTCTCCTCTTTCCCTCACCCCTCAAAAAAATA
>JGI24890J29729_1001244_pt1 | contig 12020 bp, 15 predicted proteins | sample FreactcultureFD7_FD_29729 | JGI IMG/M metagenome (IMG submission 29729)
GCAATAGAATTTTTACGACATCATACCCGGAAACGGAAATGGGGTAAGATTCTGGCAGGATAATACCTATAAAATACACATGGGCTATGGAGCGGAGTATTTGTATGGACCCGTAACCGATTATAGTATTAAAACGAACATGAGCGCCGATGCCGGTCGCGGATGGGTGTGGGGTGTGAATGGCGTAGTGCCGATCGCCGCGTTAAATACGCAGGGTAACATGCAGATCGCGGGAACATTTACAGCCGCTAAACTGCAGGTCAATGCCGATAACTCTTTTATTGCCATCGATGCTCAGTCCAACCCACGCTTGGGAATTATCAAGAAGTTCGGTGGTTTCCCTGTTATCGCCTCCGATAATGTCAGCCCGATCATTTTTGCACAAACAAATCAAAGTGGAGTAAACACGAACATTGCTGGAGCAACAGTCACTGAACGTATGCGCGTGGATGTAAACGGAAATGTTGGTATTGGAACATCGTCACCTGCAAATTGGTTTTCGGGTAAGGTTCTGGAGATGTCTGACGTGCGTCCTACTCTTAAGCTAACATCCACTTCATCAACCGGCTTGGGTACAGTAGTATTTACAAATAGCGGTGTAAATGCTACGAGTCATAATGGAGAATTTCATATGAATCATCAGTTCGATCCGGCAAATAATGATAAGTCTCTGATACGATTTAGTGGCTATCCAACAGGCGACATTCTTGCATTACAGGCAAATGGCAACGTCGGCGTCGGCACGATCACTCCTGCTTACAAACTCGATGTAAACGGTCCTATCAATGCCAGCGCCTTGAATGTAAACGGACAGCCGTTCATTGGTTCGCAATGGGCTTCGGCAGGTTCTGTTATCTCCTACATGGGAAAAGTAGGTATCGGAACGCCATTATCTTCCAATCCGAATACCTACACGCTCGCCGTTAACGGAACAATAGGTGCCCGCGATGTTCGCGTAGAGAAGAGCAGCGCCACCTGGCCGGATTATGTTTTTGATAAAAACTACAACCTGCCGTCGATTGATGAAATGGAACGTTATATTCAAGAGCATAAGCATCTGGAGAATGTTCCATCAGCAAAAGAAGTTAATGAAACGGGTTACAGTATGAACGAGATGGATGTTATCCTGCTCAAGAAAGTAGAAGAGCTGTCGCTGTACATCATCCAGCAACAAAAACAAATGGATCAGCAACAAAAAAAGATCGAGGCGCTGGAGAAAAAATTGAACCGTAAATGATCCAATGGCAACAATCGACCGCATAGCGAGTGAAATGAGATGATTTAAAAAGAATGGCGGAAGGTAAATGCTAAAAATTTAGCCAGGCAAATTTAACGATCAGAATAACATTAATTAATAAATAAAATATGAGACTAAAATACTATTCACTTTTTTTGTTGCTGATCGTCGGCATTGGCGCGAATGCCCAAAGCGATGTTACCATTGGCACCAATTACTCGCTCAACTTGCAGTTGCAGGATCCTAACGCAGATGCGTGGATTTTCCACAACTCGAAAACATCCTCGACAGCGGTTACAACCTATGTAACGACGCATCCTACCTTTGGCGCCAGAGGAATTATGTTTCGGTATATCGATGGAATTCATTTTTATGCAAGCTCAGGTGCTACTACTGCAAATGCATCATTCACACCAACCGAACGTTTTTTTATTGGTAACAACGGATACCTAGGTGTAGGGGCAACGGTACCGACAGCCAAATTTCATATCAGCAGTGCCACGGAACGGGAGACCTTTAGAATTTATAAGGATGGGAATACCAGCAATTACCTTAGTATATTTCAAGGTGCCGGCGCCGCAGCAATTGATCCAATCGGTACAGGTATGCTTTATCTTGGATACGATCAGGCAACAACTGTATTAATGAATGGTAATCTCGGCATAAAAACTACTACCCCAAGTCAGTCGCTGGAAGTTCATGGGAATATTTTGCAAAACATTGAAAACGCTGCTTTTGGAATCGATGCTCAGCCAAATGCCCGGCTAGGTTTTATTAAAAAATCGGGCTATGGTCCTATGATTGCGTCTGATAATGTAAGCCCTATAATTTTTTCACAAACTAATCAGACGGGCGTGTTTACTAATATTGCCGGCGCAACCCTTACGGAGAGAATGCGGATTGAAACAAACGGCAACGTGGGAATCGGTCAGTCAAATCCTGCCTATAAGCTTGATGTAAACGGCCCTATCAATGCCAGTGCGTTGAATGTCAATGGACAACCGTTCATTGGCTCACAGTGGACTACGGCAGGCTCTGTCATTTCATACATGGGAAAAGTCGGCATTGGCACACCGTTGAGCTCCAATCCAAATACCTACACACTTGCCGTCAATGGAACAATAGGTGCCCGCGATGTGCGTGTCGAAAAAAGCAGTGCGACCTGGCCGGATTATGTATTTGACAAAAATTATAATCTTCCATCGCTCACTGAACTGGAGCAGTATATCCAGGAACATAAGCATCTTGAAAACGTGCCATCGGCAAAAGAGGTGAATGAGAACGGCTACAGCGTAAACGAAATGGATGTGATCCTTCTGAAGAAAATTGAAGAGCTTTCGTTATACATTATTCAGCAACAAAAAGAAATTGATGAACTTAAACGAAAAGTCGAGAAGAATAAATAATGTTTCGCCTTTCTGTCATCATATTGTTCGCTTGCTTGGGCCTGACCGTATCTCTGCATGGTCAGCAGAAGCCTTTGAGTAAAGGTGATGTGCGGAAGAATATAAAAAGCGATATAAAAGCTCCTGATTCAGCATCCGTCAACCGAATAAAAAAAGATATTAAACAAACTGTCGAGAGTGAAAGTAAAGCAGCGGGAGCAACGATAAAAGATGCTGGCAAACAATCTCTCCCAGCGGTTTCAAAACCGGATGCTAAAAAAATCTCCCAAAAAGGGGAGCAGAAGCTAACAGACAAGGCTACCAATCTTCAATATAATTCCGACAACCCTGGCGATGCACCCTGGAAGAAAAAACAATTCTCAAAGAATGATTTAAACGATCTCGGATTACCGGCTGCCCCTGGTAAAATCAAAACTCCAGCGCTCAACAATGACAAAGAGAAGGACCTTTCCGGCAAAATTAAAAGTTTACAAGGACCTTCGTTTAACGTCCAAAAATTTGAAAAGACTGAATCAGCCGAAGTTCAATCAAAAACAATTGATAAAGGCAGGCATCGCCTTGATAGTATCATGAAAATAAAAGACCGCATCGAAGCAAGCGGCGTTCAGCAGGAACTTCTGCAGGCAAAACGAGTATACTCCGAAAAATATATCCGCAGACTTTACGATTCACTAGGAATAAAAAAAGGAGATAGTCTTTTTAAAGTTGGCATGGCGCTTGCAAAAACAGAAGCGCCCAAAGAAGAATTGTTGAAAAAAATCAATAATCCGATCGCTGATAAGATGGGCGCCGCGGGCGTGGGTTACGATGAAAAAGCGCAAGCGTTGAAACCAAGCGGCGTCGATAAACTCAGTGGTTTGTCTGATAAGATTTCTCAAAAGGATCTGTCTTCTTTAAAACTTCCAACAGATGCATTGTCTGAATTGGAGCCAATGAAGGGACGATTGCTGGATTCAAAATACATGCCCGCGATCGATAGTATGCGCACGGTCGCATTAAAAGCGAAACGATATTCGATAGATGAGAAGCAGGTCACGGACGAGATCAAACAGACTTCGTTTGTCAGGAAGCCGAGTTTTATGGATAAAAGTTATTTCGATCTGATCGTAAGTTTTGTGAACGATACGACATTTTCCATTGCACAGATATCGCCGTCATGGGGTTATCATTTTACAAATACCCTGTCGTTCGGTGTAGGCCCGCAGATATCGCTTCAGTATCACGAAAAGAAATTGAATGCACTGGTGGGTTTCCGTACCTTCGTGAAGGCAGAATTCTTCAATCAGCGGGCATACCTCCAGGTAGAAGATAACGTGGGGCAAAGCAAGCTCAATAACGATGCAACATACCACGCGAAGCATAGCATCCTGACGGGCGGCGGTGTGTTGGTTCCAGTATCAAAAAAAATTGCGATTAACTTTTCCGTTCTTTACCGGGTCAATCAAAAAGATGTTCAGCCGGGTGGATCTCCATGGGTAATTCGGGTAGGCCTAAGCTCTATTAAAAACGTTCCTCAACAGTAACATTATGAAACGAGTAAAAATTAATTTCCGTTTGACTGTAGCCCTGATTGGGTTGATGACTTGCAATCTCGGCCAGGCGCAGACAATGCCTCCGAAAAAAGTACCGTACTATATAAACATAAATCACACATCACAGGGAACGGTGCATGAAATTCTGGACCAGCAATTATTCCTCGAGTATGACGATGTGTATGGTACTGCAAAAGAAATCACGATGAATATTTATGATTGGAAACGCAGCATTGTTGCTTCGATAACCATGGACAAATCGCTTGGTACGAATAATTATACCTTAGATTTGAATACGCTCTTCGGTGGTTGGGAATTAAATAAGGTTTATACAGGTGAGCTTAAAAATGAAGCTGGTACACTTTACAAATTGCCCATCCGCCTCATTGAGAGACCGAAGACGAATGGACCGGATATAAGCATATTGGTCAATCCTCTCCAGGTCGGCTGTGGTGATCTTTCGCAAAGTGTTGTAGAGTTTTATGGTAATATAGCCGGTGGCAAGGCGCCCTATTCTGTAAACTGGTATGTGCTTGACAAGGCAAAAACAGATTTCCTATATCAACCGAAAGAAGAGATCATTGCGTTGGCGGGGAAAACGTCGCAAGTGACGGTAGATAGAAATCCTGAATATAATGTGGTGCTTTATGTGAAAGATGCCTGTGGCAACGAACAGAAAAAAATTGTTAACTTGACATGCAGTAAAAAACGCAAGAAAATAAATACGGTTTTTGTTGAGGAGCTTCACGGCATTCCTTCAAAAACACAGAAGATCAGATAGGATTACAAACCTGCCCAGGTACAACCGGGTTTTGCCATGAAAAAAATAGTATTGATTACAGGTGCCTCCGGCAATCTGGGAAGGGCTTCAGTAGAAAGATTTACAAAGGAAGGATATTCTGTGATTGCAACAGTCTCTCCGGGTAAAACCCTGGGATTTGAAGTGAATGGAGATGTGGACTTTGTCGAGGCAGATCTTTCGAACGAAAATTCCGCCTCACAGGCTGTTCAAAAAATAATTGAGAAACACAAAACCATCGATGCTGCCCTGTTGTTGGTGGGAGGTTTTTCTACTGGTACCATCGGTACAACGGGTGGTGATGCATTAAGAAAGATGTTCGCGGTAAATTTTGACACGGCATATTTTGCAGCCAGACCGATTTTTAAACAAATGATCTCCCAATCAACGGGCGGAAGGATTGTTTTCATTGGTGCACGCCCTGCTTTGAATGCCAACGACGGAAAGAATGCTCTGGCCTACGCCCTTTCAAAATCATTGATCTTTAAGCTTGCTGAATTGTTGAATGCCGAAGGCGCCGCTAACAATGTTGTGTCGACTGTTATCGTTCCAAGCATTATCGATACGCCTGTTAATCGTCAAAGTATGCCTCAGGCGGATTTCTCTACATGGGTGAAGCCTGAAGAGATTGCAGATGCGATGGCCTTTATGGCGGGCGATAGTGGCAGAGCCTTGCGTGAGCCAGTGTTGAAGGTCTACGCAGGCTCTTGAAAATTTGTTAAAGAACACTGTTCAGCACTGAGGCGGTCATTCGTTCTCAAGCCAAATTACGGCTGGACAAATTTATCGACTACGTCCAAAAAATCTTTTACGTCGAAAGGCTTATCAATATAATAATCAACGCCCGCAGAGGCGGCCTTCGCCCGGCAATCACAGCCGGAAATCATAACAATGGGAATATCTTTAGCAATCTTATGAAGTTTGAGAAATTTACAAACGGCTATACCATCAATCAGCAGCATTTCCTTATCGAGTATGAATAAATCCGGCCATGTGTTCATGCCACTGACGATGCTGGTGCCATTGGTAATGCATTGAACTTCATAACCTTTGCTGAGGAGTATTTTGCTTAAAAGTAGTAATGTATCCGGATCGTCATCGACTACTAAGATCTTTTTCTTCATGTCTGCACGTATCCCTTGCACTTACCTTTAGATTGAAAACTCAAATCTTTTTTACACATCAACGCTAAACTTCCTGGCATGGGTATTAAAAAAATGTGCCATTCAATTGTCCGGGAATCAGTTGGCAAATGCGGAAGGAATTGACCATTCCGACTCTTCTTCTCCAGTTGTTGAGGAATTAAATCATTGAATTTTTCTGTCAAAAAATTCTGATAGAAAGCCTGTTGAAATTTCATAGCCGTGAGGCTTATTACAGTTTATTGTTCGGTAAAAAGGAGGTGTATACTGGTTACGTGAGATGAAGGAAATCCCGCTCTACAGGCGTGATGGCACACTGCCGTTGGATTCTTTGTAAACATCTGACCAAAATCATAAAGGCCGTGACTCGGAAAGGAACATGTATTGGAAGCTTTTTTTTTCTTGTATCCGGGACCTCTAAATCCCACTGAATCATTGATGACGATAATCATCGAATTGTGGAGGGTATCTACAGTGATGTTGTGAAAGCCACCTGTTTTTTAGTGGCACGATTTATTATAGAATGGAAGGTATGATTTAAAAACAAATTTTCAGTTAACTAAATGATACTGCAATGAAAAAAACAATTTTAACAATAGCTGCTTTGTTGACCATTGGATTTGCCGTGAACGCTCAATCCGATAGTACAAGTGTTCCCGATAATGTGACGACTCAAGAGAATTCGACAGGAACGACAACAACAACTGTTCAACAACCTGTCAATCCGGAAAGAGTACGTGTACAGGCAAACGATCTTCCGGCATCCATGCGTCAGACGTTGTCTGGCAATGAATATAAGGGATGGGAGAGTACCCCTGTTTATTTGAATAAAACTACCAATCAATATTCGTTCAGTCTTCCGAATGGCGGCACATCAAAGACTTACACGTTTGACCAAAGCGGACAGCCGGTAAAAGGAGCAAGTTCCTCAACCTCTAGTATGAGTTCGTCAACAAACAGTTCTTCGGATAATGCAGGAACATACTCCAGTAAAAAGACCAGTACCAATTCATCCACAACGGGATCCGGTACGAATTCCACTACAACGCACAAATCCAGTAACGTAAAAAGGAATTCTAAACCGTCTAATAATTCATCGTCAACAACCACTACAAATAGCGCTTCGTCTACCAGTAGCAGCACACCTGTTACGAAGTAAATGGAGTGTACAAAAAAGTGATCCTCAAAAAAAGCCGGGACCGTGTTCCCGGCTTTTACTTTTTAAGAATTTTTGGGAGGTGGATGGTTCCTTTAAAGGACGTGGCATCAAATTTTTATACGATGCCTTAAATTAAAGATCACTATGAAGAAAGTATATTACAAAGGACAGCCTTATGAATTCAAAACAACGGGAAATGTTGTAGGCAAACGCCATTTTCAGCTTTTAAGAAACAATATTTTGATGCATACCGTCCAGGAACAGGATCTTGACAAAAAGTCGATCGTCAGCATAATTCTGGATGCTTATTATAATTCCATTCCGCAATCTACGGTACTGGGATAATAAATAGGATCAATCATTTGCCACCGTTGACAGTTATATTTCGCTTCATCAATACTTTGCTTCAATGCCAAAAACATCCGTAAAGTATGGATGAAGCGAATCTGTCTTTACTTTCTGAAAGCCAGGCTCTTCGGTTGCAATCCAAAAATCACCGGTCTCATTAGCCTTCGTTATAATATAGGTAGTATCATTTGTATAGGCTCTTACCGACCTGGCTCCTTCTTTAAAATGTTCAATTGTCTCTTCTATCAAATTCAAAAGGGCAGCCATAAAATTACTTTATAATTTCACGAACATAATCATATAAATGCATTTATGTGTACATCACACAAGAGTGTTTTGATAAATGTTTTTAACGGGCCGTATTTCGTAATCAATTATTTCGATAAAGGTCTATTTTTATAATTACCTTCCTGTTAGCAAGAGTATTCTAACATGTTTGAAAAAATGAAATATTTTCTTGTAGGAAGCATAACGGGGAAATCACTTTCTGATTACCGTCGGGCTTTATTAATAGCATACGTCATTCTGGCGGGCATTGGCACTTGTCTTTATTATACCGTCGTTAATTTATATAGGCACTATAATACGTCTCTTTATTTTTATTACGTGTTCATCGGTATTTCTCTGATAAGTTTCTGGCTCAATCGTATAGGGAAACATCATATAGCCAAAGTTATTGTTTTAATTTTTTTCAATCTTGTTGTTTTTGCCTTTTCATCGCGTGAACCCGCAGTACCCGCGGCTTTTATTTTCTACATTATCAGCAGTCTTGTGCCCCTCGCAGTTTTTGATATAAAGGAAAAGAAGAGTACGGTATTTTTTGTTTTGCTTTCATTGATGTTATACCTCGTTGCCCGTTTCACAACGTTTAGCCTGGTGCCAAGCAGACCGATTGATCCGGATTACCTTACCCGGGCTTACAATAATAATCTTGTAATCGTTTATGCCTTTTCTGTTCTAATAATTTATTTTTTGGTCAGGATCAACTATTCTGTCGAGGCTTCTCTGCAAAATCGCGAAAAGCAGATTTTAGAAAACAACAGTGTTCTGCTCAAGACCAATGAAGAACTGGATCGGTTCATTTATAGTACTTCGCATGATTTGCGGGCTCCTTTGAACTCTATTCAAGGATTGATTAATCTAAGTGAGATTTGTGAGGACAAAAAAGAATTGGCAGAATACTTCAAAATGATGCGCGAACGATTATTTAAACTCGAAAGCGTGCTGAATGAAATCATGGAGTATTCCAAAAATGCAAAAATTGAACCGGAGCGAAAAGAAATAAACTTGCGTGAATACATTGATAAAGCGCTTTCGGATGTTCAGTATATGGAAGGTGCGAATCGCATTAAAATAACGATTGAGGCGCCGTCTACAATATGGATCCTGTCGGATCCGATGCGTATCTCCATTATATTGAATAATCTCATATCGAATTCCGTTAAATACAGTGATCTTTTAAAAGAAGATCCCTGGATAATAATTCAGGCATTTCCTCTCGGCGAACACGTAAAAATTGTTGTTTCAGATAATGGTGAAGGAATAGTGGCAAAACATAAGCAGAAAATATTTTCAATGTTTTACCGGGCCACGGAACGCTCAACCGGTTCGGGGCTGGGACTCTACTTAGTTAAAGAAACCGTGGAGAAATTAAAGGGAGAGATCACGTTTACATCAGAACATGGTCAAGGATCTGTTTTCACGGTAACACTGCCTTCAGCCTAAAGCATTCAGATTCTATTTTGTTGCCAGGTTCACCGGCTTTTCGATCTTCGCTTTTGCAGGGCGAAGCATTAATACAACATTTGAATTTTTCTGAAAAATATACGTCTTGTTGTTCTTTTGATTATTTACATGCACTACATGGACCTCATTTGACGGATTGGTATATATTGTTGTCGGATAATCGATATTCTCATCGGTAGTGTTCGGAGACAACGATCTTTTAACAGCTCCGGGTATATCCTTTGTCTTAATTACTACTATTTCGACGCTGTCTGCAGGCTCAACAATGGCGAAACCTTTTCGTAGTATCGATGCTCGCTGTGCATGGACAGGCGACAAACAAGTAATAGCTAAAACAACTACCGGAAGTAGAAATGTTTTCATGTAATCTCAATGAATTTAACTATATTATGTAAAAATTGTGCCACGGGAATGCACAATAGACTCGATGAAGCATACTGAACGGAAAGGAATGTGTTTGGCGCGATTGATTTTCGTATTCATGTTTATCAGTACGATCGCAAATGCACAAATGCGTACGGCTATCTATAAGAGCTCAGATATAGTTAATAACGATGTTTCTTCGCTAATAAAAGATAAAAATCCCACCAGCGCTAAAAATGCAGAACGGTATACCATTACTATTACCGTTACCGATATTCGGAATAAGAATGGCGTGATCCGGTTCAAATTTTATGATGACGACACGCCTTTTCCGGATGATAATGGGTTCCTGAAAATAATGGTTCCTAAAACTCAGATGGTTGGTGATTCTCTTACGGTATCCTATTATGGTTTTACCTCAAAATATATGGGCGTGGCATTATTGGATGATGAAAATAATAATGTTGAACTGGATTTTGGTTTCTTTTTGCCAAAGGAAGGTCATGCCTTTTCAGACTACTATCACGCCGCATGGCGAAGACCAGTCTATAAAGACTTTAGGTTTTTTCTAAGAGGAAACAAAAAAGTAGTCATGAAAATGAAGTATTACTGAAAACATCGTTTTCACGACTATTTCTTATTGCTATGCCGGTGCCATATTGGTTGATACACCGATTCTGTTCCAGGCATTGATGCCGATAACGGCCATAATTATCTGTGCAGTATATTTTTCCCCCAGCAATTCAACAGCCTCACGATAAGTCTTATCAGAGACTCGCCGGGCAATCAGCGTCACTTCTTCTGTCAATGCCAGGACAGCCCTTTCTTCCGGCGAGAAGAAAGGGGTTTCACGCCACGTGGTCAGGTTATAAATTCGTTGTTCGGTCTCTCCGGCTTTTCTGGAGTCTTTTGTGTGCATATCAATACAATAGGAACAACCATTGATTTGCGAGGCTCTTATTTTTATAAGATTCTTGTGCACGGTTTTTAATGGGATAGAATTCAGATACTTTTCAAACCCCAGCATGGCCTGATAGCCTTCGGGTTCGATTTCCTTTAAAATTATTCGTTTGTCCATACGTAAAATGTTTATACGACAAAGCAACGATCTTCCTTCGAGATAAAACTTAATCTAGTTTAAGAAATGACATCACGATTTTTTGGCCCGTATCTTACTCAGGAATTCCGGTGTAAAGCCCAGATAAGAAGCCAACATGTATTGTGGAATGCGCTGCACAAATTCCGGGAATGAATTTGAAAAATGCCTGTATCGCTCTTCACCGGTAAAATTGAAAATAAAATGAATTCTCATTAACGTAGCGGTGTAGGCCCGCTGGGTAATTATTCTGAAATAGCGTTCCAGCTGCGGAATTTTTTTTAATAATTCCTCCTGGACCTTCTTATCAAGAATCACGATGGACGAATGCTCGAGCGCCTGAATGGTAAATATTGATGGAGTCTGGGAATCGAAACTGGTATAATCCGTTATCCACCAGTTGTTGATGCCAAACTGAAGAATTTGTTCAATGCCACTATCGGCCAACAAATACATGCGAAAACAACCCTCTGCGACAAAATAATTTGCCGTACATATTTGTCCGGATTTTAACAGGAAGTCTTTGTTGTTTACTTTCTGAAACCGCACATATTTTAAAAGTATGGTTTCTTCTTCCTGTGTTAACGGTACGAACTTTCTGATGTGTGCGGTGAAACGTGTATACATAGTATGCCTGTTAGCAAGGTGAATTACATAAATATGCACGACTCAAACAATCCGGCAGGAATCTTGCCAGACTATATTTCAGCATTTCTCGACAGATGAAATTTATAAATATTAAATTTTCAGAGAATTTTATTTTTGTGTGGATAGGAGAAACCATATATTGAATTTCGTATAGAAGCATTTTACAAGTTGATTTTACCGCATGTTTGCGCAAATAAATAACCCTGAAAAATTGGATCCCGGTGAACTCGATAATTTCCTTGAAAGAGGGTGGTTTAGAATGGGACAGACAATTTTTACGACAAATTTCCTACACTTCAAAGATCGGTTTTACAGTGCCGTCTGGCTGCGAATTGTACTATCAGAATTTGTGATCGACAAGATCCAGAAAAAATTAGCGAAGCAAAATAGTATCTTCAGAACAGAAATAAAAAAAATATCAATCGACCCGGTCAAGGAAATCTTATTTGCAGCATACAGGCAAAGCGTTTCGTTTGAAGCTTCGGCATCCCTCCATACACTCATGTTTGGTAAAGCTCAGCATACTGTGTACGATACACTCGAG
>JGI24890J29729_1001245_pt1 | contig 12012 bp, 19 predicted proteins | sample FreactcultureFD7_FD_29729 | JGI IMG/M metagenome (IMG submission 29729)
AATGGCTTTGGCGTCGCCAATGGTTTGCTCGACACCTTTCTTGAAGTTGCTGATCTCAGCCCGGCCTTCGGAGAGCATTTGGCAGCCGCTTTTGATAGCAGACACTGCACTTTGTGCCATAAGGAGTAAGCTGATTGGATCCACATCTTAAGTTTTGATGATGAAGTAAATCCCCAAGTACGGAGAAATGGTTGTCATTGCTGTATTAGCAAAAGCCGTTCCGCCAGACTGAGTGTTGTTTGTCGCTGTGATACCAGTTGATGCTGTTCCTGTGTTAGTTGTTGAAACACCTAAATTTGCTTGGCTTGGGCCACCAGATAAAGATTGATTTGAATTTCCACTTAATCCGTATGTATGGTTGTGACCTGGATCTGTAATTGAGTGGGTATGGGCTGGAAGATTAGTCAATCCAATTGTGGTCGTAGATGCACCGCCAGTTACACCAGAGCCCGAACTGATTGTGCCAACACCGATTGGCATACGGTCTGCATAATTTGGCAGATTGAATGTGGTCGATCCATCGCCCGAGCCAAAGGTTGTGCCAATTACACTAAACAATGCAGAGTACGTTGTGCGAGAAACAGCAGAACCATTGCAAACAAGATAGCCCGTTGGCGCAGAAGATACCGGCCACATGCTAATAGTCCCAGTAATAACCGCAGACGTAATAGCAGAAGCAACAAATGCAGTCGTAGCAATCTTTGTCGAACTGTCGGTGGATGGTGTGACCGTCGGAGCTGTAGCCGTACCAGTAAGCGTTGTAGTACCCGACACGGATAAGTTGCCAACATCCGCAACACCGGATGCCGTCAAAGTACCGTTAACATTAAATGATCCGGCAGAAGTTGTATTGGCAGCAAAGAAGTTTGTGCCATCACCAAACACAGTGGCAATGTATCCATTAGGAATTGAGACTGTCGAGCCGCCAGAGTAGCCAATTGTGATGGCGTAGCCACCAGTGGTGTTGTTGTACACGGTGTACATCTTGGAGCCCGTGCCGGCGCCGCCAGTACCGTATGGCACAACAATTTGGTACACCCCAGAGTTGGTACCCACCACTTCCAAGATCATGTTGCGAGCTTCGTCTGACGTGCCGTTGATCTGGGTCAAAGAATGGTTGGCATTGGACATGGTGATCGTTGTCGCGCCGGCAACAGCCTGATCGATCAATCCCATGTTTGTGTTGGTCGTAGTACCCCAAGTACCCGACTGTTCGCCGTTGCCGATCTGCTGGATCTGCAAGCTGTTGGTGTAGGTCGATGCCATGATCTATTCCTTATTCGTACAAAATGTTGATTGAGCCGGCATCAAAAGTGTCTGTGCCGTTTGAAGTTGTAATTACAACGCGGTCAAGTACGCCAGCAAGAGAAACAAATCCTGCGGATGTTGTAGTGTTAGCAGCATTTGATCTCGAAAAAACACCACTTCCCGTCCATGAGTTGGATGTTAAATTGCAAAATGTAATCGAGCCATATATGAGGTTTGCAGCACTAGCTGTTGATAATCCAAACCCGGTCGTGTAATTATTTGATGACACACTAGAAGAATCAATTGTTGAAGATGCGCCCAAATATCCAGTTGTTGTAATAGAACCTGAACCAAGTTGGAAAAGAATATTCGCAGTGCCACTTGTACTCACGCCATTAAACATCACAGTGATGCGTTTTGCGCCAACAGGAATATTGGCAAAAGTGATGACAGTGCCTGAAGTGGATGCCTGCGCCGTCGCGGAGTTAATCAACCCGTTGGTTGTTAAGTTTGATCCATCAAGCAGAATTGCCATGTTTCACCTCAAGCGTTATTTGTGATTGCTGCCTGCACGGGGGCTACGGCATCGCGGAGTTGTTGGGTTGTTGTGGCTGCGGCAATAGCTGCGCGCGCCGTGGTCAGCAATGCCAACCAATCAGAATCAGACAGTTTATTGTCAATTCCAGCACCTGTGTTTGTTGCGCGATGACTTGCTTCGGCCTTAGCCAAAGAATTCAAGTTAGCTTGTTGTTGAGCAACTGCCTTGGTCATGTTCACAGACACTGTGCCGTTGACCAGCTCCCATGAGTTGAAGAAGTCACCATCTTCATTAGGCAACGTGCTGTCATCAACAATGATTGAATGACCGGGTGTGTCTTTGGCTTTGACTGCTTGAATGTCAAGTTCGCCTGTGGGTACGCAGACCGAGACGCCTCCGTTGTCGTTAGTAAAAATGATGACTTGTGCCATGATGATTCCTTAGTTGCCAAAGACTGCGACAGTTGTGTTGTCAAAATCTGTTGATGTGCCACTACCATTAACAGTTAATATTTTTAACGATGTATTGAGTTGAGTTCCAGAGGTATATCCGCAACCAATAAAAGTATTACCTGCCGCATTACATCCATTTACAAAAAATGAATAATTTGCATCAGTAGTTGCATTTGTAAATGTAACTGTATAAACACCAGTAGATGCTCTTGTAACACTACTAACATTGTATGAGGCTTTAATTGCTGCGGTAGACCCAGTAAAATTCACCCAAGCCAAAGCATTGGTGGTCACGCCGTTAGATTGAACTTTGATGAGCCCGCTGGTATCCCCGGACATGACAAGTCCAGAAGATGTTGATGCGTTGATTAGTGTGGTCATGGGTTACTCATACTGAATGTTGATTGCACCCGCGTCAAACGTATCTGTGCCGTTGACGGTCGTCAAAATGATTCGGTCAAGCGCCCCTGATAGGCTTGGAGTTGCCCCGCCAGATGTCGATGTAATCAAAGCATCGTTACGACCAACAACACCAGACAGAATCCAAGTGTTTGAGGCAATTAAATTCAGAATGAGCGCGCCCGTTCTGACCGCCGCAGCGTTTGTTGCGCCGTCAATCACAAAGCCTGTATAACTTGGGAACTGAAAACCTGTTGTGGCGGCAGCGTTTTGCAATTGAGTACAAGCGCCCGTATATCCAGAAGTCGATGCGCTTCCTGATCCGACCTGCATCAAAACCAAACTTGTGCCGCTGGTACTGACGCCGTTCAGCATTACTACGACACGTCTTGCCCAAGAAGGAATGCCAGTGAACGTGATGGATGTGCCCGATGTTGTGGCAACCTGAGTTCCAGTGACAATGTTTGTGGAAACACCTTGGATGGCAGCTGTGCCTGTCCCAGCCGGAATGGTGACAGTGTTGGTGCCCGCAACAGCAGGAACCGTGAGACTCACAGAGCCGGAGGTATCCCCAGAAAGTACAACTGAACTCATGTCTTGTCCTTAAGCAATCACCCAGCGCGAACCGCTTGGAACCGTCACCGTCACGCCGCTTGACAGGGTGATCGGACCAACACTGTGCGCGCTTGACCCGCTGGTAATAGTGTAACTTGACGTTACTGTTTGTGTATTTTCGTAGATCGGTACGGCAGGCGCAAGGGCTTGGCCGGTACCAGTACCAATCATTTGAGCTACAACTTTGGTAAGTGACATTAATACTTCCCTTCTGCAAAGACATTCACAAACACTGTGCCGTCTTCAAGTGCTTCCAGCTCATGCCATTCATTGGCCACCAAGTTCACTGGTTGCGTATCTTTGGTCATGACCAGTTCGCGTCCTTCTTTGCGGGCGACCATCGACCCAGCATGCACCATTGTCAAGTGAGCGTACATATGCTGATGGCGCGGCAGACCCTCGCCTTTGTTGGCGTGATATACGTTCAACGTGGCGCCGTCGTATGTGACGGAGTGAACTGGAATTAACGGATTTGGGTTCACAGAGTTTGTGCCCCGTTAGAAATTGGTTGACCGCCTACTGCCTGCTGTACTGGGATTGGCTTGATCGTATTGTCTTGTGGGTCGTACCAAAACAAATCAGCAACTACGTCGTCCGCACAGGGAGTCCAGAACATGTCAATTGCAACAGGGAAAATCTTGTCGTCAGGCTCAACTTGCGCAACGCGCCAGCCTGTTTCACGAGGTTCAATTTTTGAAATTAATGCTTGCATTTGTTTCTCCGATTACCATTCAAAAATAACAATGCCTTGGTAGCCTGCGCCACCAGCAGAAGCGCAACCAGCGCCACTCCCGCCTCCAGCGCCATACGCGGTTGCAGCAGCACCGTTTTGGTTAGTTGGCGCCCCGCGACCGCCACCACCAAAAATAGAACTCCCGCCCATACCACCAGCGTTGACGCCTGCCGCTGGGTTTCCAGCTCCGCCGCCTAGGTTAATGTTTGCACCAGAACATGATCCACCTCCCGGTGTTCCGCCTGCTGTTGCGGTAATTGTTGTGATGGTCTGTGTGCCAGATGAAATACTAGACGCACCACCAGCAGCACCAACGGTTACAGAAATTGTGTTACCGGGGGTCAATCCTGTGAGGTAAGAAACTCCTGCTCCGCCAGCTCCGCCAGCATAGCCACTTTGAGTACCAGCGCCGCCGCCAGCCACTACTGTGACTTTAAGCGCTGTTACGTTAGCAGGGATGGTAAATGTTTGGCCTGAGCCCGTGGTAGTAAATGCCTGTCCCAAAACACCGGGCAGACCTGTTGAGATTGCCTGAGATACCCAAGCACTCCCGTTTGAAGTCATCACGTTGCCGGATGTGCCGGGGTTGACCGATCCAATTTGTGCAAGGTTTGCTGCTTGTGTCATGGTTTACTCGTATTGGATGTTGATTGAGCCAGCGTCAAATGCGTCTGTACCGTTGCTTGAAGTTACAACAACACGATCCAAAGCACCGCCAAGTGTGATTGAGCCACTTGAATAAGTGAGAATTTTGTCAACAGAAGACCCAATAATTGATGTTGCAACCCATGAGTTGCCCGTCAAAAGATTAATTGTTGCTGTTCCAGACCAAGTGGTTGAAGAGTTAAATGAACCCGCCCTTGAGATTGAAGTTGAGGCACTGTTAACGCCGGCCGAAGATGCTGTATACAAATACCCCCACGTAATCGCATACCCGGTTGTTGAAACGCTACCAGAACCAACTTGCACAAATAAATCACCGCCTCCAGAAAGCGAAACACCTTGAAGAACCACAGTAATGCGTTTTGCCCAAGAAGGAATTGAACTGAAAGTGATGGATGTACCGGAAGTTGATGCTTGAGACGTTCCCAATGTCAATACACTCGATGCCATTGCCGACACCACTGCGCCGGACATTGTTGGGCTGGTCAGCGTGGGAGATGTCAATGTTGGCGATGTCAATGTCAAGTTGGATGCCAAATAAGAAGATCCCACCGATCCAGCCGTGGCAGGAATGGCGTTCAACACCGAGCTGACAAGAAAACTTTCGCAAATCACCGTGTCGCCCGTGGCGGCGCCAGTGGTCAGTGTGAATGTCGTACCGTTAGTCGCCGTGTAGCCCGAAGAGGGCGTTAGCAAAACACCGTTTCTGTAAACGTTTACAAAGCCGGGTGTGTAGCTGGGCGGCGTAAATGTGACTTGGCCTGACGTTGCTGTAAACGTTGTCACTGTCCGGTATGCTGTTGTGGTCACGCCAGAAGCTGGAATGCCAAGATACCGCGCGGAAACGTTGCCAGTGCCAGATGGCGGCGCCTGAGTGAAAGTCAAAGTTGTGCCCGACACAGCATAGGTCGATGGATCTTGGACAACGCCTGTGATGGAGACGAGCACCGACGCCGTGTTGGCTGGAGCCACAGACATTGTGAATGCCGTGGTAGCACCGTTGCCACTGAACGTGTCAACAACAAAAGCTGCTTGAGTTGGGGATGCGCCGATGTATGACATTGTTATACCTTAACGGAAAACTCCAGTTGCCATTGCACTGTCATAAGCAGTTCCACTGCTATTTTGACAAATTCCATATCCAGAAGAATTTTTGGTGGCTGAGTTATTAATGTAAGCCGTGTCAATGTTTCCGGGTGGCGCTTGCGTGGTTATAAAAACCGAGTAATTTCCATCAGCCAAGCTGTTTGTAAAAGCAATGGTGTACAACCCTGTGCCAGTCCTTGTTACCGAGCTCACATTAAACGATGCGCTAATTGAAGCACCCCCAGCTGAGCCAACAAAATATACCCAAGCACGACAAAGCGTTCCAACCTGCACGCCAGCATTATCGTAAAAAGTAGTTGGTGTCAAGCTTGCCGCAGAGTTGATCTGGGCAATCGTAGGCGTGGTCAACCCAGTGCTTGACGCAATACTGTTTGTGTTGATTTGACTGATCGGCATGGTTTAGCCTTCGTACAAAATGTTGACTGATCCGGCGCTATAAGTTCCACTTGCGGTATCTACAAGGCTGATCCTATCCAAAGCTCCGCTAAGCGATACCGATCCGGAAGAGGCGCTGTATCGGTTCCCGCCAAGAATTGTGCCTGTTTGAACCCAAGTATTTGCATTAACCAAAGTAAGAACTACAGTTCCATATATAGCCAAACTTGAGCTGGTGTTAAATATATAAAAATAATTTGTTCCGGGGTTGGCGTTGTTTGTCGCACTACTACCGTACACACCAGCTACCGTTGTCACATAACCGGTAGATTGAAGCGACCCAGACCCAACCTGAATAGCTTGATAAGCATTTCCAGATGAAGTCACACCATTAAGCATGATTGTGATGCGTTTAACCCAAGAAGGAATTCCTGTTATGGTAACGGATGAGCCAGATGTGGTGGCCTGTGCAGTGCCCTGAATTAACTGGCCATGAGCACCGGACGCCTCAATTGCAAACTTGTACGCTGATTTTGCTTGCGTGAAACCGCCCACGTAGAACTGATGCGCATTGGCTGTGCCCGTGCTGTCGGTGGCATAGACCAAGTTACCTGTCGTTCCGGAACCGCTTGGCGCTGAACCAAACAAGTAAGCCTCATTGGGCCCCGTCACCGTGTACGTAGTGTCGTTGTAGCCTTGCGAGGTGATTCCCATGTCCACCCAACCGTGGGCGTCCGTGCCGTTGTTTGGGTATGCAACCAAGTCGGCCGATGAACTTCCGCCGTTGGTCGTGTTGTTGACATACGCCTGCACGTAGTTTGTCGAAGCCCCAGACATATTGACAATGGGGTTTGTTGTTCCGCCTAAACCAACCGCGCCGCCAATTCCCACCGACATTGGACCAATCACAGAAGGCGCTTGAGACAAAGCATTGACCTGCGTGATCGGGCTGCTGTATTGAACGTAGATGTTGTTGCTGCCACCGCCGTATGGGGCTGGTGGAGCCGATGCAAACGTAATCGTATTGCCGCTGACAGTGAACGCTGATCCGGGGTTTTGAACCACGTTTTCAATGACCGCTTCAACTTGGGCAACCGACGCCACCGGACGAGACAGCGTAAACGCGGTCGTGGAGCCGTTTCCAGTAAAGAAATCAACAGCAGGGATAAACCCTTGCGTTTGTACTGTGTTGCCGATGAATGCCATATTAGACCGCCGTCAAAGCTGAAATCCAAACGTCGCCCGAAGAAGCTGCGCTGTTTTGCACGTACAAGGCATCCGACGCAATCATCACCACGCGGTTGCCCTGAATCACCTCAAGCGACCCGCCAACAGGCACAGTGGCCTGATAGACCAAATAATAGTTGACCGATGACCGTGTGATGTACACCGAAGTCGTGATGGGCGATGTGGTCGTGTTGGAGACGATCAGGCTGGCAATGGCAACAGTGCCACTGGAAATGCTTGTGATGACGTTTGCCGCCGACGTGCCTACGTTCTTGTAGGCGTATGAGGTATTGGAATAGGTTGCCATGTGTTAGCCCATCATAAAAGCAAGGAAGTACGCCTGATCCGGCGTGGCCGCAGTGTTGGCCACCCATGTTGGAGCAACGCCTATGCCGTTTGTTTGCAGAATGTACCCAGCTGTGCCGGGGTTGTTGCTGGCCACCACCGTCTGTTCGGAGGGCTGAGTGACAAATACGTTGACCGCGCCAGAGAATGTGACCGCACTTCCCGAATTGCTCGACGCCAAGATTGTTGTGCGCGTAAGCGTTGGACCTGTGGTGGAGTATGTGCCAATCCCGACTTCCCAGTTGCCGGATGTGTCTGTTGCCGCGTAATAGGTCGTGTTCCCGTTGCCAACCACAGCAAATGACTGGTAGCCCAAAACCGACCCAGACAGGGTAAAGCTGACCGTGGTGTTGGCCGTGCCGGTCTGTTGTACGCGATCTGCTAGAGTTAAAGCCATGTCATTCCTTATTGGGCATCATTGACGGGAACCCATGTGACTGAATCACCATCATCGACATTATTCCATGTTGTGGTCTGGCTGTCACTCACCGCCGACCATGTCGCGCCTTGGGTATCAGAGATGGCAGTCCAAGTCACGGTATCCGCATCATTGACATTTGCCCAGTTTGAAATCTGAGCGTCGTTGATAGCAATCCAGCCATAGACATTGAACAACTCTGCCGCGTAGAAACCTTCAACAATCGATTCCAAGAGCGCCGCCCGCACAGTCTGAGAATCCAAAGATGTCAGGTTCTCCGTCAGAGATTGTAAGAATGCCGCCGACGCCACGTAAGAAGCCGCAGGCGAGTAGTTCTCAGTGATTGTCAGATTGAACCCGACGACGATTGACTCCAACTCTGCGGATGTAAACGTTTCCGTGATGCTCAGTGTGAACAAGAAGCCGGCAATGTAGCTTGCCTCAACCCCCACATTTTCCGTATCGGACAGCGGGAAGTTTGCTGTAGCGGTTGGCGTGTCGGCAACTCCAATGTTCTCTGTGTCGGATAGCCCAAAGTTTGATTGCTGTGTACTGGAGTCGCCCAAGGTGAACGCCTCAACAATGCCCTCATAAAGAACAGCAATTTCAGAATCCGTGTTGTTGGATGTGAGTGCCTCAGAAATGGCCTCCAAAAACGCGGACGTCTGACTGCTGGAGTCGGCTACTGAGATACCTTCTGTGTCGCTCAAAGGGAACTGCGCCGTGGCGGTGTACGCATCGGCAGATGTCAGGCTTTCAGTGTCCGAGAAATAGAAGATCGAAGACTGCGAATTCACATCCGCCATGCCAACATCTTCTGTGTCGCTGAAATTGAAAGTAGAGGTCTGGGCGCTTGAGTCCGCAACGCCAATGTTTTCTGTGTCCGACGCCGCAAACTGAGCAGCAATCGAGATGACATCGGTAATGCCAAAGCCTTCCGTGTCCGTCAAATAGAACACAGAAGACGTTGAGTTGGTGTCGTTTGAGCTGTACCCTTCTACGATCCCTTCGTAGAAAACGCTTGATTCGGAATCAACGTTGTCTACTGTTACCGGCTCTGTCAACGTTTCCAAGAACGCTGAAATCTGCGTACTGGAATCTAGCGGGTTGAAGTTCTCGGTGATCGACAGGGAAAAGGTATTCCCCGCAAGAGACGCGTAAGACGTCTGCGCAAACGAGGAAATGCCAAACATAAAACCCCCTTATTGAGGGTTTAAGAAGTTGCTGTCGTGCTGTATGTAACGCTAACAGTGTCGCCTGCGGTTGTTGTCTTGGCTGTACTGAACAAGCCTTCTGAGTACAACGTGCCAGCAGTAGAACTTTGCGTATTGACAGCACCTGTGCCCAGCACCAAGAAGCAGCCATAAACTGTACCGCCGCCACCAGTGATGGTGTAAGTGATCGCAGTGGCTGTCGAGGATGTCACGTTGGATGGTGTTGATCCGGTTGATGTGGCAGACGCAAAAACCGCTGTTCCGCGCACCGCAGAACCGCCAACGGTGTAGTTGGTGAACTCAGTCCATGTGTGCGACGCCATGGTGTCCGTGGCTGCGGCGGTGAATGTGTTGCTGATCAAACCAAGGAAAGGACCTGTGACGCTGTAAGAGCTGCCTTTGAGCAAGGTGTCCAACATCAGCTGTTTGCCCACGGCAACGACCAAGTTGGGGAACTCATCAGTCCATTTCAGATTGCCATCTTTGTCACGGCACTCAACGTGATACCAGCCTTCGACGCCCATGCCTTCTGGGATGCCGGCGTTAGCTTGCAGTGTGGCGACAGCGTGGTCACCGAAGTTTGAAATTTCATTTGCCATTTCAGTTCCTTACGAAATTCTGAGGACGGCACTGGTTGAAGTGTCCGCCGGGAAGGTGATAGTGAATGTGCCGCTGGCAGTTTTGTCGTTGCCAAAATTCAATACGGCAACTGTCGCGCCGGTCGTTGAATTGTAAATTAACGCACCCCGAGTTGTGAAGCTTGCGCCCGACCAAGTTACGTCATTGAACGACAAATATGCCGTATTGTTGGTTGTGTTGCCAGCCGGTGCAATTGGCGTCAAAACGTTGCCGCCCGCTGTGTACCCGGCACCAGAAACTTCGTTGACTGAGGTGTACGCCGCTGTGGTGTTGTCCAAATTTGCAAGCGCGTTGTACAAGGCAATCTTGTAAACGTATGGCGAGCCCGTGCCAAAGTTCTCAGCACCCAACAGCAAGTTGGTTTTGAACGTGGTGGTTTGCCCTTGAACAATCATGAGCCACTCCCAGACACGTTAAGTTTCAACTGGCCATCGCGGTATGCGTCGCCACGTTCCATACCATCGCTCAAGCGTTTCAACTCGCCAAGCGCCTCTTGGTATTTGCTCTCGTAGTAATTGACCAAATCTTGGTCGCCCTTCATGAACAGAATAGCCTCACGCATGGCGCCATAGAACAGCGCAGGATCGTAGTTCGAGCCCAGCCAGCTTGTGCCTGTGGAGTTGGAAATGGTCACAACCTTGTAGGTGAATCCAGAGCCCGATGCGCCAGCAATCGATGAGCAGCTCAAGATGTCGTTGACAGCGTAGAAATTGCCACCTGAAGTGATTGTGACTTGAGTGACCGCCCCGGCAACAACCAGAATATCTGCCACCGCATTTGCGCCAGATCCGCCCGTCAAAGCAACGTTCTGATAAATGCCGCTGGTGTACAAAGAACCGCCTGTTTGCACCACGCCAGCAGTGATCTGGCCTTGAACAATCGTTGGCGGATAGTAGAAATAATGCATTTCCACTTGATAGTTCATGTCTGGCGCAGGACCAACCATCAGCGTCATTTGATTGATGTTGCCAATCTGCGAGCCAAACAACGAGTAATACCGTGGCAAACCGGTCGTGGACGCGCTTGGATATGCCTCGCGCAAGAAGTTCACGTCTTTGTTCAGCAGGTAGTTGTAGTTGCCTGATGCATCGACAACGGCAATTGAGTAGTTGGCCAGCCAATCATTTGGGAGCGCCAAGTACTGGTTTGTTGCCGTGAAGTTGCCGGTAACGTTCTTGCGCAAAGAAGGCAGATTGACGGAGTTGTAGATCCGTGTTTCAGCCTCTTGAATGAACGTAGGAATGCTCGCTACGAACAGCGGTTCAAAGTTCTCGGCATACGCCTGAATGTTGTTGTACAGATTTTCGTAGTTAATTTACGCCACCTTGACCAAAGTAAACATTTTGTTAACTTTGCCCTTCCGCCTCACGGCTTCAGTAATAGTCGAATTTCCAACGCCAAAATGTTCTGCGGCAGCCTTCATGCTTAAAAAAGAAACTTGCAGCTCTTTGCAAAACACAGGCTTCCATTTTGCTCTTGCTGTTTTTTCAACCGCACTTCTTGGCCATTTTCTACCAAGGTTTACAAGGCGCATTTTTCCTTTGTGCTCTGGTGTATGTACAACCTTTTGCAGCCCTGCGCTAATTTTGGCACAGATCTCAGGTGTGCGCACCCAATTTTTACGAATTGGAGTTTCATGAGGCGTTCTGAGAACATTGTATTTTTGTAACGGCATACAAAGTTTCTCGTAGAACAAGCGATCTGCTTCTGAGCACTCAAGAAGAACCTTGAATTCAAAACAAGATTCGCCGTATTTATCCCATGCTTTTTGCAAAACAAAAGAGTGATGGCGTCCTTTACGAAGACTTGTCCGATGGTGCATCCAGCGGTTTTTCGGATTGACGGTGCTGCCTATATAGCAACCCCCGTTAACCCGGTTTTCAATCTTGTAAATGAACGCAGATCTGTTCATATCAAGCCATTGGGCCGCGCGACATCACGCCTTTGGTTGCTGCGCCAGTACCACGGATTTTGATGCCGTCAGTCTTGGTTGCTTTGTAGTTGCCTTTGCTGATGCCGGCAATCGATGGATTCATTTC
>JGI24890J29729_1001246_pt1 | contig 12008 bp, 11 predicted proteins | sample FreactcultureFD7_FD_29729 | JGI IMG/M metagenome (IMG submission 29729)
AAAGAATTACTGCAGCAAATGGGCAAGATACGTAAAGATTTACCTGAGGGGCACCCTTCTTATGTTGCTCCTATTATTGCAAGACCTAAACTTACTAAAGCTGAACGTAAAGCCCAAGCTAAAACGGGAATAGTTACGCCATCTAATGCGGTAACAACAAGCCCTAAAGAAAACGAGTTATCTCCTGAGGACCCTTTAAGAAAGCCAATACACCCCGAAGTAGAACAAGCTATTAAAGACAATAACTTGAAGGGTGTATTAGATGCCTATAAAACTAAAGGTAGCAAATTCATAGCTGCATTCGCTAAGCGCTTATCTGAACTTGGGCTAACTACAGGCATTTACTTTAACAATGAGAGTGAATTAGTTAAAGCATATTTAAGAAATGTAGATGGGCAAAGGGAAAGATTTTTAGCATTTATTGAAGTTAATTACCCCGATACGTACAAAAAATATTTTGACCCTATAGAACAAAAGTTCACACCCCATGACCCAGAAGCTATCCGAATGCTAGCGTATTATTTTGCATTTATAGGTGCTGGGGGTACAGTTGTAGAAAACGGCAACAAAACAAAAATAGACCTTAAGCCTATAGCTCAAGACTTACATGATCTTGTTAAAATCTATAGTGCCGTCAATAGAACCCTTACAAAAGCAGCGGGGTCTTACTTTGATATTCAAGATGCGATTAGTGTTAATACTAAGTTTGGTACATCAAACCATACAGTTATACACGAGATTACTCACGCTGCTACGCATTGGGCCATTAACAACCCAGATAAGTTAGATGAAAAGCAACGCAGGGCTGTCGGCAATCTTCAAATCTTGTACCAAAATGCTAAGGCTAAGATTAATAAAGGTCAGTATGGGTTTACTGATATCCATGAGTTTGTCTCAGAAGCATTCAGTAACCCAGAATTTCAAAAAGAATTGCAAAAATTAAAAACAACTATGCGCTCAGACCAGTCTATGTGGTCTAGGTTTATTCAGTTAGTCGGGCAAATCTTTGGCACTGATAACGTGCTGTTTCACACAATGGCTAACGCCGACGTTATATTTTCTGCAAACAAAGGTAGCGGAACTGCACCAACTAGCGCAACCATATTTTCTAACCAGACTTCCGATGAGCTACCAACTATTTCAAAAGGCCCAGTACTAGAAGATAATTTTGTTTTAAATCCTGGGGAAAATACAGGGTTCTTTAGTCGTCTAATCAAAGGTCGCATAGGTTGGAAAGATGTTAATAAAGCGAACGTAAAAAGCTTCTTTACCGATGTGAACGACCACTATCGCCAGTATTTATTAGGTGCTTTAACGCTAGACCAACTTACAGATTTAGCAGGCGAAGAGCTCCCACAGTTTAAAACTTATGTACATGAAGTTGATGCGATGATTGCTACTCGCAACCGCATTATGTCTGAAGGCGATAAACCGATCCGTGCATGGTCTGAGCTACTAAAGAATAATCCTGAAAAAGCTAAACAGCTATCGCATATGATGCTTGAGGCTACTATCAACAAGATAGATCCAGACCCGACTAGCCTTGGTTACAATGCTAAAGATTTGCAAAACCACCCTAACCTACAAAAGGCATGGGCTGATTTAGTATCTGGCAAAGATGGTGATATTGCCTTAAAAATATATAAAGAAGTGCGTTCATTCTACGAGCGCCGTATGGAAGAGTACTTGCAGATTCAAGAGCAACGTCTAGTAGAGCGTGAGCAAGCTAGAGGCACCGACCCTAAAGAAATTAAACGCCTTGTTTTTGAGCAACGCAAAGCAATCCAAGAAGATATTATTAGTCCTTACTTTCCGATTAAGCGTTTTGGTGAATATTGGTTACAAGTCGGTAAAGGTAAAGATAAAATCTTTATGCAGTTTGAGTCAGCTTCGGCACGTAACGCTGCTATCGACCAAGTTAAAGAGCATAAGCGCAAGCAAGGCTTTAAAGACGAAGAGATTAATACAATACTACGCACTGGTGAAGGGTTTACCGAGCTTGCTAAGACTAGCCTTTCTGATGTAGCTCAGCTTAATAAACTTAAAGAGCGTATTGATATGGCTACCGAAGAAGTTGCCGCCGACCCTACTGCAGTTGGAAATGAACTTAATTCGCTTCGTGAAGCTATGAAAGATAGCATGGATCAATACGTGCTAGAGATTGCTCCTAACCAAAGTATCCGCAAGATGTTCTTGCATCGTAATAATATTCAAGGTGCGAGTGAGGATATGCTTCGTGCTTTTGCTGAGTCTAGATATCGTATCGCCTATCAACGGGCTCGTTTTGAGCACATGCCGCAGTTGTTTAATGCTGTAGAGGCTGCACGATTGCGTCTAAGAGATATGCCATATAGCAAAGAAACTGCTTTGAGCCGAGCTTTAGTACGTGAATTAGAGCTAAACTTGAAGACTGCAGTTCTTGAGCCCCCAAAACAAAGTGCTTTAGTACGGGGTATTACACAGTTTGGCTTCTTACATTTCTTAACTTCGCCTGCTTCTGCTGTCGTCAACATGATGGCAATCCCAGGAATTTATATTCCATTCGCTAGAGCTAAGTATGGCACTAAGCCTGTTTTGGCTGCGCTTGCAAAATACAATAGGCTTTTAGGAGGAACTGGTTATGTCAATCAAAAAACCGGTAAGTATGAGTTCCTATCTCTAGCACGTTCAAAAATGAGCGAGATGCCTTTACTAGATAAGAGCGGCAACAAAATTTTAATAGACAAAGTAGATGAGACTACAGGGCAAGTTAATAAAGTCCCTATGACCTACGCCGATGCCTATGAAAAAGGGGTGTTACTTGGTGCTATTGATACAACGCTAAGCCATGAGAGCGCACACGTGGGGGATACACCATCTGAAGATTACACTGGTAGATTCCAAAAGTTTATGTATTACGCCAGCTTGCCATTTCACGCAGCTGAAAAGTATAACCGTGAAACTACTTATATGGCAACGTTTGAGTTAGCTTACGCTAAACACATACAGAATCTTAGCCCAACTAAAGCATTTGAAAAAGCTACTCAAGATGCTCGTGACCTAGTCCAGAAGACTATGTTTAACTACAACACAGCTAATAAACCCCGTTACTTCCGTGGTAACTTAATTAGTATTGTGACTCAGTTTAAGATGTACCCCCAGCAGATGACTGCGCTGATGGCTAGGACTTTCTACAATTCTTTGGGTACAGGTATTAAGGCAGATTTAGAAGCCTACGCTGACCAGATTAAATCTGACCCACGCAAAGCCGAATTAATGAAAGCTAAGGAAGAAGAGTTAAAAGCCGTTCGCAAAGAAGCTATTGAATCTTTCTGGGGTATGATGGGTATGACCTTTATTACTGCTGGTTTATCAGGACTACCTATATTCTTTATTTTCTCTGCTTTAGCTTCTGCTTTCCACGCTGCATTCGGGGATGATGACGAGCCATTTGATTCTGACAATTGGTTCAAGAATTGGTGCAACAGACATTTTGGCGGGTTTGTCGGTGACTCTATTTCTCGTGGTGTTTTGTCCCAGGTAACAGGTGCAAACTTTGCAGATCGTATGAGTATTAACATGAGCGACATGTGGTTCCCAAGCGTTAAGAAGAGCCAAGATGAAGTACAGTATTTACAGAACGTGATGACTAACTTAATGGGCCCAGTTGCAGGTGCTGCACTAGGTTATGCTGAGGCTTTGAAACGTTTGAACGATGGGCATTATGAACGGGCTGCTGAAGCCATGTTACCTGCCGGTATTAAGAATATCTTTGTTGGTACTAGGTATTTGGTAGAAGGTAAAGCTTTGACAATGAAGGGCGATACTCTAGATGACAACGTTCCAGCACGAGATGCTTTAAAACAAATGCTTGGTTTCTCTCCAGAAGATACAGCTCAAAAACAAAAAGCTGCTATGGAGATGAAGAACGTTGATATGGAAATTGCAGGTCGTAAAACTGATTTAGAAAATGCTTTCTTTATGGCTATAGACAGTGATGACGCACATATGCAAGAACGAGTACTAGATAAGATTGCTCGTTTTGACCGCACTAATCCTGAATATAAGATTGACGCTAAAGGGTTATTGGCATCTATTAAGCGCCGTTATACACAACGTGCCTTAGCTAATATTACGGGTGGAGTAAGCATTAATAAGAAAGCTATGACTAAGTTAGCACCGATGCTTGGATATTCCAAAGACGAGGATTAAAAAAGTCCCGCTTTTTAGGGCGGGACAAAATATCACTCGAAAGGAGTAGTCGTAACCAAACGAACTACCCCCCGATAATACTACTTAATTCTCCAAATACGCAAGCCATAAACCCCATGTTCTATAACTGCAAGGGATTTAATACGAAATCCTAACCGTCTAGTGGTACGCTTTATCTGAATCAGCGCCTCTTCGGTATCCAAACAAGGGATAAAAAAGGAAGCGCCGACTATAAATTTAGACCACTGTACGTTAAAGTCCAGCCCGTGAATCAACATCAGGTGCATTCATTGCAGCAGTTATATAGGTCTCAGTATCCAAGAAGTTTTCTGCTTCTAGATTAAATACATAAGCATCAATTGGTGGGGATTGCAGCTTAGTTCCCTTAGATAGGCGTTTTTTAACTTGACCTAAATAGATATTATCTACTTCTAAACCCTTAAGAATGTCCTTCAAAGTAATCTGTTGTTTAGCGCAGTAGGTACGTAATTGCTTAGCATTAATATACAAGCGCTTATCATCAGGTTCAATCCGTACAAAGAGGTCATTGAACTTAGGCTCAACAATGGGTAACTGCTCCATACCAGACCTAGCATCGGCTTTGCTATTAATTACTAAGGTAGATGCACGGTGCTCATTCATAAACTCACCAATAACACTAGCTTGGTTAACTGCAGCTGGCGCTTTTACCTCAGTTCGCATAGCTTGTAATTCCTTAACTAGCCAACGATATACACGACCAATATCAAAGTCAGGGATAATGCCTAAGTCTTTAGCAAGCAAAGCTCCAGCAATATTACATGCAGCCGTCGCCGACCAAAAACGCTCACGGCTTGTAAAGTTTACTTCTTCATCTAGCTTTTTCTGTACTTGGATTACGGTATCCACTGCTGTCTCTAAGTTCGCTACGAGGTACTTAATATACATATCTCCAGCATGCCCATAGTTAGAGTAAAGCTCATTAAATATAGCATCGGCTTCTTCCTTCGTTAAGGCCTCAGTTACTTCAATCCTGTACTCTAGTAACCGCATGAACTCACCGTCCGGGGTAGCCTTGATAGAAGCTAGCTTATCGTAGAATGAAGCATTGGAACTACATAGAGCTATAGTCGCCCACTTAGTAGCATTAATTCGCTCAGCATTGTCATGCTGCATCATACGGTTTTTACCACGTCCTTGAGAAATGCTATAGGCTAGATCAGAGAAGTTGTCTCCTGATAGCTTAGTAATCTCATCAATCGTTACAGGTAAGTTATTCATAATACCTAAACGGTGAACCATAGAGTTCATAGTGTCTTTCCATTGGAGCATTAATTCCTCAGGATGACCATATACACTGTTACACATCTTAAGAACTGTAGATTTGCCTGTACCTGATGTGTTATTGACTAGGTTAATAATTGCACCTTTTAAGTTAAGGTGTTTAAGTAAGGGTGCCCCGAAAGCGGTAAAGAAACCAAAAGCATGTGGCTCAAAGCTTGGAGCGTTATAAATATTAGCCACGGACTGCCATGTAGTCAAGTCCCCTGTAGGTTTCATATGGTTCGCTAAGCTACCAGTAGCACTTGAAGGGGGGCTATATCTCGAGCCTGTTGCACTAATTTCTTGATCTCCAAGAATAAATGTACTATCGTTATCTGCCCAACCAAATTGTGTTCTCATCATTTCCACCTTATCTTTAAATTGCATTTCCTTAATTGACATAATGATGTAGTGCATTATGTTATCCATTTGTTTCTTGGGAGCTGCTACACCATACCAAGCTAACTTTTCACGCAACCGCTCATAAGTTAAAGCATCTGTCTGTGGCATAGCAAACTCACGCATACCATCCATAGGCAAGTGCAAACGAATCCATACTGTTTCTCCCTTATTAGGATCAAACAAACGCTTAACTACATATAAATCATGCTCATAAACTGTTGTCGGCCCATCGCTATCTTCGTCATCTTCATCCATAGCACGCTTAAATACACCGCCATTCTTACCTCTAAAGTATGGGAATGGATACTCTGGGATTTTAAATACTTGGGTTACACCCTCCGGTGTTTCCTCGATAATTGGATCGTCTTTTGGCGCAGTCGCAATTTCAGAACCAAGTTGAATCGGCGACGATATCGAGCCCTTGTGCTGGCATTCCTTGCAACCCTCAGGATTAAGCTTTTCAAATGTAGCACAGGTATAGGGACCTTTTGTTGACGCTGCTTTCCTCTCCGTCTGATGCGCATCATATTCCGGATGATTACTCGATATGATGTGAATAGCCTCGTCTGCATCAACGCACGCTTGAGCAATAGATAATCCTGCTCTCCATAGTGGTTCCTCAATAGTTTCTTGGTTAAGAGCAATATGCTCTAACTGTGCGCAACCCTTACCTTCTGTAGTCTTAATCATAATCGTACGGAAACGGCTCTGACGATTACTAAACATAGCTTGTGACATTGCACTAGCTTGGCGAGGAATATAATCAGGAGCAATTAAAACTCCAATGATCCCTTTAATATCCTCATAATCATACTCGGGTGCAATAGCCAAAAGCTCTACTGGTAGCGGTGGGTCTTGTTTAAAGTTAAGTGTCTCAGGCACACGAAGAATAGATGCGCTCTCTGCAGTACGTGATGGGTCAGCTCTAAACTGATGCTCTTCACACAAGGCTTTAATGCGGTCGGCGACGGGTTTCCATTGTGCACGAGAGATAGTATCAGTTAGTCTCCAATAAGCATGAACACCCCTACCCGAATTTACAATCGTAGGTAATGGCAATCCTGTCTTATCACAAAATATCTTAAGCTCAGCAATACCGGTCTCTTGGTCTAAATAACCTTTGCCAGTTAAATCCTTGTCAACCCCACAATCTACGTCAAGCCAAAAAGACTTAAAGTAGGTGCTATTCTTTTGCGTACGACCATCAGCATCATTCTCATACTTTGCACAGGCAAAATACACATCATATTTTTGGGACAACAACTTTGTAATCTCATCTTCAGCTTCTACTAAAGTCTGTACAAAAACTTGTCTTGGATGCCCCTCTTGTTTTAAACCGACAATGCAATACCACCCTTGTGGAGATAGTACTGCTGTCAATAAATCTGTCGTTGCCATATCACCTCAAAATCCGAAGAAAGGAAGGGCAGCAGGGGATTCGGCATCTCCCTTTTCGCTCCGTCAAACTAGCTGCCCTGGGGGTAAACTACTTACCTAAAAGCTCTTGTATTCTCTCTACTTTATCCTTGTGGGGATTTGCTTTGCCTGTAAACCACTGATAAATCGTCATACGACTTACGCCTAATACTGCAGCGACTCGTGCAACTTCAATATCATTAGCAATGCAATACCGACCAAGCTTAACCCCGATGCTCTTGGGGTCAGCGGCTTTATTGGCTTTTACAAGGAGGTAGCTGTAGCCTCGTAAACTCATGCTGGCTCTTTACCCCAGTCACCCATAATTGCTTTTAAATCTTTCTTAGGGGTTGGCTCTGCGGCTTTCTTCTCAACACGTTTCTTAGGTTCTGCTACTTCAGGTGCAGCTTCTTCTACCTGTGGTACGTTCTTAGGTATATGAGCTGGTGCAACTAACTTAGGTGCATTCTCGCCTGTTGGGTTTTTAGGAACACTCATTTCTACAGCTTTAACTGCAGCAGGTGTAGCACCTTGCTTTTTAGCAGTTTCCCATTGCTCTTTTGACAAGAACTTCAAAGGCTTAAAGTACAATTTAGCTGTATCACTATCTTCATCAAAGCGCATCTCAGTAGATAAAGTATTTAAGTTATAGCCTTGTGAGCCTACATACTTAGCATATTGCTCAAACGGCATATGGTTTAAATCACCCTTACCAAAAATAGATTTGGAAGCTAATGTAAGCTGGTAAATGTCTCCACCAATATCATCGGCGAGAGCAACAGCAATCCTACGGAAGTGACGGCATGCACGACCACCACCTTGACCAGAACCTTTTACGTTCTGTGGGCACTCACCACAATTATGGTGCTGTGGTTCTTGGATAGATGCATCAGGAGTTACGCCATCAGCAGACCAGCAATCAGGAGGGCCAGCTTTTTCTTTGGGGTTATATACGCCCTCATAGAATGTGCGAGATACATCTTTAGCAGCATTAACAATAACTACATTCAAAGTATCGCTATTGCTAGTGAGGATTTCCTCACCGTTTACAACCATACGGAACTTGCCGCCACGCAAAGAAATACGCTTGCTACCACCGTTACCAACTAGGGCTTTAGTAACTGCATCTAACTCTACGTCTTTTAGATAGTCAGGTAAGTCTTGGTTAAATAAAGTAATTTCGCTCATGCTACTACCTCTACAGTTGTTGATCCAGTTAGATAATCGTGAAACTTTTGTGCTGTTAATATTACAGCGTCAATGCTATTAGCATCAGGTTCATCCCATTCGATAGCACTCTCATGCGCTTTAATAGCTAAATCAAGAGTCATTGCTTTTAGTTGGATGTCATTTGGGTTCATTTACTTCTCCTTACAGTTATCGAGTGTTCTCTATCCACATTTAGCCCCTGTGGAAGAATGTCGGGGTTTTCTTCTAAAAATTGTTTAATATTTGTTTGCTGAATTCGCTTCTCTAAAAGCTCAGGCACATGATGCTCGAACATAAACTGATAAAATTTCTCCCAGTCGTTCGTCCAATAACGAGTTTTAATAGATTGCATAATTGTGCCATGCGGCGTTTTAATACTTGATGCCCCAGTAGCTTTGCATGCTTCTAGCATGTGTTGTTCTAGCGTGTCTAACTGTGCATCGAACTCAGCTTCTACTTCAGCAGCTTTCTTTGCTGCATCTGCTTTGGCATCACGTATCTTTATGTAGACCTCAACGAGTTGGTCTAAATTTGTATCTTCCATACTATCCTTTCAAGATTTGTTTTTACAGATCTAATGTCTGTTAGACAGATACTACAACAGCTTATTTACTTTGTCAAGCCCCTTCAGTAACTTCATTGTTATAAAGGTCGATCAGTTTATCATGGACTTCTAATTTTGTTTGAAGCATTGCATACAGTCTTGCTTCTACGGGAGAACCCTTAATATGCACAATAGTCATTTTGTTTTTCTGACCTTGCCTATCAATACGTGCATTAGCTTGAAGATAAGTCTCAATAGAGGTAACAGGGGAGTACCAAATGATTGTGTCTGCTGCGGTTAACGTAACACCATGTGCAGCTGCTTGTGGTTGAATTAAAAGGACTTTTGGATACTCATCCTCTTGAAACCGTTTAAATATTTCCGTTCGCTTAGAGACCGGAACCCCACCATTGATGATATCGGACACAATACCTGCCCCTCTCAAATGCGCACTGAGCAACTCTATTGTATGAGTGAATGGCACAAACACAAGTACCTTATTGCTTGACTCTTCTATTACTTCTGTTATAACCCGAAGGCGATTAGTAACATCGAACTCAACAACAGACCCACTATCAGTATATACAGCGCCACCAGAAATCTGAAGAAGTTTATTAAGATTAACAGCAGCATTGACGGTACTAATTTCTTCGCCGTCGGCGTGCATAAGCATTTCTTTTTTAAGCAGCTTATAGTATTTTTCCTGTTGGGGGGTAAGGGGGGCATCACGGAATACATGTGTAACCTCAGGTAAATCTAAGCAATTTTCTTTAGTGAACCTAATGGCTGGCTGTAGTGCTTTAAAAACAGTCTCACTTGCATCAGGTCTTGGTATCCATTTGAACTTGCTAATGTTGACCATAGTCTTATCTCTGAAAGCTCCGAAGAACCGAGGGACATTCCCAGGCACACACATCTTAGCTAATCCGAAAGCATCAGTAGGACTTTGAGCGGCAGGAGTTCCAGTCATCATCCATAACCAAGTATTTTCTGTAATAAGTTTATTGAGCGTCTTCCATCTTGCAGTAGTTGGAGTTTTGTATGCGTTCGCTTCGTCTACAATAATTAAGTCAAAGCCCCCATCAGCGATAGCATCAGCAACAATCTCTACCCCATCATAGTTAATAATAACGAAGTCGGCATCACTCTCTATGATAGCTCTTCTTTTAGTGCGGTCTCCATAAGCTACGGCTACTTTTCTATGAACAGCAAACTTAAATAAATCTGCCTGCCATGCGGACTGCATAATAGAAAGGGGGCAGATAATTAAAACCCTACGAATTATTTCTTGTTCCATAAGGCAGTCGGCTGCCCATATAGAGGAGGCTGTTTTGCCTGTACCTTGCTCGTTAAAGCAGAAGGCTCGTTGGTTAGTTGCTAGGAATATTGCTGTTTCACGTTGGTGCTGCATTGGCGGGTAAACCCCAGGCCAAGAGTATACGTCAGGTTTTTCCATTTTTAGGTTTGTTTTTCTTGACTGTATGGTCGGAGTTTCTACTAAATGACCGATTGGCACTAGCGGATTTAATCTTAAGGTTGGATGGGGCGTTTGTTCCGCCTTTTGAAAGAGGGATAACATGGTCAATATCCTTGCCCTGCCTGTCCACACCCTTCTTGTCCATCGCATAGCGGGCTCGTTCCCGAGCATTGCGGGCAGGTTGTTCCCCCCGAGCTTTCTGCTGTTGGTACTCTTTCTTGTACGGTCTTGGCTTGTTCACGTAAGGCATATTGACCCCTTTCTTTATAGTAGATGTACACGGCGCCATCACCTAATATCACATATTTTGGCATATTTTCGGGGTTTTCGCCATAAGTTTCTCTAATAAAGTCTTCTAAATCAAGGCTTATTAACCCTGCAAAAGGGATAGGTTCGTAGTTATCAATCATATAGAGGGCTATTCCAAAAACGACTTATGTTAGATATACCAATTACATCTAGTTCATTAGTATCAATAATCTTACCTTCTGCGGTAGGCTTTTTGTATGTCGTTCGCCAAGTAACAAAGATAGTCTCAGGGTGCTCACATTTCTTTTCCTGCATCATTTGGATTTTGTACCCCCTAGTGCAATCCATGCAGTAATTATTAGTATCTGTTGGTCGTCCTGTTTGAATCATTATATGCATATACTCATTGTATTGCTCAAGATTAGTAAAGCATGGAGGATACCAATTTGGGTTATACGGTTTAATACTAATGATATGTCTATCACTCATTATTTTTCCTTTGCTAATATCTGCGCTGCCATATGTATTTTTCCATCAAACCAGCGACGAACCACATAACTGCGAGCCACAGAAATGATTGTATAAAGTAGCCCCATGTAAAAGTTGTTAGCAAGAGTAATATTGAACCCAAAAAGAGGAAGGATAAGAAGATTAGCAATAAAGTTAATCCCAAAACCAATAAAGACATTGATACATGCTTCATAAAAACTCCCTAGTTTAGTTTGCCTCATTTTTCACTTGCCTTTCTTAGTATTGCTCTAGCAAATTCATGGATTTCGTATAGTCTTTTTTCACCAAACGGCTCGCTGACTTCCTTATATACCTGACTTATTTCCTCATCTGTTAATGTAAACTTTAAGTCAAACAATTTTTTTGCTTCCAAAAGATTTTCTTTGTATATTTCAGCTTGTTTTTTCCAATGTTCTGCGTTCATTTCTCACTTGCCTTTCTTAGTATTAAAGAATAAGTAATCCACATAGCCAACCACAAGCAAAGCCAGCGATAAATAAATAATATTCAGGTTTCATTTCTCTTGTGCCTTTAAAAGTATTGCTCTAGCAAAATCAATTACACCTGTCTGCCAATCCATATCTAAATGCTTTTCAGATAATTCTTGTATTTCCTCATCTGTTAGTTCTTTTGTTTCTTTTCCAGCATCAAACCCATATTGCCATCCCATTTCAATAAGCAATAGTTCGTCTTTTGTATATGCTTTAG
>JGI24890J29729_1001247_pt1 | contig 11993 bp, 14 predicted proteins | sample FreactcultureFD7_FD_29729 | JGI IMG/M metagenome (IMG submission 29729)
TATTCTACGGGTGGATATGGTATATATATTAACAATCCAAATAATGGTGCTAATGGTAATAATTACTACAATTTAGTCATTCAAGGTAATTCATACACAAGCGCAATCACCATGCATTCACAGGTTTCTAACTTGGTTTCTAACATCACATTGGGCCGTACAAATTATCCTTATACAAATGATGCAATGACAATCAGGCCGTATTCAACCTCGTCGCAAGATATCTGGATTAATATTTCAAATGATTATCAAGAGAGAAACGGTAAGGTGTTTATAGGACAAAATGGAACTGGTGGTTTTAGGGGAAGTGATGCTTTTATTCAAAATTGGTCTAATAACGCAGGTGGTAAGTTATCAGGTATTTACTTTCAAACCGATACAGCAAATCAAGGTGTAACAGCACCAGCACAGTATATAGATTTTACAGGTCAAACATTCTTTAATCCCTATCAACAAAGGTCAACAAGTAATTCAAGAGGAGCTTCTACATTATCAGTAAATTACGATTTTTATCAATCTCCAGCTGTTGGAACTACCTACTCAATCTCTAGAGGAAATGGTGCATTTATTCCAAGAGTTTTAGTTAATTTGAATAATCAAACTTATACAGTTGGAGCTGGAAATACTAAATTAGTTGGTTCAAATGGAACAAATGTTAATCATTCACCATATCAAGTAGGTGCTTCAAGCCATCAAACGTATTCTATTAGAGCAGATTGGAGTGGAATTTATCAGGTTAGTGCTAATATTAATTTGACTTGTTCTACATCAACTGTTTTTTATATTTACTTATATTATGGTTCTACTATACTTGCACAAGAATCTGTTGGAAGTATTCCATCAGGTCAATTCACAAACTTTTGTTTATCTAAATGGATTAATGTAACAGCAGGTAATGATATATGGATGAATATACAAGCAGATACTCAAACAATTACTGTGGGAAATAACTCAACTTGGGAAATATCATATCAAGGTTAATTTTTATTATCTTTATGTATTATAAATGTATAAATTCGTCCCGATCGATATCGTTATAAAGTATATACCTCTTATGGAACAGTATAAAGTAAGTGAAGTAGCAAGGTCAAAAGGTCAATTTATAGACCAGTATAAAAAATATGGAACAAATCTACCAGATGATTGGAAAATAAAGAGAGAAAACTTTATAAAAAGACATATGGTTCAGTATGAAAAGAACCCAACGTTGAGGAGACAACTGGCACTAATGGCGTGGGCTTATAGAGCATAATTTGTAAAAATTGACAAAATTTAATTATTTTCTTTGATAACTATAAAATGGAAATTACTGATACACAAAAATCATTTATAGAACAACTTCAAATGCAACTCGATCTACTTCAACAAAAATTAATTAAAGCACAGTTAGAAGCCGTTGAATATCAAAGACAAATAAATGCTCTTAAGGAACAAATTAAATCAGGGGACGCATAAAAAAAATTTTAACTAATATCTTGAGTATTAATCATTAGAAAGAGTACTAAGTCATATTAAAACATGTAGAAGTAAATGTTTTTGTTGCGAAGTTGATCATACAACTTATTCACCAAAGAAATTCAAATAATGTATGATCAATTTTTTTATAAAATGAATTTTTTATATTGTAATATATATAAAATGTCTAAATCTATATCTATGCATAAATCAAACAAAGGATTTTTTGGTGATCTTTTAGGTTCAGTATTATCTCCTATAGGTACTTTACTTGGAGGGAAAGTTGGTGGTCCTGTAGGCGCAGCAGCTGGTGGTTTTCTTGGAGACAAAGCAGCTGGTTTAGCTAGAAGAATACCATTTAAGAAGGGAGGTATTGTTGACCCAGAAATGATGAAAATGAAAAAAGGTGGTAAAACTAAGAAAAGTGGGTTAGGTCCTCGTCCTAAAACTAAAGGACCAGCTATGGATGCTTATATGGCTAAATTAAGAAATCGTAGAAAATAATTAATTTATGAATAATATCTTGTATATATGTTAAAATGAATAATCTATTTACTCATCCTTACAAATACGATAAAATTACAAGTCCAAATACACCTTTAGGTATTGTAGTTCAATCCAATAATGAATTACCAGATCAATGGACTGATTTTCAAATTGTTATGAAAAATGGTGATGGTGGTTACTATCAGTTAGCGCTTAATGGTGATGTAGAATTAAAAATTACAAACTTTCAAATATATACTACCTCTTCACCTAGTAATACTGGTACAGTGGCATCTATTTATAGTCCTCAATTTGTTAATCCAATAAGCAATCAACCACCTGTTTTTATTTGGCCATGTACTAGTGATTATAAATTCAATGGTAACTATAATGTAACTTTCAAAACACATATAAATGGATTTTTACAATTACAAATTCTTGATACTATAACAGGTTCACAAATAAGTAATTTTCTATATGCTGTTATACATTTTAGTTATAGAAAAATTGCTACATTAAAATAAAATATTGATCTATATGTAAAAAATGGTTTTCCATTCACACCATAATGTTAGAACATTTTATAAGGGTACCTCTAGAATAAGAGGTAGTAAATATGATGATGATAGTGAAGAAGATACTATTCCTGCTAAACTTCAATCAAATGAAATGGTAGTACCAAGACCATATGTACATATTGTTGATAAATTTTTACATAAACAAAAATTACCATTACCTATGCCATCAAAGGTTGAAAAGGTTATGCATGAGTTTAAACTTGGACAATTACATGATGGACATGGTAAAATAGTCACGAATAAAAAACAAGCCTTAGCGATAGCTCTTGATGTTGCTCGTAAGTACCACAAATAATTTAATATTTTTAATACAAGTGTATTAAAAATTGTACTTCTATATTAAATATAGAAATTTATATAAATGAAAGTTGTCTTTGAAAGTTAAGTGAATTAGATAACTCTCTATTAGATTCTTTTAATGCATTTATTTTATCATTATATTCTTTTTCTTTTTCTTCTTTCAATCTTTGTTCTTCTCTAAATTGTCTTATATCTTCTTGAATTTCTCTAAGGATTTGTACTTGTTTCCAACATGTTTTATGCATCTTTCTACTTGTCCAATCTCTAGACCTCTTAAAACATTTAAGGCCTTTACCACAATGTTCACATTTAACATTAGCCCCTATAATATCTGCTCTTGAATTCATTTCTTTTATTATATACAAAAGAAAATAATTTATAATTTTAAAATTTTAATTTTTATTCTTCTGGTAATTCACAATCTGATCCATCCCATGGTGGTTCAATTGGTTGCTCAAAATTGCAGGTCGTACATCTCCACTCTATACCTTCTATAGTAGCATTTCTAAATGTATGTTGACATTTTCCTATTTTAGTTTTTGGTTCATCATCTTCATCTTCATATGTTTTAATTAATTTAAGACCACCAAATACCCTTATACTATCAGTACCTTCTCTAACTTCTTTAAATCCTTTCTTTTCAATTAATTCATAAAAAGTATTTCTACCAATAACTTTTCTGTGAACCCACCATTTAAGCTTATCAGCCCATCTATAAAAAGAATTGTATAAATGTTCTTTATTTTGAGTCTTATCTTGACCAAATTCACATTTATCATTGATAAATAAATGAACAATATCATTCTTATATTTAAATCTTCTAGTTTCTTCAATGATTTCTTGTGGTAATTGTTTTAAGATATCAGGATTTGCATACCATTTCTTACAACCTTCAACAAAGTATGAAAAGAAAGAATCTATATGTTTTTTATATGAATCAGTTTTCTTCTTATTTTCAGATGTATTACTTACATCAAAAATATGTGGAAAATGTAAACATACTAATCTATCCCATAATGCACCATCTTCTGNATTACATTCTGGTGCTTGTGCTTCATTGAATAATAAAATAGGTTTACAGTATGTTTTAAATTCTATCATTGATTTATTTTTCTGTTCACCATTTACACTATCTCCTCCTGTTATTCTTTTTAAATTTGCGACATTTAATGGTTTGCCTTCTTTACCCTCAGAAAATACTGCGATAGAAGCATTTGATATACTTTTTAAATTATCAATAAAGTTAGAATCACCCGTAAATGTCTTATCATCAACCTCTTTATATGATCTATTTAATATCATTTTCAATAATTCACCAAAGTAAAATGATTTACCATTTCTACCAGACCCCATAACCATATAGAAAGATCTATTTGAAATATCTTTAGTTAATAACATACCTGTTAATGCTTGCATATAATTTATAATTTCAGTTTTATTATCAAACATTGTGTTCATATATTCAAGTACAATATCTTGATGAGTTTTATCAAGATTATCCCATGGAGTATATGATACTGGACATTCATAATTATAGTAATCAGTATGTGTTCTTTCTCTAGTTTCGCCTGTTGTTAAATTGATAACATAACCATTTTTAATTGGTAACTCATAGATGTTATCTACATTCATCTTTTCATCAAATGAATCTTGTTTTAACATTGGTTTTAAGCATTCAAATACATTTTTAGATTTACTCGAATTACCCCAGTTACCACGATCTTTAATACGTTGAACCCAATCATTACATTTTGATTTATAAATTTCCATTTCATTTTCATCTTGTGCATTTTTTAACTTTTCACTCCAAAATTTAATACCTTTTCTTACTGCATCCATTAATATATCACTTATTGAATTTTGAATCTCCTGTGAAGATACACTTTTCCATATCTTACTTTCTACTTTAAAAGTATATCCTGTTACTTTTTGTAGATCAGTGAGTATAAAATCATCTTCAAAGAATTTTTTACATAAATCAGNACATACTTTATCACCACCACCTAATTCATCAATATTTCTCCAATTAAAATACTTCCAAAATGACATATCTGCAGTCATCTTCATATATTCATTATGTGGTATATCAATATACTCATCAAAATCTTTATATTTAAGTTTGACTTGTAATCCTGTCTTCAATTCAATATATTCTTGTGCTTTAATAATAACATCTTCAGTAAGATATTCTAGATCTTTTTTATTTTGAATATTGATCATACAACCATCAAAACAATGTACTTGTGGTTTAAATGAATAATGTTTATCATCTTGAGTTTTATATTCATATTTTAAGAAATCAACTAAATAGAATTCAATTTGATTTTCTTTATCAACTAAATAATGATTAACAATACTACCATTTAAATTCCAGTGTTCTTCACCATGAGTTGTAATAACACTTTTCTTATATTGTGGATGAGTCTTATCAAAGATTTCTACTAATGCTTTATGGTTGGATTTTACTTCTTCTAAGAATTGTTCAAGTTCTCTAAAAAGAACCATATCTTTAAATTTATCAGAATTTATATTAGAACCACCATTTAACCCAGATAAGAAGAAGGTCTTCCAAAAATCACGGGTTGTACCTGGGTTAGCTTCAATCAATTTAGCGATCATCTCTTCTCTTCTATTAATATATAATTCTACAAATTCAGTTGGTAGATTATTTCTCTTACATAAATCTAAATAAATAANTGGATGACAATTTACTATATCAAGATCTCTATAAATACCAAGACAGAATGTTTGACGTAAGGGTCTAGATATACCTTGAAGACCAAGAATATCTCTACAGATATATCTACCATATTTATAAGAACATTGACTGTATGTTACCTTACGTTTTGCTATTGGAAATTGTTCAATATCTAATTCTTTAATGAATTTTTGAAATTGGGATCTATAAACATTATCAGCTATATACTCACATGTTACTGGGTCGAAAGCTCTACCAATTAATCCCTTCTCAACTAATATATCCCAATTGACAAATACCCATGCTACTGATCTTGCATCATAGTACTCAGTTTCTACAATAGTTAAAGAATCCCAATGAGTTGGTCTATCTTCTGATCTCTCAATATAACTTTGAAGTTTGGCTACATCACCATCTCTCTTTTTAAGAACAGCTTCTAATTTCTCTTGTTCTTTACGTTCTTCTTCTTCTTGTTTACGTAATAATTTCTCTTCAAGTTTCTTTTGTTTCATTTCTTCTTTCATTGCTAAAAGAGCCTTAGCTTCTTCAAGTTTCTTTTGTTTTAATTCTTCTTTATATCTACGTTCTTCTTCTTTCTCTAAACGTTTTCTTTCAGTATCTGATCTCTTAGCAGCTTCACGGTCTAACTTATCTTGTTCACGTTGAAGTCTAGCTTGTTCTTTAGCTTCTGCTACTTGACGTCTTGCGAATGCTTTTGCTTCTTCTGCTTCACGTCTAAGTCTCTCTTTATTTTGTTGAATAACTAAATTTGCTTGTTCGATTTCCATTTTTATTATATGTCCAGAAAAAAATATTTTTTTTTAAAAATCAATAATTCTTATTTTATAATTTTCATTTCTTTAAATATCAATTTTTAAAAATTGATATAGTTATACTCACACTTGTGAGTACTTAGTATGCTACCATTAAGCTTGAAGTATTACTTCTTTACATTCTTCTAAGATTTTCTTTTCTTTTCTTTTTGCTCTCTGGAGTGCATTAGAAATTCTCATTCTAGCATTAAATTCATCTCTGTGTTCTTTACGATATTTATATTCTATTTCTTTAATACGATCTGGTTGATCTTGTCTACGTTTTGCTTGATATAATCTAGCACGTTCTAGATTTTTAAGATATTTCTGTTCTTTCTCTTCTGCACTAAGGTTCAATCTAGGACGACCTCTTTTAGTTTCTATTTGTTCCATTTTATAATATGTCTAGAAAATAAATAAAAATTTAAAAATTGTATTTTATTTAGATTTTCATTTCTTTAAATACTATTTGACTTTCTTGGCTAAAGGGCCAGTATTACCAAGAGAAAGAGTAGGAATAATACTAATATGAAACCAACCATCTGGGCAGTCGGGCAACTATTTCTTAAAATTTAAAATTACAGATACTACTTTTAAAATTTTTTTTTTCATTTTTTTTTTATTTTTTTTTTCAAAAAAAGTTAGAGGCCATTTTATTTTTTTTTCAAAAATAAAAAAGTAAAAAAAAAAATCAAAACACTCCAACAGCTTTTTCTTAATTTTGAAAAAAAGTTGCCCACCTGCCTAAAATCAACAATGTAAGATTAAAATTACACAATTGTGTATTCATTTAATCTCTCCATAATCCTAAACCTCTTCTTACTGGTGGTACTGGTGCTTGTAACTGCTCATCAATCTTTTTAAGCATTTTAGCTTTTCTCTTAATCTTCTTAAGGATTACTTCTTCTGGTTCGGATTCAGTAGGTATTTCACTTTCTTCATCAGAATCACTTAATAACTTGATCTGTTTTTTTGGTTTAGGAGTAGGTTTTGCTTTAACCATGTATTTTTTAACAGTTATCTCCTTAGCTTTCTCTATAGCTTCNAATTCTGCTAAACGTTTCTTCTCCTCACGATTCTTCTTCGCTACTTCACGACCTGCTGCTAACACGTCTAACCTGCGTTGTTTTTCTTCTTCAGTTAAGTTAGGTTTCTTTCTAGGTACTTGTTGTTTTACTAACTCCTTAGCTTTATTTAAACTAATAGTTTCTACAGGAGGTTGATCGGTAGGATGTTCTATTTCAAGTAACATTCCTGCTTCTAACTTGTTCTTATTTCTACTACCTTGTTTTCTACCAGCTTTCTCATAACCAAGTAGGTCTTTATGCATGTGAGGATTACGGTCTAAGAAGGCCTTGAATTTATGTAAATCAGATAATGAAATTTCATCATTTTTAGATTGAGTTAATTGTTCAGACATTTTATATATAGTATAAGAAAAAAATATTTTTTCAAAAAATAATCTTGACATAATATTAAAATGCCTTTTACATCGACAACCAAATATGAACCAATTAATTTAAAAAAAGAAGTGTATTCATTAAAGGATAGAATAGTGGATGATTTAGATCTCAAGAATAACGTGTATGATTACTTAACTATACGATCTAGAGAAATATTACTAGAAGCTATAGAGAAAGCTAAGAAAGTATCTATAACCCCAACAGAAGAAGGTTGTGATTCTTATAAAGAATGTGATAAATGTAAATTATTAATTTTTAAAGAATGTGTAGAATGTGACTTTTGTAAATTGAAAATTGAGTGATTTTTTTTTCAAATTTATTTTTTTTATGTTTGTATAATATTAAAATGTCATCCTATTCATTACACAATTTAGAGATCACTGATTCTATTGGAGATGCAGGTGCTATCGGTAGAGAATTAAGATTAGATCAAAGACCACCAAAATCTATTCCAGCTGTTCATAAAGTTATATCTGTCCAAGCAGCCAATGGTACAAATCCAAGTTCAACACAATCAACCCAATTTCAAATCCCAAATAAAGATTTAATGAGAGCACATACTTTATATTTAAAATTCAGAATGACTCCTAATGCAGCTCAAGCATGGTCATTTGCAGGTAGTGCAGGATCAGCAGCATCATTAATTAATAGTATCCAAGTTCAAGCAGGTTCAAATGTTATTGAATCACTTACAAGATATGATTTATGGCATAACAATGTTATTTTAGCCCATGGTGAAACAGCAGATGCTATTAATGTTGAATCAATATGTGCAGGTAGTTTTCCAGCTAATNCATATCCTTCTCAATTAAATTCTGTTATTTTATCTACTGGTACAGCAGCTGTTGCTTCTGCTGGTTCAATGTATCCAGCTTCTACCACCGCATATTATGATTTTACTGTTCCATTATATATAGGTTGTTTCTGTCCTCCAAACTCAGAAGCATTTCCATTATTTGCATTAAACTCTAACGTGTTAATCACAATAACATGGAATACTGTTGCGAGATCTATTTTTCAAAATACTTCTGGTTTTACTGATTGGTCTTTATCTCAACTTGAATTGTATTATGATTCTATTGCACCAACAATGGAGTATTATAATGAAGTTAGAGGCCACTTAGCAGCAGGTAAAATGATTCAAATACCATCTCAAACCTATTTAAATGTTCAACAAGCTGATTCTCAATCATTACGTTTTGTTATGAACATGAATGTGTCTTCATTAGATGCTCTCTTCTGGGGTACTGTTCAAGATGCAGAAGCTAATACAACTAGTAAATATTTTGCAGCAGCATATAATGCTAGTTATACTACTGATGATGCGATCAGAAGAGAGATTTATGTTGATAATCAATTAGTTGTTAATGCATCTAAGATGTTAAATGTTGATTCTATTAATTATCGTGAATTACAAAAAGCTTTATGTGGTACTATTACTTCTAAATCAACCTTAAACCCAATTGTTCAAGGTGCGGGTGGTAATAATACTCCAGGATCAAATGGAACTTATAGATCACAAGCATATTTATTAGGTTTATCTTTAAAGAACTTTGTTTCTGAAGATGTTATTATGTCTGGTACTCCATGTAATACTTTAACAGTATCTATTGTAGATCCTGCAGTCCCATCTAATACAGCTGGTACTGTACAATTCTATGCGGTATATTCTGTGTTATTACTCATTGATGGTTCTGGTAATTGTTCTAGAATCTTTTAAAAAATAAATGTAAATATTTCTAATACACTTGTATTAGAAGAATTATTTCTATATTTAAATATAGAAATGTTAATTAATGGATTGAATTCCAATTACGAAATGCATATCTAGCTGCATCTTGAGCTTTAATTTTAATTTCGTCTTTAACTTTTGGTAATACAGGTAGAACTTGAACACCACCAGCAACAGAGAAAGGTCTTACGATAACTTTAGGATTATTATAACGATACATTTTATATATATAACAAGAAAAAAGAATTAAAGAAAAAGAATTAAAATTTCATTTTATATTAACACAGAAATTAATCTAAATAATATTAACACAGATATTAATTAGATAGAGTTTTAACACAGAAACTAATGAGATATTATGATTAGATTGTTGAGAAATATAAATTAAAGCGCTTTAATTAAGGTAATCCATATATAATTCTATTGAATCTAATTAATTATTGTGTTAATTATATATTACATGTGTTATTGTGTTAATATAATTTAAATAAATAATTGTGTTAATGTATTTAAATCAAAAAAATTTCTAATTTTTATCTTTTATATATTTAAAAATGGCATCTATTACAAAAACTTTGAAAGATAATAAAGATACATTATCTGTAAATACAATTAAGACTTACTCTAGTTTAATTAGATCACTATGTGGTGATTTGAAAATTGAATTATCAAAGGTTACTCCTGACCTTATAATTAAAGATCATGTAGAAGTTATTAAACATGCAGATACTTATCCAATCAAAAGAAGAAAGACTCTTATGAGTGCTTTATTATTGTTTTGTAAAGGAGGTGATGAAGATATACTTAAACAATTTAGAAACATTATGGTTAAAGATATGATTAAGGTTCGTAGTGATGAATCATTACACAATAAAACTGATAAACAAAAAGAAGCATGGGTACCTTTAGATGACCTAAAGAAGTTATTTGCTAAATTAGAAGCTGATGCTAAACCATTATTTAAGAAAGATGCAGCAGAATTAAATAAACACCAATTCAACTTCTTATCTAACTTTATAACCATGGCTTTATATATGTTACAACTACCACGCAGATCAACAGATTATACAGAGATGAAGATAGCTGGTGATATAGATAAGACTAAAGATAATTGGATTGATTGGAAAAAGAAAGAATTTGTATTTTGTAATTATAAAACAAAATCATCTTATGGTATCCAAAGAGTACCAATTAATCCTACATTATTAAGATACATGAAAGATTGGATGAAATTTAATAAATCTGATTGGTTATTAGTTGATTCACAAGGTAAAAAGATGAATAGTTCTAAATTGACACAAAGATTAAGTTCTTTAGTAGGTAAAGAAGGATTTGGTGTAAATTTAATAAGACATATAGTTATAACAGATGGTATCCTAAAAGATAACCCTATGGATAAGCTTAAAGAAGCAGCTAGTGAAATGGGTCATAGTATAGACAGACAACAATTATATAAAATCAAATAAAATATTGACCTAATATTAAAATGTACAGAAAACATCATCACAGATCTCTTATGAGAAGTCATAAGAATCATTATGCACTAGGAGGACTTGTAAATCGTGAAGAAATGCCTCCACATGTTAGTTCATTTTTAAACAGTCATGGAGATGAAGTAATAACTAATCTTCAAATAGGTAGAGAACCAGTGAATTCAACAGTTATGAAAGTAATGGATACTATTAGTTTAGGAGCATTAAATAAAATAAGATCTAAATTGAATATTGATAAATTTTATCATTTGTATTTAGTTATAAATAATAAATATATCTTAGAAAAGAATCAAACTGTAACTATCCGTAATGGTAGTCCAAGTAAAGATTCACAAGTTATACAAGTACCATTGAGAAGAGAATTAACCATAAGACAGTTTATAGAAAATGGTATAAAACGTATGGGTAATCATGATTACTTTACATATGGTGCGTTTTCAAATAGAAACTGTCAAGGATTTGTAACAGGTAATTTACAAGGTAATGGTATTATAGTACCTAGTGCATTTGTGAATCAACCAATTGATAAAATAGTAGAGAATACACCATCTTATTTACCAAAAGTAAGTAATCTAATAACAGATACAGCTTCTATCTTAGATTTACTTCGTCAAAAAATAGGATTACATGATGGTGGTATTGTAGAATAAATAAGATTTCTATATTTGAATATAGAAATAGAATCTAATACAATTGTATTAGAAAACATATATAATTTAAATAATTCCTAAATCTTTTGCTAAAGCGAAACGTCCATCTGGATTTAAAGCAGAGTATGATTTTTTTTTAGTTCTTACATTTTTTGGTAACCCTTTTTCTTTTTCTTCTTCTTTTATTTTAGTATAATGACTAGCTAATTTTTCTGTTATTTCAATATCAGGTATATTACTACCTTCCGCATAGATTTTAGGACGTCCTTTCTTAGAAGAAGGAGTCTTAGAAGAAGTAGTCTTAGAAGAAGTAGTCTTAGAAGAAG
>JGI24890J29729_1001249_pt1 | contig 11974 bp, 19 predicted proteins | sample FreactcultureFD7_FD_29729 | JGI IMG/M metagenome (IMG submission 29729)
TGCACTCGAGGGATGCGCGGGTCCTTGAGTCGGAGCGTAAACTGTACTCCATCGTAGGCGTCATCGAGGTAATCAAACGCACACAGCTCGTCGAACCAAGCGCCATGGTATTGCTTACCGCGATACCGTTCAGGTTCAGAGGCGGGAATACCTTGAATGATAGAACCGTTGGTAAGGGTGATCTCGAATAGAGACTTGTTGTAGTCGCGGATAAGTGATGGGGGGATGATATTGATAAGCCCTGAGTCTCCCTCAAAACAAGTTGCGCGTATATCGTTGGAGGTCGGGGCTGTGACCAGCCATCTTGTATTGTCATACAGCCAAGCGCGGATACCAATCCAATGGCTGGCAGTGTGCGTCTTACCTGATCCACGACCGGCAAGCATAAGGAACGTATCATACTCATTATCTTCTGGTTCTCTTTGGTGATCTAGCGCCTGTAACGACCACTTGACCTGCCACATAAGGGCATCAAGCTGTTGGTTAGGCCAGTGCTTACGTGCGTCTGCAAACTTCTTTAGTGTAAGCTCTTGTTTGGGTGTTAAAGACATGATATAAAGCCTTCTCCTACGAGAATCGTGTTGTCAACGCCAGTTGTTTCAATGTGAACACAAGACTGAGGCTGAATGGGGGTTACGCTGGTAATATACCGCCGACTTTGATGAACGCGGATTGGCGGAGATACTTGATTTGAGATAAGTTTAATGCGGGATTTGAAAAACAAAGTGTAATTTTGCATGGATTCATCATGCACCAGTTTAGATTTACACCCAATAGACTCAACTAAACTCTGAATTGCTAAAACAATTCCGTAGTGGGAGTCTGTAAATCTAAACCAATCCTTTTTAGGGGAGTACTGCCGGTTTTTAGCTACAAGGATTCCTTTAAGTAGCTCTATTCTTTGCTCAACAGACCCAAGAAGGTAATTATTCGGTATCTTATTGGGTACATTGGGTATTAACTGTGATTCAATGGACGGAAAAATCTTAAATTCCTTTTCTCCGGTGTTTAATGTTCTGCCAGTTTTGATTTTATACCCAAAATCTTTGAACTGGGCAGCTATTTCTTCATGGTGTCCCCTAGCGGCAGACACACTGCCTGTAGATTTGCGGCTAAAAAACCAGAAGCCAAAGATAAACGGGGGGACAGGAAGGTCTTGGTGGGGCAATTCAATCGGTTTGGTGGTGGGTACGGAATAGAGTAACCGATTGGTTTTTGTTTTTAGTGGTATGTCTTGGAGTTTATCCAATTTAAACGCCATCAATGGGCGCCTAAACTTCTGTATACCCATATACTGGTAGGTTCTCTTGCGGTACTTAGGCGTTTCTACTGGGAACCCCAGATTAATATCCCCAGACACAGACAGATAATCATTGAAGTTAACTGAATAGCAGCTATCCGCCCGATATTCTTGGATTAGCTTGATCTGGACAATTTTTCCTTCTTTATCAAAAAGGTAGTCCCCAATCTTTAATTGGTGCGCTGGTTTCCAATAATCAAGTGTTAGTACTTTTGATGTTGCTAGTATAGCCATAGAAATTGTTTACCACCCAATGATCAAGCCACCGCCCTAACGGCGTGCGTATTGAGTTCTGAATTTTAATTGGTAGTTTTTGAATATCGATGGTTTGGTTGATGTTCAAACGAAACTGAATGTACCTTGCCGTTTCGGAGTCTAAAACTTCCACTGGAACATCTACGCTTTCAAAGTTGTTGACATCACAGACCAAAACTCTCAAACCCAGGAATAGTCCCTGCGTATTTTCCAATGCGCCCTGAATTTGGTATGCGTAGTTGCTCATATATAAACTAATGCAAACAATTCACTTATTATGGCGTGAATCCAAAAATAAACTCAAATCTGACAGGGTATCCATAGTATCCAAGAAATAATGATACTTACCCCCTACTTGCATTTTTTATTTTTTTTTAAAAAAGAATAAAGAGAGATAGACCGTGGATACTATGGATACTATGTCTTTTCGCTATTTAGAGCCGACACTTAATGTAACTTTTCACCAACTATCAAGGACTTACGACGCTTAGTTAAAGTAAAAATCTGACAGGGTATCCAAGATTGGGTGGTAATTTTTAAAAAAAAATTTTAGGAATCGACTTTTTTATATTTTTGGGATATTTAAAAACTCAGTTTCTGTGGGGCCCCCGGGGGAAGGGGGTGGGGGGTACTTGAATTCGGGGTATCGATTATGCAAAAAGCCCCTATGTGAGTAAGCACTCACTCACTTTGCCTATGCACCAACATGGGGCACGCTGTAAGTAAGCACTCACTTACATAGGCGCATCGGTAAGTGGGTAGACCATCGCTTAGGCTATGCACCATATTGGTGCATAGGCTTACAGGCTATTAGGCTATGTTGCATCGCACCAATATGACTATGCCCCTAATCTGCACTAGGACGCTCGCTAAGGCTATGAGGCTATGAGCTAAGGGGTTAGCCTAGGGCATAGCCTGATCTCTAGCAATCCATATGCCATAAGGCTTCCAAGCCTACGCGCTCGCGATGGCAGGGTAGGAATGTGCAGAGGGAAATCAGTAGTAATCAGGTAAATCGATACCCCATTGAGTTACTAAGGGTTTCCCCTAGTATTGTGGATTGTATTAATCCAATAAAGTCGATATTGCTAGAAAAGGGTTTTTCTAGTATTTATTCACTCAATTTATAAAGGGTTTATATGTCAATCCATCGTTACTTTAGTAAGCACGATATGCCAAGCGGCAAATTACCGATGAGTTATGTCAAGTATTTTGATCATTTTGATCGCGCCGATGTTATGCGCGGCATCATGAAGCAAAATATTCGCGGCTTTAATAATCGGTATTCGGCAGAGAATCGCTTTCACACGTTTGATAAACTTAACTACAGCAATTGCCGCAATCAGTTAGCCCAAATCACAATGGCATTTAAAAGAATTGGTGATGATGCCGATGAAGTAAACCATGTAAGGCAAACAATCAATGAGCAAACCCATCGTATTCGTACGTCTTTCGATTGGCAATCTATTATTAGTGATCGTTACGACATTAATTTGGAAACCTGTAATGATTGCTCATCCCTAGAATTTGAAGATGAGGCTTTAAGCGTATACGATGGGGATAATCGGGTTTGCCGCAATTGCGCCGATGATTATTATTTTCATGAGGGTACTCAACAATACGTTAATAATGATGATGATAATTATTCTGAAGATGAAGATGAAGATGAGTCAATTATTGGCGATTATCACTCATCTAAAAATAGCGATACATTGGGGCATATTCCATCGTTATTTGATTTTCATAAAGAGCCCATTTATTTAGGCTTGGAATTGGAAATGGAAATTGATCGCTCAGTTGACCGCTTAGACCGCGCTCAAATTCTGCTCGATGCCATCGGTTATTTTGGTGAGCATAAATACCTAGTATTGGAAAACGACTCATCGCTAGATCGTGGTTTTGAGATGATCACGGGCTATACGGGATTGGACGTACATCGCGAGCAGTTAGCATTTTTTAAGAATGGTTTTAGACACGCCAAGAGCCATGATACCAGCACTTGCGGCTTGCATATTCATATTTGCAAATCAACCATGAGTGTATTACACGCCGCGAAAATGGTATTTTTTATCAATGATCCTCAAAATCATAATTTGATTTATTCATTGGCGCGGCGTGAAGAATCGAGCTATGCGATGCTCAAGAATAAAAAAGAAAATCGCGATTGGCTCAAATACCAGCAGGGCTATAAATCCAAGCGCGATAAATTGGCTCACATAAATGAAGATCGTTATGAGGCTCTCAACTTCCACAATCGTAAAACCATCGAATTCAGGTTATTCAAGGGCACATTGAAATACGACACGATTATGGCTTGCTTAGAATTCACCTATGCAACATGGTTTTTTACTCGCGATGCGAGCATTGGTGATCTATCAGTTGAAAAATTCATAGAGCATATTTCGAAGCCTGAAAATCGCGCCAATACAGGCTTTTTAAGAGCCTACCTGCAATCTAAAGGCTTTCGTATACCCAAGCTCGCATTAGTTAAGAAAAATCCGCGTATTGGCTCTAGTAGTGTCGAGCCTGTATTGCAAGCCGCTTAAACACCAACTCTAAAAGGAAATATAAATTATGTGCTTATTAATCACTCAACCCCAAGATGCGCCAACATTGTCAAATGATTGGCTCATCGATTTTCACGCTTCAAACCCCGATGGTGTCGGCGTAATGTATGCCGACAATGGCTCGCTCATCATTGAGAAAATTTTGCCTCTTAATGCTGAAGCATTCATCGATTTTTACCATTCACATATCGCTGGTAAAAATTGTGCTTTTCACTTGCGTATGAAAACCCACGGCAATATCGATCTAGAAAATTGCCATCCTTATGAAGTCCTAAATCGCGCCGATCACGGTATTGATCTTTGGCTTATGCACAATGGCATTTTATCGACTGGTAATGCCGCAGATACTTCAAAATCTGATACTTGGCACTACATCCGCGACTATCTGCGCGGCATATTGGCGAGCAATCCGGACTATGCTTTTTCGGCAGGGTTCGCTGAAATCATCGGCTCGCATATTGGTGCTAGTAATAAATTTGTGCTTATGGATAACAATTCGCGGATGGCAGTAGTTAATCAGGATAGCGGCGTATATTGGGCAGGGTTATGGCTCTCGAATACCTACGCTTGGACTACCAGCAAGAGCGCGAGCAAATACCCATTAAAGGGTACTAAAAAGGCTCGTAAACAGGCTCGCGAGAATGTGCCAATCTGTAAGCCATTTGTTAAAAGCAGTTACACCTACTCTAGTAATTCATATTCTAATAATTACCAATACGCGCCGCATTGGGCAGTCGAAAACAATGAAGCCAATGATGATTTTTTATATCAACTAGAGGGTATTTTTAATGAGCTAAGCGATGATGGATTTATCGATGCCGCTAACCTGTCAATGCAAAGCGCAATTGATTTTATTGAAGTATTCGATGAAGCATCGTTTTATGACATCGCTTATATGCTGATCGATGGGCAGTTAACTGAAGATTGGTTTATTAAAGTTATTACCGATCATAAATCGGCTCGAGAGGCTTTCCCTTGGCTTTCCCGTGTAACTGCTGAATGTGAGTCCTATCATGACTAATCAAACCCCCAAATGCCCCATTTGCTCGCGCTCGAAGCGATGGGGATGTCATATCATTTGTTTTAACTGCCGACAATATTAGGCAATCCATTTAAACCCCTTACAAGCCGCTTTTTAGCGGCTTTTTTAATGCCGCAATATCAGGGCATAGCAGAGGGTTTAAATTGATCGCTTAGCGATTTTGACAACTGATTGCCGCAATAATGGCTCACCAAATGAGCCGCTATGCCACGATCATAACTAGGGAAAGGGTAACTATGGGGAAAATCAAAGTGGGCTAAAAAGGCTCTTAAAACGTCTTTAAATCGATTTACTTAAAAAACAAGGGTAAACCCGTACTCATTGTTTTGTAAGTAAGCACTTACTTACTTATTATTTGTAAGTAAGTGCTTACTTACACACAAAGAAACAAATTATTTTTCTTACAAGTAGGGGGGTACTACTTGAATAGTTTCATTTTTATCTGGATTTTTTTAGTGTATTAGGGTTTGTCCTAGTATACAAAGCTGCAAAGACCTAAGAAACTAGAGGTTCTTTAACAAAAGGAGGTTTTATGAACAAACGTAAATATGTAGTTACTTGGGTAAGAATTTCCCATTTAGCAGAAGACATAGAAGTCATGGCAGAAAACGAAAAGGAAGCTCAGAAGTTAGCTCGCCAACGGTTTACAGGCGGCGAAGAAGTTTACGCTGAAGAGTTTTGCAACGGTATTGAATGCGAGGAAGAAGAAGAGGAGAATGAAGAATGAAAATCGAAATAACAGTAGATCAATTTAACGCAATTGCTCGGTTAAGAGATTTTGCCGAATGGTATATAAATGAGCATGAGGGGCATGATCATAGCCACGAACAATGGCTAAATGATAAACAAGACGTGCTGGCTGGAGTAAAAGCGTTAGAAGAAATAAATCATTTTTTACAATTTTCTTGAGGAGAGTAAAAATGCCTAAATATGAAATAAGTTACACAGCTTGGGTGACCATTGAAATAGAAGCACCAACGGAAGATGATGCGTTGGAAACCGGTGATCTGCTACTAGACCGAATGACAGGTGCAGATTTTAGAGAATGTTGTGATTACCAAGGAATAAGGGAGACAGTATGAAACTTTATAACATTGAGATTGTAAAAACAGCCCATGGGTACATGGCCTATGATAAATTGAGTGATGAATACCTTGAAGATTTTAATGGTAATAATCTATTTAATACGGCCGAAGAAGCACAAGAATTAAAAGATTCTGTGTTATTTGATTTTGGAACAGACGAAGATAATGAAATGGGAGATGAGGCATGAAACAGTACGGCAAAAAGACATGGGAATACATTAGTGCTTACGGTCATGGTTATGCCTACGGAAGAATGGGGCTAGAGTTGGATAACATATGGCACATAAAAGAAAAAGGGTTTTTATTTGAAAAAGCGGGTTGGAATGATGGCTTAAATGATTTTGAAATGTTTGGAGCTTTAAAAGGGGAGATGTATGATGATTCACACGATTCAATTTAAAGATGTAGATGCCATGATTTTATGGCTTGTTGACAATAACATTGACGGCTTGCCCGTTGACTTAACCATTCACTTAGGAGAAACAGTATGAACTTAGATCAATTTGAAGCACTTATGCCCATTAAAAACCATTTGGATGAGAACGCCAGCCTTGACGGGGTGATGTTTGAAACTTATGGTGACGAGTTGGAATTTGTTAAGAAGCAAGACCCAAAGCATATTTGGACATACTGCGAAGAAGACGATATACTTTTCTTTTCGCAAGGATTTCACGTTGTAAACCGATTAGGGTACGTCATTATGGAATTGCCATACGATGGTGATTGCACTACGGTTAGCGCATCTGATTTAAGCCTTTTTTAAACTGATATAATAGGAAACTACCATGATTGAAAATAACATTATTGACGAGTTGGGTGTAGTAAATAAACACATCGCTGAGTTGGAAGCTGTCGCTCGCAAATTAAAAGAGCAGTTGATTGCTAGAGGAGTTGGTGAATACGAGGGTGTTGCGTTCTATGCTGAAGTACGGCATTACGACAGAGCCACCATCAGCCCAAGATTAGTACGCGAATTAGCTGATGAAAACTTTGTTTCTGCTGTTACTGAAATTAAGCCAATTGATTCGGTTACTGTTAAACCATTTGCTGTTGAAAGGATTTAAAATGCAATTTTTAGGACTAGTTTTAATGCTTGCCGCTGGATGTGCTATGGAACATGGAGGGCAAATTGGGTGGGGTGCACTTGCACTCGCGCTTGTTGGCTTCTTCATGGTGTTTCCAAACCTAATCAAATACCTTTTTGAAGGACAGAACAATGCGGGAAAATGATTTGCTTAGTGGTTATCTTCAATCGCTTTATGGCATAGAGCCATTAACAACAGAGGAGGAACACATACTAGCAGATCGAATTGCAGAGGGGGATGATGTTGCATTGGATAAACTTATTACCCATAATTTAAGGTTTGTTGTCTATGTAGTCCGTAAAATGACTGCATGGCAACACGGCAAAGTGCCTGTTGAAGACATGATTGCCATGGGTAACGAGGCTTTGTTAGTCGCGGCAATGCGCTGGAAGCCAACTAACAACGCGAAGTTTGCAACATTTGCCAAGTCGTTTATTAAAAAAGGAGTGCGGCGGGATTTGGACAATACTGCCAATCTTATTAGACTGCCCATTAACATAATGGAACAGATTAAAAAGTTAAATTACAACACTAGGGTGTTGACTCAGTTATATGGTAAGAAGCCGACAACGATTAAGTTGGCGGAGGTAATGGAAATGACTGAGTCAAAGATTCACCAATTGCAGGGGTATATATCTAGAGAGCCTGTTTCTTTGGATAATATCAACCAAGAGAAGTTCATGGAGGAGAAAGAAGAATGACCAAGTTAGTACTTACAGAAGAGCAACAAAGGGCATATGATCGCTTCATAGTTGCTAGAAACAAAACGGGTATTGTGCGGACAAGCGGCAGAAATAAAATTCCGTGGGTACGACTTGCAGAAGTTCAAAATACCGTGGATATTGCGGGTATGAACCACCCACTATTTGAATCAAATGATATTTGGCTGGAATATTTGGAGGCTTTTGCTTTATGGATGCAAATTGAACCAAAGTTCAGGGACGAAGAGCGAATGAGGATGAGTAGGGGTGATTATGGAGTTCAGGACTCATGGGAAGATAGATACCCCCATGTGAATGCAACAACTAAAATATGGCTGAGTAAATCAATATATGAAGATTGACAAAAGAGTAATACCAACGGATATTTATGATTCAGACGGAAACATTACGGCTATTGAGTTTAATGACCAGAATGGGGATTTTGTCATAGAATCTAAATGGGACGAAAGCGATGAACAGACCAGCGAAAACAGAATAAAGTTTAGGGAATGGACATATCGTTTTTTAAAACAACTTGGCTACGAAATAGCCAAATAACTAGGAGTTATTATGAAATCAAAAATCGTATCATTTATCGTATTAAGCCTTTTTGCTACCGTGACATTGGCTGACATTTTAATTATTAGTACCCCCAATGGCTCAGTTAAATGTATCGTGCAACAAGGAGTGATTACCTGCCTGTAAATGAGAATCGTTTTCAACAAGACAGGGTATCCATAGTATCCAAGAAATAATGCCACTTACCCCCTTACCTTTATTTTTTTTATTTTTTTAAAAAAGAAAAAAGAAGAATAAAACGTGGATACTATGGATACTATGGCTTGTTGATAATCATTCTCATTTGGCTCTATATGAATCAACGACTTAGAAATCTAGATGAGAATGGTTCTCAGTTAATTCTGACAGGGTATCCACGATTTCACATTGTGAAATGACCGAATCAGTAAAATTTGCATTAGTAAGGACAATAAAGAAAGGTAACAAGCTAAAATGACAATTAAACCCACCAGCCTTCCTGTCCAATTTGAGAACATACCCATGGAGTTAAAGCGCATTCCGCGCTGGGTTCTGTGGAAGTTCGTAGAAATTGGCGATGAGGACACCAAACGCTGGTCTAAGATACCCTCTCAGGCATCTGGACAACCAGCTTCTGCAACAAACCCCAACACTTGGACTAACTTCTTAGAAGCCCAAAACGCTTATGAGAACAACCCTGACCGTTTCAACGGAGTAGGCTTTGTATTTAGTGACGATGATGACCTAGTTGGAGTCGATCTGGACGACTGCTATGACCAAACCATCGGTTTCATAAATGCTGCAATGCAGCAATTGGCTAATCAGATTGATGGCTATATGGAAGTATCGCCTAGTGGTACAGGGGTAAAGATTTTCACTCGCGCCAATCTACACTCAGCACACGTTGACCATGACAAGGGTTTAGAGTTCTACCCACGTGGTAGGTATTTCACAGTTACAGGGCACGCTATCTCAGGGGACATTCCTAAGGAAGAACAAGATTTAACTGCCATCATCCCACCAAGGACAATGCGCAGGACAGGTGACGCGTTTGCGGACTACACACCACCGGTTGACGGGTACGACTTGCATAGGGTGGAACAGGAAATCTTAACGAAGCTATCGTCCGAATGTGGGTACTCAGATTGGTTGGCGGTAGGGTTTGCACTACACCATCAGTTCAACGGGGATTATGAGGCTCTTGAGCTATGGGAACGGTGGTCTTATGCCGATGGCAACTCAGCTAACTACGTCCCAAACGAATGCGATAAGAAATGGCAAACCTTTAAAGGCTCGGGGGCTACACTACGGTCATTAATTTTTAAGATCAATCAACAAACACGAAAGGAGGCGTTGGCACGCGGCGAGATCATCTTAGATCAGGGCACGATGAACCATGCCCGTACCTTTCTTGACAACAACTACTCAACCGAAGAGGGCTACCGTCTAGTGCACTACTCTCAGGACTTCTTTATGCACGCTCGTACGCACTATGAGGTGATAGAGGAAGCAACCATCCGTTCTGACTTATATAAATTGCTAGACAAGTGCAAAAAGTCAGGTAAGCAGGGTTCGTTGATTCCGTTTAACCCGTCACCTGCGTCTGTATCAGCCGCGCTTGATGCTGTTAAGTCGATTGTTCATTTGCCTAATCACGCCCATACCAAGCCACCCATTTGGTTGTCGCAGTATGCTCAATCAAAACCTGACGCATCTAAGTTGATCAGCCTCAAAAACGGCCTATTTCACTTAGAAGACAGACTGTTGATTCCGCATTCATTGGGGTTCTTTGCTTTAAACTCATTGCCATTTGAGTATCTGCCACAAGCAGACTGCCCAGTATGGCTAAAGTTTTTAAAAGAAGTGTGGCCAAACGATCAGCAGTCCATTGATACACTGCAAGAGATGTTTGGTTATATCCTTAGTGGTGACACGCGTCAGCAGAAGATGTTTAACATGATAGGCCCACGTCGTTCAGGTAAGGGGACGATTAACAAGGTGCTGGTGTCGCTGTTAGGTCAGCACAATACCGTTGCGCCGGAACTAGGAGAGCTTTGTGATACTTTTGGGTTACAACCTTGGCTGGGTAAGTTACTGGCTTCTTTCACCGACGCACGTGCCCCTGAGCGCAATCGTTCTGCTGTTGTCAGCCAACTTCTTCGTATTGTTGGTGGGGACACTGTTACGGTAAATCGTAAAAATAAAGACGCTTGGAATGGTTACCTACCAACTCGTATCGTAATTTACTCTAATGAGGCACTTCAGCTAACAGAGAATTCAAACGCCTTAACCGGACGGATGATTGTCTTTAAGATGAAGCACTCGTTTTGGGAAAAGGAAGACGCAGACTTATCAATTAAGTTGGATAAGGAATTGTCTGGTATCTTTAACTGGTCAATGGAAGGACTAAAGCGCCGCATAGCACGCGGTGGTTATTTTATTCAACCAGATACAGGTAAAGAGTATTTAGATTTAATGGCGGAGTTGGGCAACCCCGTTGGGACATTTGTAGAGGATGCACTGATTATTGACCCAGCATTAACAACATCTAAGGATGATGTATTTAGTTGTTATGTGCATTGGGCAAGTAAAAAGAAATTAGCCGCAGGAACAGAATTGGCATTTAAACGCCGCTTCTTAGCCGCAACTCAGGAATTTGGTGTGACAGCAGAATCACCTAGAATTGCCGGACAACGAACACACCTGTATTATGGTGTGGGATTGAACGAAAACGCTCAGAAGTATATTGAATCAAGGGAAGTATTTAACGAAGGGATTTTTTAATGGAAAAGAATGACGAAAAGATGTTTTTTGCCGCGATGGCATTAGTTGGTTTGGTAATGCGTGGGGAATCACCCCTTGAAACAGCCGAGCGAGCCTGGTCATATGCTGAGTTTATGATGAACCACAAACCAAAGGACAACAATGAGTGACATGAATTTTCGCGACTATGCGGCGGTACGCATAATGCAAGGCATCGTAACAGCCGATTGGAAGTTTGACATTAAAGAAAAGACATGGGATGAGCAAGCAGTCAAGCGAGCCTATGAGTTGGCGGATAAGATGATAGTTGAACGTGATATTACCGATGTTAGAATTTAACTTCCGTAAGACAGTAGCAAGAAATAATTTTACTAAGATTTTTGGTAGAGTTGGCGCTCGGCGTACGGTCATTAGGCAACCTAAAAAGTGCCTAATGACCAAACGTTTTAAGATGCAAGCAATACGCCGCGCCCACCAAGGATGGCGTAATATTACGTTTGGTATGTTGCACGGTTTAAAAATCAGATTGAAGTACGGTAGACGCACGCCGATTAAGTGGTACGGGAGAACACCATGAGGTTTATTGTTTCAGATAATTTAGGTGAACTAAGACGCTTTAATTGGCTAGACGAAGCTAAA
>JGI24890J29729_1001250_pt1 | contig 11969 bp, 11 predicted proteins | sample FreactcultureFD7_FD_29729 | JGI IMG/M metagenome (IMG submission 29729)
AAGTCATTAACCGAGCAGTTTGACCCGATTGCCAAGTATCAAGACGACCTTTCGCACTTAAATGAAGTTTATAACTCTGGCGCTATTAGCAGCGCAACGTATCAAAAGGCGTTAGCACAGCTGCGGGAGCAGTTCGCCCAGACCGCGCCACAGGTCGATCAGTTCGCCGAGGCATTCGTCAGCCTTTCTGAAAACTTTGCAACGACCTTCGGGGATGCGTTTGCAGGGGTAATCTCTGGAACGGAAAGCCTAAAGCAGGCATTCGCCAGCATGGCGCAGAGTATTAGCCAGCAGCTTGTACAATTGGCTGCACAACTTGCTGCAAGCGCGTTCATCAAGTTATTGGGCATCGTATTGGGCGGTGGAACTAGCCCCTCGCAATCTACTTGGGTCAATAATTTGGGCTCGCTTTTTGGTGGCGGAAAAGCGTCCGGTGGCCCAGTTAGTGCTGGCACAACTTACCTCGTTGGCGAAAATGGCCCCGAACTGTTTACGCCAGGTATGAGCGGTGGAATTACACCGAATAGCAAGATGGGCGGCGGCGGAATAAACGTGACCGTGATTAATAATTCGTCGGCCAGCGTAAACGCAAAGAAGGGTGCCGATGGCTCGTTAAAAGTGTTCGTTGAGGAAACGATGGCCGACCTTGTGTTGCGTGGTGGCAATAAGGTGGATGCAGCACTTGCCCGCGGCTACAATCTGAGACGCGCGGGGCGCTAACGTGGCAATTAGTCAAGCCTTGAAAGAAATCTATGCGTCGGCACCCTACACCAGCCGATACATAGAAACGTTGTCCTTCAGTCACAGCCTCTTTGCCCAGACCTATTACGTGACCAATGACAACGCACCGTGGACGTTTCTTCTTGAAACCGGCGTTTCGGTCACGTTTGCATCGATGCCATTCAAGATTGTTCTTCCCAAGAACGATAACAAGGGCAATCAAGACATGGCCCTGACGATTGCCAACATTGGGCGGGATCTTGTGGACCCGTTGGAGGCAGCGATTGCAAAGCCTTCAGAGCCGGTAAAGTGTGCCTATCGGGTATATTTGAACCAAGCCAATTCCAGCCCGCAGAACTCCCCGCCGACTACCTTGGTGCTAACCGGCGTTCAGGTTGCGAGGGATGCCATATCGGCCACGGCCACCCGTGCAGATGTTCTCAACCGGGCATTTCCGTTTAATTTCTATCGCTATGCGCAATTCCCTGGCCTTCGCCGATGACGTTGGACGATTTTGTCGGATTACCCTACCGTGAAGGCGCGCGTGGGCCGGATGCTTATGACTGCTATGGCCTCGTCGCGGCGGTCCTACGGGCCATGCGCGGCGTTGAACTGCCAGATTGGTATCAACCCNCCTCTGGCCCTGCGGGGGCTTCCAGGGCTATCTCTGCGGCCTTGGCGGGCGAGGTTGCAGGNGGCCGGTCAATCCGCATCAACTGGCCTGACGCAGCGCCGGAAGACTATGATATTGCCATCGTGGGAAGCGCCAGCCGCCCGCACCATGTTGGCGTGGTTGCCTCTGGCGGTGTACTTCATTCTTCCAAAGCGTTCGGATCGACGTGGCATTCGTTGCCCCGGTTCCTGACGTTCTACCCGCGCACGGAGTTTTACAAATGGGCACCATAGTCCTGCTCCGTAACCCGCTGGCGCCACACACGCGGGAAATCTACCCGATTGCGGACGGCTCCATTGTTATCGATTGGCTGCAAAAAAACCACCCGCATGGGTTTGGCATGCCATGCCGGTTCTATGTAAACGGCACCGAAAAACCTCTTGATGATTTGGACTATGCGATCCAGCCCGATGACGTTGCGGCGATTGCGTTGATGCCGGGTGATCCAATACTAACGCCGACTCTTATCAGTCTTGCGACCTCCGTTNTCTTGTCGGGCATTTCTTTCGCCCTCAATTACTTTTTCCAGCCCAAGGAACGATCTGGGCCAAAGGGCAAGCCGGTTACAGTCTATGACGTTTCGACCGATCAAAACGCCGCGAAAGTGGGCGACGCGATCCCGGTAGTCTACGGCAATGTCATCACCACCCCAGATTACATTTCGCAGCCTTATACATACTACAATTGGTCAATGGCCAATTACGACGAACTATTTAACGGCATTCAATATCTCAACATGCTGCTTTGCATTGGGCAAGGCAACATAGACGTCAGTTCCGTGTATCTTGGCGATACGAGTTCACAGAGAATCGATGCCTCAATTCTTCAATACAAAGTATTTAAACCTACTGACCATAAAAGTACTATGGGCACAATTGCGACGGCAATGGGGTCCGGGTTCCACGAAAATGTAATTACTTCGCCAGAAGTTGGAAATCAGGAATTAGCAAACTTATCTGATACAGCCGGATATTTCGCTACGTGCAAGCCGGGACAGACGGGAAGCAAGTTTCAGATTGATATTGTTTTCCCCGGTGGTCTGACGCGCCCCAACAACGCAGGAGACATTAACAGCAATTCCGTTCAGTTCACTGTCTATTATCAACAACTTGACAACAATGACACCTATATAGGAGCGGTCTATTCTACGGTTATCACTGCAGCATCGACAAACTCAACATCGATGACGGGACCAAACATCACCGCGATCACATCCACCACTGTTGATTGTCAGAACCAAAGCGCGATCAGTTCTCCAATCCGCCGCTCCTACATGATTACGGCTCCGTCAAGCGGGCGCTGGGCGGTTAAGATTCGACGCGAAACCGCTGCGACAAATGCCAAAGGTGGGAGCAATCGCTTCATATGGTCAGGTTTGCGCCTTTATGCTGATTATCCCACTGGCCCTGCATATGGGAACGTGACGCTTCTTGCTGTCCATATCAAAGCAAGCCTTGGTATAGGCTCGGACGCTGCTGCACGCATTCGCGTAAATTGTACGCGCCGCCTTCAGCCTCCAGGCGGTGGCGTTGAGGCCGCTTCAACGTCTCCCGCTGACGCCTTTGCCGACGTGTATACAGACCCGACATATGGTGCCAATCGCCCATTGACTGAAGTTGATGCAACGACCCTGTTGGCCCTACGCACAAAGTGGGGGACTTACGGTTTCAACTACGTATTCAAAGACAGAATTACAGTCTGGCAGGCATTGCAGACAATCACGACCCCGTTTGCTGCCGAACCGTGCCCAATAGGCCAAACCATGTCGATAGCTCAAGATGGCGTGAAGGCTGTCCGGTCGGCATTGTTTACTGATGCCAATATCATCGCCAATTCCATGAACGTGAATTATTCATGGGATGAGGAAAACGCAACGGACGGAATTGAAATAGAATATCTGGACCCGAATGATTTTCGGCAAGTCTATTTTCGATACCCATCTACTTCGTTGCGGCCTGATCAATATGCGCTTTCGGGCGTAACAAACGCGACCCATGCGGCACAATATACACAGCTTGCGTGGCAGCGCAGGCAGTTGCAGCGCAAGCGAATAACCTTTGAAACGGAACTTGAAGGTCTATTGCTTCAGCTCGGTGATCGTATTGGTGTTGCGCACAATGTGCCCAAATGGGGCGATAGCGGTCTAATCATTGGGCGTTCTGGCAATAATCTGACAGCAGATCACAATTTGAACTGGGCGGGTGCTACGAAGCAAGTCTTAATCCGCAACCAAGATGGAACGGTAACAGGGCCAATTACGGTTATTCGTGGAACGGCGGACAATATCATGGTGATGCAGACGCCGCCGACCGTAACCGTAAATTATGACAACGATTACGACTACACATCCTTTGCATTTGGTGAGGCAACTACTCTTGTCCGTGATTTCATAGTCACGGGTACAACGCCAACCAGTAACAACACGGTGACGGTGGACGCGGTCAACTACGACCCAAACATCTTTACTGGTACCATGAGTTTCACAACATGACCGATTACCCTGCAACGCTGGCAAAGCCATCGCTGGGCGGTTTTTCGATGGTGGCTGGGGCTGGTGTCATCCGTGACGGCGATCCCATGAGCAAGGTACAGAGGCGCGTCTTCAATACCGTGCCGCATAATCTGACGCTTGTATTTAATATGCCAGCTGCATCGCGCCTGGATTGGACAAATTGGGTCAAGACCTACGGTTATAGGTGGTTCAACATCGCATTGCCGACATTGTATGCGGGTCTTCTTAACACCAAGACAAGCATGGTTCTCATTCGCTTCACGTCAAGCGTTCAATGGCAGAACGTATCGCTTCTATATTTGCAAGCGGCTGTTGGCGCAGAAATGGCCCCCTCAATGGTCGCTAAAATATTGGCGGCACCCTAATGCCTAGTTATCCCACGACGCTACCGCTTCCAGAAACCGCTGATTACAAGTTCACCAGTTCATTCGGCAACGAAGCAGTTGTCTTTGAACATGGCAACACCCGCCAAAGGTCGCGCGGGAATACAACACAATATTATTTTACGTTATCGTTTATCCTGACAACTGTACAGCTTGCGGCGTGGCAGATTTGGGCGACCAGATATGGCTATGATTGGCACACCATAGACTTCACGGGAAAGCCGTTCCTCATATCGTCAAACTTGCTTCCGACAACCCTTCGCTATGTGTCCGACATTAGCATTGATCCCATTTCGGATAGGTATTTCAAAGCTACAGTGACGGCTGAAACATCTTAAGCCGTCGATCACGGAACAAACTGAACATCTGAATTTGACACGCCGGGTGACTTCCTCCCGGCGTTTCTTGTTGCGCGACAGGAGACGCCTAAGTGTTTGAGAGCTTTGACCGCACCACAAGCATCATTGCGACCACGTCCGATTGGGCGACTTATGACATTGTTCTGAAGAACGGTGAATTTGGCATTGAGGTGCTTTCGTCTACCAACGTCAAGATTAAGGCGGGCGATGGCATCAACACGTGGTCGGCGCTGCCATATATCGCGATTTCGGACGTTACGATCAACACCGCCACACAATCGGCGCTTGATGCCAAGTTGCCCCTTACTGGTGGTACCTTGTCGGGTCTGCTGGTACTGTCTGGTGATCCGACAAACGTGCTCGGCGCCGTCACAAAACAATACGTTGATGCTATCAACTCGTCGCTCGTAACGTCTTTGGCAGGAAAATTGTCAACGGCAGGCGGGACGCTTACGGGTTTTTTAAACCTTAATGCTGATCCCACAAGCGCCCTTCATGCAGCAACCAAACAATACGTTGACGCCGGTGATGCTACATCGATCAAGAAATCCGGCGATACCATGTCGGGTGCACTTGTGCTTGCCGCCGATCCAGCTAACAATATGGAAGCGGCAACCAAACAATACGTTGACTCCGGCGCGTACCAGACAATTGTCGGAGGCTCTTCAAGCTATTCTGGCAAAGTGGTCAAGCTAAACGCAAACGGGTTTCTTGACACGTCAATTGTCCCATTTCTTTCGTCGTATATTGGAACAATCAACCTCACTACGTCCTACGCTCTGACGGCCACATATACGGTCGGCAATTTCTTCGCAGTTTTTACGACCGGCACAATTGATGCAAGCTGGTACACCAAAATAAACGGCGCACCCACAAGCTGCGGTGCCGGTCAGTTTCTTATTTTCAACTTGAATGGAAAGTGGGACTTAGTGGGCGATGCCTCAGGCTCCACCACAGTTGCCGCAAAGCTAGACAAGGCAGGCGGCACCATGACGGGTGCCCTTATTCTTGCGGCAGATCCTACGGTTTCCCTCGGTGCCGCAACAAAGCAGTATGCGGACCTGAAATTGCCTTTGACGGGTGGAACCCTTACTGGTGCGCTGACGCTTGCGGCCAATCCCACTACAAACCTTCAACCGGCTACCAAGCAATACGTTGACACTGCCAACGCACTAGCGGCGCTAAAGTCAAACAATCTTTCTGACCTTTCGTCATCGTCTACAGCACTTACTAATCTGGGCGGCACGACCACCGGCAAGGCACTATTCACGATAGCAAGCGCATCTGCCGCCCGTACAACGCTGGGCTCGACAACTGTCGGCGATGCCCTTTACACGGCGGCGAGCGCTTCCGCTGCTAGGACAACGGTCGGCGCTGCCGCGTCGGGCGCTAATACCGATATTACAAGCGTAGTGCTCGCCAATACCGGCCTCCGTNTTAACGATTCGGACGCATCAAACACACTTAGTATTGTCCCGTCATCCAATTTGACGGTCAATAGAACGCTTTCTATCGCAACGGGTGATGCCGATAGGACGCTGGATATCAGCGCGGGTAGCGTTACGATCACGGCAGCGGGTGCATCACTAGTGAGCGGCACAAGTGCCTCGGCCCAACGCACAACGCTCGGCGTAACGATTGGCACTAATGTCCAGGCGTGGGATGCTGATCTCGACGCAATTGCGGCTTTGGCTGGAACCTCTGGACTTCTGAAGAAGACTGCAGCGAATACATGGTCGCTGGATACTTCCACATACTTGACCCCAGCAACGGGCGTTAGTTCAATCACGTTTGGCACAACTGGCCTTACGCCATCCACTGCAACTAATGGTGCGGTTACCGTAGCTGGTACGCTTGCTGTCGGGAATGGTGGAACTGGTGTTACTTCTTACGCCGTGGGCGACATTCTATATGCCTCTGGCGCGTCTGCACTGTCCAAGTTAGCCGATGTCGCCACGGGTTCCGCACTTATTTCGGGTGGAGTTGGTGTCGCTCCAGCATGGGGTAAGGTAGGTCTATCTACCCACGTCTCTGGAACCTTGTCCGCAACCAATGGCGGTACTGGCCAGACCACATATGCAGTGGGTGACCTACTTTATGCTGACACAACCAGTTCCGTTAATAAACTTGCCGATGTTGCCACTGGTAACGCGCTGATATCAGGTGGTGTTGGTGTCGCACCGGCATGGGGAAAGGTTGGACTAACAACGCATGTTACTGGCTCTTTGCCATTGGCTAATGGTGGAACGGCCGGCACTGATGCTGCTTCGGCAAGGACAAATCTTGGGCTTGGTACGATTGCAATTCAAGCTGCATCATCGGTGACGATTACAGGCGGATCGATTACAGGCATTACCGATCTGGCAGTCGCAGATGGTGGTACTGGCGCATCTACTGCTGCCGCCGCACGAACAAATCTTGGACTTGGTACATCATCTATACTTGATGCTGGTACTTCTGCAAATAACGTAGTTCAACTTGATGGAACCGGAAAACTTCCGGCTGTAGATGGTTCTCAGCTTACGGGAATTTCAACTGCTGCTGCTGGTCGCCTGCTACGGGCTCCTCAGGTTTTGACCTCGGGAACGTCATATACGACCCCCGCAGGCTGTAACTCAATCTATGTCGAGTGTGTCGGCGGTGGTGGCTACGGCGGCTCTGTAACAAACAATGCACCCAATGGTCCGCGCGCTGGCGGTGGCGGTGGTGCCGGAGCTTACTGTGCAAAGCTGTTCTCTGTCAGCCCCAGCACGGCCTATAGTTACGCCATTGGNGCGGGCGGCATTGCATCGACGCTTACNAACGGCAATCCCACNACNTTTACAGTTGGCGGCACAACCATAACAGCGGGNCGTGGCCTTAACGGTAATACACCAACTNACTCTGGATTTGGACTCCCCGGCGCTGGAGGGACGGCCTCGAATGGCGACATCAATGCCACAGGTAATCCGGGCAGCATGGGGGCAGTTGATGCTACCCAAGGGGGCGGCGGGCCCGGTGGCGGTAGTTTCTTCGGTGGAGGTGGTCTGCCCGCAGGAAGTGGCACGGTAGGCAATAACGGCGCCAACGGCGGCGGAGGTAGCGGAGCGTGCCATATAAATAGTAGCAACGTGAATGGCGGCAACGGCGGNNCNGGCATCATCCGTGTCTGGGAATANGCCTAATGCGTGCAGTTGCATTCCGTCAAATTCAATCCGATTTATGGTGATCATCGATGTCCTCAAGCGTTGAACCGACGCCCACGAAAAACCTCTATGTGCATATCGGCGCACCTGCACCCATCATCGTCCGGTATCGGGCCGGTGGCACGGCCGGCACTCTGGTGGCATTCGATTCCAGTCTCAAATTCATGTTCGTGAACGACGCAGGAACAACCACGCTGACAGTCGGTGCTGGCATCACGCTATCGACCGACGAGACGATCGCGAACGCCCGCGCCACGATCCAGCTGACCGTTTCTCAGAGCCGGTTGATCCCGGTCGGTGCCGTCACCCGCTACGAAATCCAGCGTCTCAACGGTGCGAACGAGGAAGTGTTCCTCTCAGGTCTACTGATCGGAGAGGGTGGAGACAACCCCGATGGCTGATAGCGTCGAAATCGTCGTAACAGCCACGAACCTTGTCGAGATCGTCAGCCCGTCTGGCAGTTCCGTCGAGGCTCTGGCGACATCCGTGTCGGTGGTCGAAGTAGTCACCACTGGGCCCGCTGGGACCAACGGCAGCAACGGCTCGACCTGGCGGTCGGGCGCCGGCGCTCCGTCCAATGGTCTCGGTATCGATGGCGACTATTACCTGAACACCACCACGTCCGACATCCATCTTAGGGCTTCGGGCATCTATTCGATCGTGACCAACATCAAGGGTGCGTCGGGTACGAATGGCACAAACGGCACGAACGGCACGAACGGCACGAATGGCACGACTTGGCGTTCCGGTGCTGGCGCCCCCTCGAATGGCACGGGCATCGATGGTGATTTCTACCTGAACACCACGACCAGCGATGTCTACCTGCGCGCCAGCGGTGTTTATTCCATCGTCGTGAACATCAAGGGCGCTGCGGGTACCAACGGCACGAACGGCACGAATGGCACGAATGGCACCAACGGCGCGACATGGCGCAGTGGATCTGGTGCACCATCGAACGGCCTTGGTGTGGATGGTGATTTCTACTTGAACACGGCCACCTCGGACGTCTATCTCCGAGCCTCGGGCGTCTATTCCATCGCGGTCAATATCAAGGGCGCGAATGGGACCAACGGCACCAATGGGACGAATGGGGCGGCCGGTGCCGTCTGGCGAAATGGCTCGGGCGCGCCTTCCAATGCCCTCGGTGTGGACGGCGACTACTACCTTAACACCGCCACGAGCGATGTCTATTTCCGGTCGGGTGGCACCTACTCCCTGATCGTGAACATCAAGGGCTCGCCCGGTGCCGGTTCCGGCGACGTCGTGGGTCCAGCTGGTGCTGTCGCCAACAATATCGCCCTGTTCAGTGGCACGACGGGCAAAGCCATCCTCGACAGCGGTGTGGCTTTGTCGGGTCTGCTGGCGACCAGTTCGCTCGGATCTACCGTTCAGGGCTTCAGTGCCGAGACGGACGCCATTGCCGCATTGGCGGCGACGGCGGGCTTCCTGAAGAAGAACGGCGCGGGCTCCTATTCGATCGATACCAACACCTATCTGACGTCGGCCGTCACGACGATCAACTTCGGCAGCACAGGTTTAACGCCATCGTCGGCAACAAGCGGTGCCGTGACGGTCGCGGGAATGCTGGGGCTTGCTAACGGCGGCACGGGTCAGACCACGGCCCCCGCTGCTGGTACGGCGCTGGATGGCTACACAACAACGGTGACTTCGGCCTCCACCGTCACGCTGACGGCTGCATCCGCCCGAAAGCAGTTTTTCACTGGCACTTTGTCGCAGACGGTGGTGCTGCCCGACGTGACCACCCTCCAGCTTGGCTGGACATACACGGTCGTGAACCTCGCCGCGAACAACGTCGCCGTCCAGTCATCGGGCGCGAATGCCATCGGCTCGGTGCAGCCGGGTAATTCGATCTGCGCCTACACTTGCGTCCTGACTACCGGCACCACGGCGGCATCGTGGCAACAGGTTTTCTATGGGGCGGTGAACAAGACGGGAAGCGGCAATCTCGTCTACGGCACGAGCCCAACAATCAGCACACCTTTAATTACCTTTTCAACGGCATCAACTGTCACGGCTGGCACCAACGCGCAGGGCCAAGGCGCGCTTACCAATGACCTCAACATTGTCACAACGGCCGCAAACAACCCGTCTGGTGTTACGCTACCCACTGCGACCGTTGGCCGACGCGTCCGCATTGTGAACAAGGGCGCAAACCCCATTGTGATCTACCCGGCAACGGGTGCCGCAATTGACGCCTTGGCCGCGAATGCGGGCATTCAGTTGGCAGTCGGATCAAGCGTTTTCTTCGACGCTGCGAGCACGACGCTCTGGTATTCCAGCGTCTCCGACTTCACCATCAGCGGACCAGGCGGAATCGGCTATAGCGTCGGCGCAGGCGGCACGGTCACGCAGGCGACCTCGCGCGCGACGGGTGTGACGCTCAACAAGACCACGGGTGCCATCACCATGTTCACGGCGGCGGGTTCTGCCACGCCTGCCAGTTTCACGGTCACGAACTCGACGGTAGGTGCCAATGATGCGGTGATCCTAGCCGTCAAGAGTGGTGCCACGAACGTCTACAACCTCGCCGTGACATCGATCTCCGCGGGCTCCTACGTGGTCACGTTCTGGACTACGGGCGGCGTGGCGTCTGACACGCCCGTCATCACCCAAACCGTCATCAAGGGGGCCGTGGCATGACACTCACCGTCTGGACGAAGGGCGACGAGGTGTCGCTTCACCAATTGTCGGACGATCCGGCAGACGGCACGCCGCAGGAGCAGGTGGCTTTTCTTTTCTTGCTCGACGCCTTCGCGGGGTACACCTGCGTTTCAGCAGACTACACCGCCGCGATCCCCGATGTAAATGCCTCCCTATTGCGCTGGAACGGGGCGCAGATAACAGCAACCGTCCCAATCCCCGAAAGCATCACGCCACGACAGGTGCGGCTGCTTCTTCTCGGCCAGGGTCTGCTCGATCAGGTCGAAGCGATGATCAAGACGCAGGACAAGGCCGCGCAGATCACCTGGGAGTTCGCCTCCGAGTTCAGGCGCGACAATCCGCTGCTGACGGCACTTGGTGCCAATCTCGGGCTGACCGTCGCACAGATCGACCAGTTCTTCATCGCGGCGGCAGCGCTTTAGGCCGATCTGAATTTCGCAGTATTTAGGGAAACCGCTATGGCCTCCACTGTCTCCGAGCGCTTCGTGAACAATTTTTTCAGCATAATGGTCGCCCGCGTTGCCATGATCGTCACTCCTGTCCTGCTTTCGATCTTTGCGTGGATCGGCATCGAGGTCTGGGCCGACTACAAGAGCGAAATTGCCGCCATCAAGGTCAACGATGACCGCCAAAATGCCGAGCTGCAGGACCATGAGTCCCGGCTCAAGTTCGCAGCTGAGCAGGCCGACAAATCCTTCGGCCAGATCGACCAGCGGTTCCTCGATCTCACCGGCTCACTCAAGGACATGAACACGCAGATCGGCTCGATCAACGGCTCGATCATCCGGCTGCAGACGACTATCGAGAACCGGCTTCCGCCCCGGTCGTCCAAGAACGACCCCGACGCTCAACCCACCCAGCAATGACAGGAGAAGCGATCATGAACTGGCCTCGCCAGGTTGACTGCGACACATTCTACGGCAACCCGCGCGGCCGCAACGGGCAGGCGGATCGGGCGTGGGAGAAGGCAAATCTCGTCGCCGTCGTTCCGCCGTTCCAGATGACCTACGCTGGATCGCCCATCAAGTCGTTCAAGGTCCACACGAAGTGCGCTGCTGCAATGCTGGCGGCGTTGAAGACGATCAACGACATCTGCGGCGGTGACAAAGCCAAACTCTCGGCCTGCGGCATCAACATCTTCGGCGGCTCATATAACTACCGCCTGATGCGCGGAAGCAACCACCTTTCGATGCACAGTTATGGCTGCGCCATTGATTTCGATCCGGCCCGGAATGGTTTCCATATCCCGGTCACTAACTTTGAAAAGTTCCCCTTTGTCATCAAAGCGTTTGAGGACCAAGGGGCAGTCTGGGGCGGCCGCTGGAGTGCAGCTTCTCGAGACGGAATGCACTTCCAATTCGCAACTCTATAGGAGAATAAAATGAACTCTGATCAAATCTCTGGAATTGTCCGCTCCGTGCTTCTCGCGGGCGGTGGCTATTTCGTCGGTAAGGG
>JGI24890J29729_1001251_pt1 | contig 11941 bp, 16 predicted proteins | sample FreactcultureFD7_FD_29729 | JGI IMG/M metagenome (IMG submission 29729)
AGAGAAAGAGCGAGAAGAAGAGAACGAAGGCCTGCCTGCGAAATTTCGAGAACTCAATTCAGTACGAATGACGAGGGAATGCTTGACCTACGATTGGCCGAGCTGATAGCTAAAGACAAGCTTCCCTTCAACCTGTCGAGTACATCCTGTTTGATAACGACTTCTCCACCACTCACGATTGCTCCTCCTATGAAACTGCTGTTCGAGCTGTAACTTGCTGCTGAAGGAGGTCTCGAGTAGCGTGAAGAGTAGGAAGATGATGCAGTTGACGAGCGTGGTCGTAGAAGAGGGCGAGGGTGATAGGGAGGAGGAGAGGCGATGTCCGCGGCGCAAGTGGACTTGGTGGAGAGGAAAGACGAAGAACGAGAGATAGGTGGAGAATAAGAGTAGCTCCTGTATGGGTCTCGAGGAGTGTGAAGCATCGCTCCACCTCGGTCGAGAGTAGACTGCAGAGATGGAGGAAGAAGAAAGAGGAGGGGACAAGGTACAGTATCATGACTTTGTAGAAAGTGAACAAGTGACCTCGCGAGAACAAAGCGCGCATCGATTTCGCTACTTTGGTCGCTGTACTGATCAAATATCAGTTCGATAGAGGTGTCAGAGGGTTTCCAATTCAGAAACGAGGATCGTACGGAGCTAGAAACGAGAAAGAACAGCGATAAATGAGCGAGGGCAAACGATACGATCAAGCGATCACGTCTTGATTGCTACCGAAGCTACCCCTTGCTATTCCAAGCATCCTACGATTCCTTCCATACCGTTTGAGAGCCTTGAGAGAGCGGTAGAATTGACCGAGGGAAGAGGATCGAGAGTAGTGGAAACTCGATGTTGAGGGTTGCCTTCACCTCAGTTGGTCGATAAGAGCTGTATTGATAGGATGGTCGATTCAAACAGGCGAAAGAAATGATAGGGAAGAGTGGAAAGGATGTTGGGTTTGCGGATTTTGTTGAATCGATTTCTCTCTCTTTTGATTCCTCCCTCTTTCCTCCACCTCGTCCTCCCTTCCCCGAGCCACTCTTATATACCAGTGAGTACTCCCATCTTCATCTATACAAGTCCAGCTAAGCTCACCTCGCTCGTTGTCTCGTGTTGTTTCAAGTCTTTAGAATGTACTCTGCTCGCAACTTGATCCAGCAACGCGCTCGCCAATGCGCTCGCGTGCAAGTACAAACCGGTCTGCGCCGTAAGTACACCTTCAAGTGATACTTTATACATCCATCAGGACTCCTCGCTGATTCAGGTGGTGATTTGTTAACAGAATTCCATGCCTCTCCTTCTTCCGCTGCTCTCACCAAATTCCTCTTCCCTGCTATGTAAGTGGATTGTAGCGGCCCTTTCAGACTCAATAACTCTCCACTGACTCGTGAATGAATTTGCAGGTCTCCTACGATGACTGAGGGAGGAATCGCTTCGTGGAAGAAGAAGGAGGGAGAATCCTTCGCTCCTGGAGATGTTCTCCTTGAGATCGTAAGTGCAACACTCTCATAAATGGGTAGGGTCGCGATTTGACATAGATTTCTCGGCCGATTCATAGGAAACCGACAAAGCGACTATGGATGTTGAGGCACAAGATGAGGGTATCCTTGGAAAGATCCTCGTGAGTGTCCAACCTTATCATCAATACGGAATAGTGACTGATGATTTGATCGGATGAGCGCAGGCTGGCGACGGATCAAAGGCAGTTCAAGTTGGATCACCTGTCGCTATTCTCGGAGAAGAGGGAGACGATTTCTCAGAGTCTGCTATCAACGCTCTCGTAGCTGAATCTGCTGAGGAGGCACCTAAGAAGGAAGAGCCCAAGGAGGAGAAGCCCAAGGAAGAGCCTAAGAGGGAAGAGTCGAAGAAGGAGGAACCCAAGAAAGAGTCTGCTCCGAAGAAGTCTGGAGGACTCGAACTCTCTTCCGACCGACCCGTCATCCTCGCTACTCCTATGGCCAAGCGTCTCGCTCTCGAGCAAGGTGTTCCCCTCAGCAAGGTCAAGGGTACCGGACCTGAAGGTCGAATTCTCAAGGAGGACGTCGAGAAATTCAAGTCTTCCTCCCCCTCTTCCTCCGCTCCTACTCCCGCTCAAGCTTCCGCTTCCCCTGCCGCTGGTGCCGGAGCTCAATACGTCGACACTCCCGCCTCCAACATGCGAAAAGTCATNGCTTCCCGCCTNACCGAATCCAAATCTACCATTCCTCACTACTACCTCACCGTCGAAGTCAACATGGANCGAGTCAACAAGCTTCGTGCCGCCTTCAACACCGCTGCCAAGTCTGCTGATGGTGCTCAAAAGGAGGGTGTCAAGGCTGGTGTCAAGCTTTCCGTCAACGACTTCATCGTCAAGGCTTCCGCTCTCGCNCTTCAAGACGTTCCCGAAGCCAACTCTGGATGGCACGGAGACTTCATCAGGCAGTACGTCCCATCTTTCTCTTGTTCGNCTGTTTTCGTAACAACGGAACTAACTTCCGGTNATTCTCTNTAGATACTCTACTCAAGATATCTGCGTTGCCGTCTCTACTCCTACCGGTCTCATCACTCCTATTGTCGCCGACGCCGGTCGCAAGGGACTCGCTACCATCTCGGCGCAAGCCAAGGAACTCGCTGGAAAGGCTCGCGATGGCAAACTCAAGCCTGAAGAGTACCAAGGAGGATCTTTCACCATCTCCAACCTCGGTATGATGGGTATCGACTCTTTCACCGCCATCATCAACCCTCCTCAATCATGCATTCTCGCGATCGGAGGAACTGAGAAGAAGTTGGTTCTCGATGCGTCAGCAGAGAAGGGATTCAAGGAAGTTAGCGTGATGAAGGCGACTCTCTCATGTGATCACCGAGTCGTCGATGGTGCTGTCGGTGCCCGGTGGTTGAAGGCATTCAAATCTTACCTCGAGGTGAGTCAATTTCACTCGACTCTTTTCATCTCTGATCGATTCACTGACTCTCCCTCGCTGTTACAGTCTCCTCTCTCTTTCATGCTGTAAATTGTTCCATCTGCACCCTTATAACCCGGTTCTTTCGTTTTCTTTCTTTCCCCTCGTTCGTTTTCATTTGGTTTTTTTATCACGGTGTGATCTTCCCCCTCTCTACTGCCCTGCTCTTCTTCTCTCTATCAGTTCTTGGCTTAGTCTCTCCTCTCTCTCTCTCTCTCTCTCTTTCTTTGCAAAATGGGAATGCAACATGACCCTGACTTTTTAGACGCAAACTCCTCTTCTTCTCGTTCGAGTTCCGCGGCCTCATTCGGAGTTGTTTTCTCGAGTTTCCTGCTAATCTCTCTCTCTCCTTCCCCTCACGTCGGCAGGGATGGCTCCATCGAGAGCCAAACACTCAATTCGCAGCCCATCACCATCGACTTCAGACACAGGAGATTCAACTGATCCCTCCAGCGACTCTGCCTCGAGTGATACAGATACAGATTCCAACAATTCTGATAGGAGTATAGCTAGTACAGCGAAACGGAAGCAGAAGGTAAGCACTCTTTTTCAGAAGTTTCAAGACGATTGATTGACATCGAGAATCTGCAGAAGCGACGACGGAAGTTTTCAGGAAGTTACGGGCGCAAGGACGATTCTTCCACTACGCTAATAATGGCTCTGGCTATCCTTGTCATCGCTACGATTGCCGCAGCAGCTTACTTCTACATGAAACGAGATGAGGCTGCTCTCTCTTCGACAAATCAGGCAGAAGGTCAAGGTGTTGGAGGGTCGACGCTAGCTACAAGTCGAGGTACCGTTACAAAGAGTACGTCGTCACAAGGCAATGGATCAGCGGGAACGACAAAGCCAAGTCAAGCGAGTGCGACGAAAAGCTCGAACGGCTCAGATTCCGTAAGTTCACCTTCAGCTTCTTCTCAGTATCGTTCGCTGACGCAATGAAGAGGTAAACGATCAGAGCGAGGACGAAGATGATGACGAAGGAACGGTTTCAAAGACTGATAGTGCAAAACCTTCATCTCCGACCGAAGGCAAGCCAACTTCTCCTACTCTCAAGACATCATCCTTACCGGTCTCTCCTATTGCTACTCCCGCCGCTTCGAACAACACAGGTTCGTCGTCTGGCTCTGGTGGATCAATCAGATGTAAGAAGGGAGTCGGCTACAACGAAGCAGTGAGCCCAACCTTGCCAATGTATTCTTCGGCCGCTCGCACTCATCAGCTCTATCATGCAGTCTTATACCCAGCAGCTTGATCTGTGCTGGGCATACAACTGGGATTCGACAGGGAGCGGTCTGGCGGATGGAGTCATGTATATTCCGATGTTGTGAGCTCAAACTCATTGGAGTGAATGTCTCCTTCGGCCTTGTTCGAGCTAATTGTGGATTCTACTTTCGCAGATGGGGAGAGAAGAATCTCGAAGGATGGGAAGCGGCAGCTGATACAGCGATCAAAGCAGGAGCAACACATTTATTAGGGCAAGTCGAACGAGCCGCTTCGGTTCTCTCACTGAATACTCACACAGCCTCTTCTTTCAGCTTCAACGAACCCGATCTCGCAGAACAAGCCAATATGACTCCCAAGAAGGCGGCCGAGCTGTGGATGTCTGCGATGGAACCTCTCGCGAAGAAGAACGTCAAGCTCATTTCTCCCGCAGTCAGCAACGGAGTCAAGACGGCAGATGGAGCTCCTATGGGTGTACCATGGATGGTAGAGTTTCTCGAAGCTTGTTCTAGCTGTACGATAGATGCCGTTGCTTTGCAGTAAGTCGATATCTCGTTGTTTCACTGGTGTGCGAAATTTGCTCACCTATAGCCTTTCTTAGCTGGTATGATGCAGTAAGCGGATCGCGCCCTCTTGAAATCATACGAACGCCCCCACTGATCGAATCTATGCAGGCTTCCAACATCGAATACTTCAAAAAGCACATCGAGGAATCTCACGCAACACTCTCAAAACCTATCTGGATCACCGAAGTAAGCTGAACTCGTCGTATCGTACAACTTGAACGTCGCTAATACTTTCATTGTAGTTCATGGGCACAGGTTCGGCAACAGACCAAGCTTTGTTCATCAAATCTTCTATTGAATGGCTAGAAAAGCAGGACTACGTCGAAGCCTACGCTGCGTTTGGTCAGTTTTACCTCTATCCTTCACTATCTTCGACGTCTCTGACAAGCCTTGAGCATCACAGGCGACTTCTGCGACAACCCGATTGCGAATTTCGTCGATTGTAACGGATCTCCGAACGACTTAGGTAAAGCTTATTCGGAGGCATCTTGAAGTTCACGTAGAACCGTGAAAGAATGTTGTAAGGGATAGTGTCGGTCAGACTCGTCTCCTTGCACCCATTCGCCAAGCCTCGCCTCATGCGGTGCGAAACGAAGATATCAGGCATGATGAGAAATGAGGGGTATAATGTCACACAAGACAGAGAGCACAATACGAAAGTGAATGAGAAGACGAAATCTACATCGAAAGAGAGAACGGAAAAAGGGCGGGGAATTTTAAGCGATCGCAGAAACTACCAATTGAGCTGCTTCTTCCTTCTCTGCTCTCACCGTCAATTCCAAGACAACACCGTTCCCTGATTGGTAAGTCATACGAGCACGAGCGAGAACCTTTCCACCTCCGCCACAGACCAGTCCAGACATGTTGAGGGTGTGCACTGTCGGCGAAGCGGGAGATTCTGTTCCTCCGAGTGCCTCCATTCCAAGGATTTCCAGTAACGAGTCGCACGCGGCTACAAGCAGAGAGCAAGCTGTCAGTGATCAGAACAAGACGGATTCGAGACTGACAAGACTCACTTTTAAGAGAATCGAGAGCTGTCAAAGCGAAAGTCTCTTGTGCGGTAGCTCCACTTCTCAGCCTATCCCACTCAGTCGCAAATGCAGCGTAACTCGGCACAATGTAATCTCCTGCTCCAACTTCGAGCTCCTCGATTTGGTATTCATCGTCGTAACCATCTTCCTCCGGTTCTCCTGATTCGGGATCGACTTCCTTCGANATGAACTTGAGCGTATTGACGAANGATCCAGTAGCGTAAGCTCGAGANTCTGTTCGAGAGAACGAGACGTAGACGACTCCAGTNGTATTGGGTGCGAGAGATGGGACGGGAATNATAAAGTCCTCCTCGAGTTCGGTTTCTTCGGAAGGTGTCATGATAACCGAGACCTGCTCGAGATGGACCATATCGACAGTGTTGCGAATGTTGAATTGGAAGACGACATGTTCGGCGAAGATGTGTTTGACGCAAGATACGACGTATTCCGTTTCTCGTTCGGTAAGTTCGACGGGTTTCGAGCTGCTCTTGAGGACTGAACCGTACTCGGCGAGTTCGGGAACTTCGGAGAGTTGTTTGGCGTAGGCGGATTGGGTCTCAGTAGCTGAAGGAGCGCTGCCGTTTGATTCGCCAGCGATACCAGAAGCGTCGGAAGCAACGGCGACAGAGTTGATAGCGTCCGTTCGAGATCCTGTTTGGAAGACGAGGATGAGCTGCGCTGACAAAGGTCGAGAGTGAGAGAGATAGAAAACGCACGTCGAGCAGATTCGAGAGCTTGCTCTTTGCTGACCTTCGGTACAGAGGCGAAATCGAAAGGAGCGATCGAAGATTCGGTATCGGCAACGTAAGCAGCGAGTCGAGTTTCCAGGGCATCGAGGGAGAAGGTAGAGGCTAGAGGAATGCGTAGGAGTCAGCAGAGAGCGCACCCGAAATCTGGAGAACCTAGAGCTTACCATCTCGAACGAAAGTGTCGGCGAGAGGTTCATCGCTGAGAAGCTTGAGGTTGAAAGCAGCTCGATCTCGGACTTCATCATCGACATCGTCCAAACACCTATAGAACAAGGCGTCAGTGATGAGAACCAGCGGATGTGATCAAAAAAAAGCTGACCTGGTGAGTAAAACTTTGATACTTCGCTTGACTGCTTGATCCGCTACGTTGACTCCAAACTTGGCCAAGGACGAGACGGCGGCCGCTCGGACGATAGCGTTTTCGAGGATGACTCGGTTGTAGATGTATCGAATGTATTTCGAGGGTTGGAGAGTCTTGGGTCCCTCGACTCCGAGCAAGTGAAGGATTCGAACCGAGAGTTTCGTGAACTCGCAATCTTCGATGAATTCGCAAAGTTGAGCAAGGGCTGAAGAGGGAGCGGAAGTGTCAGTCTCAATCCTGCTTGGCAGTTGAATTTTTCGACGTACCTGCTTCTTTCGAATCCGAGATGAACTTGATCATGTCAAAGATCGCCTCGACCACTGATCGCTTGAAGTCGTATCCTCCCTCATCTCGTAGAACGCCGGAAAGGAAGTTGAGCATAACGGACTGCTTGGCGGGGAATTTGAGGCAGAGGGCTCGAATTGCGTTGACAACGATGACCTTGAACTCATCCGAGATTTCGCTCATGAATTGCGAGATTTGCTTCATGAGACGATCGACTGATGCCTCGTTACCGGTCTTGAGAAGGGTAGTAATGGCGAAAGTAGCGACGCTTCGGTTGTCGTCGTTGATGAGTTTCTCCATGTCGAGGTTGCAAGTTTGAACGGCGTTGGGGTGAGTTTGAGCGAGTTTGGCAAGGGTTCGGATAGCGGCGAATTTGAGAACGGATTTGGGAGAGGAGAGGAAAAGTTGGAGGACTGCAGAAATTGGCGAACGAGGTCAGCAACAGGCAAACGGTCGCATATGAAAGGGACATACCAGCAATCGGTCGGTGAAGCTCGCTAGCGCCGACGTTCTTCATCTCGCAGATAGCTCGTGCAGCTTCGTAGTTGACCATATCACTCTTGTGCTTGAGGTAACCTTCGATCAATTCGTACATTCCTCGTTGAACACTGTGGAAGGAACCTCTGATGAGCTTCACTGGAGATTGCGAGAGAGAGGAGGCATGAGACTTACTTGGGATCATCTTCCATAACTTTGGCCGCGAAACGGATGAGCATGCAGATAGCATTAGGACTCCTCAAGATTCCACTCGAACCCTTTGAACCCGACAATTGCTGAATCATCTTCGTAACAGCCATTCGATCGCCTTGTCGGATGAGGTAGAGGAGACCGAGAGCGTGGTATTGGACGATCGCACTCGAGCTTTGCATCTGCTGGAAACCGGCTTGACCTCCGTAACCCATCATTCCTGAACTACCTTTGTTCTGTACAGCTTCAGCAGCTTCATTCGCCCATCGCTTGATCACGTCTCGGGCGACAGGGTGGAGGTGGTAGGCGGAAACGAGAGCGGCTGAAGAGATGGAGGTGTTTCGGTCGACGATAGCAGCTTTGAAGAATCGCTCAACTCCGACAATCATCGATCCCTACGAACATCCTTTTCGTGAGCTCTTATCGAGCTCTTATCGAGTTAATGCAGAAAAAAGCAGACTTACATCGATAATTCGACAGAGAGCGCGAATAGCATTTGGTCTGTAAATGACTTCGAGATTCGGTTGCATGTCCTTCATGATCGAGGAAGTGACCATGATAACGTCTTCAGCAATGTTTGACAACTCTTTGATAACGAGGTAGACCATTTGACGAAGAGCGCTCTGCGAGCGAGAGAGAGGTACGGATTAACATCTGTTTCCGCTCGACAAGCCAGACAGAAGCGGAAAGTAGGCTCACATCTTTGTGCTGGAATAGTTTCGTCACACCGAAGAACAGGGTAGTAGCTTCTTGAGTACCGAAAGTTTCTCCAACGTAAAGTAAGTAAATGATTTTGGTGAGCAAGATTCGACATTTCCGTGGGCTGATAGGAGTCTCGTTGAACACTCGAGCTTCTTGAATAACGGTCTAATAGCGGATCAAAGGCACTCAGAGGTCAGTAGGAGCGAATTGGGATCGGAAGGACGTGTCGAAGCAAGATGGGGGAAGAGTAAGACGGCTCACAGTCTTGTCCTGGAAGAAAGACCCTACTCCACTACTCTCCTCATCCTTCTTGTAAGCCGACATACTGTCCTGTACACGCTAAAGGGTTGGCGAGAGGTTGAGAGAGGATTCGAGAGTTTCACCGCGTCGGATGCGAGCAGAGAGCCAACGGGAGAAGTCGAGACCGGTTTGAGTGGTGTCCTATCTAGCTATTGAATGCTAGGAGACTGAGTAAAGCTGAATCTAAAGGTGTCGTGAGAGTTGTTTGGTTCAAGGTGGTTTCGATTTCGCTTCTCTCTCATCTTCCTCATCTCGCTACATATCAAACAGCTTGTTGTGCTGCCGAGTCTATCTGAAAGTACTATCCAGTGCTACTGGAATGCAACAACATAGTTCCCCTCTCGTCCGAGTCGAGTATACGGATTCTTTCGCTCCGACCTCGTTTTCTTCAACCTTATAGCGACATGCTAAGCGATGTAGCAACAACGTTTACCGAGTAGACTGTGATGGTCGACAGGCGGACCTGAAGGTGTTGAGAAAGTACTTCGTCGCTGTTTACAAATTTTCGGATCCTCACCAACAACGATGGACTGACTAGGACTTCTGCCGACTTGCGAGTCTTGTTTTTAGGTGAGTCGCTGGCAAGTCATTTCATCCGCGAGAGAAATGCGAAAATTGACCTACTCCTGTCTCACAGCCGTCGACTTTTCTTCCCTTCTCCCTCGACTTCCTGCCACGATCGAGCGTTTATATAGTATCAACGCTTCGAGACTATAGATAGTCCGTCTCGAACATGGCCTCGAAGATAGCGCGATTGGAGCATCTTCGCACGCTCGATTCTCTTTCACAATCCGAAATTTCGAAGGTGCGATTTCACTGTCTCCCTGCTAGCTTGAAGTGCGCACGCGAGCACGTGAAAGCTGAACTGATCGAGCCCTAGAGTCTTTGCAGGTAACATCGACGATCTTAGAGGAAGCCGAGATTCGCAAGGCGTGATTTTCTCGCCCAATTTGCAGCTGCGGGCTCGAAGCACCTCATTCAGGTGAGATTGCTTGACATTCTGATCTTCTGTACTGCTTCTTGCTTTCTACTCTGTACACGCTTTTTCTAAAATCTATCTCAAGAAACAGTAGCGGGTTCAAGTCGTTGTCGCCGTTTCTTCGACACCTCACTTCAAGCTTCAAGTCTCGCACCGGCTCTCTCTCTTTCCGCCTCTTCGACTGCTGCCTCGCAACCTTCTCCAATCTTCCAGCATACATAGTTCCTAAACAGCAACACCCTGCAACAGAATGTCAGGTTACAAGCAAAGCTTTCTTAATTGGATTGGACATGATCCAGTTGTTTCGCAGACTGCCTCCACTAGTCGTAAGTCTCTCTTCGCTCTTCCTGTTGCATTTCATTGAGCTGACCTTGATATCTTGGCGTTGTCGGAATCAGGAACCATCAAGAATATGGCGCGAAGTGGAACTGGAGGAGTGGGAGGATACGTCAAGTCACTCTTTCCCTTTACCAACTGGATTCTCAATTATCCGAGTGCGCCTAGATGGATCTTGGGAGATCTGATTGCTGGTGAGTTCTACTCTTGAGCTTCGCTCCTTCGTGATATCGCAGCACGAAAAGCTTATCTTTCGTAACTTTGACAGGTATCACTGTCGGTCTCGTCGTGGTGCCACAGTCACTCTCCTACGCTGCTATTGCTACTCTGCCGACCGAGTTTGGTCTCTACTCTTCCTTCGTCGGTGGTAAGCTCGTATTTGCTCCTTTACTTTTGCTACTCGAAACTAATTTGGCCTCTGCTTCACTATCCAGTCATTGTCTACGCCATCTTCGCCACCAGCAAAGATGTCACCATTGGCCCTGTCGCTGTCATGTCCCTTCAAGTCTCCAAGTTGATCCAAAACGTACAAAGCAAAGAAGGAGGAGCCGATATTCCTGGCCATGTCATCGCAACCGCTATGGCTTTACTCGCCGGTATTATCGTTCTCGCTATCGGTCTCTTACGATTAGGGTGGCTCGTCGAATTCATCTCGGTTCCAGCCGTCGCGGGTTTCATGACTGGGAGTGCCCTTTCGATTTGCATCGGTAAGCTACCCTTTCAAGCCTTTCGTGATCTTTGCGCCTTCGAGAAGCTGACAAATGCACCTCTTGATATCGCAGGACAAGTACCGAATTTGATGGGTTACTCGAACCTTTTCGACACTCGTGCCGCCACGTACAAAGTCGCGATCAATTCCTTGAAGCATTTGCCTGACACCAAGCTCGACGCTGCCTTCGGACTCACCGGTCTCGCTTTCCTCTACATCACTCGCTACGTCTTCAACCGTCTCGAACGCGAAGCCAAAAACCCCATTATCCGACGAGCTGCATTCTTCGCCAACTGCCTTCGAATCGGGATCACCATCATCATTCTCACCGCTGTCTCGTACGGCATCAACAAGAACCTTACTTCGAAAACCTACCGCATCAAGATTAACAAGACTGTCCCTAGCGGTTTCCGTCACATGGAGGTACCTCGATTTGACGGTAACTTAATCGGCTTGATGGCTTCCGAGATTCCTGTCTCCGTTATCGTTCTCCTCCTCGAGGTTGGTTTCGACTTTCCTTCTTTCGTTGTGAACCTCTATTAACGTTCTTTCCCATCATAGCACATTGCCATCGCCAAGTCGTTCGGACGTATCAACAACTACAAGATTGTGCCGTCACAAGAGCTCTGCGCAATGGGTGTCACCAAGTGAGCAAAAATCCGAGTTCGCTTTTTGAGATCCGGGAAACTTGCTGACCATCCTTCGCTTTCCTAGCATTATCGGATCTTTCTTCTCAGCATACCCTGCCACTGGATCTTTCTCTCGAACTGCCATCAAGTCTCGCGCAGGCGTTCGAACTCCCCTCGCTGTACGCTGATCGCTCCTGAAGTTGGTTCCTCTTGCTCGTATACTGATCTTCCTCGTTTCATACAGGGATGGTGGACGGGACTCGTGGTGTTGATCGCTCTCTACGCGCTCACAGGAGGTAAGCGATTGAATTCCTCGCGAGGTCGACGGATGCACTTTCCGACGAACTGACTTTTCCATCGTAATCAATAGCTTTCTACTGGATCCCATCCGCTGGACTCGCCGCTGTGATCATCGAAGCCGTTGGCTCCCTCATCGCGTCGCCTCGTCAAACTTATTCCTACTGGCTC
>JGI24890J29729_1001252_pt1 | contig 11935 bp, 4 predicted proteins | sample FreactcultureFD7_FD_29729 | JGI IMG/M metagenome (IMG submission 29729)
GGTGGCGTTACTGAATTTGCTGAAGGTGTAGCAGCTGACCTTGGTATTGATAAGACAGTTGTTCGTGAGCTTGGCGTAGATTCTTTTGCTAACTTAGTATTGGGCGCACTGGGTGAAGGTGCTCCTGGAACCGTAGCTGGCTTTAGAGCGCCTACAGAAGGTCAAGTTGCACCACAAGTAGCTCCTCAAGTTGCCCCACAAGTAGCGCCCCAAGCTGCTCCACAAATTGTTCCGCAAGGACAAGTTACTGTTCAGGGAGCTACGCCAACTGCAGAAGCACCGCCCCCAGCTGTAGCTCCTCCAACACCTTTAGCGCAAGCTCTAGACCCTGAGACTGCCCAGCGCATTAAGGTTCGCTTAGACCAAATGGACAATGCTGAAGTGCCTGTGGTTGGCAGAACTGTTAATCCATTAGCTAAAGAACTTGGATTAAATGTACCTAAAGGCCAGCGCCCAGAGCAAACCTATATTCAGATTAAAGAAGCCCTAGGATTACCTACTGAGCCAGTAGCCCCTACTGAGGCAGCTGTTCCAGAGACTGAGGTAGAAGCCCCAGAAGAACAAGCTATTCCACCAGCTGCTCAACAAATACTGCCACCTGCTCCAGTAATAGCAGAAGCCTTCCCTATGGGTGGCAATTCTGACTATCTGGTTGTTAAAAACGATAATGGCTGGTCAGCTGTATTGTTTGACAAAGATGCAGGGCAAGCTGTCTCTACTAAGGTATGGCCTACAGAACAGTTTGGCGAAGACGGCAAAGATAAGGCTATTGAGTTTGCAAAAGCAGAAGCTGAAAAGGCTGCTAAGTATTTACCTCAGGAAGAAGTTGTTCCCAAAGCTACTGAAGTTGTACAAGAACCTACACTAGTTGAAACATCAGCTGTTGCTCCAGAAGTAGCTGCAGCGCCAGAAGTTGCGCCAGCAAAACCTACCAAAGAAGAGCAGATTGCTATTAATCAAGCTCGTCAAGAGGAAAAACAAGCTGTTGCACCAGCACGTAAGATTATTCCACAAGATTTTAATGCTGATGAAATTGCTTTTGCTGGTCAAATACTTAAAAAAGGTAATGGTTTTGGTTACTCGGATGCAGCAAAACCTATATTGAAAAAGCTAGAAAAAGCTGGTTTGATAGACCAAAAAGGTGGCAAAGTATATGTATCAAAAGAAGCGCAAGCAGCTGGCATTAAACCATTGTCTTTTATTCCATTTGCAGAATCTGAAGATATGCAAAAGCTCAAGTCTTTCTTGCAGCCAGAGAAACCTAAGACAGTAGTTGAGATGCCAGAGCAGCCAGTTGCAAAAGAGGCTGTTAGGGTTTCTCCTAATAAGATATTTACAGATGATTTAGCTACCAAAGCTCGTAATCGTCTGCGTTCTAAACTAAGCCAATTGAACTCTGGTATTGACCCTGAGTTTTTAATTGATGGCATTACCTTATCTGGCTACCATATTGAAAAGGGTGCTCGTACATTCTCAGCTTATGCCAAGGCAATGATTGATGATTTGGGCGATAAAGTTATTCCATACTTAAAGTCTTGGTACATGGGCGTGAAGTTTGACCCTCGTGCATCTGAGTTCACTAAAGAAATGGATGACGAAAAAGCCATTGATTCTTTCAAGTTTGACAAAGAAGAAAGTATTTTTGACCCAGATACTAAGTTTAAGATTGCAGAAGACATTGCCCAGCATTTTGCTTTTGGCAATTCATTCAAGGATATTTTAGAAGCCCGTAAGTTTATTGCTGAAAAAACAGGCAAAAAAATTGAGGCTGGCACTGCTGAAGCCAAAGAAGCTGATGAGGCTATCGAAGTTGGCGTGGTATTGGCTGCCCGTAAGATCATTGATAAAGGGCGCTCAGAGAGTGAAACCTATGATGGCCTGGTAAATCTATACAACCAACAGCCTAATCTGTCTGTGCGTTCATCTACCAGTGTTAGAGAGCAAGCGTATTCAACCCCTGCTCCGCTGGCTTATGTGGCATCTAAGTTAGCGGGTATTAACAAAGATAGTACTGTTTACGAGCCTACAGCTGGAAATGGAATGTTATTAATTGATTCTAACCCTAACAATGTTAGGGTGAACGAACTCAATGCGTCTCGTGCTGAGATGCTAAAACGATTGTTTCCTAAGGCAGAAATTACTGACAAAAACGCAGTAGATTTTACTGCTACTGGATATAACCGATTAATTGCCAATCCTCCATTTGGGGCCATTGGAAAAGAAGTAACAATTTTTGGTTTTGAAACTAGGGAAATTGACCACGCTATTGCGTATCGCAGTTTGAATGAACTTCCAGCAGATGGCCGTGCAGTATTAATTGTTGGCGGTGTCATGGGCGAAGGCGAGAAAAGACGTGAAGGTTATCGTGGCGCTCAAAAACGTAACTTCTATTTTAATTTATATAAAAAATACAACGTAGTAGATCACTTCACCGTTGCTGGTGATTTGTACAAGAAGCAAGGCGCAGCATACCCAGTGGATGTCATTGTTATTAATGGCAAAGGGGAATCAAGCAGAAAACTGCCAGCTGCAGATCTGCCAGAAGTCATTAGCTCTTATGAGCAATTGAAAGGAAAATTAAATGAAGCAAATCGCATGGTATCCAAACCTGTCAGCACCAGTGGAGCTGACATCGGTACTGCTACCACAAGGACAGGTGAGCCACAAGGGGTGGGTGCTGGCGCTGTCAGACCGAGTGAACGACCTAGTGTTGAAGGAAAAGGACCCGCTGAAGTCAGCAAACGAGGCGTGTCTGCTACTGAACCTGCCGAGCGTGGACGAACCGAACCAGTTGGGGGAGGCGTTAGTGCAGCAGAACCTAAACCTGTTAACGTACCTGAACCTAGCGGAGTTGGAAGACAACCCGTACAAGAAGGCAGAAGAGAAGCCAGAGGCGAGGAAGGCACTGGAAGAGGTGAACCTAGCACAGTGGGTGGACCTAGCAGCGGCACAAGTAAACGAGTCGAATCTAAACTAAAAGATAGAGTAGGTTTAGAAACTGAAACAGAAAACCAAGTTTCTTACTATCCTAAGTCTCAAGCATCTGCCGTTGGCACACTAGCTCCTAAAGCTATGGCTGAATCTATTGAGCAATCACTGAATAAAATTGAGGAAGAAGTTGGCAATATTGATGAGTATGTTGCCGATAAGATAGACATGGACATTGAAACTCTCAGGGAAAACTTCTCTGCAGAGCAGATTGATGCCTTGGCGCTATCTATTCGTAATGCTGAAGCTGGCAAAGGTTTTATTATTGGTGACCAAACAGGTATTGGTAAAGGTCGTGTAGTTGCAGCGATGATTCGCTACGCATTAGTCAACGGCAAAATTCCTATCTTTGTTACCGAAAAACCAAACCTTTATTCCGATATGATCCGTGACTTGGATGATATTGGTATGACAGCAGAATTAGGATTGGATACTGCCAAACCTAAGATTTTCATTACTAATAGCAGTGAAGCCATTCCTTATCAGTTAATCCGTGAGAAAGATGGCGAAGTTGTTGAGGAAGACTTTAATCTTAAGGCTCCTAAGTCTGGTGCAGCGTTAGATGAGATGATGAAAAAAATGCGGGGAGATGAAAGCCTTGGAAACTACAAGGTAATCTTTACTACTTATTCCCAGCTTCAAACTGTTAAGTCTAAAGAAACTGAGCGTCAACGCTTTATCAGAGACTTTGGTCTAAACAACTACATGATATTTGATGAGTCCCACAACGCTGGTGGCGGTGGTGAAACTCAAGCTAGATCCAAAGAGCAACGCCAAGCCGAGAAAGATGGCAAAGGTTTATCCACAGGACGTGCAGCATTTGTGCGTGAGTTAGTAGGAAACGCTTTTGGCACATTCTTCTCATCAGCTACCTACGCTAAACGACCAGACGTAATGGATTTGTATTCCAGCACAGATATGGGATTAGCTGTAGATACACCATCTGAATTGGGTGATGCCATTAAGCATGGCGGTGTGCCAATGCAGCAAATTGTGGCAACTATGCTTACCAAAGTTGGACAATATATCCGCAGGGAAAGAACATTTGCTGGTGTTTCTTATAACACTGTTGATACCAAAGTAGATAAACAGACTGCTGAGAACATGGCTTATGCCATGCGTAACATCCTTGCTTTCTCTAGAGAAAAGGAAAAAGCAGTTAAAGAAATGCAGAAGTCTTTTGACGAGTCTGGCTCTATGGCCAGAATGGAAGGTGAGAAGACTACGGTTCAGAGCGCAAACTTTGGCTCAATCATGCATAACTTGATTGACCAAATGCTTCTTTCTTTGAAAGCCCAATCATCTGTAGACCATGCTATTGAACGCCTAAAGGCTGGCGAAAAAGTAGTAATGACCGTATCTAATACGATGGGTTCATTCCTACAAAGTTATGCAGAGGAAATGGGAATTAAGGTAGGAGACAAGGTAGATCTATCGTTTAAGGATCTATATGTTCGTTATCTTGAAAAACAACGCATTATTAAGATTAAGAGTCCACAAGGCTCTAAGGAATACCGCCTAACTGATGAAGATCTTGGCCCTACTCTTACAGCTCAATATGAATTAATTTTGAACCAAATCGGTGAATCTGGTTTTGGATCTGCGCCAATTTCTCCAATTGATTATATGCACGATGCTTTGCGTAAGGCTGGATATAAGACTGATGAGATTACTGGTAGAACAAATACCCTTGATTATTCTGGCGGTACCCCTTTATTAGCTACTCGTTCTGCCAATATCAGGCAGCGTGTTAAGGCTGTCCGTGGATTTAACAGTGGTGAAGCAGATGTCATTATTTTGAACCAAGCTGGTTCTACTGGTCTGTCACTACACGCCAGCGACAAGTTCAAAGACCAACGCAAACGTCATATGATTATTGTTCAGCCCGAAAAGAACATTGATACCCATATGCAGATGCTTGGTCGTGTTCATAGAACTGGTCAAGTTATTGCCCCAGCCTATTCTCAGATGATGGCAGACATTCCTGCTGAGATGCGACCAGCTGCAGTATTGCTTAAAAAGATGGCATCTCTTAATGCCAACACTACCGCTTCCCGCAAGTCATCCGTGACTGCTGAAGGCGTAGTGGACTTTATGAATGACTACGGTGGTCAAATAGCCCAAGAGTTTTTAAAAGATAACCCAGAGATATATGAAGCACTTGGCGGTAGCAAGATTGTTAAGTTGACTGATGAAGTTGACGAGCAAACTGAAAGCGATATTCGTAGACTTACTGGCTACATTCCAATTCTACCAATCAAGCAGCAAGAAGAAGTTTATGCTGACTTAATCGAGCGTTACAACGAATTGTTGGAACGTGAGAATAGCATGGGAACTAACAAGCTCGAAGCTAAAGCTGTGGACTTAGATGCAAAAACATTGTCTTCTAAAGCATTTACCGAAGATAAAGGTGAGGATTCTCTGTTTGCAAAACCAGCTTACATGGAGCAAGTTGAGGTTAAGCGTACAGTTAAGCCATACACCAAAGCTGAATTAACAGAAATTGCCAAAGAAAACGTTGGTGATAAACAGCCATCTCAGATTGCCGAAGATATGGCTCGTGATCTGTCAGAAAGATTTAAACCATACTATGATGAACGTGTTAATAAAGCTATAGAAGACAAAGCAGACCCAGTAAAGGCTGAGGCTTTGCGTGGTCAGTTAAATCTTGCATTTAGTCATATTAAGACTATTCTTAATACCTACAATATAGGCCAAACAGTCATCATTAAAGATGCCAATGGCGTACCGTTCTATGGTGTGATTCTTGATATTGCCAATAACAAACGCACTGCAAATCCAGCTGCTGGTTCAGATTGGAAAATGCAAATTGGTATTGCCAATGGCGATTCTAAAAGTCTTACTTTTAGCTTCTCACAACTTGGCACTCGTTATAACTTAGAGAGAGCCAGCTACGGCACTATCTTTAATTATGAGTCCCAGAAGTTTGAGGAAACTAAGATCCTTGATATGTTTGACCGTGGCTCAAATGAGCGCACTGAAAAACGCTGGATGGTAACAGGTAACATCTTGGCTGGATTTGCTCAATTCCCTGGTCAAATTATGACCTACACTAAGAAAGACGGTGACACTGGACAAGGCGTGTTAATGCCTCGCACTTTTGACTTTAACAAAGCAGAGAAAGAAGCCCCAGTTAAGTTAAAGACTGCTAACGATGCTATGAAGTTCCTTACTGAAGCTGGCGGGGAAATGGGAACCAAAGATAGTTCCTTGCGTATTTTTGGCAAAGGCAATCAGTTTGTTTTTTATACTCCAGCTTCTAAAAAAGTTGGCGGTACGTTCTTCTTAGACCCACAGTTAACCAATGCCCTAGGCCAAGACTTTTATAAGCGTGGCTCAGACATGACTGTCTATGTCTATGACGCAGCCAAGGCCAAGGCAGCCATTGATTATTTAATTAACGGCAGACAAGAGACTTTAGTAGCGCTCACTAGAACCGATAAGGCTCGTGAGATGTTTGCGCCTACGCCTCCAATCAAGAGTATGTCTCCAATTTCAAATCAAAATGAGAATCGTGAGATTGTGATTGAGAAGGTTAATTCAATGAAGGAGAAGGCTAAGTACTCTCCAACAGGATTAAAGGCGGATGAGCTAGTTAGCTGGGCTAATAATGCCCGTAATCTTGGCTCTATTAGCGATGAAGTGTTCAATGTAATTGATTACTTGGCTAAGAAAAGTCCTAATGTACTGAATGGTTTAAAGCTCCAGATTCGCCCAGAGTCCTTGAATCCAAACTCCAATTTTGAAACTGCTGGCGAAATGATAGGTAACATTGTTGCCTTGTATTCTGGCACTAAAGGGGTAACTAACCCAGCCACCATTCGTCATGAGTTGACCCACGCCCTAGAAATGGCAATGTCTAAAGAAGCCAAAGAGAAGCTCGTGGGAGACTGGCGTAAGAAGTTAGATGCTCAAGAGGCAGCTGAGAAAACAGATGAAGGTACGCAATTCTTTAAAGCTGTTCGTGCGTTCTTGGCAATACCGTCTGAAAGCCGTTTCGAAGATGCGGTTCGTGCCATTCCTGAAGGCCAGTATGAGAAATACTACCAGCTGATTTCTCCATCAGAGTTTTGGGCTATTAACGCAGAGCCAATGATGAAAGCTTTCCTTGGCGGTGCATGGAAGCGGTTCCAGAACTTTGTTAAAGGGTTGTTTGAGGCGCTCAAAAACGTTATTGGCATGGATAACAAGAATGACATCCATCGCCTGTTCAATGACGTAATTAACAAACCTAAGATTTCCAAAGAGACATTAAATGACTACATTAATGCAACAGCTCCGAAGAAGTCTATTGCCCCTAAAGAGCCATCAAATATTAATGATTTGCTGGTTAAGCATAAGCGTAACCACACCCCAGTAAACCCAGATCCAAGCACCTTGGATAAGATGATGGGCATTGCTGATCTGAGCAAGATTCGTAGCACTACCCTTAAAGATGGTATTTTGGTTGTTCCTAAAGCAATTGGCCAAGTAGATCGTGGCATTACTTATGTTCTGAATAAAAACGTTTGGTATGGAAAAGGTTTACAAAACGCAGATATTGATCGTTACGGCAAAGAATTGCGTGATGGCAATAACAGGGCAGTCGCTTCTGTTGCGGTGACCAACGCCATTCATTCTGGACACATTGGAACCCGTGTTTTGACTCAGGGATCTTTGGTATTTGACCCAGTATTCCAGATGTTTAAAGCACAGAAGTCTAAGTTCTCAATGGCTAATGTTATTGACGCTAAGGCAAAGTTAGCAAAACGTATTGGCCTTCAAGAGGCTACTGATGTAATTAATCAATACCTAGAAGCCAAACGTTCTAAGTCGATTATTAATGAATACTTAGCACGTCAACAAACTTATCAAGATTCTTTAGAGTCTGGCGAAGAAGTAGAGATTGCAGCCAAGCAGCTCAAAGATATTGAAAGAGCATTTAATAAAATTACCATGTCCGATGAGGCTATTGAAGAATTTGGAATGTTAAACAAGGTTTATCCAGAGCTTAATACGATTATGGAAAACTGGAAAAAAGTTAACGACAACCAGCTCGATATGCAATTGTTTTCTGGATTGATTAGTAAGGCCCGTCATAAACAACTCAAAGGCATTAATGATTATGTTCCATGGCAGCGCATTATGGATGACATGGAAGACCTACATACAGACCGTGGCATGAAAAACGTCCGTGGATTAACTAATGTTGGCCAACCAAAAGCCTTTCAAAAAGGAAAGACTGATCGCCAAATAGATGACATCTTGCATAACATGATTGTTAACGTAGTTACCATGAGCAGAAACTCTGCCAGAAACTACGCTGCCAACCGTGTAGCCCAAGAGTATGCAACCCGCAACCAGCGTAACCGCATCAAGGTCTTCCCTAAAGAAGGCGTAATGAGTGATGGTTCAGTACGGGTAAATATTGTAATGAATGGTCGCAGGGTAATCGTTGAGTTCCAAGAACCTTTAATTGCAGAAGCAGTATTAGGCATGGAAAGCATTGACATTCCAATGAATGATGCGCTGGCGTTTATTGCCAATGGTTTACGTAGGTCTGTAACCATTAATCCAATATTCCAAGTTAAACAGATGTTTATGGATGCCCCAACAGCTGCCATAGTTTCTGGCGTTAAGCACCCTTATATTGTTTGGGCTGATACATTTAATGGTTTTTTCCAGGCTTTACTCCCAAGTGATCCAATTGTTAATTTAATGAAAAACTTTGGTATTGGTGGTTATCAGTCCTCAGCCAGAAGCCCAGAGAAAGAATTAAAACTAGAAATTGGCATTATTAATCATTCAAAATTTAGTTTTTTTATAAAGGCGCTTGACCACGTTGGCGATGCTTCCGACTATGCCCAGCGTAGAGCTATCTACAAGCGTGTACTTAAAGAGAAGAAAGATCCTCTTCAAGCCATGCTTCAAGCTAACAATGTTATCGACTTCTTAAAACGGGGTAGTGCAGCTCATGCCCAGTTCTTTAGCCGTAACGTATCCTTTATGAACGCTTACGCCCAACAGATTAACGTGCTGGCAGAGACGTTGGCTCTTGGCGGATTAAAAGGAAACAGTAAAAAACAAGCTTTAGCAAGATTAGCATGGGCTGGTGGATTGTTGGCAGCTACAACATTGTTATATGCGTTTGCAGTTGGCGATGATGATGAATATAACCAACTAGATGACCAGACTAAGATGCGTAATTACTTTATTCCTAAGTCTGTTTTAGGTAAGAGCTACCTTATTCCAATGAACACTTCAGCTGCTTATTTCTTTAAATCTGTGCCAGAAATGCTTTTTAACAAAGTTATGAAAGAAGGAACTAAGCATAATATTGATAGAACAAGATTAGGGAAATCATTAAAAGACGGAGCCTATGATGCTTTACTTGGCCCTAACCCAATCCCAACAGCCATTAAGCCTGGTGTTGAGATTATGTTTAATCATAACTTCTTAACTGGTGGAAGCATTACACCTAGGTCTTTAGAGAACCTTGAGGCTTTCCGTCAATATACGGCAGAGACTTCTGAGCTTGGAAAGATGATTAGCAAAGTTGCTGGAGGTATGCTTAACCCAATTGAGGCAGACCACTTTATTCGTAGCTTAACTGGTACTGTAGGCGCATCAGTCATGTGGGGTTCTAATATGTTCTCTGGTGACCGTGTTACGCCAGAAGACCGTAAGAACCCGTTGTATGGTGCTTTTATTGCCAGAGAGGTTCCTCGTGGCAGAGAAGACCTGTATTACGACTTGTTAGATAGAGCGAATGAAAAGTATTCAACATTCCAAGATTTAAACAAAAAACAACATCCAGTTGAAGCCAAGAATTATTTTAATGAAAATAAAGGTTTAATTATTGCTCATGGATATACGTCTGGCGTTGAATCACCATTGAAAAANGTTAATGCAGAGATTAGAAGAATATCTGATTTGCCATCTTCTGAAATGTCACCTGACGCTAAACGTGAAAGAATGACTGATTTGCAACGAATTAAAAATGACATACTTAAAGATGTAATTGAAATTCGCAAGAAGGCTGGGCTGTAAAAAAAGGGGAGGGTTTTGAGTCCTCCCCCAAGACTAACATGAAGAAGCCATAACTATGGCAAGTTCATTTTATCTCTATTTTTACCATTCCAGCCACTTCTTCTTTGAAGTGAAAGCTTGGTAAAAACCGTTTGTCATTGACCTTTAAGGCATCTGCCAGCCCATCTAATCCAGCTTTTATCGATGCAACCATGTTATCCGCATCCCTGTGCCGTTTATCTGGCGGGTAAAAGGTAATCTCTATAGGTATTTTTCCATCCCCATCAGGGGCAACCAGCTTTGCTTCAAGGGTTAAAGCCCAGCAAGCGGTTCTATATTCTTTCTTCTTTTTCGCTTTCTTAGCCCAATGGAGCGTTGAATTGGGGGAAAGTTCTTTAGGTGGCCAAGGTAAGGTAACGGTTTTCATATTGTCACTATAACATTGTTAAGGTGAAAAGTTGCTTTGTAATGTCATGATATTATATAGGTACAATCTGTTGACATAGTATTTATTTTAATGCATACTGTGTTTGTAGTTTAACTGCTAGGAGAAACAAATGCGAAGTATTCCTTATACAACCTCGACTGGGGTGAAAATTGGTTCACGCTGGAACGAGTCACCAAAGCCCATGCCGATTGATGATCCCGACATGATTTTTATTCAAAGTTTATTTATCTGCCCACCAAAATGGCACAAGGCCCGTAGCATGGAGCGCATTGTGTATTTTGCTTTTACAGCCGTTGCCATTCTAATCATCATTGCTATGGTGATAAAGAAATGAAGTTGACTAACAAATATGGCATCCCACAGACGTTTATGAACGTTTTGGAGCGTCCTACCTATAACAAGGGTAGGGCACACCTATCTGCTACTCAGTTGCTTAACAGCCCTAAAATCGTGGCCCTGACGAAGAAGTTTGAGGATGAGCTTGAACAAGATGCTTCAGAGATGGTTTGGTCTATCTTTGGTTCTGCTGTGCATAACATCTTAGAGCATGGCAAAGACGATCATCACTTGGTAGAAGAGCGTATCCATGCCGAGTTTGATGGCTGGCATATCTCTGGGGCTGTAGATCTACAGATCATGAACCCTGATGGCGTAGATATTCGTGACTACAAAACTACCTCAGTTTGGGCAGTTATGAATGAAAAGCCCGAATGGGAAGACCAGCTTAATGTCTATGCTTGGCTAGTGGAAAAGGTCAAAAAGACCCCAGTAACATCGTTAGGTATTGTGGCCATCCTACGGGATTGGAAAGAACGGGAAAGTAAACAGAAAGAAAACTACCCAGAATCTCCAATTAAAGAAGTAGCTGTTCGCTTATGGTCTATGGAGGAGCGTACAGCCTATATCTCAAGCCGTATAGCCATTCATAGTTCCTGTGATTTTGCCATTGAAACAGACGGTGATTTGCCTGATTGCACACCATCTGAGATGTGGGAAAAGCCTACCACCTGGGCGATTAAGAAAAAGGGTGGAGTTCGTGCTTTTAAGGTTTACGAGACCGAAGAACACGCTAAAGAAGCCATAGAAAATATGGACAAAGTGTATGAAATAGAAGTACGTCAGGGCGAACGTACTCGTTGTGAAAATTACTGCCCAGTTTCCCAGTACTGCCAGCAGTATCGGGATTATTTATCTACAAAAGGAGAAGCTAAATGAAGAAGCTAATTGCGTTGGCATTTATTGCGTTGCTATCAACCAATGTTATGTCTGCTGTAAAGTGTGCCCCAGATGGTCGTGGCGGTGTATGTTGTTGGGATACAGCAACTGATGGCATTTTTAAACCAGTGGTGTGTTGATATGACTGTATATAAAAAGCTACAAGAGGCTAGGATCTTGTTGCAAAATACCAAGCTAAACAAGTCGGGTAAGAACAAGTTTGCTGGGTATGAATACTTTGAACTGGGCGATTTT
>JGI24890J29729_1001253_pt1 | contig 11930 bp, 16 predicted proteins | sample FreactcultureFD7_FD_29729 | JGI IMG/M metagenome (IMG submission 29729)
CCGCCTCTCTTCCAAAGAAAGTGTTCGATTTGACAAGCTAAACATGCGGGTTTTTGTTCGAGCAGTTACAAACTCAATCAACCACTCTCGACACGTTGACTGCACAAGTTTCGGCACTCCCGAGCATCACCGAACGCGAATCAAACCTCCTTCGTGGCCTCTACGAATTCTTATCAAGCTCTTCTCCTACCTCCATCGAATCGCTCACACCTTCCGAACTCTCCTCGCTCGTCACACAACGACTCGTCGATCTACACAACACGATTCAATCATACCGAAGCAACTCTGAGGCCATGGAATCCACCGTTGACGTTCACGGACAACAACTCACGCTCTTGCACGAGAAACTCTCCAAATTGAAACCGTTTTTCAATTACATGTCGGAGTGAGTTACGATTCTTCCTCATCTGTACACCAGACTGATCCGAATCTGTCACAGAAGAGCTCTACCCGACATTCAAAACAGTCTCGCCATGAGCAAGGCGAGAGAAGCAGATGGTGTTGAAGGCGGAGGAGCGGAGGAGGGAGAAGACGAACTCGATCAGATGATGGAAGAGTCTGATGAAGAGAGGGCGATCGAGAGGCAACTCGTCAACGGAGCGAACGGAACTCGCTCTTCACCAGCGGACAAGGATCGCGCCGAAGTGGAAAGCATCGCGAAATAGTAGTAACGGTGTTCTAGAAGATTGATCCCTGAAAAATGTTGGAAATTGCTTTACATTCACATCGTCTGTCGAGAGGGTACACCAAAGTAATGGATCATCTTGGAGGCAAAGCGGGAGGCTGAGTGAGGGGTTTCCCAATCTCTTCTCCTTCTTTCGTTATCTTGATCGGTCCTTTTGTGCCTGGAAACCCTCCTATTCCGTGTACGACCTCCTCCGGGATTCCCGACTCGGATTGCATCTGAGCGATTCTTGCAGTTTTCGATGCGTAAACTTTTGTTGGTTTGAGTTGACCGCTCGCAAACTCATGCTGTCGTTTCTCAAGCTGTTTTGATCGGTGTTGTGAGTGGGGATCATCGAAGGAGCGATAGTAAGAAGCGAGAACTTACATCGTGTGCGTACATAGCAGCACCGATTCGGTTCGAAATGGAGAAGATCAAACCGAACACCGGAAATCGCTCCATGACACTGGCAGCGAATCCGAACAACCTGTATTCGGTTTGACGTTCGACGACCCAGATGTCAACCTCGAAAGGTGACATTCTCTTAGCTTTGAAGTACTGCAGCGTGAGACAGGTCAACGTCAGTCTGGAAGAGTAGGAGTAAGGAGGAGAGGTAGAAGGACTCACGGGTTGATGTAGAGTGCGAGCCAAGGTCAGAGAGCGGATTGAACTCAATACACAGAGTGCTAATCCAGGAATGAAGCTTAGAGGAGTGAGGAGGACTGGCAGGAGTACAGGCACTCAGTGCACATTCAAGACATAGAGAGCGAAAGACTCACCTCGAAGCACAAACATCTGGAATATAGGTGAAGCTAGCTTTTGATAGAAGCTTTGACGTTCCGAGCTGCGCTTAGCTCGTTCGATGGGAGGGACTTTCCACTCTTCGACGTAGTTTCCCCAGAACTCGACAGCTAAACCACGAACGAGCGGTGAGCATCTGCGATTGACTGAATCATGGAAAGACGCACGTTTCCCCCGACTCTGTACCGTCCTGTCATACACTTCCGTTCTCGACTTCTTCAACTGCTTCTTGAGCAAATATTCGATAACAAACGTAATTTGCCCGAACACGAGCATCCAAGTCGTGTATTGAAGCGGCGAGATTCCTAATAAAGCTGAGCTGTGGAGATCCTTGGGAGAGAATGGCGAGCGAGATAGGATGTACTTTGTGTATAGCGAAGTGAGGGGATAACTGAGAATTGCGAGAGGAATGCAGAGGAGGAGTGCTCGTTTGAGGGATTCTTTCGATCGGTTCCAGATGGGCATGTAGAGGCTATCATCTGTGCACAATCGATACGCTCCGACTAGAGAGATAGGAAGAATTCGATGAGATCATAATCAATGAGGAGGAGAGTTGAAAGCAGGACTAACCGATACAATATAGTGGAGGGAATGGTAGTAGCTCTACAGGCATCTCGCTCACCGTGTCTCCGGAGTGTGGTGAAAGGTCGGAAGAAGAAGGGAGAAGGAGAAAGGGTTCGTCTCGACCCCTGTTCGTGTCGACTTGTCGTTTCTGTTTTCTCGATTTGATCTCAAGCTCTCAGGACGAAACTGCTTTTCGGTTGCCTTCCTCGCGGTTTGGCTTGACTTGGTAGCAGCACGGAACATACTTCGACCTTCTTTCACGCGAGAAGACAGCCTACACCAGGCATTTAACGATATACTATTTCTCGTCAATTACTTCTTCTCTGATTTCTCTACGATCCTCTCAGCTACACCTCCTTGCATACCCTCCTTCAAGTACTCGTACACGACACTGAAGTCTCGACCAGCGTAATCATCGTGTCCCGAAAGTTTGTTGTAGAGCGTCGAGGTAAGCGATCCGACTGGGAGAGGTACGCCGGCATCCTTCGAAGCCGACAGGGCGAGGTTGAGATCTGTTAGCAGATTCAAAGGTCAATAACTTACTCTGCACGAAACACGACAAGTGAACTTACCTTTCGCCATCAATTTCGACAAGAATCTAGAAAACGAGAAAGGTTTATTGTCAGTCTTTGGCTTCAGATCGCGAATGAAGGACAAAGACTCGCCCTCCTGTGTATCCTCGATCAGCTGGTGTCGGTGCGTTCGGCAGAGCTCCAGGTGCAGGGTTATTGATTTCCGACGACCAACATTTTCCCGTCTGTCGATTCAGTTTTGATCAGTCAAGCGCAAGATATCAAGCATGTTGTACTTGAAGACGTACTGATGTGTTCAAGATCGAAGCAAGTAGATCAGGAGAGAGACCCAATGCCTTTCCGAGCAGCATCGCTTCGCTAAACGTTCTCTTGCGGAAGTCAGCAAAACAGTCGTCGATGATCGAGGGAACACAAACGCTTACGCTGTACCAGCCATCGAGATACCGAGTAATAGACTGTGAGCATAGGAGAGTGAGTCAACTGTGCAGAACATGATCAAGGACAACCGTACTTGTTGCAGATTTTAGCCGCCCTACGAAAGAAACGGATATCAGCCGAGATTCGCTCAGACTCGGAAAGAATGGACGTGGTACGTACAGACCATTCCCAGAATCACCGCAGTGGATGTGCCGACTACCCATTCGAGCGAGGAAAGGTTGTGCTCGTTCAAATCTAAGAAATGCGCTCGAAGTTCAGTTCGTTTCGCACGTTGGACGGCCAGAAGTACTTACGCTGAGGTTGGACCACCGACCATGAAACTCAGAGTTCCCTTCTCGGCACCGACAACTCCACCACTCACTGGTGAATCGACCATTTCCGCACCCATTTCCCTCATTTCGCTCGCAACCTGTTTCGCAACCGTTTGATCGAGAGTCGTACAATCGACGAACAATGTCTCCTGCCTCTTCTCATCGCTAAGTCCTTCCAATCCTTCTTTCAACCCATTCTCGCCCAAGAAGACTTCGGAAACTTGAGGAGAAGAAGGGAGCATCGTAAAGATTGTGCTTGCTAGTCGAACTACTCCCGCTGGTGATGAAGCAGGTAATACATCCCTTCCAGCGTACGCTCGAGTATGTTCAGTTAAGAACTTGTTGGCTGCTTCGGGGAATGCATCGTAAACTACAAACGCTGGTCGAGGTTTGTCGGGATCGTAATTGTAAACTCCTTCTTGTCCAGCGAAAGTCTTGTTGAGTAAGTTTGCAGCCATCCCTCTACCCATGGCACTGTAGAAGAGGAAGTGGAGAGGGGCACGAGTTTCAGCCAAGTGGGGAAAAGCGGGAGGAAGAGAGAGAGAGAGAGACTAACCCCAAACCGATGAATCCGATTGTGGTACTCCTGTTGAAGTTGCGTACTATCCGTGTTGCTAACATAGTAATTGCGTGATGTGAGGTGAAGGATGGAGGAGAGAAAGGGAGGCTCGAGGGAAGCCGGCCGTGAGCAAGGGAATTTTGTTCGATTTTGCGCGAAGATGTATGCGCTTCCCTATGCTCCCTTCAGCCCGTTTCGGGCGGAACGGTATCTGCCGACAGCAAGGAAATAGTTGCAACGAAAGTCGAAAACTTCGCAAGGTGGGTCGTCGCAGAGCACAGCACTGTATCGAGAGGCCGTGCGCACAGCATGTCTATAGCAACACTTGTATCAGTAGCTCCGGAAATGAAGTCGTCTAGAGACCCGAGTGAGACGAAGAAAGGTAACGAAATAAAATTGCGAAAGAAGGGAAGTGCCTCACGTCCTATGAAAAGCTTCTTTTCAGCTTGAACTCAACGGAGTAGCTTCTATACGTCGATTTTGAGGCGTGCTGAACAGCGCCGCGCATAGGAAGCGATGAAAACGTCGACAAGCAGCAAAAACCGAATCTGCAAAATATCGTTTCGCAATTTTCAAACTCACAACATCGTAGAAGTCGAGCCGTACCTGACTTGGTACTTCACCTCGACGATAACGACCCCTCTGGAGGTCTAGAGCTCGCTTTTGAAGGTGTTAGTTTCGTCACCCCTGCCCCTCTGCAATCGTCCCCGAAACTTGTCTTTCTCTTCCAACTCGACTCTACTTCTACCTCGGATCTACGCGCTCTAGAACACACGACAAACTTACCGATAGAATTCTATACGCCTATCTCGCCAACAACTTCCTCAACACCCGATCCAAACTCTTAACCTCCTATCCACCTTTCTCCTAAATAAAGATGACTAGCACTGTACAAGGGGTGTGGAACAAGTTGTCAGGATCTGATACAGCTATGGTAGTTGACAACATCACGGATAACGTGAGTATTCCTAGAGTTTCAGGTGTTCAGAGGTTGAGTGAGGGGGCAGGCTGCTCTACAGCTCCAGCAACTTGGAAGCAGCGACGTGGCATACACTTGGGAGCCAGAAATGGAACTGTCATGCTCATTGCGAGCTCGTGAAGAGCTGTAGGAGTCAAACAGGAGCTCAGGACTCCTTGTAAGGTGAACTGACTTCGTGTTGATTCTCTCTCAATAGGATAGCTCTGCGTTCAAATTCCTCAATCTATCAAGAACAGAAAGGCTATGGGCGTTCGGGTGCTGGTACATTCAACTTCCGAAATTGAAGAAAGGCTGCGAAATCCTAACTCTCTCGAATCCTTCACAGCGTCGTAGGTGGAATGGTGTTAAGTGTGCTAGGATCGATCCTCTTCGTCGTAGGTACTCTTTACCACTCCATAAGTAACTAGAGACTGACTTCCCTCGTCGAATAGCTTGGTCAAACCGTCCTCTTCGCTCGTTTGTCTTTCTCTCTTCCATTGACGTCTTCCTTCCGAGCTGAATAAATTTCACTCGACAGTCTTCTACGTTTTCGGCGTCATCATCTCTCTCGTCGGATCTGGATTCCTCTTCGGCGTAAGCTGTTGATCCCGATTCTTGAATGATCATGGTCCAACTAACGATTTTTGACTTCTATACAGTTCAAGAAGCAAGCGAAAGCGATGTGGGATCCTGTTCGACGATATGCAGTCGCTGTCATGTTCCTCTTCATCGCTCTTACATTCGTTTTCGCCTTTGCCGTGGTCATCGAGTCCGTTTTCTTTCCTTTTCTTTCGTTTTCATGTCAGAACTGATCACCTTTCGTTTCAACAGCCCGCTCGTGATTGTTTGCGCAATTCTCACTTACGTGTCAGTGTTTTGGTACACTCTCTCCTATATCCCATTCGCAAGAGATACGGTCAAACGGATTTTTGGTATTTAGAGTCACTTTTCTGTAACCTCGTTTTTGTGCTCCCTACGACCCTGTACTATAGCGAGAGAGACGGTCTATCAAGCAGAGATGCTTCCATGGGAGAATGAAATTTTTGCTCATCTTCTCCCCGATCAACGATTGGTTATTTCAGTTCGTCTCTCCAATCACCGCACCACTCTCCCCCCAACTCGAAGCAATGGCATCACCGATCGTCCGCAAGGCTATCAACCTTTCGCCTACCTCTTTCGTTCGCTCGACTGGAGTTCCTCTTGCGCGAGGATTGACCGCCAACCCTCCTTCCGCTGGTGAGGCTCATTCCCACGGTCACAGTTCAGTTGGTAGGACCGACTACGAGTCTACCCCTCAGTGGGCAGTCAACAACTCTGTCGGACCTTGGGGAGTCACTCACAGGTCAAAGGTTAATGGTGAGTAGCAAATCGAAAAGAAACCATAACAACACTCTCAGGGAGTCTACTGGCCATTGGGAAAGGTTATCAAGGGTTATATGACTACTTCCTATGGGGCAAGGAGCAAGCGGAAGGAGTGGATCGACGACATCTCGAAAGAGGTGGCCAAACTACAGATCTCGCGTATCTCTGAGATCGCAATCAAGTTAGCATGACTGAGATGCGCTCATTGTTACTGACTCGTTTGAACCTCGTTCACCTTCCGAAAACAGTTTCACCCCGTGCCATCTCCTCCCCTCGCTTCGTTTCGACCTCTGCCATCACCAAACAAGCTGCCTCTTCCCAAGTCCCCGATTACTCAAAGTACACCAAAGGTACCGATCAAGATGCCAACCGTGCCTTCTCTTACTTCATGGTCGGATCAATGGGTCTCGTTACCGCCGCCGGTGCGAAATCCACTGTAACCGATTTCTTGCAAAACATGTCGGCTTCTTCCGACGTTCTCGCCTTGGCCAAGGTCGAGGTTGACCTTACTGCCATCCCTGAAGGAAAGAACGTCATCATCAAGGTAAGTTTACTTTCTTTTGACGCCAATTCTACACTTTGGACGGGAAACTGACATCGAGATCTGTCGGGACAAACAGTGGCGTGGAAAGCCCGTGTTCATCCGTCACCGAACCCAGGGAGAGATTGACGAGGCGAACCAGGTCGACGTAAAGGCGCTTCGTGATCCTCAGGCTGATGCCGACCGTGTTAAGAAGCCAGAGTGGTACGCTTTCCTTCCATAATGCCCCCTTCTGAGGGCGTGAATTTACTAATATCGTGTTTGCTACAGGCTCATCATGTTGGGAGTTTGGTATGGTTGTTTCCCTTCTCTCCGGTTGTGAATTTCACTGACTTTTCGATCTTCTCGCATGCTCCTCTTCACTCTCGCAATCTCGCACGACAATCTCTCCTTCTCAACTCATCAATCCCACTTCCGCATTCTCCCTACTCACCTTTCGACCGTACCCCTGACTTCTCCACTAATCATTTCGAACGACAAACCTCTCTTCTTCAATCATCGATTCCAATGTATAGCACGCACTTGGGTTGCGTACCTATTGGAGAGGCTGGAGATTACGGAGGATGGTACTGCCGTGAGTCATTCTCGTACTTCGTCCGTTGATCTCCGGGCAGAGAGCTGATCATTTTCTGTGGATTTAGCTTGTCACGGGTGAGTTATGAGTTCTAGATGTTATCAACGCGCACTTGCGAAACTTGCGATGTTACCTCTCTTCGGCTTACTTACTGACTCACCTCCGTTTCGTCGACTCAACAGATCTCACTACGATATCTGTAAGTCGTTTCGCAATCTGACAATAAAACCATGCCTCGTACTGACTATCGACATCTATTCTTTCCTCTCGTTTCTTCAACTTCTCCACTATCCTACAAACCGCCTCACGCTGTCCCCTCGCGCCTTACCGTCACCCCTCCTATCTCTTCAAATTTTCACAGCTGGTCGAGCCCGTCGTGGACCCGCTCCTCTCAACCTCGAAGTAAGCATCGAGTCTTCCTCTCACCATCTACCTCGTCACTCACCCAACTTCGCTTCTAATAGATTCCCGAATACGAATTCGAGAACGACGAAACCTCGAAGGTTATTATCGGATAAACGAGAACTAGAGAGTGGAAGAGGTGTACGTTGGAGCCAATGGTCGAGGTTTTATACTGTTTTCATGCAAAGAGCTGTTTCTTTAGACGTTTTCAAAACAGGGCTCGAATCAGAGGAGAGGCGCTGAGAGTGGTTCGCGGGCGCTGTTCGACTTCCAACGTTCTTCTCCCAGACTCGTGGTGCCTTTGTTGTCGTCGTCGTCGATTTAGAGACCCACTTTTCTCAGCTCCGACGGACGCCGCGGCAGCAGACTCCTCTTTTTTGCTTATTTCTCTCTAAACCCCTCTCTTCCCTCTCTCCATCTCCCTTTCAAGTCGCACTCGCAGACAGACGAATACGAAGATGCTATGGTGTTTTCGCATCAGCGTCTCTTCAGGTGTCCTCATGGCAGCGATCACAGTTCTCCTCATTGCGTTTCTCTATGCAATGTATGAACTCTTGGGTCTTCTATACCGTGAGTTTCTCAGTCAATCTGTTCACTTCAAGGATCCTCACTAAATCAACATTGAACAGTCTTCTCCTTTGACCTCCTCGGATGGTGGTCTCTCGTATGCGGAATGATTTCGGTCACGTCTGCGATCCTAGCGTTGATCGGTAGGAGTCAAGAGAGTTTACAGACCCTGACTTGGGCGTTCATATGGACTTGCGTGAGTCTCCTCCCTTCCTTTACTTATTTCTGCGATGAAAAGCTCACTTTTGATGCCGTTTCCCCCAAGGTCTCGTTGGGATGCGCAACGATCATGACTGCTTTCCTCATCACCTTCCAAGCCGAGACGTCGACCACTTCAGAAGCTCGCGCACTATCAGTACTTCGAGTGAGTTTCACCTTCTCCCAGACATCGAAAAAATCGTCAGAAGCTGAAGTTGTCCCGCGAATTTACAGATCTTCTCCATGTACTTCTTTCTCGTCCTCCTACCGCTCTCATGGTTGGCGTTCGAAGTTCGAGGATTGGCCGTCTTGATCTTCCATGATATTTGTCCAGGATCCGAGATCAAACGCAGATACGATGTCGAAATGGATCGGGAAGTTCGAGCCGTCTTGAGGGAGGGTCGAGATGGAATGGACAGTGGGGGAGAAGAGGAAGAGAGGATCAAGATGATGGAGATGGGAAGGAAGCGAAGGAAGTCAAGTCGGAAGGGAAAGGAGAGGGCTGAATCGTTGGACGAGGAGAGCGATCGCAAAAGTGAGCGTAGGAGAAGCAGTAGTCGTCAGAGACACGCAGAGGTATGAGGGAGGCGAATATATTTACAAAGAGTAGAGGTTTTTGCAGTGCAAAACGAGCTGGTTATTAACAAAAGGTTCGAGAAAACGAAGAGATCAACAAAATGTGTGACAAAAGTATGAGCTGTATAGAAGTGCGCTCTTTTCCGAGAGAACAGTGAAGAGATCTATGATATTGCGAGGGAGGACGGTAGAGAAGAGTGTAGAGATATTAGGTAGCCATGTAGTTGATGGGTCTGATAGGTCCTTTTGGTCCGAACCAGGTACCCTTGACGAAGCTGTTCCAGTAGATGTAAGGGAAGAAGTCCTTCTTGAGGTAGTAGTAGAGGGCGTTGGGTTTGTCTTGAGATCCGAGATAAGGTGCAAAAGTTTCCTTGGGTACTCCTCCGTACTTGAACTCGGCGAGCCTACAGAACATTGATTCTGTCAGCAAATCTTCAGAGAGAGCGAAGAGAATGTTGTGAGGCGTACATGAGTTCGTTGTGACCGGTAAGGAGAGGGCAAGAAGCGTAACCGTCATATTGCGCGGGAAGATCCTCTTTCTTGACACCATCCATAGTCGCTCGAAGGTTGTCGACTAGTACAGGAGCTTGGGAGGAGATGGCGGCGGCAGTCTTGGAGTTGGGAAGGGAGGAAGCGTCACCGAGGGAGAAGATGTTTGAGAATTTGGTAGATTGCGTTGTGGCGGCATCGACAGCAACCCACCCAGCAGCATCAGCTATAGCGCGGGTAGACGGTACAATATCAGTACGTCGAACTCGTAATTCGAAAAGGCAGAGTATCACGAACCGATAGGGGAGTTCTTGATGAAATCGGGAGCGGTTTGAGGAGGAACGACGTGAAGGAAATCGAACTCTCGCTCGACGGTCTTTCCCTCTCCAGCTGAGAATGTGGCGACACGAGAAGAGTTGTCGATCGAGATCAAGTTGTGGTTGAAGAGTCCCTCGACGTTGCGTTCTTGTCGGATCTTTTCGAGAGCGGCAGAGTATTTGGGTACTCCAAACATTGCTACAAAGCACAGTACCGAATGAGTGAGATGTACGGTGATGAGGAGCACTGATAAGAAGCTTACAAGGAGCTCCAGTAGCGAAAACAGGTGAAACCTGCTCTCTGACTCCGTCCTTCTTCCATTGCGACTCAGCCTATGATCAAAGCGATTGGTCAGTACACGCCGTTATATTAGACAATGTGGGAGCGACTGACCATCCACAGGATCTTCTGAGGAGCTCCAGCGCACTTGATGATACCGGCGGGTTGAGTGAAAATCTGCGGAAAAGCCAAATCGGTCAGTCGACGTCAACGAAGATGCAACGAGAGAAGCCCATGTAAACATACAGCATTGCCCTTCTTGAAGTTCTGAATGTTTGTCCAAACCTTTTCAACTGAATCTACAGAGTAAATCGATGAAACGGGTCCAGTTGGATCTGCGAGTCCTTCGTTCAACCCCTTGATCTTGTCGAAATCAATCTTGAGTCCTGGAGCGACGACTAGGAAGTCATATCTATGGGTAGACGAAGTCAGCACTCGCTTCTCAATAAGGCTAGAAGTGTATGATCGATTTACGAAACGACATCTCCTTCAACAGTGGTAACTTGGTTCTTCTCCGGTTCGAACGATTTGACTGATCCAGGAACGTGAGCGGTTCCTTCTGGAATGACTTCTGACATTGGCTTGTGCATTCCTGAGAGGGGTTTGAGACCAGCTCCTCTACGATTCCGAGAAAAGAAGAGAGAAGATTGTCAATTCGCTACACTCAATGATCGCGCTCGAGAAAGGTCGGAACTCACACAAGAGTCCATCCTGGTTGATCTGCGAGTAGTCAGACGAGTTGGATTAGCGAGGATCTTTAGTTAGATAGCGATCACGCCTTATATTTTTGTGGCGAGGCTTACAGTGGTGAGTCTTAGCTGGTTCGATGATGGTTATATCCTTGTCTCCTAATGATCTACCCTCTTGATAGAATGCGCGCTTCAATTGGGCAGCTACGGTTGTTCCAGCAGTTCCTCCACCAACTACCACAATTTTGGAATGAGTTGAAGCATGGCGAAGACTGGTAGCGAATGATCGCGCCTTGATGACTCTTGAAGTACGAGCTGCGAACATTGTCGGCTATAAAGGTGAGAAGTAAAGTGGAGGAGAGAGAGAGCAGCAGATTATTCAGCCAAAGAGGTCAAACATCAACCATTCTCATCATAACACTCAATCAGCTCAGCTATAAGCCTATAAGATACACAAAGCGACCACAAGTACTACAAGCCAACTCTCCTCTCGATCCATCGCTTCCTCGTCTTTCAATCCCGCAGCCGGACAGCTTCACTCAACAGACCTTACAACTCGTCCCGAAGCCCAGTTGGACAGCGGTATAGAACGACAATACGTCTAGAACTCGATCTATAGAATGATCAGGCTTGCTAAGCCATCTCTTCGCACTTTCGTCCCCTCCTTTATCCTCCGACCATTCTCCTCTTCACACTGTCTCCCTCGACCTCGCGCTCCTTTCATGCAAGTACAAGCCCCTTACCGACCTCCTCTACGTCCACTGTCGACAGTAGCAACCCCTCCCGCCGTCCCCTTTCGCACTCACATCGGTCCTCTCCCTTCTTCGACCTCGCAATCCCTCACTCCGAACGCTCACGTCTTCTGGCACTCTCCGACTTCTACCTGGACCTACGTCGTAGTCTGTCCAACGACCAAGAAATGTGTCATCATCGACCCAGCACTCGATTACGATCCTACTTCGCAAAAAATCACGACTGAGAGCGCCGATGCTTTATTGGCATTCATCGCCGAACAAGGTTACGAGGTCGAGAAGATCCTCGAAAGTCACGCTCATGCAGATCATCTCACTTCGGCGAGGTACCTCAAAATGAAATTGGGTGGAAACG
>JGI24890J29729_1001254_pt1 | contig 11930 bp, 12 predicted proteins | sample FreactcultureFD7_FD_29729 | JGI IMG/M metagenome (IMG submission 29729)
TTATCCCCAATTATTGGGGGTAACATTGTGTATAAGCGCTTGATGACACGTAAGTCGTTTCCCAGTTTCTATTTAACCAGAATTAATACAATTATTATAATAAGCAACGAACGAACAGAAAGAGATGAAAGTAAATCAGCACCTAGAAATAGTAAGCCGATAAGCAAAGCACCTACAATAAGATAACCAATAAATTTAGTGATCGATCCAATAAGTAGAACTATGGAGGATGGATTATCTCGTTTTCTTTCTTTCTCTTCTATCCAAACAAGCCGAGCAGGACTATTGTCAGGAGCCTTCTTATAAGGCAGGATCACAAAGAACCAATAGGTGCACCACAAGGCGCCCATAAGAAATACTAGAAAAATAATAACATCAGTATAATCTTCGATACTTTCAAAAACGCCTATTGTCCATATTGAAAATAAAAGCATTCCTAGTGCAAGCCAAAATGCAGGATTGCCTTCAGTAAAATATTCTTTATTTATTGAGTCGATACTTTTAATGCGTAAAAATCTTTCTAAGTGTTTTCCAATATTCACGATATTTAATCTGCCATTGCTATTTATTCGGTGGTTAAATCCACTGAAACGCCATCTTCTGTTTCACCGCTAATTTGGCCATGCCCGTCCCACTGACCATTAAACTCTACTGAATTTCCATTTTCGTCTGTTAGTTCTCCGCTTACATCTCGTTCGCCGCTATTTGAGTAAATTGTACCTTCAAGCTCTTTACCGTTTTCATCTTCACCCGTAACGTCATAAGAATAATCGGAGGCATAGCAACTAAGACTGAGTAAGCATAACAATGTGACTATTATTTTCTTCATTTATTCACCATTATTTGAAAAGTAGTTAATTAATAGGAGCAGGCTTGGCGGCAGTAGGCATATGTATAACCTTTATCGGTACACTTGTTTTGGCAGTTATAATCTGTGTTTGATACGCGCGGGCTATTATCATATGAACATCTTGATTGGCAGTACTGGTAAGTTGATCCCCCTTGTCCTTGTGTACAATCATTTACACACTGGTAGTCAGTTGATTGAAATGCCGCTGTTGCTGTACTGATGAAAGCGATAATAGACGCTAAGATGAAATTAGTTAGCAGTTTCATTATTAATCCTCAATTAATAGTTTTAATGACACCTCCCTGATGTTTATTATTCTTTGATTTTAACTACGTAATTTAATTACGGTATGGCCTTGATATGGCTACTATATTTAAAGTGTGCAGAACTGAAAAAACCACCGCACTTATCTTTAATTGAGCATCCATTACATTCGGGCATGTATTCATTTTTCCAGTCAGAAATGCTTTTTTTAGCAAATCGCCAAAGACTTTTATCTAGCAAGCATAGCTGATGATTGTAGATTGAAACATTCATACCAAAGCGATCCAAGATTTGAACCGCCTGAATGAGTTCATTCTGATAATCAATGGGATCAATCCATAAAGAATCGAGATTAGCCTTAGTAAAGCCAATCATCTCAAGCCCCATTAGAGCAACATGATCTACAAATAATAAATTGCGCGTAATAAACTCAGCAAGCTGGGGTAAACGCTGGTAGGTCTGCTTATGAAGGACTACACGAATTTCAACCTTTTGATTAACCGACTTTAAATTAATGATTCCTTTTAATGTTTCATTGTAAGCATTATTTGCTTGCACAACATAATCATGAATGCTTGGTACGTCGGAATACAACGGAATGCCAAACATTAAATCAGGATGATCCACCTCGGCAATGCTTTGTACTAGTTGTGTATCAATGAAATTTCTGCCATTTGTTAAAACGTGAATAGCCGTGCTTGGTAGATAGCTTTTAAAGCGTTTAAACATGGTTACTAGGTCATTGCCTAATAATGTAGGCTCACCACCAGTAATGCCTATTTCAGCCGCGCTTGGGCTTATTAGCGGGATCATAGATAGGATTTCATTAACTAAATATCGGTCGTTAATGTTTCTTGGTGGTTGTGAACACATTAAACAAAAATTATTACAATTTTCTGTAACCAGTATTGAGTTGAACGGTGTGTTTTTTCTGAAAATAACCTTGATGGAGTTTTTATCTGGATTAATAACAACAATGTCATCTGCCTCAAGATAATTAAAGTCTAGAGGTATAGAAAATATGTTATCTAAATTTGTTTCTAAAGATCTAACACTTTCATCATCAAATACAAGATAGGCCTTGAAACCAACTGGTAGAGTGGTCATGCCCATTTTATTTATGAAAATCAAATTAGAGCGAAGTGCGATTGGGATGGCATGGTTATCAGTTATTTTCGCGACAAGGCGTTGTGCAATGTCCATTTTCGATAATGATTTCATTCGGGAGTATAATTTTAACATCATTAACCCCTAACCCAGCTTAATAACACCTTGCGAGTATCTTTATCATCCATCAATCGTATCAAGTGTCTAAAAATCTCCATATTCTTATAGCAAAATACGCTGTTAGGTTTATTGCCGACTACATCGCCCTGTGTTGCATGATGAAAAACAGGATCACTTCCGCAGTAGGGCTGAAAGGCACACTCAGAACAACCAGGCACACTTTCTGACATGGTTTGCTCTAGAACGTCTAATAATTTATCTGACCCAATAATTGCTTCATAGGAATCATGATGTAGGTTGCCGAGTTTGAATGTTTCATCTTTCATTTCAGCTAACATTCTAGCTTCGTCAGATGCATACACATTGCCATCATAGTTGAAAACAATCGCACTCATTCCAATACCTGCGGGCGATTGTAAATCAACGTACCCTGGCTCAGAAGGAGTGAACATTTTACTTAAAATAATCGAGGCGTATTGCTCAGCAAAATAATGACCATTTTTATTAATATCGATGATGCAATCTAATCCAGAAAAATAAAATTTAAGCCATTCATGAGTGTCATATTTTTTATAATTTTTTGTTTTAATCGCAAAACCGTAGGGACTTAGAGGTCTTAGAAAAATTGAATTAAATCCATGTGCAATATATTCATCAATAATATCAGTCCCTCTTGTGAGGCTGGCTTTAGTCGTTGTCATTAAAGCTGAAACGTTATGATGACCTAATACCTCTCGGCTCTTATTAATTCCCTGTATGGTCAGCTGGTGACTATTTTTGCCAGGTCTAGGGCGGTTTTTATTATGCAGATCCTCTGGGCCATCCAGAGAGGTAGAAATTAGAATATGGTGATCATTACAAAAGTTTAAGATTTCATCACTAATAAAAACAAGATTGGTCGCAATCACAAATTGGATGTCTCTATTTTCAACTTGATTCCTTTCCTCAACTTCTGAAACAATGTATTTGATTAAATCAAAATTCAGTAAAGACTCACCACCTTGGAATTCAAATTTTAAGCTGCGAGAGGGGCTTTTAAATGCAAACTCTATCCCTTTATCAGCGGTATCTCTAGTCATGTCAAAACGTGAGTTATCAACGATTTGGCGCGATACTTGGCAATAGGGGCAAGAGTGGTCACATCGTAAGCTAACAACAAAGATGTGTAAGCTAGTGAATTCAGATAAATTACTTTTTTTAGTGCGGTATTTTAATGCGAGTAATCGAATTGCTACATCTGAATTATCATCATAGATGAAGTGTTTCGCCATAAGATCATTATAAACTTCTGAGCTTGAGGGGAGTTGTTTCTTTACCAAAAGATTTAAGTCATTTTTAGCTAAGATAATATACTCACCAGCGAGATTAGTCACAACGTATCTATTGGAATCAAGCGAAGTGAAATTAAAGGGCAACAGGGTATAAGGGGAGTTTTCTTTAGGCTCGTAGTAAGACAGAGGCTTAAATTTGAGTCGCGCTTCAATCATGATCTTTAGGACTCGATCAATGTGGTTTTCGAAAAGGTATGAGCCAAAATCAAATTTCTAACATTTTCAGTCTCTTTAAAAACAATTTCCCTCAGATCTTGATCTAAAAGCTCATTATGAAACTGATGAATGATTTCGTCTTTATTTTTATCATTTACTGACGGGTTAAAATCAAAATAAATCTTCATTGTTTCATCGTCAATTTTTTCAAATTCAACTGAAAATTCAGAAGAAAATTTATAGCAAGCCTTCTTGATTGCATTGAGGCTATATACGGATAGGCTTAATGTTACGCTATCGTGATTTGCTTGCATATTGCTTTCCTCTGTATTCATTTTCACTGCTTTTAGTAGCTACTAGAATAGTGAGATGAATGAGATGAATGAGATGAATGTGAGCTATGTGAATAATGCCCAATTTTTGAAAATTTAGCATCAGCACGTTTGATCAGAAGTGGGTTATCCGCAGTTGAAGATGGATTTGATTGTGTTGCTGTAACTTGAACTGTGGGAGCAGTTATACCAGGCATGGCATCGGCAATCATAGGGCTTGATGTAACAATTAACGCTAATACAGCCGTCATTGGTTTAAGAAATCTTCTGTTTGTTTGCTTAGAATCTGACATACATCCTCTCACGTTACTTCATTATAATTTTAGCTCTAGCTTGGCTAATTAAGATCCTCCATTGGTTGATTTTAATCCATTTGACGGCTATCGTAGTTGATGAGCAATATTTTGTCAACAAAAAAAAGGGCTTGAAGATTAAATAACGATCATATAAGGAGTGGCATCTATTAATATTACAAAGAATTTAAAAATAATTGATAATCTTGTTTAACTCTTTTCTCCATTCAGTAAGTTGCCTTTCCATATCCCGCACTTTGGCCGAGCGTGCTCCATGCTTATAACTATTCATGCAGCTAATTGCCTTTCCTTCAGCTGTTTTTACTCCGGCAGACTTCCACGGTTTCCAACTCTGGATCAGTTGTGATTGGCGCAGTCGTCGCTCTGGTGTCCATCCATTGCTCATCTTTAACCTCCAATAATTCGTTTGCAACTTTTTCATAATTTTCAGAATCTTTAACTTTATCCTGTTGGCCGTTATTAATCTGCTGATTTAAAGCATTGTTCTGCTGGTTTACAAACGTCGTTTTACGGGGGTTTTTTAATTCAGCCAATGCTGATAGCGCTTTTCTTGACTGATTTTGTGCTCGAAAGGCTATGTTTGTATATGTTTCAATATGATCCATCATATTGCAATCAGCTAACTGACTTAGGGCATCATAAAAGACATAGTCAAGTGTCTTTGCATGAGTGTACAGCATCTTTTCGATCTCTTTAGTATCGCCAGCAGTAATTTTTTTAGCTCCATCTATAAGCTCCTGCATCACTGTTGGTGCATCAAGCAGTGTTCCTCGGCCATGTAATCTATCCATTGCTAGGGCTGCTTTTGCAAAACAGCTAACCTGAATTTTTGATCTGTTTTCTGCCTGCCTCGCTTTATCAGCCTCCAGTTTTTTGTTTGTTTTTTTATTCATTCATTTTAAACTCCATGTATACCGCGCAGCAGCTTGCTGCGCGAATATGATTACGTAATAAACTCGATTAATCATAATTTTTGTACTCAGTCTTATTGGTTAAGAAAGCCACTTTACCTACATTTTTTTTCATCACAATAACCTTGCTCATGCTGAGCCTCTTTTGGAAATTCAATTGATTGACCGGGATGAACCCGCCTTCCTGACAAAAAATTCGATATTGCGAATAGAGGCGTTTAATCGGTTCATAACAGGTTAGATGAGGGCTATATCCTTCTTCCTCAAGAAATAATTTTACGCTATCTGATTCTTTTTCATATTGTTCACGAGCAAGCTTTACTGTTTCACAGTCAGTAAAATGCTTTTGCTCTAACAATCGCTCAAGACCTTGAAGCACCCAATTAAATACGCCAGATAATTCACTTCTAATAATTTTTTGAGCCAATTGTTTATCTTGTTCTGCTTCTGGGATTGTTACTTGAAATGGGATAATTAAAAAACGTCTAAAGTAAGCTTCTGTGTGCTCCACGTCTTTGGGTAGCTCATTACAATTAAATATGAGTTTGGCATATTGTGTCAGTGTAAAGGGTCTGCCGTATGGTAAACGTGCCTCAACTGGTTCACCACTGACTAATTGTTTAAATATTGAGGATATGAGTTTGCCATTTATTTCACTCGCATAATTCACTAATTTATTGGCAATCATTGCCCTATAGTACCCATTTTCATTAGTCAGGCTTTGTAAGGAAAACTCCGAAGTGTTTTGCTCGCCTAAAAGGCTTCTAACAATTTCGTAAAACACAGATTTACCATTAGCACCTGAACCATACAGCAATATAGTTTTCTCCAATTTCAATGTACTTGTATGGATAAATATATAGCCCAAGTATTCAGCCAAGATATCTTGTAATTTTTTTTCGGGTAGAACTTTATCCAGATAGGTTGAAAATAGTGGGGCTTTGGCGTCCAAATCAAATTCAAATGGTAATTGATACGTCATGAAGTCACTGCGATTAAATGGATTTAATTTATTTCCTTCCGGTGTAACTTCAAAAGTTCCATTCTTTAGGTTGATATTGATTACATTTTTTGGCTGTTCTGGTTTGGGTAAATTGGCTGCTGCCATAAATTGCTTGTAGAGCTGATCTTTAAAATTGAAGTGTTGGGCATCGACATTACAAATTCCCATTTTCTCAGCCGCATCGCCTAAGAAGGTCTTCAACTCTTCCGCTTCAAGCAACCCCCAATACTCGCCATTAAAAAGATAAATAAAATCATATTGCTTACAAATTCCCCAGTTATTATCTTTGGCCAGTTCCAAAATTTGATCAATAACGATAACTTGAATATGTCTATTTTTAAGTTTTTCACTATCAGGGAGGTCTGCTAACTCCCTAAAATTTACCTGTGATATTTTGCTAATTAATTGTCCTAAAATCTCTGAGTGACGCGTTGATGGAGTTATTGTTTTGGATGTTAACTGCTGCTGAATTATTCCTAACGCACTAGATCTATCCAAACCTTTCTTAAGTAAGAGTGAAAATAGATCGTTAACATCTGTAGGTGGCTTAGGTTGTAGCTTTGCTAATTGCTTTTCGGATAAGCCCAATACACCAAAGTCAGGTAATAAATACCCAATATTTCTGACGCTACTACACGCTTTTTTAGCGGCCTTTAGCCCAGCATGGCGCAACTGGGGATCATCATGCCAGCGATCATCATCTGAGATAATAAGTAGTTTAGTGTTCGGGTATTTCTTACGAAGAATTTTAGTGATATTAACCAAGTTATTACAATTAAAAGTTACAACTGTTGGGTAGCCAGTTGCTTCATACGTTGTAAAGGCCGTAGAGGCTCCCTCTACAATCAAAATAGTGTCCTTATCGTGAGTGATCTCTCCAATAAGAGAATACACACCATTACGCTGACCACCTGTTAAAGGGCGCTTTTGGTATTTATTTTCTTTTTTATCAAAGTAGATGCGCTCCAGATTTACTAGTTTGTCATTTTCGTTAAAGCAGGGTACAAGCAAAGTCCCTAGGTAACATTCTGCTTTTTTTGTGTTTTCATCTTCGTAGCTGATGACTCTTAAACCATGATTTTTAACATGCTTTAAATTCAAGTAGCCATGCTCTTCGGCTTGTGCTTCACTAGCTACCGAAAATACAGCATTGGCCAATTCCGCAATCTCTGCTTGTCTTTTTTGAGTTTCAGCTTCATTTTTTTGTTTTTCATCGGTTAGCCGCTTTTTATGAGCTTGCCATTCGTATGGTGAAACATTGTGTCTTTGTTTAGAGCAAAAATCATCTTCGATGCCACAATGCCAGCATTTAAAATATCCTGATGGTATTCCGTCAGAATAAAATTTGTATCTGGCATCGGTTGAGCTACCATGTGGGCATTTAAAATAATGAAAGTTGCTTTGATCGCAATTTATTTCCCCATCCAATGGATGACCATTAGATGCTAGAAAATCTAGAAATAATTGTTCGGAAATTTGGCTGTTAGAGGTCATCATAAGCCACCTCCGTTTCTGCAAATTTGTTCAGTTAATGATCTAATTACTGAGGTAAGGATATTGTTTGACTTAATTAATTCAATATTATCCTTGCGTCGCGCGTAATTTTGTTTAAGATCACGAAGGTAAGATTCATTTGGAAAATCTTTTTCACTGGTCATCGTTAGTGGCGATGGCCTTTTATTTTTTCGATTCATTATTTAGCCCCCTGTTTTGTATTTGTCCTCTCTTGTAACCATTCCTGTACCTCATCACTTCTCCAACCGACACTGTTTTCTCCTATATTTATTCGCCTAGGAAAGGTGTTTTTTGCTTCCCACCGATCTAACGATGAGCGTGAAACCTTGAAAAGTTTTTGCAAATCCTGGTAGCGCAATATGGTTGGTATGGCATTAATCGTCATATCTATCTCCTGTTAATTAAATTGGGTGTTTATACAGTTGCTTTATCACCCATAAGATAACAACGAGATCATAAGACCCTTAAATTTATGCGTTTTTTGGCTGATTAAGATGCTTTAACCACGTATAAAAACGTATAACTACGTAACTCACGTTTTATTAACGTGTGATTTACGTTTTGTGGGATTAAAATAGGTTTCTGCGCACCGAGCAGATATAACTTTAGCTTTCCCCAGAGATTGCCCATCCTTCAATACAGGTTTATAGTAAATATCGAATTTTGGGTTACCATCTTTAGTCGTTCCGTGCACAAATCCGACGTGTTTGATGTTATCGTCGGTGTTATCTGTATTGTCATCATCTGCTCTATTGAAATAGTCGCCTGATGACTTAAAAATATATTTTTCTGATCCCATCATTTTGGAATAAGCGCCAAATGTTCCAGACCTGGCATAATTTTTTGCATAAATCATAAATAAGGGATGCTGTTCAGAACGAGGATTTTTTTGTTTTGACGAAGATGGTACCTGAGTTGTAATTGTTTTATCTTCTTTAGAAGAAGTGGGTAAACAATTTATTGAAATACCTAAAGGATCTAGCATTTCATTTTTTTCAGATGCTTGTGCTTTGTGAGTTTCACCATGAATTAATGCCTCAATATCCTCCTGTATATAGATGGTGTCTTTCAGTTGAAACACATTTGATGATTTTTTTATTCCATTTTCTTCTATTTGAACACATGATTTAATATAGCGCTCTAAATGATATTTTGTTTCAATATCTGTAGTTTGAACTTTAAGCCCACTGCTTATGTCATTTTTTATATGGATTGGAACTCCATTGAATAATTTATCAACAGTATTTTGTGTTAATCGTTCTAACCTTCTATAACGCTTCTTATAAAAAGGGTTCCCACAATTAGCTGTGCTAAAGTATTCAATACTTTGTTTTGCAAATTGCCTCATTTGGTGGCAATAATTGATTGATTCATCTGCCACCTGTAAATAAACAGAGTTTTTTTCTTGTCTGGCATAAATTTCTATTAGGGATTTAGGGCATCCATTTTGCTCTAGGCGCTTTATCGCTTCTATGTATGTGAGAGTTACAGGCTCGAGGGAGCAATTGACTTCATGGCGAACAATTTCATCAATGGATGAGATGTTGTAATCTAGAATTTTTTCGTAATAGTTATCGATAACAGTAAAACCGATGGAATCTTTATTTAATCGAGGTAACCGACAAATTTCAGCGGGCAATATCCCCTCGCGAATCATACGAGCTAATATCTTGTCTGTGTAAACTTGTAATTGGGCTTCACCAAAGTTAGGAATATAGTATTCCTGCAACATGTAGCAAAACCAAAAATAAAAATATTCTTTAGTAAAATAAGATAAAGGTAATTCAAAGGACAAAATATCCTGACACATTATCCCCCATAAAGCATCAATCCATTCCCATGGGCGTATTAAATTAATTAAATATGAATAATCATCAAGTTTCTCAGTATCGTTTGGAAAAAATATTTCGACAAGTTCACAAAAAGGAACAACCTTGCGATCCAGTAATATTTCTAAGATGGCGGCATTTTCGACTGCATAGACGTTTTCCCAATTAAATACATTTTCCACAACTCGTTCCTCGAAACGACCTCAACAATAGATTACCAAGTCAAGCGATTGAGGTATTCGCGGTTCGGTCATGACCCTAGACTTGGCAAAACGCTTTAAATAGCAGATTTTAATTTGATAACATTGCTCTCTGATTCTTCACCATAGACAATTTCTTTTAATTTTTGAGCCCATGACTCAAGGGCGTGTCTTTTCTCATTGTCATAGCTATGGCGATCATAAATAGCGGTCACACTGCCTCTCTCAGAATGATTTAAGATTTTGCTTACCACTAGTCGTGATATACCCATTGATGTCATATGTGAACAGGCACTTCGACGACAATCGTGGGGTGTCCATGCTTGTACGGTATGAAAGCTACTTCGACGAACTGCATGGTCAACAGATGAGCCGGTGATATGTGTATCTTTTAGTTTTGCAGGAAACAGGAAGCGAGAACTACCACTTAATTTTTTTACCTCAGTTAATAACTCTAGTGCTAATGAGCTTAGCGCAACCCTATGAGTTTGATTATTTTTTGCTTTGCTGGCGGGAATCGTCCACCAACCAGAAATCAAGTCTATTTCGTGCCACTCTGCACCAATAACTTCGCCTTTTCTTTGCGCTAAAACGAGCTGTAACTTTAAGATCAATTTTGTTTGTTCTGACATGTGTATTATGTGTAAAGGATTATCTTGATTAGTGTTTTGACTCAATGCGTGCCACAGTATTCTAATCTCATCTTCAGACAGTACACGGTCGCGACGATTTTCGTTCACACCAGTTTTAACAGCTATACAAGGATTGGCTGAAATAATGTCTCTTTCGATTCCAAAATTAAACATTCGTCGTATACAAGATAAGGTACGATTGGCAGCGATTCCTTTAGTTGTCCGCTCTTTAATTCTATCAAGTAACAAAACCACATCTCGACGAGTAATATCACTGGCCTTCAACTTCCCCCAAAATGGTCTAACATCTTTATTTAAACAACGTTCATCTTCTGCACCAGATCGTTTGTTTATAGCCCAAAACTCTAGATACTCATCGATTAATCCGCTTACTGTAGACGAATCACGAGCGATAATTTTTTCTTTTCGTTTTTCATGAGCTGGATCTTTGCCGCTCTCAAGCACGGTTAAAGCATCTCGATATAGTTTTCTTGCGTCAGAAAGGGAGCAGTGGGGATACTTGCCTAATGTCATTCTTCTTTTGCGTCCTTCAAAGTGGTAAATGTAAATAAAGCTTTTCTCGCCAGATGGAAAAACAGTTAGACCAAATCCATTCCCACTTTTTTCACGGATATCACGAGGCTTTGTTTGCCCATCTATTGGCTTCATCGCAATAATTTCTCTATCAGTCCACTTCATATTTAAACCTCATAATTCTAAAAGGTGACGAAAGTGACAAACGTGACTCTCGTAAAAACTTTTATTTTTTTGCAAGCATACCTCTAACCACGATCCATTGGAAGAACGTTTTTATAAAACATTCCTGTAAACGTTCCTGTAAGAGGCTGGCAATGGATGATGAACGATGAAGTTTCATGAGTTAATAAATACAGTTAAACACTTATGTATAAAGGTTGTTTTAGTTTTTAATTGACGAACGATGGGGAACGGTGAATAATGATGAAGTGCCTATATGGTTCGATTCGTAATCAATAGGTCTGCGGTTCGATTCCGCACAACGGCACCATATACAGCAAGGGTTGTATAGGGTTTAAGAAAATTGAATTCAGATAAAAATAAAAAAACGTTCCCGTAAACGTTCCTTTGTGCTCCTTGCTAGGCTATTTATATACCCACTTTTGATCCATTTATATACATCTCAAACTAAAATCATCTTTTTGTCGAGGAGTGAGCAACAGAAGAACAATCGGATATTTTAAACTTATCGGGGCAAAATATATATGATTAAACTTTAATCCCTATGTTTTTTTTATTTGATTAAATGGGTTTTTAATTAAAATAAAAGTTTTTACAGCCATCACTGCTGTCACTTTCGTCACTTATTAGAAAAACATGGGTCTCATGG
>JGI24890J29729_1001255_pt1 | contig 11927 bp, 15 predicted proteins | sample FreactcultureFD7_FD_29729 | JGI IMG/M metagenome (IMG submission 29729)
GTTCCAGCCCTTCCTCCAGCGGTGCGCCGTGTGCGGGTGCCTCATGCCCGTCAAGGTGCTCTTCGATCACTCAGTCTGCCCCAAGGGTAAATGGTAAGGAACGAAAACATGGAACCCCAGACGCTTATCAACATCGCCGGGGGCGTCACCCTCTCAGTTGTGGGGTGGCTGGCTAGAGAGTTGTGGGGCGCGGTCAAAGAGTTGCGCGACGACATTCACCGGATTGAAATCGACCTGCCCAAGACCTACGTCCCCCGCGCCGACATCGACGCGCGCATGAAACACATCGAGGACATGTTCCAGCGCATCTATGACAAGCTGGACGAGAAGGCCAACCGCGCGGAAATTCGGAGGATTGAGTGATGGCATTCGGCATCGACGACGCCATTGCGGCGGCCCTGAAAGTCCTCGACAAGTTCGTTCCGGATCCGGAAGCCAAGGCCAAGGCCGAAAGCGAGCTGCGGTCCAGCCTTCAGCTCTGGGATAAGGGCCAGACCGACATCAATGCCGTCGAGGCGGCAAACCCGAACCTGTTTGTGTCCGGCTGGCGTCCCTTCATCGGCTGGGTCTGCGGCGCTGCGCTGGCCTACCAGTACGTTGCGGCCCCGCTGCTGATGTGGATTGCCACCAGCCTGCACATCGCGCTGGCAGCCCCTCCCAAGCTTGACGGCTCGCTGTGGGAGCTGGTCTCCGCGCTACTCGGAATGGGTGGGCTTCGTACCTACGAAAAGGTCAAAGGGGTGGCGAGCAAATGAACTTCGTCGGCGAAGCCAGAAAGGCCACACCTGCGGAAATTGACGCTACGGCTCACAGCCTCGGCGTTGAGCCTGCTGTCTTTCGCTCGGTGATCTCTGTCGAGGCCGGTGGATCGGGGTTTGATAAAGCTAAACGGCCCAAGGCGCTCTTTGAGCGCCATGTTTTTTACCGGCAGCTTCATGATGCCCCCGGCTTGCGAGCCAATGCAGTGTCTGAAGATCTTGCCTATCCCCGATGGGGCACGATGCCCTACCCGAAAACATCGGATGGCGTCTACAAAGAGATCGAACGGGCCTGCGCAATCGACGAAGAAGCAGCACTTTTTTCTACTTCTTGGGGTTTGGGGCAGATCATGGGGTCGAACTATCGGCTCGCCGGGTGCGCGAACGTCCATGAAATGGTGGAAGGCGCCAAGGCTTCTGAGGCGAATCAGCTCGAACAGATGGCCTCGTTCATCAAAAACTCAGGCCTCGCCGACGAGCTCCAGAAAAAGAACTGGGCCGGTTTCGCGCGCGGCTACAATGGGCCGAGCTATTCCAAGAACGCATATGATGTTAAGCTGGCGCAAGCTTACAGCAAATTGTCTGGATCAGCGTGATGGCCACAACAACCACATTCTCTTCCCTCAAAGAGGACGTCCGGCGCTACCTTGAGCGCGGGTTCACGCTTGCGTCGGATGAGATTGTCTATGAGCAGCTTCCCCGGCTGATCAATCTCGCTGAGCGCCGCATCGCTCGCGAGCTCAAGGTCGAGGGACTGATCTCTGTCATCTCCAGCACAATGCAGGCAGGTCTCGCCGTTTACCCGAAGCCAGACCGCTGGCGCACGACCGTTTCCTTCAATTTCGGGACCGGCGATCAGGGCAATGAATACAACCAGCTTTTCGCCCGTACCTATGAGTATGTGCGCAGCTATTGGCCCGATCGCAGCCAGACCGGCGTGCCCTTGTTCTATGCCGAATATGATTACAACAACTGGATCGTCGCGCCGACACCCGACGCCGCCTATCCGTTTGAGGTTCTGGTCTACCAGCTCCTGCCGCTGCTGGATGACACCAACCAGACGAACTGGCTGACGGAATATGCCCCGCAGGTTCTGCTCTACGCTACCCTGCTTGAGGCGACCCCGTTCCTGAAGAATGACGAGCGCATTCAGGTCTGGCAGCAAATGTATGATCGAGCCGCGCAGGCTCTCAATGGCGAGGATCTCCAGAAGATTCTTGATCGTTCCGCTCGTCGGACGGGGGCATAAATGACCACTTACACCGAGATTTTTGGCGGCACGAACATCTACCCTTCAGATGTTTCCTACCTCCCGTTCACCCTCAGCGCCACCGATGTGGTTCTATCGTGGCCGCTTGAGACAAACGCACCGACGGACGGAACCCTGATCGCTGCCCGCATCATGGACGTGACCAGCACGGGATCCAGCCGGAAAGTCTTCCTCCCCCCGGCGGATCAAGCTTCGCCCGGCGAGTGCTTCCTCTTCAGCAATGTTGGCAGCACCACGTTCACAGTCGCAAACAACGCGGGCACCGTGGTCTGCACCCTTGCGGCAGGCACCTTGTGGCAGGTCTACATGACCGGCAACAGCAGCGCTGCAGGCGTGTGGGCGTCGTACCAATTTGGGTCAACAACATCTGCAGCCAGCGCTGGCGCCCTTGCCGGTGCGGGGCTTGTCGCGATCGCCAACACGCTCAACGAATGCGTTGTCACGTTCCCGCTGAATTCCAATTACACGATTGGTGCGTCAAACCGAGCGCAGCTGCTGAGCTGGAGTGGCGCGAGCGGGACGCTGACGCTGAGCCTTGTGTCAGTGCTGGGGGCCAATTGGTTCACCTACATCAAGAACGCTGGAACCAGCTCGATCTCCATCACCCCAACAAGCCCGAACACGATCGACAGCGGTTCCTCGCTCACGCTCCCTNTCGGCGCATCGACAATGGTGGTCTGCGACGGAACTAGGTTCTACACCTTTGGGCTCAGCAATCTGACTTTGCCAACGTCTTTCGACTACACGGCAATCAATGTCGCGGGCTCTGGTGACTACACGCTTTCTGGAACGCAGCTGAACCGGATCGCATACAATTTTAGCGGCGTCCTGACAGGGAACCGAACGGTTACTGTCCCCACGACGATCCAGCAATATTGGGTCACCAATGCCACGACTGGTTCCTATACGCTGACTGTAAAGACGGCATCTGGCACCGGCATTGCAGTGCAGCAAGGCAACGCTCAGATCCTGTATTGCGACGGCACGAATGTCGTGCTCGGCCAGAGCCAAGGCGTCACGGTTCCTGTCCCAGTCGCGTCTGGCGGCACGGGCGCCACGACCGCCAATGCAGCCTTGGTGAACCTTGGCGGCACTGCGATCGGCATTCCGCTTTTCACGGCGGCGTCTGCCGCAGCGGCACGCGCGACGATCGATACCCCGTCTTCTTACGAAGCAATCAGCTTTACAGTGGCGATGAGCTAATGGCTGCCCAACCCTACATCATCAAATCGCTCCCCGGCATCAAGCGCGACGGCACGCGCTTTGAGAACGGCTTCTATGTCGATGGCCAGTGGTGCAGGTTTCAGCGCGGCTTGCCCCGCAAGATAGGCGGCTATCGTCGCCTGTCCAATCAGGTGCCGCAGATCGTGCGCGGCATGAACACATACAACGAAGCGGGCACGATCCACATTGCCGCTGGCAGCCAGTCATATCTCACGCAATTTGAGCTTGATAGCACCGGCAACCTTAACATCATCGCAAACAGAACCCCCACCGGGTTCGTCCCGAACGCAACGCACCTATGGTCGTTCGATTCCACGTTCGATTCTGTTGGCGTGGCACCGGGCTCTTATATCATTTGCCACCCCGGCAAGAACCTTGCGCAGATCGACAGCGACGCAACCTCAACCATGTATTGGGGCCTTGTCCATGCCAATACGCCCCTTGTCGCCAATAGTGCCCCTGCGGTGTCCGGCGGCGTTGTGGGCCTCTATCCGTATGTCTTCGTCTTTGGGTCAAACGGGTACGTCGCTTGGAATGTTGTGAACAGCCCGAACGACTGGACCGGCACTGGCTCCGGGGAGGCTTATGTCACGGGTGAAAAGATTGTGGCCGCCCTGCCTCTCCGGGCTGGTCCGGGCAATGCGCCTGCTGGCCTGTTCTGGTCGCTTGACAGCCTTATCCGCGCGACCTTTATCGGCGGCGATGCCGTCTTTCAGTTCGACACGATCACGAGCCAATCCTCAATTCTCTCGTCGCAGTCAGTCATCGAATATGACGGCGTCTTCTACTGGTGCGGCGTCGATCGCTTCCTGATGTTCAATGGCGTCGTGCGCGAAGTCCCCAACCAGCTCAACCAGAACTGGTTCTTCGATAACCTCAATTATGATCAGCGCCAAAAGGTTTTTGTCTACAAAGTGCCGCGCTTTGGCGAGGTCTGGTGGTGCTATCCTCGGGGGTCCGCGACGGAATGCACGCACGCTGTGATTTACAATCTGCGCGAGAACACTTGGTACGACACCGTTCTACCGCGCTCGGGCTGGTCCGCCGCCGACTTCGCAAACGTCTATGAATTCCCGATCACCATGAGCGTTGAACGGGATACCGTTACGAACCAATACAAAATGTGGCAGATGGAATTTGGCTACGACGAGCTGGACGGCANGGCTGTCAATTCAATCCCGTCCTATTTCCAGACGGCGGACATCTCCGTCGTTGCCGATCAGAACCAACCGAAAAACAGGGCCCTGCGCTGCGCAATGGTCGAGCCTGATTTCGTCCAAACGGGCGAGATGACGTGCCAGATCACGGGCCGGGCAAACGCACGCGCGCCAGAAGTGACCAGTGACGAGCACACTTTCTTGCCTCTGGATGACATAACCCAGCCCGAGCAGCAGGTTCTGTTCTTTAAGGAAACCCGGCGCGAAATGAGGTTCATCTTCAAATCCAACGTGGTTGGCGGGAACTACCAGATGGGGCAGTGCATCGCTCACATCGAAACCAGTGACGGGACGGTGCTGGGATGATCAACCCAACCGGCATGACCGTTACTGACTGGACCGATTCAATGGTCTATAGTCTGGAAAAGTACGGCTCGACGAGCCGTCTTGATGACCCAGAAGAGTGGGGCGATTGGGCTTTGAGCATTCTCTCGTTCCCTTACATATCAAACCAAAACCCTCCCCCCCCTACGGGGTATTCGAATTGGCTAGATTGGGCATACGCCTTTACCCGAGCCGTAAACCTTGGTGGCTGAGATGACGAGCAACCGTTCTGATAATCCCATGGCCATGTTCTATGAGGGCGGGCGCGTCGGCACCAAGCCGGTGCGGATCGTTGTCCCCAAGCCCCCCGAGCACTATGCCAAGGGCGGGCTTGCAGGCATGGCCAAGCAGGTGGCTGACGCGGGCGTCGGCGGCGACGAGCTCATTGTCCACATCAACCGCGACGAATACGACCGCCTCAAGAAAGAATGGGGCGAGCCCACAATCAACCCGCACACCGGCATGCCTCAGTTCACGCCGTTCTGGAAGCAGAGCTGGTTCGCGCCGGTGGCGTCGATCGCTGGTGCTGCCCTCATGGCGACCGGCCTCGGTGCCCCGCTCGGCGCTGCCCTTCTTGGCACCGAACTGGCTGGCACTGCCGCGATCGGCACTGCAACGTATGGCAGCATGCTTGGCAACGCTCTGATCGGTGGCGGGCTTGGCGCGCTGACGGGCGGCACTAAGGGCGCTCTGACCGGAGGTGCGCTGGCGGGCATTGGGACGGGCATTGGTGGCTATCTGGGGTCCACGGCTGCCGGTGTGTCTGGGTCCGGCACAATGAACCCCGCTGGCGAATCTAGTTTCTCGGGCTGGGCAAATGGATTGTTTGGGAACCCGGCATCCACAACCTACGTTCCGGGCAGTGAAGCGTCCGTCGGTGCAAGCGGCCCAGTTATCCCGCCCGGATCAACTACCGGCACTGGAATTATGAGCGGCAATTTGGGCAAGGGGTTGACCAGTTCAAGCTTCTTGATCCCAGCGGCTATGGCAGCGCTGAGCGCCAGCGGGAGTGCCCCTGCGGCCAATCCTGCCGAGCTGTCCAAGAAGTCGAGCGACAAGAACCTGACCGCGCCCCTCGACCTGACGCCTCTGGAACGCGAACGGTCAGCCGCGCCGATTGACTACTACAATTATGGGTTCAACCCCGAAGCGCGCTTCTATGCGGACAATTCACTCCAGCAGGGCGTGCCCGCGCCGTCGCCGACACCTCTGCCGGTGACCAATGCCGCTACGGGTGGCTACATGATGGGTGGCGGGCCTCTCAGCCAGCAAAGCAGGGCAGTCGGTGGCGCTGGAACGGGCCGGTCTGACAGCATTCCTGCTCAGCTTTCGGACGGCGAATATGTGATAGATGCCGAGACCGTGGCGCTGCTCGGCGATGGATCATCGAAAGCAGGGGCTAAACGCCTCGACCAGTTTCGTGCTAACATCAGGAAGCAGAAGGGCAGCGCTCTTGCCAAGGGCAAGTTTAGCCCGAACGCGAAGCAGCCCGAGCAGTATCTGATGGGCGGGAGGGCATAATGGCATTCTTGAATTTCCTCACGCAGGGGGCGCCGCAGAACTCAACACAATCGTCGCTCACAACGACGGATGTGCCGCAGTACCTGTCAGACTACCTCTACAACTTGATGAACGGCGCCTATAGCGCTGCGCAGGAAACCTATCAGCCCTATGGTGGCCCCCGCGTTGCCGGGTTTGCTCCTGATCAGCAGGCGGCGTTTGGCGCTACCCGCACTGCCGCCGGATCCTATATGCCGGGGCTGAATGCTGCTACGGAAACAGCGGACACCGCCGCCGGGATGAGCCCGACGGGTGCCGCGCAGCCGTATTTCAATGCGGCAAGCCAGAACCTGCCGGGCGTCATCAATCAGTACATGAACCCGTATCAAGAGAACGTGATTAACCGCATGGGCGACCTCGCTCAACGGCAGATCACCGAGAAGCTGATGCCGGGGCTCGGTGACACGTTCACCCGCGCCGGTCAGTTCGGATCCACTCGTCAACAGGAGCTGGCTCAAAAGGGCGTTCGTGATATTTCCGAAAACCTGACAAGCCAGATCGGCAACCAGCTTGCGCAGGGGTACACGACCGCTGGCCAACAGGCGCAGGCGGATCTGTCGCGTCAGGCATCGCTTGGTCAGGCCGCCGGTCAGCTGGCTGGCACCGAGATGACCGGCCTTGGCAACATTGCTGGCGTGCAAGCTGGGCTTGCCCAGAAACAACAGGCCCTTGGCTTGCAGGGCGCGGGCGCGCTGGAGGCGATCGGCGCCGAGCAGCAGGGCATGACCCAAAAGAACCTCGACCTCGCATATCAGGATTTCATGAATCAGAAAAACTACCCCGAGCAGCAGCTCGGGTTCTTGTCAAACATCGTTCGTGGCCTGCCGTCAGGTGGTGGGACACAGGCAACCAACACCGTCGGCAGTGGTCAGTCCTATTCCGCTTCGCCGTTGGCGCAGCTTGCCAGCGCTGGCATGAGTGCTGCCGCCCTCAGCAATCTCCTGCCGAAATAGGGGTAACCTATGGCCGATAGCCCTCTGTCCAACATACAGCCGCCGCCGCCGTCTCCGCTGTCGCAAAGCTTTTCGCTTGAGGACATCGAAGGCAATGTCATGAAGCAGGCCCAAGCCAAGTATGCGGCCCAGCAGGCCGAGATGGCTCAGATGGATCAGCAGGCGCAGAAATACGGCGCCCCCGGCATGTCTAACACTGAGCGGGCGTCTTTACTGTTTCAGGCCGCTGGGGCCCTTGCTGCGCCCACGCGCGGCGGTGGCCTCATGGAAAGCATCGGAGCCGCTGGCACCGCCGTTGCGGGGCCCCTACAGCGGGCTGCACAGGCCGAGCGCGAACGTCAGGACAAGATGGCGCAGCTGCAGCTCGCCCGCGCCAAGCTGGCCGGTGAAATGGGCACCGGGGGCTTGTCCCCCGCCGATATGGTGAACCTGTACAAGCTCAAGCAGGGCGACGTGAAATCTGCTGAGACGTTCAAGGCAAGCCTCATTGGCCCCGGCAAGTACGCTCTTGTCGGAGATCAGGGCACCGTCAAACCGATTCCGGGTGACATCTCTGGAGCGTCCGGGGCATCCTCTGATCTGGTTGGCGAGGATTATCTGAAGACGCTGCCTCGCAACATTGCGCAGGACGTGAAAGCCATGGCTGAAGGGCGCATTTCCGTGCCTATACTGGGCAGCAAAAACGCTGAGCGGGCTGCACCGCAACTTGATGCTCTGAAACAATATCTCGGAGATGACACGCAAGCCTATGACAACATCATCCATGGGAGGCGCAAGTTCCTGACTATGGACATGACGTCTAACAAGCCAAACACGACTGGCTACAATCTGCGTGGCGCGGCGACAATGTTAGACCATCTGGGCACCATGGCTGAAAAAGCTGATAAGCTTGAAAATTACGACACGCCTACTTTGAACCGAGCGCGTTGGGCACTTATAGAGGCTAAGGGCGGCCCAGAAGCTGCCAAGCTGAACGATTTCAAACAGGCCTATCTGACCTATTCGGGCGAAGCCGCGAAGGCCGTCAAAGGCGGTGTTCCGGGCGTTGCGGAGACCTTGGAACGGCACAAGCTGCTCAATGAAACAGCAGGGCCAGATGTCATTCAGAGCCACATTGAGACCAGCAAAGAGCTCTTGCTGGGCCGCATGCGTCCTATCATGGACAATTACAATAAAACCATGGGCACGCAATACACAGACCTGCGCGATTTCATAAAAGATTTCGCACCACAATCTTTGCATGCCTACGATTCTCTTGAAAATAAAACGATCAAGGGATCCGCGAGATACAAAGAGCAACAGGCTCAGAGAGCTAATGCGGCTGAGACGCCGACTGGTGCAACCTCGGCAAGAGAACACCCCCAAGCCCAAGCCGCCCTTGAATATGCCAGAAAACACCCAGAAGACCCAAGGTCTGCGGACATCCTCAAAAGATTTGGGGCGCAATAATGGCCGATACAAAATTTGATCCTGACAAGTTTCTTGCTGAAACCGGCGGGTTTGATCCTTCCAAGTTTTTGAAGGAAACAGCACCTACTGGTACGCCCGAACGACGGGCCGGGCGCCAAGCGGTCAAGAAGTCCATGACGGATGAAATGGATTGGCTAACGCCATCCTATGACCCCATGGGCGCAGCGACAGGGGGCACCGAGCGCGTCCCGATGCCGTCCAAAGCGGATCCGATCGGGCGCGGAGCTCTGTCCGTCTTCCCGTTCGGCGCAGACATTGCAGCCATGTCACGTTCTGGCGCGTTGCCGATGTCGGCTGCGCATTCGGCTGAAAAGGAACGGATCGCCGGTGAAGGCGAAGCCGCGCAGGAAGCGTACCCAAAGCCGTACATGACCGGCCAAGCTGGCAGTCTTGCAGCCCAGATGCTCGCGCTCCGCAAGCTTCCTTTGCCCGGTAGCTCATGGGGCACAGCAGCCCTCCCAGAGGGCGCTACGCTTGGCCAGCATGCCGGTGCCTTTGGGGCTCGCGTGGCAGGTGGTGGCGTCGGCGGCGCGACCATGGGTGGCGTCATGGGGCTGGGCGAGGGCAACGATCTTGCCGATCGCCTTAAGCATGGAGCAATCGGCACTGCAGTCGGCGGCGCTCTTGGCGCTGCAGCTGTCCCTGCGGTCGAAGGCCTCGTCGGTGGTGTCGGTGGCGCATACAATAAATTCGTTGCGCCCACCGTCGAGCGGGCTAGAGCCGCTTTTAATCCTGAGACTATAGCGGGTGAGAAGGTTGGTTCCACGTTGGGCCGTGGCCGCCAGATGACCAATGACGAATTCGCCGGGCACATTGCCGAAGGCGAGCCCGTCATTCTCGCCGATGTCGGCGGAGAACCAACGCGCGGGATTGCGCGCTATGCTGCCAACTTATCGCCGGAAGCACGCGGGACGCTGAACGAAGGCATCCGCCCGCGCTATGCCAGCCAGTCTGAGCGCTTTTCGTCGGAAGTGGAAAGCCTGTTTCCAAACCGCCCCGACTACGCCAAGGACATCGACCGCCTGACCGCTCAGCGGAAAAAGGAAGTCGGCCCGGCCTACGATCGCGCCTATGCGCAGGGCAGCACAGGCGTGTTTAACGACGAGCTGTATAACCTGACGGGCGCGCCCGCAGTGCAAGATGCCATGCGTGACGTGTCCCGACGCGCGAAAAACCAAGAGGCCTATGGCACGCCGATCGGTGAGATTATTGATCCGTTTACGTTCAACAAACAGGGCCAGCTGGTTGCCAAAGACGGCATGAAGGCAGCGGACGCCAACCTGCCTTACTGGGACATTGTCAAACAGAATCTGGATGACAAGATCACAAGCCTTTACAAGCAGGGCTTGAACGCAGAGGCGCGAGACATCGTCAAATTGCGCAATGGCCTCCGCGATACGCTTGACGAGATCGTCCCGTCATACAAAAAGGCGCGGGGAGATTATTCGAAATTCATGGGGGCAGAAGACGCCTATGAGGCTGGCATCAACCTGTCGCGCATGACGAAGTCTGACTCTCTATCTGTCGCTCTGAAAGATATCGACAGGCTGTCTGAAACTGAAAAAGAGATGCTGGCGCGTGGTTATGCTTCGGATCTTATCGGAAAGATCGAGAGGTCAAGCGACAAGCGGTCCATCATCAATAACACGTTTCTAGGCGGCTCGCCGGTCGAGCGCGCCAAGCTTCGTGAAGCACTGGGCCCTGATCGGGCTACCGCCCTTGAAGCCCGCATGCGTCTTGAAGAGATGATGGATTCAGTCCGCCGTGCAGTCGGCGAGAATTCAACAACCGTGCGCCAAAATCTTGAGCAGGCCCTCTACGGCGGCGTCGGGACCGGCGCAGGGTTCGTTGCAGGCGATGACATGAAATCCGCCAGCATTGGCGGCATGGCCGGGCTTCTTCTTCGCGCTGGCAAGGGGAAAATCGATGTTTCAGTCGCTAATGAGATTGCAAAGATCCTTGTCTCTCGCGACCCAGCAATGTTGGAACGTGTGTCGGGCATGGCTGTCAAAAACCCTGCAATCATCGATGCTCTACGCAATGTGCAGGACAAAGCTGTCAGAGGTGTCTTCAACGCTGACCGCTCTCTGGCGGCGGGTCAGATAGCAGCCCCGTCCAAAGACAAGTAAAGCTCGACCTCGCGGGCCAGCCTCGGGTAGCTCGCGGGGGTCTTTCCGTTCAACGTCGGGTGGAAACGAAGATCCACGATCGCGTCTCTATGTTCCCCGGCCACCTGCAGTACAGCACGGGCAGCTCGCTGGTCATACGGGACCATCCACACGACAATCTTCGCTGAGACTGTCGCGCGCATGGCCCGTAGATCGGCCAGAGAGGCCCCGCCGAGCGAGACGATGACCACGTCGGTGCTCACCTGCTTGCACTGGAGCAGCTGGCCCACGCTGCTGGCGATAATGTCTCCGACGGCAGCGCAGTCCATGGTTCATTTCCCTTTAATTAAAGACCAGCCAAGCGCAAGAATCGTGATGATGGCGCCGACCCCTACCAGCCATGTTGCTAAGAGAATTGACGCGGCGATCAGAAAATCAAGCATCAGAACTCTCCATTTTTGTAAGATTTATACATCACAAACGCCAGACACAGCGCCATCGCCCAGATTGACGCCACGATTGGAAGCAAAAGAATCGCCACAAGAAATTCCACCATGTTCCTTCTCCATCAGTTGTCGGCGCAGCTCGTTCCGCTGGTGGCGGACCCGCTCCAGTTTGCGCCGGAGGTTCTCAGAATAGTTTCTGGAGCTGGCCAACTGGCGCTCAATGTACTCGATGTGCGCAGCGGCCAGCAGCGACGCCTTGCAGCCGTCCTGTTCAGCCAGTGCCCGCAGCGCCGCCTTATGGTCGATCATGGGGCGGTCTCCCGTTCTTGCGCGCTGGTGCGCCGTTGCGCCGTGCGATCAGCCGGACATGCCCCGGCGAGTTCAGGCCGAACAAGCGCGCGATGTCCGTCAGCTTGCGCCCGGCGATGTAGTGCTGCGCGATCAGCTTGTCGCGCGTCGCGAGTGCCTTCACAGCCCCTCTCCTTCTTCGCAGTCGATCTCAACCTTCACGCAAGCGATGCGGTTGGGACCAGCCATGCAATCCGCAATAGATCTTGCTTGACTGTAATCGCCAGATTTATCAGCATACACATTCAG
>JGI24890J29729_1001256_pt1 | contig 11915 bp, 7 predicted proteins | sample FreactcultureFD7_FD_29729 | JGI IMG/M metagenome (IMG submission 29729)
GTCTGGAGAAATTGAGGCCTACAATACGAACAAGGATCAGCAGCCTTGGAAAATACCCATAATATTAGTTGCACCAAAAGACAGTGCAAAGATTTTTTCATTCATAAACAAAAAAGTTACACTGACGATTGAAGGAGAATTTAAAGATGTAACAGGGAGAAATGTTTATGGAACAATTGGTCATGGCGACAAGTACATTGTAATTTCAACACCCATCAGCGGATGGTTTACTTGCGGCGGAGAACGTGGATCAGGCATTGCCATTTGGCTCTCGCTGGCGAAATGGGCTGCGTCACAAAAATCAAATTATACGTTTGTGTTCACTGGTAATTCCGGACATGAACACGCTTTTTATGGCGCGCACCAATACCTGGAAAGCAACGCACCCTCACCGGATAAGACACATCTGTGGATTCATTTTGGGGCCGGTGCGGCGACACGTAATTATATCCAATCGGATTCAGGTCTTGTAAAACAAAACACAGTCGACCCGAAACGAAGATTCTTTTACAACGATGCCGTTAAGACAGCCTTCGACAGCGTCTTCAAAAACGTTGAAGGAATCAAAGTTCTGGCCAATGAAAACCCCGGAGGAGAGCTGGCCTATGTCGCCCGTAAAGGCTACAAGCGTTTTGCCGGCGAAGCCTACAGCCATCCATTCTTCCACGTAAAAACCGACGATGCGTCTACCACTTCGCCAGAAATATTAGAAGCAACAGCGAAGGCGTGGAGAGATTTTATTGTTGTTGATGGAAAATGAGTTTCAGGTTTCAAGTTCCAGGTTTAATAAACTTAAACAAACTTTTCACCCAAACCCATACACGACTCGAAGCTCAAAGCTGGAGGCTAGTAGCTTTTTACACACCCAAACCTCGCCCACACGACTAGTAGCTCGTAACCAGAAGCTAGTAGCTGAACCTTAAACAAAGACACAAATGAAACTCACTGTTCTATTTTTAACATTTTTCATCTCAATCACCGCCTACTCCCAGGTTTCGTTCAGGCGTTTTGATAAAAATCCAATCATCACAGCTGATTTGCTGGAGGAAGATGGTGACAACATCAATGGCCCCTCACTGCTGAAAGCACCGGAATGGTTGCCGAATAAGTTGGGTAAATACTATTTGTATTTTGCACATCATAAAGGAAAACATATCCGCCTGGCTTATGCAGATGACCTGAAAGGTCCCTGGAAGATCTACAAGCCGGGCACCTTACAACTCACCGATTGCCGTTGCCAGTATGGGCCGGCGAAGGATGCAGTGAGTGTGAAACACGAGGGTGCGGAAAATGCGGAAGACCAGGTACGGCACATTGCGTCACCCGATGTTCATGTTGACGACGCCAATAAACAACTTGTTATGTATTTCCATTGTCCATTAACCAGCAAGGGAAAAAACGGACAGTATTCGCTTCGTGCCACGTCTAACGATGGAATTCATTTTAAAGCAGATACAACGGTTTTAGGCGTTTCGTACTTCCGGGTTTTTAAATGGAAAGATTATTATTATGCCATTGCCCGTAACAGCAAATTTTCACGCTCGAAGGATGGTATCGCCGAATTCAAAGAAGGGCCGAATGCATTCAATAAAATTCAAAATCCTTCAACCCTCCGGCATGCTGCTGTCAGGATCAAAGGCGATACGTTGTATGTGTTTTACAGCCGCGTTGGCGATGCACCTGAACGTATCTTGTTATCCAAAATAAAATTGACGGACGACTGGAACAACTGGACACCGACTGCACCCGTAACAGTCGTTCAACCGGAAACAACGTATGAAGGTATTGATGCTCCGATTGAGCCGTCTAAAGCGGGATTGTACTACGGTGTAGCGCGACAACTTCGTGATCCGTATGTATTTGAAGATAATGGCAAATGGTATTTGCTGTACACTACAGCGGGAGAACATGCTATTGGAATTGGTGAAGTGAAGATAAAATAGGGATAGGGTGATCAAACAGATTGACAACCTTTTGATAACAATATCCTAATAATTCGGATTCTATTTACGTATTACTACCATTTTGACTGAGCGGTTAAAAATGGAGTTGTTAGGATTATAGCCTTACTCTAGAGCTGACTAAAAGTATGGCCTCACCTAAATCCTCTCAGAAGGAGAGGACTTTAAAGCCCTTCTCCCCGGAGAAGAGTTTGGGATGAGGCCTTTTGATCGAAGAAAAAGCTTTTTGGTCAGGTCGCAGGTAGGCTAAAAGAAGGTGAGTCAAACAAACAAGTAACACATGAACATCTCGGAGCTAAGTTTAAAACGTCCTGTGCTGGCCATCGTCATGAACATCATCATCGTGATCTTTGGCGCAATTGGATTTTCATATTTGGGTATCCGTGATTATCCTGCCATCGATCCGCCGAATATCAGTGTGCGGACTTCCTATTCCGGAGCGAATGCGGATATTATCGAATCGCAGATCACGGAACCGTTAGAGAAATCAATCAATGGCATTGCCGGCATCAAAAACATCTCGTCCAGCTCGAGCCAGGGCACGAGCTCTATTAATATAGAGTTTGAACTGGGGGTCGATCTGGAGGCGGCGGCCAACGACGTGCGTGATAAAGTTTCACAGGCCATCCGGCAACTTCCATCGGATCTTGATGCGCCTCCCGAAATATACAAAGCTGACGCTAGTTCCGATTATATTATTTCGTTATCGGTACAGAGCAATACAAGAAATCAGCTGGAAATTACGGAGTATGCCAACAATGTTTTAGTGGAGCGTTTCCAGACTATTCCAGGTGTAAGCAGCATCCGTATTTCCGGAGAAAAGAAATATGCGATGCGGATCTGGATCGATCCGAACAAGCTGAGCGCCTATGGCCTGACGCCGCTCGAGGTCCAACAGGCATTGAGCCGTGAGAATATCGAGATGCCAGCCGGGAAGATCTATGGGAACACGACCGAGCTTACGGTGAGAACATTTGGAAAACTTTATTCGGAAGAAGATTTTAACAATGTAAATATTAAATCAACCGCGAATGGTACAATCCGGTTGAAAGACATCGGCGAGGCTGTGCTGGGTCCCGAAAGCGAAGAAACCAATTTTAAGGGAATGCTGATTCCGATGATCAATGTAACGATCAATCCGCTGCCAGGATCAAATTACGTAGAGATCGCCGATGAATTTTACAAGAGGCTGGATAAAATAAAAAAAGAAGTTCCGAAAGACATCACGCTAAAGATTTCAACGGATCAGACTAAATTCATTAAACGTTCGATCGAAGAAGTTCAGGAAACCCTTATCATTTCATTTATTCTGGTCGTGCTCATCGTATATCTTTTCTTTCGCGATTTTATTATTGCAATCCGCCCCCTGATCGATATACCGGTCTCGCTCATCGCTACATTCTTCATCATGTACATATGTGGATTCTCGATCAATGTCTTAACGATGCTCGGTATTGTGCTGGCTACCGGCCTGGTTGTCGACGATGGCATTGTAGTAACGGAAAATATTTATAAAAAGCTCGAGGGTGGTATGGATAAGCATAAGGCCGCCCTGGAAGGTTCAAAAGAAATCTACTTTGCCGTTATCGCCACGTCCATAACGTTGGCAGTTGTATTTCTTCCCATTGTCTTTTTACAGGGTTTTGTTGGGAGATTGTTCAGGGAGTTTGGATTTGTTGTTGCAGGTGCTGTGCTGATCTCGGCATTTGTATCCTTGACCTTGACACCCGTACTCAGTGTAAAACTTACACGCGATCACAAAAAGAAATCGAAGTTTTATACGTTCACGGAACCCATGTTTACCGCCATGGAAGAAGGTTATAGACGTATGCTGACAAGCTTTATGAATGCCCGGTGGCTGGCGTTCGTTATCCTGGTGATGTGTGTTGGTGCATCGTATTTTATTGGTGCAAATCTTCAATCGGAATTATCACCGATTGAAGACCGCAGTCAATTCCGCTTATCGATATCGGCTCCCGAAGGCGCGTCGTTCGATTATATGAATGATTACATCGATGGCGTAACTGAATTTTTAATGGACTCGGTACAAGAAGCGCGCGTAATTTATTCGATGGCGGGAGGATCGAGCTCCGGTGGCGGTGCCGTGAACAGCGGCTTTGTACGTGTTTTTGTCAATGATCCGGATGAGCGGGAGCGCTCCCAGCAGGAAATTGTAAACATGGTAAACCGTAATCTTCCCTCACTTTCAGGCGGTAAGGCAGCCGCTATTCAGGAGCAGACTATTTCGACAAACCGCCGGTCGGGGCAGCCGGTACAATTCGTGCTCCAGAATAATAATTTTGAAAAGTTGAAAGATATGCTTCCTAAATTCCTGGAGGCGGCAAATAATAATCCCGTACTTCAGAATGCCGATGTTGATTTAAAATTCAACAAACCGGAACTGAAAGTTGTGATCAACCGGCTGAAGGCAACACAGCTCGGCGTGAGCGTACAGGATATTTCCGAAACGCTGCGCCTGGCGTATAGCAATGTGCGGCTTGGATATTTTACAAAGGAGGGAAAACAATACCAGGTGATCGGCCAGGTTGACAGAATAAACCGCGACGACCCGAACGATATGAAAAGCCTGTATGTGCGCACGGCTTCCGGGCAGCTGATCTCGCTCGATAATTTAGTAACCATTGAAGAATCCAGCACACCCCCGGCGCTGTATCACTTTAACCGCTATAAGGCGGCCATCATATCGGCTGGTCTTACTCCCGGAAAAACGATAGGCGATGGCGTAAAAGCCATGCAGAAAATTGCTGACGATTTACTGGATGATAGCTTCACGACTTCCCTCAGTGGTTCTTCACGCGATTTTGCGGAAAGCTCCAGCAATACGGCCTTTGCTTTCATATTGGCCCTCGGCCTTATTTATCTTGTGTTGGCAGCGCAGTTCGAAAGCTTTATTGATCCCCTGGTAATCATGATCACCGTTCCACTGGCGGTAACAGGTGCTTTGCTCGCGTTATTTTTATTCGGGCAGACCATTAATATTTTTTCGCAGATCGGTATTATTATGCTGATCGGTCTGGTAACAAAAAATGGAATTCTGATTGTAGAGTTCGCCAATCAAAAGCAGGAGGAAGGCCTGTCAAAAATTCAGGCGGTGATCGAAGCTTCTAAACTTCGCTTGCGTCCGATCCTGATGACCAGCTTGGCGATGGCCCTGGGCTCTTTGCCATTAGCGCTCTCACTGGGTGCGGCGAGTAGCAGTCGCATACCGTTGGGACTCGTGATTGTAGGCGGCGTCATGTTCTCCTTGATCTTAACGTTGTTCGTTATTCCGGCGATGTATTCATATTTATCGAGAAAGAAACATATGGAATTGAAAGAGGCTTCTAAAAGTGTAGAAATGTTGGAGTTCGAAGTTTTAAAGGTTTAGTATTTTCGCGATTTTTTTCCATCCTGCATTCCCGGTATAAAGGCCGGCCACGCAGCTAAATCGTTAATGATAGGACGATGTATACCGAATAATTATTAATTTGAATGATGAACGTACTCATTACCGGAACGATTCACGGCTCATAACTAAAAGATCAAAGCTTAAACAACGTGTATGAAAAAATCAATGACATTGAACGAAGACTGGTTATCGGTCATCGTAGGATTTATCATTATCCTGGGTGCGAGCACGTTTTTTAATTTTAGTATTCCGAAGTTCGGTTGGTCAGACCGGACTGAACTCGTCGGTGTTTTTTCGAATACCAATTTGCAGGGAACCCTTTTGCTATACCTCACACTGCTTGTCATTGCGTTGACATCAGCGTTGCTGGGTGATAAGAAGATCATTAATCTGGCAATGGGAGTGACTTTTATTTTCATCATTAGCGTTGCAGCGCAGATACTTTCCGGTTATAAGCCGGTCAAAGATATTGGATTAGAGTATGTTATATTCGCGCTGATCCTCGGCATTGCTATACGTGCCGTGATCGGTGTTCCGTCCTGGCTATCCGATTGCCTTCAATCTGAATTTTTTATCAAGACCGGACTCGTGCTGCTGGGAACAAGTATTATTTTTCACGATGTAGTAAAGGCCGGTTCACTCGGCTTGATACAAGCACTGGTGGTCGTTCTGGCCGTGTGGTATGTTGCTTTTTGGATCGCGAAAAAATTCAAGATCGACGAAGAGTTAAGTTTGATGATGTCAAGTGCAGTTTCCATTTGTGGTGTTTCGGCCGCCATCGCCACGTGTGGCGCTATTCAGGGCGATAGCAAAAAACTTTCGTATGTCGTAAGCCTGGTATTGTTGGTGGCGTTGCCGATGATGGTATTCATGCCGCTTGTTGCCAATCAACTGCACTTGAATCCTTCTGTTGCCGGAGCGTGGATAGGAGGGACTATTGATACAACCGGTGCTGTGGTGGCAACGGGAGCCCAGTTGGGAGAGGAGGCATTGAATGTAAGCACCATTGTGAAGTTATCGCAAAATGTTCTGTTGGGCATTGCGGCTGTTGCCATTTCATTTTTCTGGATGGTCAGAAAAAAAGACGGGCAGCAAAATAAACCTGACTGGGCGTTGATCTGGGAAAGGTTTCCGAAATTCGTGCTTGGATTTATCGCCGCGTCCTGCCTGTATTCATTTGTTATCAGCAGTGATGCGCTGGCACAGAGCAAAGATTTTATTAAGGGAATTCAAACAGCATTGTTTGCGCTGGCATTTGTAAGCATCGGTCTGGAAACGGATCTTTCACTGTTGATAAAAACCGGCAACGGAAAACCGGCGCTTGTTTTTGTACTTGCTCAGATCTTTAATATTTTCTTTACGCTGATGGTAGCGTATTTTCTTTTCTCTAACTAAAGTGCACTATACTGAAGCGTAAATTTTAATGATAATAGCAAAAGCCGAATTAAAATCTACTAAATTTATAGACTTAATAGATTTTATTGTAAATTGTTACCGAAGCGTTCTGGTGTCTGCCAGTTTATGCGATTAACTCATTATATATAAAAACAGCTTATGAAACTGGAATATAAACCACTGTACGATGTTGGAGAAGGCAAGCCCATTATTTTGTTGCACGGTCTTTTTGGTAACCTAAGTAACTGGAGTCTCGTAGCCAATGAGTTTAACACCACCCACCGGGTTATTATTCCGCGCCTTCCTTTTTATTCCAGTCCCATCACGAAGCGGCGGCTTGATGATTTGGTGGATTACATGGAGCAATTCATAGAAGAATTTGCCTTTGAACAGGTTACGCTTATGGGCAATTCACTCGGCGGGCACGTCGCGTTATTATATTCGTATCGTCATCCGGAAAAAGTAAACAAGCTGGTGCTGGCCGGAAGTTCGGGTCTCTATGAAAATTCTTTTTCAGGCACGTTTCCCCGTGTAAAAGATTATGATTACGTGCGGGAGAAAGTCAGAAGTACATTTTACGATGGCAAGGTAGCAACAAAAGAACTGGTTGACGAAGTTTATGAAACCGTTCAAAGCCGTCTAAAAACATTGAGCATCATCGGTCTCGCACGCGCAGCACAGCGGCACAACGTAACCGACGTTCTCGGAGAAATTTCCATACCCACACTTCTCATCTGGGGTTTGCAGGACGTTATCACTCCGCCGGAGGTGGCCCTGGAATTTCACGACCGACTGAGAAACTCGGAAATTGTTTTTCTTGAACACTGTGGTCATGTACCCATGATGGAACATCCAAAACTTTTTAATCAGCATGTCAGGAAATTCTTGGAACAATAGTTCACTCAACTACGCGGCGATGGCCATTCCTGCTTTCTTTTTGTTTTTAGGATTGGAATATTTTGCCGCTCGCCGTCAGAAAAGAGGACACGTATTCAGATTCGAAAGTTCTGTCGCCAACCTGAGTATCGGCGTAGCGGAGAGGCTGCTAAATCTTTTTTTGACAACGAGCTTTTATAGTGTGTTTATGTATGTATATGAACATTTTGCGATTTGGTCCATCCCCAATCATTGGCTCGTATGGGTCATCCTTATATTGGTAACCGATCTCGTGTGGTATTGGTATCACAGGTTTGGGCATGAAATTAATCTTCTATGGGCTGCGCATATTGTTCATCATCATAGTGAAGAATTTAACTATACTGTTTCTGCCAGGATCACGACGCTACAATCGATAGTAAGAAATATCTTCTGGTGCATTCTGCCACTGGCCGGTTTTCATCCATCCATGATCATAACGATTCTGATCGTGCACGGAACATATTCCTTCTTTACGCACACCGAACTCATCCGTTCACTGGGGTGGCTCGAAAATATTCTCATAACACCTTCTCATCACCGGGTTCATCATTCATCAAATGAAAAATACCTGAATAAAAATTATGGCGACCTGTTTGTTTTTTGGGATAAACTTTTTGGCACGTTTGAAAAGGAAAATGAAAAACCTGTTTACGGACTTACCCATCCCCTCCAGAGTCACAGTTTTATCTGGCAGCATTTTCATTATTTTATGGAAATGCAACAAGCAATTTCGATAGCCCATGGGTGGAAGAATAAGCTGAAGATCATTTTCGGTAAACCTGAAATGCTCCATCAATCTTTCCGCACGCAGGTGGAGAAAATATACCTGACCGAAAGAATGCCTGCCAATCCGACATTTCGGTACAAGGCCTACCTGGTTACACAATTGATCGTATCGGTTCTTATTCTTTTTTTTGTCACATTATTTTATGTTCAATTACAGGTTGATCAAATAGTGGCTGCTTCTTTATTTATTTTTATCACCCTCATTAATTGTGGTGCATTACTGGAGCAAAGGCGGTGGATATACTATTTAGAGAATACCAGGTTTCTGTTGATTACCGGTTTTGTGAGTTACTGGCTGTCAAGTCCGATGGTATTGATAATCTCGTTTTGCTTTATTTTTATGTTCAACGCTCCGTTGGAGAAACGATACCTGAAATTTTTATATGGTTAGATTTGGTTTTGTAATCGCACGAAACTTTCGTTCCAAAATTTCAATAAATTGTACCGTTATAGAACTCGGATTTAGTTCTGTTTGTCCATTCATTCCATAGTGGATAGTGTAGATCAAATCATCCATTGGATGGTATTTCTTCATCGGATGTTTACGCATCTCTTTCTCTTTACGCCCTAATTATATAAGAATTTCTGTTGATAATGTAAACTTAACAAACGATCTGACGTTATTGATCAGCGAAGAAACCGTGTGCCATAAGTAAAAAAAACGTATCTTTGCAAAGATCAATGAAATTCATCCGTCCCATAGCGTCCGTATTCCTGGCAACCCTTGTATTCGTGGCTTCGGTTGGCGTAACGATTAATTTGCATTTGTGCGCTGGCAAAGTACAGACGGTAAGTCTTTATGTAAAGGCAGATCCCTGTCAGGATCAAAAATCCTGTCATGGAATGCATGGGAAAAGGAATGGATGTTGCGAAGAAGAAACGATCGTAATTAAAGCGAAAGACGGCAATGCTGAATTGAAAGCCGTTACACAAGTGATTCCTGCTTATCACCTCATGACGGTTATTTTGCCCGTTTTATATTCTGTAGCTGAAGCCGATTCTTTAATCCTGCCTTCTGAATACGCACACTACAAACCACCTTTGCCCGAACATGACATAACGGTGTTTGTTCAATCTTTCCTTATCTGATATCATAGCATAAAATAGGACGCTGGTAATCATACATTGATTATCGGAAAGTATTCTTTTTCCTAGTAACTATTTTTTATGCTATGATTCAAAATTTAATTTCCATATCGCTGCGCAATAAATTTTTTGTATTGATGATGGCATCGGGCCTGTTTGTCTGGGGTGTTTACTCCGTGAAGATAAATAAAATCGATGCCATTCCCGACCTGTCCGAAAACCAGGTGATCGTCTTTACGGAATGGACGGGCCGTAGTCCGCAGATCATGGAAGATCAAATTACGTATCCCCTGGTTACAAACTTGCAGGGTCTTCCGAAAGTTAAGTATGTGCGCGGTACGTCCATGTTTGGAATGAGTTTCATCTATGTGATTTTTCAGGATGATGTTGATGTGTATTGGGCCAGACAACGCGTGCTGGAACGCCTTAGCTCGTCGGGCAATCTTCTGCCATCCGGCGTTACGCCAGCGCTCGGCCCCGACGGCACGGGGGTAGGCCATATTTTGTGGTACGTCCTGGATGCACCGGATATGGATTTAGGGGAACAGCGCGCTGTACAGGATTGGTACGTAAAGTTTGCCTTGCAAAATGTTCCTGGCGTTAGTGAAGTTGCATCCTTCGGTGGCTTTGAAAAACAATACCAAATAACAATCGATCCAACTAAACTTACCTACTACGGACTTTCTATTCCTGACGTGATCCAGTCTGTCCGGAGTAACAACCATGAGGCGGGAGGAAGAAAATTTGAACTCAGTGACATCGGTTACATCATTAAGACCACAGGCTACCTCAGGTCGATTGAAGACATTGAAAAGATCCCGGTAAAAACAGTTAGCACCGTACCGGTCCGGGTGAAAGATATTGCCACGGTACAGATGACAGGCGAAACGCGCCTGGGTATTTTCGATCTGAACGGCGAAGGCGAAACCGTGGGCGGAATTATCGTCATGCGTTATGGAGAGAATGCAGACGAAGTGATCAATCATGTAAAAATAAAAATGGACGAAGTAGCGAAAGGAATGCCCAAGGGTATGAAGTTCACTATCGTATACGATCGAAGCGGACTTATTGAAGAATCGGTATCATCCATAAAAGAAACACTTATGGAAGAAATGATGGTGGTTTCGCTGGTAGTGATCATCTTCCTTCTTCACTGGCGCAGTGCGGCCAGTATTATTATTCAAATACCCATCACGATTGCGACAAGTTTTATTTTACTGAATGCCTTCGGCATCAGTTCCAATATTATGTCGTTAACCGGAATCGCACTGGCAATCGGCGTTATTGTGGATAATGGGATCATCATGGCGGAGAACTCCTATCGCAACCTGGCCGTACGGCAGCAGGAATTAAACAAACAATTAAAGAACTAACCATGCTACAACGGTTTTTCAAAAAGAAAAATAAGGACTACATAGAAATTCCGGCGGAAGAGCGCGAAGCGATCATAGAAAAATCCTGCCGGCAGGTTTCCAGGGGAGTTTTTTATTCTACCATTATCATCCTTGCATCATTTCTTCCCGTGTTCATGCTAACGGGTCAGGAGGGAAAACTATTTCATCCCCTGGCCTACACCAAGACGTTCATCATGATTGTCGATGCATTCCTGGTCATTACGCTGGCCCCCGTTACTATTTCTTTTTTCATGCGGGGAAAGTTCAAGGATGAAAGCGAAAACCCTGTCACCCGATTTCTTGAAAGAGTTTATGAACCTGTGATTCGTACATGCATGAAGTGGCGCAAGACGACGATCGGTGTTAACATCCTTGCACTGGTGATCAGTGTGCCGTTGCTCATGAGCCTTGGTTCCGAGTTCATGCCTGCCCTCGACGAACAGTCGATCTTGTTTATGCCGATAACATTGCCGGATATTTCGAACGGTGAAGCGAAACGGATTCTTCAGGTTCAGGATAAGATCATTAAATCGATTCCTGAAGTTGAAAAAGTTTTGGGCAAAGCAGGCAGGGCCAGCACGGCTACTGACAATTCGCCGATGAGTATGATCGAAACGATCATACTACTCAAACCCAAACCAGAGTGGCGACCCGGCATAACAAAGAAAGATATTATCAATGAACTGGATGCTAAATTACAAATTCCCGGCGTGGTGAATGGTTGGACGCAACCGATTATTAATCGCATCAATATGCTCGCGACCGGTATTCGTACCGACGTTGGTGTGAAAGTCCATGGCCAGAATCTGGATACGATTTATGCCGTATCGGAACGGGTCGAAATACTACTGGAGGATATTCCGGGTGTTAAGGATTTATATGTTGAACCCATCACTGGCGGCAAGTATTTAATAGTTGATATTAAACGCGACCAGATCGGAAGATATGGACTCAGCGTCGACGATA
>JGI24890J29729_1001257_pt1 | contig 11909 bp, 12 predicted proteins | sample FreactcultureFD7_FD_29729 | JGI IMG/M metagenome (IMG submission 29729)
GTAACTGTTCATATTGAAATCGCCACCGTCGAATAATTGTGCGGCGGTAGATGTTGTGTTAGGAGATATTTTTTTGGTGCTTAATTTGTCAATGGATTTGGTTGCGCTTTCGATTTTGTTNGCAACGGTATCAGCCGTGTTACCTATTNCTTCAATACCATCTCGAATAAGTTTCAGACCAGCCTTTGCCGCACCACCAATTCCGGGCAACGATGAAAGCACTTTAAGAAATAACTGCAACGGACCAGTTAATATGTTGGCGATAATTTCTAANAACCCACCNAAAGCGCGAATAGTATTCGCAACANACTTAACAACTAAATCCAAACCTTCAATAACAACTTTTCGAAATGTTTCCGAGTGACCCCACGCATAAACAAACACCGCACCTACGGCAATTAAACCAGTAACAATCAACCCAATAGCGTTCGCTTTCATAGCATCATTAAGTAACAGTTGTGCGGCTTTCATCTTGCCGATGCCTTCTGCGCTCGCTAACGCTAATGCAATTTGTATTTTCTGAACCGCGTTTACAAGAATTATTGTTGTCTCATAAGTTTTCCAAACGCCGTAAGCAATAACGACAACGGCGGTGAGTGCTTTTAACGCATCTTGATTATCTCTTACCCANTTCACCGCNCCNATCATTATTTTTGCGAGTTCTTCCAATACAGGAATTAACAACTTACCAACAATGGTAAACATAGAACTCATTTGCGCACTAAGAATTGACATTTGCCCTGAGAAAGTTTTTAAGTACGCTTGATTTTGCCCACCGATTCTTGATTGCAAATCATCAAACGCTTTGTTAATCGCTTGTTGTTTTGGCAACGAACTGTCAAGCGTTATTCCCATTTCCTTAAACGCTTTCGCCGTTCCCTGCGTACCGCGTGCAACTATAACTGCCGCTTCTTCCAAACTAATATGTTTCTGCCGTGCTAAGTCCATCGCCAAACCTGTTAAGTGTTGCGCCTCTGCAACATTTTTTGTAGCAGTTACGAGAGTGCCTAATGCGGTAGCAGTTTCGCCAACTTTGAAACCTAAATTAACTGCGCTTTTAGCAACGGCAGTAATTTTATCAACGGCAACTTGTGAATCGTTACCAGTATTTTTCATAGCGGTTCCCAAACGAGCAAAAGCAGCCTCGGAGTTTTCTACGGCTTGAACACCGATTTTTCCAACTTCGAATAACGCAACTGCGGCAACCGCTAATCCTGCTTTCAAAAGAAAAGCACTTTTTTCTACGCCACCCAATGCCGCGCTTGCTTTTACAGAACGCGATTCAAGAGTTGCTAATTCCGCATTGAGTTCCGCGAACTTTGCTTTTGCTTCGCCAGCAACAACATTTATGAGAATATCAACAGGTGGAAAGAAACTCATCTGTTATCTCACCTTCATATATTTCTCAACGATAAGTGGCGCAACTCGTAACCACTTATCATAGGCTGGTCTGACATACGGATATTTATTTCCATTTTGAAAACCTAATTCAAGTATGCGACCATAAATAATTCCCGGACCAACTATTGCTGAGTAACTTGCGAAACCAGCATTTGTTTTTCTTTCTCCGTGAATACTTCTGCTAAGTGTTCCAGTTCGATACACAGGCGCACCGCCAGCCTTCGGTGCGCCACCATCGTGCCGTAGTTCTGTTTTCATAAGTTGTACCAACGAGTTCATTAGTTCATCACGAGTTTTCATTGAAGCAATAGAAACTTGCATTGAGAAAGCATCAACAGTTTTACGAACAAGACTAAGGTTTGTTGTTATCACTTTGAACCTCTCTTTCTATCGCTGAAATTGCTAACACCCAATCAACTAAGTGTGCTGGTTGTTCGTCTACTTGATTCGGTGTCCAATTAAAATCTCTCGCACAAACATAATAAAGCCACTCATCATCTGGATAAGTAAACGACTCGTGGCGTTCATTACCTAAGAGTATCCATTTTAATCTTTGAAGTTGTCTGTAAGGGCTTTTGGGTCTTTATCAGTTTCCTCTGTTAATGAAGTTTGCGGAAACAAAATCTTTTGTGCTTCTTCTGCTTCTTTTTGTAACGCGTCATAGTCAGGGATACTCAACTCATCTAACATTTCAATTTTTATTGAAGGAATAATCAAATCAAATGACCACTCCAATACAAGCACCGCAATTAGTCCGTCAATCAAACCAATCGCTTGCATAAATCCTTCTTGCCCACTTGCGGCACGATAAACATTTTTTCTGTCTTTCTGAATAATGCTTCTCGGGTCACGAAGTTTTACAGTTGCGCCTGACGGTAGTGTTATTTCTTTATTTCCATTTTCGCCTCTCCTAGTTTGCCTTCCGATGTGAGGTGTTAGAGAGAGCAGGTTGTGGGGAAGGCTTCCACTTCCTCGATTCTCTCTCTAACACTTTTGTCCTAAACCTTACTGATAAGTTCCAGAAGGTTTAGCATTTTGAATGACCCACTTAATCGAGGAATAACCAACTGTTCCTTTATCGGTGGTGTTCGCTTGTGCGTTTACATCTACAACGATTTCAACATAATCTTTTCCGCGTTGAATTGCGGCAGCGGTATAAGCGCCCTTTGTCATTGTGCATTGAATCTGTGTAAGTGTAGTGCTAGCGCCTTGTGTCCAGTTAAGAACAATCGAAGGTTGTGTATTTGTAATGAAGCGAGTGAGTTCAGCATCAGTTTCCATAATGAAACTAAACTTGCCTGTTGTCTCTAGCGCACCTAAGAAAATCTGATATGGATTTTGTGTATTAGATATTCCATAAATAGGCGTAACAGAACGTTTCATATCTATCGAACCATCAACTGCATAAGCAACCGCAGAACCACCGATGGTTACAGTTGCCGCCCAAACAGGAGTAGGCAAGATTGTAGAAAAAGTTGGTGTTGGAGTTGTTGGTACTGATGATGCCCAACCAGTTCCCTTTGCATCATATTCAAGCAAACCTTCCGAGCTGAACTTCAATGAGAAATCGTGAATCATAATTCCGGGGTAACTGCGAACGCTCGCAGAATAAAAATCTGTAAGTGTGAACGAAGTTGGTTGCGCGTCGGCGGCGGCAGTTGCACTATTCTCTAATGAGATTGTGTGAGTGTAAGGTGCTAATGCCCCTACTGTGACAACTTCACCAAGTAACCCTGCGATCGGATACGCAACTGTGTCAGGAAATGCTGGACCACCAAAATCAAAAGTGGAACGAGTACGCCCTGCAATGTAGTTGTAATTCTTAACCATAGAACCGCGTAAGCCTTCATCGAAAAGTGGGTCAATAATGTCATCGGGCTTCACTTTTGAAACGCTGACAGGAATAAAATCTGTCGGCGCGACAACGGTTCCTCTTGTAGTTTCTTTTGCAATTCCTAAATAACTTCGAACACTTGCTTGAACATTGTTAGGCATCGGTTCACTCTCCTACGGTTGCATCTGGCAAGGCAGATGGTTCTGGTATTACTGCTGGCGCGGTAACTTTTTTATTGTTGTTTGTGACGGAAGAAAACCCATAAGCCGAAAAATCGTCAGGGGCTTCGAACACATCACCTGTATTAACAACGATGCCGAGCGTAGCGATTACTCGCTCACTTTCACCGTCATATTTGAACTGGCTCATTTGTTTTCTCCTTTATGCGTTTATCATTTGAGTTACTGTGAATCTGATAGCAGCCCAAGTTTCTGTTGCGCCACCATCGTTTGTGGCAGGCTCGCCATAAGAAACATCTATTGACGGTTCCGCCGCTTGCCAAATCACCGAACCATCTGGCAAACCAAGTGTATGCCCACCTGNTCGTAATTGGTTTTTGACACCATCTATAATTGAATCAAAATCGTTCATCGCATCTTCCGAGTTGCGGTGCATCGCGTGACTAAAAATTTGAAAATCAACCGTNTAGTCAATTCTTTTCCAACCGTTATANGCGCCACCAATCGCAACACGANNTTCTGATTCGTTAGCAATAAAAACAATTCCTGCGGCTCTCATCAGTTGACCCGAAGTTGAATTAACGCTGAAGTCAATTCTCTTAGGGAATGAAGTCCATACTTGATTTAAGTTTGTAACATTAGCGGCAAGTATCCAANTGGAAACTGCGGTGCGTACTTGCGCTCTGCTCATTAACGAATCCTTCTATACAAATCAACCATCTTTAACGCAAGCGTTAAATCGTTGCCGACCATATTTTCTGACGCGTTATTTCCTTGTTGTCGAATTGGATTAACTGACATTTGCATAGTCATAGAACTATCGCCACGCACTTTAATAAGCGCGCTCGTAATTAAAATACAGGCTTGTTTAATTGAGTTCGGCATATTACCGAAAGCAACTCCACTCGCGTGTGTATATGCCAGCGGAGAAACTAACGGAACAGTTGTCGAATTAAAAACATAAGTTGAACCAACAGTAACGGTTTCACTATTTGCGCCATCATAAATACGCAAGGACATACCAGCAACTATTCCATCGGGAGTTTGTACTGTCATCGTTGATTGTGTTGCGGTTGCGGTTGATATTAAATTATTAACAAAACCAGAAACATAAGTGTATTTCACATAAATCTGACGGCTAGAACTTCCAGCACCGCCGAAAGATAATGGACCTTGCGAACTGTATGAGGTGTTTATTTGTGAAATAGGGATAATGATTTGTTGTGGTTCAAACCAAGCCGTAGAGCAATCAGAAAGAACATTAAGACTATTTGGCGTTGCGCCATAAGAAAAAGATGTGAGAGCGACAATAGGAAACTCATTTGTGTGAAGTGATATGTAACCTTCGGGAGTGAAACGAGTCCGTTGTGATTCTGTTTGTGTCGAAGCGCATAGATTTTGGTTTAAAAACTCGTCCATAAAAGATGACGCGCGGTTAATAACATTTTGAAGTTCAGCATCTTGCGCCGCACTATTGCCACCATTAACAAGATTGTTAATATCTAATGCGGTTGGTGCGTTCTTGTATTCGGCAACTGTTATATATGGGCTTTCACTAAATTGTGTAACAGGTGAAATACCAATAGCCATTTATTCACCGTCTCTACTAGGGGAAGTGCTTTCAAAACCACATCGTGAACACTTACGAAACCACGAACCAAATCCGCACTCGTTACAGGTATATCCAAGATTGTTACCGTTAGTTGTTGCGCCCATTAGTGACGCTTCAAAAAAACCTTCTGAAATCATTTGCTTAGCGTGACTTGGATTAGCAACATTTATTATTCCTTGTCGGTCTTGACTATAAGAAACAGTTCCGCGTGGAGTTTCAACATCTACACCGCGAACGCCTCTGTCTGGTGCTACTAATCTTGCCACGATTTTCCTTTCGCTCGCCTTCGCTATTAGTAGAAGTGGGTGAGGCTCGTGCTACTCACCCACTTCTCATCTGCTTGACTAATTAAGCAGAAACAATTCCTGAAACCGCACCGTTCCAAGCAGGTGCAGAACAGAAGAAAGCGCCTCGGAAATAAGTTGAGAACTCATAGGCGAATTGCGAAACTGGCCATTGTATTCCCATCATATCTTGCACCATATAGTTGCTCCATACATCACTAACATTTGTGTCAGGGATTGGAAGAACATAAGAAACAACAGGGCTAACGCCTTGTGGCAACCAAGGGTGAACTGTAATTGGAACTAACTTGCCAGTGATTTCGTTATGGATCCCGCCCATAACTGCACCGCCAACATAATTACCTTGTTCATCTTGTGAAAGATTCAAACGATAGTTAGCAGTTGAACCATTTTTAATTGCGTCAGAAAGTTGTCGGCGGTCAGCACCGTTGAGGAAAATCTCATCAGGGTCAGCCTTAACTGCGTCATACAAACTAGAAAACACAGTTTGATATTCAACACCGGGATTAGAAGTTGAGAAGGTAGTGTTAATCGCGTTATTTTTTCCGCTATTAGAACCGAGAACAGTTGGAAGGATTCCATCGTAACCAGTTGCGTAGGCAGAAAGTTGAGTGCCAGTGCCTTGAGCAGTAACAACTGTTGAAAGTAATGTGCCAGTTGTTGCGAATACAAGGTTGTTGCCAAGAGTATTAGTCGAAGCGGAACCTTGAAGAATTGCGGTTGGTGCAGTTGTGCGACCAGCATAGTAAGCGTTAGCAGCACCAGTAGTTGTTCCGACATAAATCTTGTAACCAAGTGCGCCAGCNACAGGAGTAATGCTGATGTTAATAACCTGCGTTGCGGTTGTGGTTAGTACAGATACAACTGTTGAAGGTGCAGACTCACCGAACGCACCAGCGTCGGCGGTTGCATATACATAATAAGTTGTGCCGTTAGTCAATGAAGTTTGACCAGCGGTTGAAGTTGAAAGTGTTGGCGTTGCTACGGTTGGAGTTGCAAGCAATCCTGAATAACCAGAAGCAGTACCGCGACCCATTAGCATCATTCTTTCTTCCATTAACATCGTTGCGAACAATGTTGAAGTTGAAGAAAGTTGGCGCAAATCTTGGAAATCCATACCAGAGAAGTTCGCATCAAACGAAACTGAATCAGATAGAGAGTAAGAGTTATATGGCAGAATCAAATCATCGGCGGCATAAGCAATCTTTGCACCGCGCTCGTAACTAACAGAACCAAATGNGGTTGTTGTTGATTCGGTAATTCCGGGCCATATATTTCCAACTCCACCAGTACCAGTACCAGTATGACCTAGCAAACGCTTTACTCGGTGAGAAGTTCCAACGCCTTTTTTGCGTGGGATTTTATTACGAAGTGGCGTTGGTCGTGGAGTAAGCAACTTCGCAGGTGCTTCCAAGTCGAACGCAGCGAAACCAGTTGAGAGTGGAGAAGTTAGCGAAATATCTTTTTGAATATCTTGCATAACCAATCGTTGTGAAGCAAGAGCAGTTTGCAAACCTGAAAGTGCATCAGGGCTGAGAGACTTATTTGCGGCGAGCAATTCCAACTGTGCCATTGGGTTACCAGAAGCGAGCGCGAAAGTTGATGCGCCACTNTTNATCGCCATAATNGAAGTTGGGTCAGTAACACTATTGGCTACTGCTGATTTGAAAGCAACATCAAATTCTTCTTTCTTGAACGCGGCATCTTTGGCAGAAGTCGCGTCAGAAAACATTTCTGTTGCGGTAGGGGCATTAAGACCCATTTTGTTTTCCTTTCGTAAATGTTATTTGTTTAAGAGTGCTTGATATTCTTTTTCGAAGTCAATCGCAATTTCTTTGTAACCCTTAGCAAGAACAGGGTCAAGAGTTGCGGCAGATTTGTTTCGATATTCCATCGCTTTCAAAACAAGTTCATTAACATTACTTGAAACAGGTTTGTTAATGACCGCGCGCTTTGGTCCACCACTTGCGGTTTTTGATTTCGCCGTTGCTAATTCAGATTCAAGTTTACTGATGACTTCTTTGTCAGCCTCACTCGCTGATTTCAAAATCTCAATCTCACTGAGAACACTTTCTTTGGCACTCTTTACGGCTTTGTCAATGATAGCGGTAACTGCATCGCTACCAATATCTGAAACGCTAATTTCAGAAATCTTTTCGTCTGGCGTGTCTGACATTTCAACAGTTGTTACATCACTCAACGGTTCTGCTTCTGTCTCCCACGCTTCGCCATTTTTCCAATTCAGTAACGCATTAACAGATTCCATTAAACAGTTAAGAGAATAACGCTCGTCATCGCCTTCAATCATTTCGGTTGCTTCGCTAGCTATAAGAGAAGCAAGTGCGTTGCGAGCAATTTCATAAGTGGCTTGGTCAAACTTTTTAATTTCAGGTGAAAGAGTTTTAGCGAGTTCGATAATTGCCTTCGCGCTTTTTTCTGCTTCATCTTCAACAACGATTTCTTCTGACGAAGTTTCTTCTGTTACAACTTCGGCAGGGATAACATCTTCAACGATTTCTTGAACAGGTTCCGCAACACTTTCTTCCACAGGGATTTCCACAATTTCTTCAACAACGATTTCTTCTGTTACTTCATTTTCAATAAGTTCTTCAACCTGAATTACTTCTGCGCCTTCTGACTTGGCAAGAACCAATCGCGCGTTTGGATTAGCAGGTCGGTCAACTAAGGAAACTTCAACGATAGTTCCGTCAATGATTCTTCCGTTCACGGCTTTCTCATCACGAATAACTCGTGGCGAACGAATACCAATACTGAAACCACCAAACACTTCGTTCTCACATTTCAATACAGAAGTTGGGTCAACAACAAGAACACCAATGTAATGACCGTCTGCTTTTTCTTCGTACTCTTTTGCTTTTCCTGCGGCGATGTTTGAGTGTTGCTCACGGATATTTCCACCGGACTTAAACCAATCGGGCATCGCTTTGGATAACCAAGCCGAATCGCAAATCTGTTGGTCGGAGTCAATACTGTCATCAGTTGCTTTTCCATAGACATAAAGAGTTCCGTCTGCTTGCTTTTCTTTTTTTGTAATAGCGAAATATGATGTTGTGAAATCCTTTGCCATTTACTTCTCCTTTATGTCTGGAACATCTGCGAAAGTTATTTCGATTTTATTTATTTCACACGCCTGAATATGTAATGACAACCGCACCTGCGGCAGTACCAGCAGAAGATACGGCATAAATCTTGTCACCAGCGCTGCACCACAACTGAAAAGTCGCGGCGGCAACAATCAAGTGACCTTTGGTAGCACCTGAAACGGCAATAGTTGCATCACCAATCCAAATTGAAGCGGCATCACCGTTTTGAATTTGAACTGCTACACCGCGTTGAATACCAGTTTGAACTTGGCACACTAATGTAGGAGTTGTTCCTGCGGTTGCGTTGATATGAACTAATGCCATTGAGTTCTCCTTTAGTTTCCTTCGAGAATAAATGATAGAGCATCTGCACCGAGATTCATTGTATCAACGACATACGGCGAAAGATCGCAAACACAATTCGGGTGAGCAGGTGGTTCGGTGTCTCCACTTGGAAACTCCTCGTCAATGGGAAGTGGGCTGGCACTATTGTTCAACTCGCACTCATCGCAAGGGTCAGAAACAATCCACTCAACTAATTCCACGCCTGAGTCCAAATATGTTTCGCGGTTCGCAACACTAACGGCTCGTGTCATTTCTGTATTAGCAATTAGTAACGCTCGCTCTGGGTCATTAACAATATCTTTAATTGTTACATTTGATTGTTGCGCTAAATATGCTGCTCGTTCTGCCGAAGGTTTACCAAGTATGTCAGCGATGTTTCCACTAACACTTGAAGCAGTTAAACCGCGTTGTAATGCATAAGCAAGTTGCGTTCCAATTCTGTCGAGCGTTGTTCTAGTAATTCCTTCAATCGTTGCATCGCGCGAGTTCATTAACGCTTTCAACGCACCGCTTGGTTTAACTAATTGTGCTGCNGCTCTNTGTCCGGGTTTCCAAGTGGACCAATCTATTGCTAACGCTCTCTTGAAATCTTTCAATGACGGCGCGGTGCTTGATGCTTTATTTGTTACAACAACTTGGGCAATAGCAGACACGCCAATATCTTGACCGAGAACAAATCCTTCTGAATATAAACGCGTTAATGTTTTGTGTAACTCATCTGTTCTAGGTCGAACATTTAATGCCGCCCAAGTTCGTGCTTCTTGCGTAGCTATCGGTGCGAGATTAAAACTAGAAAAAAAATCATCTGTTATCTTTTTAACATCAACAGAATTGCGTAACGCTTTCTGAATTGCGCTCGCGTGTTTTGCCGCAAGTCGAACTTTCATAGCGTTTCTTTTTTTCCATTTAGTGTTCAACTGTTATTCCCTACGCAAGATAACGCTCTGCGTACCACCGAGCAGAGTCGTAATCTTTAACGGATATGAACTTGTTTAACACTTGCGAATAAGTCGCTGGAACTTCTACGAAATTAAAAGCGCGGTCAGGAGATTTNTTAATCCATTTNAGAAATAGTTTTATTTCCTGTTGTGCTTTTACTGCGCTTGTATCTTCAACGGTTGAAGNATNTGTAACAGTTTCATCTTGNGCGTCAGTATCAACAACGATTCCAGTTCTATCTACTGTTGCGGCTTGAACATCTTCCGTTACATCTGCGAAAGGTTTGACACCATCTTCCGTAAGAAAAAATCCTGTACCACCGACAATCACCATCGGCATATCTGCTTCTGGAATATCAAAAAGAGTTTTTCCGGATTCGGAACGAATTTCATTTATCGTTGCGCCAGCGTTACGCATTTCGATTTCACGAACTTCTGCCATAGATTTCAAATCGTTTCTACCGCTAGGCATAAACTTAAATTCAAGTTCGCGCGGCATACCACAGAACACATACGAAAGATGCGAAATCATACGCGCGAGCCATTGCGCTAACGGAATTGCGCCGATGACTTCTGATGATTGTGCTTGCCCTTGTTGATGACCTGCGCCACCTAATCCACCTTTGGGAGTGAAACCAATTTCAGATGGGAGAACGCCGAAGTGACCGCAAATTGAATTGACCAAATACTCATCAAGAGTATCTTTGAATCTTTCGCCGTAACCTTCGAATTGAACTGGTTCCATACCAAGCGGAAGTAAACGAACGCGCTTGCGTTGTTCCGTTTGTCCTGCGAGTTCGTCATTGAAAATGTTTTCGTANGCGCGAAGTAAATCTGGATTGTTGCCGAAGTTCGCATCGGTTTTCATTAACAGTTCAGGAGTAACGCCATCGGTATATTCAGCGCGAAGCCATTGTTGTCTGCGCAAATAAATATCCGCAAGTGGTAATGCTCTTTCAGTTGGTGAGTAACCGTACACGGTCATTGTTCTGCGGTTGCGAATCATATAAGCGAGTTGATCAGAACTAAACTCGCCATCTGCTTTATCATCTTCATCTGAAACAGAAAACTCAGAACGAGGAAAGCCCATAAGTATTTGTTGAAAAGCAGGATACGGTGCGACAGGTCGCATACCTCTATCATCTATGAGTGGTTTGATTGTTGAACCATCGAGTATTTGCAAACCTAATAAATCACCGCCGACACTTTCCTGAGGCCATACTGCGAGCGCATCTAACACAAGGATTTCCTCTAGCGCGATAGATAACCAATCGGAAAATAACAAACCGTTTTGTTTGTCAGGTTGTTTCCAAAAATCTTTCATACGATTTATTTCTTCATTAAATATCGCGCGCGCTTGTTCTGCTGCTCGTACTTGATTTCCACCTATGTCAGAAATAATTTTCTCGCCTGAATCTTCCGATAAAACAATATCCCAATCTAATCCGAGCATTTTTGCTTTCAACACTTCAATGCAACGGCGAAGAATATCTATCTGGTCAGCGGCAGCGCGTAATGTTTTGAAAGAGATTAAACGCGTCTCTGTAACATTAACATTTTGCGCAACTTGAAATTCATAACGGCGTGGGTCAGGGCGATTTGTATTTGGATTAAGTGGGTTGATAGAACCTGGCGTTATTGGATTTCCGGGCGCGAACGGAACACTTGCTAAGAAAGGTTCACGCGGTAATGGAGTTGAGTTGCCGTAGTTTGTTGTGTTGCTTTGTGCGTTACGCATTTCTGTTTCTGTCATTGTTACCGCGCCGACAGGAAGATTAGGCGATTTAACTATTTGATCCGCAACTCTTTTTGCAAAGTTATCTAACAAGCCCATTTTATCTCCTAGTCGCTCTCTTAATTCAGCGTTGTTGTAATGTATCAGGCTATTGCTAAAACTTTATCAAACTTCAAGTTTGGCAAGTTCTTCTTGGGTAACATTTTCTCACTCTAGTCATAGCCATTTATTTTGAAAATACTGATTCAGAATACTCACTTCCGATGAATTCAGAGCGCGGCGGAAGATGGCGACTGCCATGACCTCAAAGTCGTTGGGGTTCGAGTTTGGGTCCTCAAGCCTTCCGATCAGCAGACGGTAACTGTTGCCGATAATGGATTGCGTTGGGTCGTTGGTATTGGCCGCCGTACCCACACCGTTGAGGAAGTTCTGTATCGTTTTCAGTTGTCGATTTCG
>JGI24890J29729_1001258_pt1 | contig 11901 bp, 18 predicted proteins | sample FreactcultureFD7_FD_29729 | JGI IMG/M metagenome (IMG submission 29729)
GATCTATCACAACACATCTTATGTTATCAACCAAAGCTGGCACAACGTAGGGAGAGTATTTTGGAGTGTTGCTGCCTGGTGGATTCTTTGTGCCGCAAAATGCCAAAGTTGAACATAGTCTTTCTGCCCAGTCGCTTGGGCGAAAAACAGTACCAGATTGTGTGATACCTCGAATTAGGTACTGTGTGTTTTGAAAATGTTCGGGATAGTTTAGTCTTTCCCATTCTTCATCTGATACCGGCCACATAATTATTTTCCGTTATGTGATAGTCTTGCCTTACGAGCTTGGGCAATAGCTTCAAGCATACTGTTAAAAAATTGTCGAATTGTGTTCATGTTATATGGTCCTATAAGTTTTGGTAAAATCATGCACATAGCGATTGGCTTGTGCTTGTTTGGCGCGAATTGTTCTGATCATGGCACGTCGTAGAAATCTGCGTAGTGTTTTCATAGAGAACCGCCGTATTTTGTTTGATCATAATGACGGCACCAAAATTCTACTTCAGCATTGCTTTTGGGTTGTTTGGATGCAACAAATCTTTCCAAACCAGTTTGATAGTGATTGCCAAATATTTTGTCGATAAGTTTTTTGAACATTGTGTGTTTCCTTAAATGGTAGATACTCATGGTTTCTACTAATAGTATTTATACTAATTATATTGCAACCGCACATAAATGTCAAATTTTTTGGGTTTTTGTTTTTGGAGTAAATAAAACAAAGGAGATAGCAAATGCTAACATTTTTAAAGAAATTCTTATCACTTAAACCCCGGGTGATTCCAGAGCCAGCGGCACCTTATAAAGTAGAGGCACCTGTGCCTGCAAGTGCAGAAGCAGTTCGAGCACCTGTAAAATGTGGTTGCGGTCGTAGTTCAACTGGTGATTGTGTGGGATTACATGCCCTTACTGCAGATCAGTGGGCCGCTAGCGATAAAAATCCCAATAGGGTTGTAGCAGAAGAAAAACCTGCTGAAATAACCCCAGTTAAAAAAGCTCCAGCTAAACCAAAAGTTGCCAAGCCAAAAGCCCCTGCTAAGCCGCGCAAGCCAAAATCTTCAACCTAACATTCGTACAAGGCCAATTGAATCTATGCTTACCAGCAGGATGTAATTGGCCAACATACCAAAACTTCGCCTAGTAAAACTGGCCCAGGCGTACATAGCGCAACCGCTAATCCAAATGGGATAAAGTACAAGTAGCGGTGGATTGGGTACAGTGAGCGCCATTGTAATTGAGCAACCAATACTGATAGCCCAAGCCATAAGCTCAATACCAAAGCGAAAGCGATTGCTAGTGTAGTCGTCTTTTATCCATCCTAGTATATTAAAAATTATATCATTCATGTTTGATCCTTTGTTGGTACAACTGTTCGCTGGCTAGATTTTTACCTTTGGCTTCAACTTGTATATCAAAATCTGGACTGAATGTAAGTGCCCATGCATTGCTAGCACGATTCCATAAGAAATCACTGTGTGCTCGTAATTTTTGTTTTTTAAACCCTTGTGCCAATAACTGATTCAGATCAGGTCTGACGTCAGGATCGTGATCTACCAAAAGATCTTCGCGACTGATGCTGTAGTGCATGGCAGGACGAACCCCGCGCCAACTGTCAATGACCTGTTGTGTACGAGGATCTGTTGCAGTAATATATTCACCAGTGTTGATCCAGTGATGATGTATGTCTAATACCAAGGCCACATGTTTGGCCACTTGTAAAGTAACGTCAATTCCGTTAGACATCTCGTCATTTTCTATGGTAATTAAATTTCTAGCTTCAGGCGTCAATCGGCTCAGGGTACGTATGAATTTTTCAGGGCCACCTTTGCCTGACAGATGTACATTGATCTTGAATCCTGAATCATGCCAAGTAGCACCATAGCCCATCCATCGCGCCATGTCAGCATGATATTCGAATTCTAGTATACTACGCTCTACAATTTCATCTGCTTCCGAAGCTAGCACGCAAAACTGTCCGGGGTGAAAACTCAATCTTACATCCAGTCTACGAGCAGTTTCACCAATGGGTGCAAATATTCGGGCTAGGTGATCCTGTATCTCCGGACGTTGCCACCAGGCTATCCAGTTGGGTTCAGTGTAACCTTGTAACATTTCTGAACCCAGTCGAACCATTCTTCGCTCCGGGGGTAATGTGGCCACACGCTCAATCAATCGTACTGCTGCAGCGGCATTGTGATTCATGATGTCCCATTGACGCTGATCTGCATCACCGGGATGCTCGCGCAACCAGCGCATGGTAGTTGATCTTCCGTTTAGGTCACGGTCCACAGCATTGACTTTCATACCCCTACATTCTGAGGGATCATTTAGCCATTTGCAACAAAAACCTGTGCGTTGTAGTGTAGTCATAGTGTATTATACTACAACTGTGATTAAATGTCAAGCAGCCAACATTGTAATCACACTGCTCATTGAGTCTTTGGTTAAGTTGTTCAAAGATGCAAATGATTTACCAATTTCTCTAGGGTGATCTACCAAAACCCATTGTGTGTTTGGGTTGCTTATGATTACCTGCCGGCACAAATTTCGGTAATGTTGAATTCGATTTTCTGTTAGCTTGTCAGAATTTTTTGATTGATCCTGTAGATCAAATCCCAACAGTAGCACAATATTATTGTATCCGGCGGCCAAATGCATGGCTACAATTTCTTCCTGTCGATCTATATCGTGTATAAACTTACCTTCGTATAATTTTACACCGTCTGGGCGGTTCAATGCGGTATAAATGTCATTTGGTATGTAGAAATTACATTGCTTTTGGAACTGTCGTGTTAGTAACGTGTCTGCTTGTTTCATGTCATGACATATGACATTGTCAGTTGCACAGGCACGCCAGGTTCTCCAACTGCCCCAAACACTACCAATATTTTTTAACTGTGTGAGATCTTGTGTAGGATCTAACACTACTGCATCTGCCAATACCCAACCTATATTCATTCTGCACCTTTGATAACTTGCCAATTATAAGAACCAGTACAGACCCAAGCAAACACACGGTCTGCCCCAGGATTGGCATTGAACACAATATCACCTTTGGTTCCTAACCAGCCTGGAACTTGTGTAGCATGACTGAACTTATGCACACCTACTTGTAGTTTTTTTACCGTAGTTAACCCTGTGTTGTCAATGTCAAGATACGGTGTGCGGTTTACTCCAAGACTCAGTGTTTGATCTCTAGCTGTGCCAATATATGCATGTTTGGCTTTGTGCTTGCCAACAATAACAGATACTTCTTCATCCCATACACTGAGTGCCGATTCTGGAGAACCTGTGTTGATACCCAATCTACTGTTGACCACACTCACAGTATTGTTTAGATGTGCCTCACCCGCAACTGATAATTGATTTAACACACCAACTGATTGTAAATTTGATTCTGTTATTGCTTTGCTTAGTCTGTTGCCTTGGACAACATAATCACCGCCAATGGTTACAGAGTCAAACTCAATGCCTTGTTTACGTATTTGATCAGCGACCTGTTGTACTAATTCTGTTCGCCATTTTTCTGACAGTTTGTTAAGAGTATTATCGCTGATGTTATCTGCTAAAGTAGTCCAGGCCGGATTATCTGTATTGATACTTCCTGTAACTGCAAGATCATTGATCCTTGCACCATTAACAACAGTTAAATCTGCAGCAGTTAATCGATTTTCTACCACTGTGGTATCATCCATTATGGTCAGTTGACATGCAGTGGCTTGATCACTGATACCTGTACTGGCAAAATCTGCAACTAATTGTTGTTTTATATTTTTCATATTATCATCAACACGCTGACGTATAATAGTATTGATATCAATCGAGCCAATTCTTGCAATGGTCTCAAGCACCATATTTTGTTTAACTGAGGCTTCGACTCCGGCCAGCCACACAGGATCTTGTCCAAGATTTCCCAATGCAGATCGTATTGTTTGATCAACCGCTGTGGCAATAGATTGTGTTATAACTGTGTTATCAACATATTGATCTATTCCAGGAATATTGCCGTTGTCAAATAGTTGTGCTACACTATCTTTAACTGCTTCTATTATTTCTGGCATAGTAGATGAGTTATTAAACTTAGCAAGTATTCTATCTTGCGTATACTGTAATATTTTATTTTCCAATGAGTTTAGCCACACATCGGAACTCATAACTGCCTGTACCTGTGCATTGACTGCGGTAGTTATTTGTTGTACCACCAATTTGTTTACTGCATCGGCATCAAGCATGACGTCTCCGAAGATCTAGCGTGACGCAATGGAAGCCACCGCCCAATGTTCTACTGTGCCTTAATGTTCTAGGTATAACTGTAAAGTTTTTTCTAGCCAACAATTCTATTAGATTGTGTTGTGCCGCATCTACTATGACTGTATTGGGATCAACCACTAACATGTTTAAGCCAATCCATTTTGATGCATAAGGATATTGATAAAAATCTTGTGCTACTATTTGATCATCCGTGACCCATATTTTTTCCCAATCGTCAAATGCATGGGGACAGTTACTTTTATTAACTCTACTGGCATTTAACAGTACCAGCCCTTCACGTAAGGGAACTACGGTACTGTCAATATGCACACCACTATAAAAATTACAAATTTCCATGCTGGTAGTAGTGGGTAAATTGGCCATTAACCAATACCATGCAAGCTTGTTACCACTGGCACTTTCAAGGAACAGATATTTGTCCTTTCCTAATCGCAATATATTCGCGGCATCTAACACGTGGCCTGAATTTTTAGGCATGGTCAATACTTGGTTGGCATCTCGCATTACAAAGTCCAATGCTTGAATTTCTTGATCACGACACGGATACATCATTGCAGTATCGATCACCGTGGATCCTGCAATCAATAGTCTATCTCTAGGACAGTAATTGTACATACCGCCCGACTCCTGAAAGTTCATTTCCTTGGGCCTGCGTACAGTAACACCCAACTTTGTTAGTGTATCGGCTAACGCATCCAAATCTTCGTTGGCTTCATCGATTATCCATTGTGGCACTGGCCCACTGGGAACCGGCGTTTCTGTCCAGGTAGTTTTGACACCTTCTTGTGCAAAAACAGGATCAGTGCTGGGCCAATTTGCATATGTTGCCGAACCTACCACTATTTCTTCTAGCGGATCCCATTCATTGTAACTGTTAATCATCTACGTGTCCTGTAATCTGAAGAGTGTATCTTGGAGCAAGTCCTAAATTGGCAGCCATATGCGGAGTATCGTATGCCCACTCAATTACAGCACCTGCTCGCCAGTCTACAAAAGGTATATCTGTATATTCGGCGTAGTGTCCAGGTTGCCAATCTTCTAAAAATATTATAGCACGTCTTATGGTCGATTCGCGACCTTGAAGGTTAAACAGTTGAGCATATCGTTTATATAAATCACCATGTGTGGGTAATACTGTGCCAGTACTCATTCGATAATAACTGGTACCTATATCCTTCCATCCTTTGCCGGTGAATATATCCAAAAATCGATGATTCCATATAGGTTGTTTGTTGCGCATATCGCACATATCTCCGGTAAATCTATTAGAATACCCAGCATCAGTCCAAAGTTTTAAATTATTCCGATCATTGAATTTTTCATTGGTGTATATTAAATGTTTAAATTCATCATCCCAAAATTTATGTAATTGATATTTTTTCACCGAGTGAGCTGACATATTTTATTCCTTGATGGAGTTACATGTAAATACTGTCTTATGAGTATTCCTTTAGACCGACTATATCACTATATCGAAGATATTGCAGAAGAAATTTACAGTAATCCTATAATAATTTATCGATTTTATCCGTACGGATCAAAAAAACTTGAAGATTTAACACCGCAAAAAAATATTTCCTGGACGGAATTATCGCTGATACCTATAATTTATTGTAATGATCAAGAGCCATTGAATTTTGATTTTTATAAAAATTATCAATTATATTATAATGTTACTTTTTTTAATATTGAACAATCTTTATCTAGTATGCGCAAACGAAAAAATTTAGGTGGTATCATTATGTATGGCATGTATGACCAATCTATACTATTGCACAGTGAACGTAGATCAAAAAATTTAAAAACATATCAACAAAATCAATATATTACGGTTTATTATTGGAGTCATGCACTATTGGCACTTGATTGGTTTAGATATGCAGAATATGCAGTAATAAAACAAACACCAACAAAAAAGTTTTTAATTTACAATCGTGCCTGGGCCGGTACTAGAGAATACAGATTAAAATTTGCTGATTTATTAATTGATCATAAGTTAGTTAATCAATGTCAAACTTCTATAGTATTCTATGATCAAAACGTATACTATAAAAATCACCAGTTTAATAACATAAAATGGCAACCACTACATCGACTCGAAAATTATTTTGATCTTAATAATACTCCGAGCACAAGCAGTGCAGATTTTACTATAGAAGATTATGAAAACACCGACATTGAAGTTGTATTAGAGACTTTGTTTGATGATGATCGATTACACCTGACCGAAAAGTCGTTACGTCCTATAGCTTGCGGACAACCTTTTATTTTAGCAGCTACACATGGTAGTTTAAAATATATAAGAAGTTACGGATTTAAAACATTTGACAATATCATTGACGAAAGTTATGATCTAATAGAAGATCCTGCAACAAGATTACAAGCGATAATATTATCAATGCAACAAATTGCCAATTGGACCGACGACGAAAGACATGATAAAATGAGTCAACTACAACAAATTGCAGAATTTAATCGTAAACATTTTTTTAGTAGTAAATTTTTTAATCAAGTAGTAACAGAGTTAAAAGAAAATCTATCAATTGCACTTACCAAATTTAAAAATACAAAAAGTTCAAATCATTGGGTTAGTCATTGGAATGAACTATTATCACACCAATCTGTTCGAGATTTTTTAGAATCCAATCAAGACGTTGTATTTCCAACAACACATCAATTTAATATTGTTTATAAAGAAGCAATAAAATATTCTACATTAAGAATACGCAGTGATTTTATTACTCATTCAATACAACGATAATTAATATCAATTGGGTATGTAAATACCCTATGTATTACAACTTTGTAATTTTTCTATTTCCTGTGTTTGGGTATGCCAGCGATATAGATAACTGTAATCGAATTTATGATCCTAATCAAAAACATTTTTGTATGGCCAAAGCTACATTGAATGTGGGCGAATGTGAAAAAATAACTAATATGGAACTAAGATCAACTTGTATAATTAAAGTGAGAGATGGACAACGAACCGCAAATAGTTTTCGTCCAATGAAATAGGTAATATACCAATAGCTAAATATATGACTGTTGTGTTACAATGCACTGCATAGAGCATATATTAATGAACAAACTATTATTAACATTACTATTATCCGTTTCTATTCCTGTTTTTTCCGCTGACATAACAGCAAAATCTTGGATACTAGCAGACGATGCAAACAACATTATACAAAGTAAAAATATCTCAGAGCAACGAAGCATTGGTAGTATAACCAAATTAATGACAGTTATTGTTGTGTTGGATGCTCGTCAAAATCTCAATGAATCATTGGGGTCATTGAATCGACGGGATTTGATTCAATTTGCGTTAATCAAATCAGACAACAATGCTGCTCGTGTTTTGTGCAATAATTATCCCGGAGGCAATATAGCTTGTATAACTGCTATGAACCAACGAGCACATGCCTTAGGAATGACACGCACCAATTTTGTAGAACCCAGTGGGTTAAGTATAATGAATGTTAGCACTGCTGAGGATTTAGTTAAATTGGTTTTGTCAGCTCGTGAATACCCGGCTATTGTTCGGGCCAGTCGCACTGCTAATCTAAGAATACAATTAAAGAAAAAATATGTAAACATTAGAAATACCAATCCTACTATAGCACACGACCCTGACAATTTTTGGGTTAGTAAAACAGGATTTATTAGTGCAGCCGGGGGATGTGTTGTTGTAATGAAGGATACACCTTTGGGACGTCGTGTAGTAGTAGTGCTGGGTAGCCAAAATACTCGTACACGTATTCCGGAAGCCGAAACTATCTTAGCATTAAAATGAAGCACCCATTGGACGTTCAATAACAGGAGTCCACTCTTCTCCGGGATTTTCTAAAATTAACCGATCAAGTCTAACTTGAATTTCATCATAAAAACTATTCATTTCCGAATTCCATGCGTCTGTTAATTGCTCAATCAGTGTTTGACAATATGCCCAATTGCGTTGTTGATAATTTTTTATTAACGCTTCGTGTAGACGTTGCCAACTTTCAATCAATGGTAGTTTATCCATTGGTATTCCTTCTATTACACAATATGCTGTTACATTGGGGCCACTGTTACCAAATGTAAAAGTATCAAGTTCAAGTACAGTAAAACGTTCACGTAATTTTTCAGCTTGTTCTGTTCCAAATATTATGTTCATGCAAATTCCTTTTAAATATGTATCATGACTTTTGCATTTGATTTAATTTCTGACTTACATGTTGAGACCTGGGATAAATTTGACTGGACTGGGCAAGCCACCAGTCCAGTCTGTGTAGTAGCTGGCGATATTGCTAGAAATACAGATTTAACCGTTGAAACATTGACTCATCTTAGTGAATGTTATCAAGCTGTGTTTTATATTGATGGCAATGATGAACATCGTTGGCAACTTGATAACTTGACCCAGAACTACACCGAGCTTGCTTACAGACTTGCTAAAATTAAAAATGTAGTATTCATGCGCGAGCATGTGGTTGTTGTCAACGGTGTTGCCATCATTGGTACAAATGGATGGTGGAGTTATGATTTTGATCTTAAAATTGATGCAGAGCAAACTAGATCTTGGTTTCAAGATGCGTATCAAATTAATAAAACTGCTGTTGATAATGTTGCGTCGGCAGCATACAATGACGCTGCATATCTTATTCAAAGTGTTAAAAAATTACAAACTCATCCCGATGTTAGATCGATTGTAATTGTATCACATACTGTACCAGCACCGTGGTTGGTGGAGCATGATATTGCGCTGTCTGGTAGTTGGAGATTTAACACCACTGGCAATCCTCATTTGGAGTTGGCATTAAATGAAGACACCGAACATAAAATTCACACATGGTGTTTTGGTCACTATCATCAATCAGTGGACAGAATTGCCAATGGTATTCGCTATACCAATAACTGTAGAGGACGAGGCGACACCGATTGGTGCCAGCGTCCGTACTATCCTAAGCGGATCGAAATAAAGTAATTAAACCAGTTCCGGTTCTAATTTAAGTTGCAATGGGTAATTTTGACTTCTTGCTGACATAGTGACTTCAACCCCCTTTTGCTCGGCAATTTCATACGGTAATACCGCTACCACTGCACTGCCATCATTATGTATATTTTCTGTGATTTGTAGTGCAGTATCTGTTGTATAACTAAACACGCTCACAAGACTTTCAATCACAAATTCAACCGAAGTCAGATTGTCATTGATATATATCACTCGAAACAGCGGCGGTTCTTTGATGTCGTGGTTAACTTGTATTTTTGTGGCAGTATCGGATTGTGACATCGGCATTCCTTTATTGTTATAATTGTGCAGTGGAAGTTGCCTTCCACTGTGTATTTACTATTATATTAAGTTGTATAAGTTATTGCAATAGTCTTTGGCTTCATTTCTTCTGGCACTTCACGTTTTAAATGAATACTCAGGATTCCTAGCTCAAGATTTGCATTGGTAATTTCCACATGATCTGCCAGCTGGAATTCTCTGCGGAAACTTCTTTCGCTGATTCCTTTGTGTAAAAATACAGCAGTAGAATCGTTGTTTTCTACAGTTTCTGCGGCGTGCGTACCTTCAACAATCAAAAAGTTTTTGTCTTTTGTGACTGACAAATTATCTTGGCCAAAGCCTGCCACAGCAATACTGATTAAATACTCATCGTCGCTGATTTGTACAAGATTGTAAGGTGGATAATTTGTGTTGGATTGTTGTGCAGTGACTCGCATTAGATCATCAAACATGTTATCAAAACCGATACCAAATTTAGTGATTTGTGGAATATCGAAACTACGAAGTGTGAGAGTTTTTGTCATTTGTTTTCTCCTTTATTAAGCAAGATGACTGGTAATATAGACCCGACCATCGGCATCTATATTGTATTTATTATATATTGAAAATCATTAAATGTAAAGAAAATTCGAACAATTTTTTATCTATTTAAATACATATATGAAAAAAATTGATTTTTTTGGCGGAACCCATGGTAATTTTTTAGAACTTATAATTAATGTTTTTGTTTGTCAACACCCTTTTGATTTTACCAAACCAATTTTTAACGATAATGGTGCCTGCCATTTAAAAAATCTTCAAGATAATTATAGACCTAGCGTTAAATCAGGACATTATTCGTATTCTAATAACCCATTCAATCATGATGATTTGGTTATTGAAATACATGTTGACCCAGACTGGATGCTTGCTGCCGTAACCAATTCATTGGTCAGAGCTGGCGATGAGGTGTTTGATTTAAAAGAGTTGCATAAAAATAGTATTAAAAAACTTTCTTCCTTACAAAAAGCCACGCATTTTTTAAAAGATTTAACTACGGAACACGGAATACAAGAAAACTATCCCAAAAATATAATAAGAAATTATTTTTATTCTAAATTTATTATGCCTGAACATGGCATAAACATGTTTAATAATTTTAAATCAACAACAAAAAAAATTATATTTCCGTTTGGTGCATTTTATTCAATTGAACAATTATGCATTCAATTAAATCAAATTGCTTTTTTTTTACAAGAAAATTTTTATCCAGATGAGAGACTTATTAAAGTTTTTAACGAATTTATTACATGCAATCAAGGGTACCGCAGTCAAATTAAATGTAATAATATTATAACTAATATTTTAAATAATACGTCAATGGATATCACTGACTGTAATCTAGTAGAACAAGCATGGATTAATTATCGCATAGCACAAATATTTCGTTGTTACGATCATCCATTGTTAATCAACGAAGATTATCCAACAAACACACGAGAAATATCTGCGGCTATATACAAATGGAAAAGTAATGATTATCCAGAATTAAAATAGTTTTTTTGGCAAAGCCTGCGCAGATACTTGTTTTTGCCACCGGTTTTTAGCTGAAGATTTTTTGCGTTTTCTCTCAGTGGTAGGTTTTTCGTAAAATTCTCTGTCACGTAGATCATTGAGTAACCCATCTTCTTGAATTTTTTTCTTAAATTTACGCAGAGCTTTGTCTACGTTGCCGTCTTTGACCAGTACTGTTCGACCGTAAAGCTTCATGAGTTTTCTTGTATAAGTGTCATAGGAGTATTTATCAGCTCTTTATTAATGACCACTTGTAGTATATTTTGTCTACGATAGCGCGGCAAATCAAACATGTGCGGCAACAATGCACGTTCTAATTCAGTATGTAGCCCTCTTGCACCGGTTTTTGTTTGTAGTGTGCGTTCTGCTATAGTATCAAGACTTTCAGCATCAAACTCCAGTGCAACTCCATCTTGATCAAATAACCACTGGTATTGGCTGATAAAATTATTCTTTATTTCAGTTAAAATATTGATTAGTTGTGGTTTTGTTAGTGCTTGTAAACTAACACAACTGCCAAATCTTCCCACAAATTCTGGGATCATTCCGTATCGTACCAAATCATCCGGAGTCACAGGTTCTGTTTCAATTTCAGAGCTATCACTAAAACTAGCACCGAATCCCATGGTAGTGCCTTGCACACGATTTTTTACCACTGAATCTAATCCTACAAATGCACCACCTGCAACAAACAATATGTTAGTTGTGTCAATTTCTACAGTATCTGCGGACGCAGACTTGCGATTTCCTTGTGTAGGTATTTTGCATTTAGTACCTTCAACTAATTTTAACAAAGCCTG
>JGI24890J29729_1001259_pt1 | contig 11899 bp, 7 predicted proteins | sample FreactcultureFD7_FD_29729 | JGI IMG/M metagenome (IMG submission 29729)
TAAGCAGCCATCATAGATACTTCACGGTTCATACGCTCTCCGTGGTGGAAAGCAAAGCCGGAAGCAGCGTTTAGTGTGCTACCCCAATTCTTACGACCATCAACTTCAAGGGTATCGTAAAACTGTGAACGATTAAACTGACCACGTTTCTGACCTTCTTCAATCAAAGTACCGTAGCGTTTGCCCATTTCATGCTCAGCACCATAGTTTGTAATGGAAGGCATACCACGTTGCTTAACCATTTCTTCTCCACCAATCATCTTGGTAGAACGTACATCTTTGCCGAAACCACTGTCGAGGTAAGTTTTATAAGCGTTGTTAATAGCGCCCATAGTTTGACCCCATGTATGCTCACCAGCTAAGTAAGGAGCAACAATCATAGGCACTTGTGCCATGTTAACTACTGCAGAAGAGATGTTAAATCCTAACAAGTAGTTAAAGCCAATACTGTTAATTACTGTAGAAATCTTGCTAATCTGTGGGTTAGTAATAGACTGTGCATGCTTTTCAAACACACTAATGTAATCATTTATTAGCTGGTTATTTACTGGATCACCATTAGCTCCACGACTAGCAGCCTTAGAGTAATCTCTCATGTCTTCAAGTAACTTGTTAAGTTTAGCTGAGTACCTCATACGCCCAAGTTGTTGTGCTGTGTTGTACAAACGGTCACGCATAGCTTCGATAGCATCACGTCTAAAACCGAGTACGTCTTTACGCTTTTGGAAAGACTGTGCAAAAGAAGTCTCAGGTAATGTGCTGAGATACAGACGCATTACTTCATCAGCGGATTCATCATAGCGTTTAGATTCTTCAGCAGATAAGTCTTTAGGCTTGTTGACTTCTAAGATGTTCAGCATTTTGTTTACAAACGAACCTGATGGGGCACGGCTGTACTTATACTGGGACACTTGAGTAAACTTCTGTAGATCAGATGCGCCTTCTTTAATGAGCATAGCTTCTTGCTTATTACGCTCACGCTCATTCTGATAGGCTTCCATGTAGGTTTCTAATTGACCAGATTTATCCTTCATGTTGTACGCTAACCAGTACTTACCTTTACGAGTTAACGCAAAGTACGGATCAATACTACCTTGCTTAGCCAACTTTTCTAAAATATCAGCTTTAATTTGTTCTTTAGCTTTAGGGTCAGTAACAAATGTGTTAATACGATCTTCAATAGAAGCAAGAATTTCATTATATGTAGCTCTGTAAGCATCACGAATCTGCTGATATAACTGCTTACCAATTGGGTCTAACTTCTTATACTTATCAACAATGCGGTCATAGTCGGCTTGAGTAGTATCTTCCTTNTTANCTTTAGTCGGGTCGATTCTAGAAATTGTGCTGTCATAGACTACATCGTTAAAAGCATCACGCATCTTCTGAGATACATTTTTAGACCAATCTTCTGCTTTTTTAACCAATGGTTCGATAGACTGATTCAGTTTGTTTACATAACCAGAGTGCTCATCAATGATGTTATTAAACTCAGGCGCCATAGGTAAACCAGCACGTACGGCTTCTTCAGTTAATGGGCGAATAGGTAAACACCATAAAGCAGCTTTACGAGCATTACCTGCAATACCGTTCTTTAAAAACTCATGTAAAGAATCTGCTTTTTCTGGGCTTAAAATACCTGCATCTTCAATCCAATCAGTAAAGCCATCAAACACAGACTTAGCATCATTAGCAGTTACTCCAGCCGTACCGTTTTTACGGAATGTAGGATTGCGGAATACTAAGCCAGAACGTTGTTCCAAAGCCTTAGTGCCGGGGGGTGGGGGTGTGCCACCTTCAATTACATAGCTGCGAGCATCGGCTAATAACTTAGCAACATCTTCATTGCTTACATGTGGAAGCCCAATACGTTTAAGGAAGTTGCGGATCATGTTGTATAGCTTGGCTATACCCTTAAGTTGCTTAATCTCAGGCCCACCTGACTCTTGCATATCTGCAAGTACTTCTTCAGTAGCTAGGTCTTTACCCAACTCAGGATTAGTCTTTAATTTAGCATCGGCTAACTCACGTACCATTTTATTACCAGCGTAGATCTCACCCATTACTTGTGAATATTTATCGCCGAGAATAGCCCGCAAGCCAAAGTGCCCTGTTGTTTCATGGGCTACAGTTTTAATAAGGTCTGGTACATCTTCAATATTATCTGCAATAACAATTACATGCTGCGATTTAGGATCATAGAATCCCGGAGCAAACTCATTACCGCTTTCTTTTAACTGCGCTGCTAGTTTAGGGCCCAAGTCAGTAATAGATTGCACCACAACAATTTTAGGTGCATTAACCCAACCTTCAGTAATCTGGCGGATAGTACCTTGAACATCCTTTACTGACATACCAGCTACTTTGCCAGCATGTTCACGAAACTTAGGATCCATATCCGCTAGTTCGATACGCAAATCCCTGATATCATCACGCAAAGTTTCCTTCTCGTATGGGTCAGTTTCATTACGAAGTCTATCGTTTAAATTTTCTAAGTGTTTCTTTAACGCACCGGCGTATTGAGAATTAGAACTAACAGTTGGTGTTTCCACTTTTTCGGTAGTGGTAGTTTGTACGCTAGTCTTAGTAGTTTCAGTCTTAGTTCCGGTTTCATTTAATGCACCGTGTTTAGTCTTTGTTCGTGTTGCAGGTTTTCTAGTAGGTACTCTAGTTGATCCCACTCCTGATTGTTTAGGTGCTCTAGCTCTTTCGGTAGGGGTTGATACCTTTTTACTAGAAACTGAAACGCTTGCTCTATTTGTTTTAGAGACAGGTTTATGCTGAATGGGTCCATTTTCTGTTCCTTTTAAAACACCACCTTTAGGTCCAAACATCTCCTGCTGTGTTGCTAAAGCATTAAATGCCTGCATAGCAATAGACTCAACTGCTTGTTTAGTAGCTGGGGAAATATTTGGATTAGTTCTAATTGTAGCTATTGTTTGTCCAATAGCAACTTGCTGGGCTGGGTCAGCCATATCTTTGTTAAGAAGTTGACGGTAGAAGCCCGACTGTTTAGGTAAGCCTGTACCTGCCAATAACTCCGCATCTAAAACTGTACTAGGGGTTACTTCCGGCGCAGCTTCTTCTACGGGTGCTTCTTGTAACTGTGGCTGATTACCAAACAATGTAGGTTGCTTCTGACCGGGGATTCCTGCTGGGCCTTTCTCGCCCTTCTCTTTGATGCCAGTGCTTTCTGGAGTAAGTTCATTTGGCGCAGCAGCTTCTTCTTCAACTGGCGGTGCAACAATACCTTTGGCTAATGCGGCTTTAACATCATCAGCTTTAGCAATTAATTCTTTCTCATGTGCGGTTAACTCAAGGCTGGAATAGCCAGCACGTTTTAAGTTACCTTGAAAAGCCTTTGTAGTATCTTGAATACTTGTATTCTCTAGTACTGGGTGCAATAGATCAAGGCGAGCAGCTTCACGACGCTTAATCTCACCAGCTTCTACACGTGCATCACTTTCGGCAATAGCCTCATCTAATAAGATCTTGGCAGTATGTGCCTTTTCAATAGCGGCTTCTCTTTGCTGTTGGAGTTTATCCATTTCAGCTTGGTTCTTCTCAGCTACTACCTTTTCAATAGCCATCTGAGGAGCAGTGCGAGCACCTACTAGATCAAGCTGACCTTGTTCTTGTGGGGCATTAAAGTCGAATTCGCCTTGTGTAGAAGGCTGCGCTTGTTCCTGTACTGGAGCCGCAGGCATTTGCTGACCGAGTTCAAAGTCTGGTCTATACGCATCTTGCGTAGCTTGTTGTTGCGCTTGGGCTTGTTCTGCTTGTGCCTTTTCTACTGGGAACATATCAGGCTGATAGCCCTCTGGTGGAGGAGTAAAGCCTAACTGTGGATTAGCAGGAGATATATTAGCTTGTTGTTCTTGCTGGGCCTTAAGTTCATCAGCACGTTGCTTAGATAAGTTCTTAATGTTTCTTGCTTCAACCGCAGCACCGGGAGCACCAAGAGTAATACCACCAACCAAACCTTTAAGCGCACTAGTAATAATACTATCTACGTTCTTTTGGGAGAAAAATGGTTGCTTATCTCCAGCAATTTGAGAACCTAAAACTTGCAAAACTTGTTGTCCACCTTCAGTTAAAGATTCACCACCAGCAGTTTTAAGTGCTTCACCGATAAATGCTTTTTTCCATGTAGTAGGAACAACTTCAGACTTTTCTAACAACTGTGCGGCTAACTGCTTCTTACCTGCTGGGCCAAGCTGCTTTAACATCTTACTGGGTAAGTATGTATCCAAGGCAGCTACAAGTGGTCCGATAGTTAATGCAACACCGGGATGTAATTCGCCAGTATCTTCATAAATTTGTTGGAACGTATCAGGTACGTTAGTGGCAATGGATGAACCCCATAAGCCTGTTTTGCTACCAATCTCAGCACCTTTACGAAGCGCTTGCTTAGTTATTCTATCTTGGAGTGCGGCTCCAGCTTCTTCTGTTAAGCCCCTCTTCGCAATGTGCTCGGCAAGGTTCTTTTCAATAGCTGTAGCTAAACCACGCTTAGCTACTTGCTTACCAATCTGTGTACCGATTCCCGCACCGCCAATAAAGGAAGCTGCAGTAGGTCCAAGCTCACCAGTACTTTCGGCTAAGAACGGTAAAATATCACTGGGACCTTGAATGTTTTTATATGATTTATATGCCGCTGGACTTTCGGCTTCAGCCGTTTGCATACGTTCTTGGTATTGGTCTAATAAACTTTTAGCAGTATCTTTATACCCTAAAGCAGAAGCCCCCAATGCAGGGAGCCCTTCCATTACATCGCCTTTAAGACCTTCCCAACTACGATGTATACCGCCCGAAATAAGTTGCCCAATACCTAAATCTTTAGGGTTAAATTTAGGTTCTGCAGATTGCGCTGCAGCCATTTTCATATCATAGGCACGGTCCAATAACTCTTGGTGTGACAAGTTATCAGGCATTGATACAACGCCGACTCCCGGTACTGTTACCTTTGGCATGAGGTTTCCTTATTCTTCGCTGCTATATACTGATGGAGCAGTATTCCTACCACCGAGTAAATATCCTTTTTGATAAATACTATTCTTTGACTGCTCAGCAATTTGTTCAACTGCAGCCATAGCTTTATTATACGATGGTGTACCTTCCTTAGCTTCTAGCCCTTGACGAATCCAACCGTTTTGTTTATCTGTTTTTGGTGGAATTAACTTACCAAGTGGAGAAGACAAAACTGTTTTAGGGTTTTGTAAATACCCAGCATATTCAGCTTCAACCTTACGCATTTCTGCAAATGGAATACCTTTAGGAGAACCTGCAGTACCACCACTACCGGCAGCGCCAGCTCTAGCACTGTAGTATTTAGCTTGTGCGGCAAGTACTGGTAATTTAGCTTTAAGTTCTGCTTGAGCAATACCAAGTTTAGCAGCTTCCATTTTCAACTGAGAACCACTTAAGCCGAGGCTCATTAATTGTCCAAGCATCTTATCTTTACGTTCAGCATCTTTTTCTTCTGCTTGACCCCATGCGCCAACACCTTGCTGTAAACCAGCACCAATGTTAACACGACCATAAGGAGAAGTACCAGCAGCCATACCAGCGCCAGCAGACATTACACCTTTCCAGAAGTTTTTACCGGAGTTATCTTGATTGTATTGACCCATTAACATGTTAGACCAATTGTTAATCATGCTTGTTACATCATTAGTCTGTTTAGTTGTGTCAAAAGTATCAAGTGAAGCAATTTCTTTGGGGGCAGACGGAGGTGCAGCGGGTTTACCACTATGAACTTCAATGCCAGAGTAATCACGCTTTTCTTTTGGTTCTTCCATATTAGCGGAAGTTCTACCTAATGAATCAGGTGTAGGCGCAGTAGGATTAGCCTCTTTTATAGCTTGCAGTTTTTCTTTAACTGCTTGCACATTACCTACATTTGATATAGCGTTGCTAAACTTATCTCCGACACCCGATGCCCAATCTTTAACACCAGCAGGGATCCAGCTAGTAAGTTCTGGAGATACTAAAGGGATATTAGTCCCACCTTCGAAAAAACGTTGTACCTGCCCACCTTTATAAAAAGCAACGATACCGCCACCTGCACCAGCAGGGACTTGTTGACCTGCACCTGCAATACCTTGTGGGGCTGGAGCATTAGGGTCTTGTGGAGGTTGAGCCATAGCAGCTTCAATGCCTTGTGGGGCTGGAGCAGACTGAGGAGCTTGTGGTTGACCTGCTTGAGCTTGTTGTGCCAATGCAGATAGTTCTTCAAGTTGAGCAGCATAGTGTTCAGCTTTAGCTTTTTCACCTTTTTCCAAAGCAATATCCATCTTAACTTTAAGATCAGCCATAATCATTGGCAGTTTAGCCATAACATCTTGCTGTTGGGTTTGTTGTTGCTGACCCATGATGTCTTGGATAACAGTAGATGTAGGTGCTTGTGGGGCTTGCTGAGCTTGTTTTTGCTCTTGTGCTTGCATAGCNGCAGCTAATGCGCCAGTAGGTTGAGCCATTGCACCATCTTTAGTACTAGTAGCAATCTCTTGTTTAGAAANACTNGATGGGCTTAACAGCGCTTGACGATTGATAGCACCAATACCACCCGAAGACATACGCTTGATACTCATGATACCGCCGGACGCTGCTTTAACGGGCCCAAAAGGTAATGTTTGAGCTTGTGGGACATTAATATTTGTAGTACCACCACTATTAGCCATACCCAACGCACCGATAGCCGTTGTGCCGAGACCAGCCAACTGTGAAGCCGAGCTAGGAGCAGCAGACTGCATAGTCTGAGTTGTATCTGTAACAGGGATACCTGATACCAAGTTCTTAAGGTTAGTAAGCTGAGTCCAAGGATACTGTTGACCAGTCTGGTAGTTTTGCATAGCTTGGTTAATGACAGCTTGTTGCTGTGCAGTCTGTTGCTGACCATATTGGTTTTGAGTACCAAGTATATTTGTTTGTGCCCCGAGCTGACCAGTACCAATATTAGCTAATGTATTAGCACCAGCAATACCTTGGTTATAACCTTGTAAACCAGTTTGCGCTACGGTATTCATTTGGCCTTGCGCATTGTTATACGCAGTATTGTAGGCATTACCAATCAATTGATTATTAGCCAACATCTGATTCTGTTGATTTAAACCTTGCATTAACGCATTACGGGAACCACCAAAAGCACCAGCTTGAGTAGCAGCACCTTGTTGGGCAGCACCTTGCATACCATAGTTTTGATTAGATAATTGCAATGCTGGGTTAAGAGCGTTTTGAATATATGGATTCATGTATGCGCCAACGGCATACGGATTAGTAGATTGGTTTTGTAGGTTTTGGCCTGCGTTTAAAGATCCCATAGTGCCCATACCAGCAGCGCCAGTAGCCATACCAAACTGACCCGGAGTCTGAAGATTTTGTGCACCTTGAAACGATTGGTTTTGCAATGGGCTAAATTGGGCTACAGATGAATTTGCAGCTGCCATAGAGCTTGGATTCATTCCATACTGACCACCAGTAGCGTTGAAAGAACCAAACGCATTGTACGGGTTCATACCTGTAATTTGATTACCTGCAGGGGTACCGGGAGTTGTTTGATAAATTGGATTACCATTTTCATCAGTACCCGTTTGTGTTTGTGAACCGGGGGTACCTGCAGTGGGAGTAGTAGAGAATACTTGCGCTTGAGCTGCGCCTAACATATCTGTTACGTATGGGGATGCCCAAGGAGACAAACTTGAGTAAGAGTTAGATTGCTGTGTTGAGCCACCGCCACCACCAGAACTACCACCGCCACTAGAAATGTGGAACATGAACTGGTCTATAAAAAACCATTTAATTAATTTATTTAGGCTCAGCATTCAAATGCTCCTTACGATATGTATCAAATCTCTCAAAAAAAATATCTTTCCATAGTAACGGAAGTACCTCTTTTGCTTTTTGTGGACCAACGCAAACATGTAGAGCGTATGCAATTATATGCCCTGCAGCGTACCTTAAACTATGAGCAATCTCAATGCCATGCTCATCTTTATCTTTTTCAAACTTATTAGCTGTTTCATATGCAGACACGACCGTCATCCACATAGGAAGCACTTGTTCCTGAATACTTCTATAAAATGGGTTAGATGGCAAATACACTAACGCAATTAGAAAAGCGTTGTTTATACTAGCTTCGTCTCCACCATTATCTTTATCTACTAGGTCATCCCATGTATGGGACAAGTCAATAAACATACGATACATATTTAAGGCATCTTGGTTACCACCAAACCACTCAAGTCTATCTGCGTTAATCGAAGGATTGTCCATTTAGGCTCCCCTTAACGAATTTGTATAGCACCACACATAAGGGCATATCATGCCTATCATAGTCACAAACGTACTCAATATTATTCTCTGCGATTATATCAAACCAATACTTTGTATACATCTTGGGATGCTTAACAGCGACTAGATTAAACCCATTTTTGTAAGCAGCATTAATAAACAAGTCTTGTCTATGTATTTTGTACCCCCAAGAGTCAAATGAAATAGCTTTTTTACTAGGGTCAACAGGAGTAAAGTCTTTAATAAAAAGCTCTCCATCGGTCCGTAATACTCTAGCTGCTTCAGCCAAAGCTTTATCTAAGTCACCATGCCCAATAGATTCATTAAACATAACTACATCAGCAGTCTGTGCTGGAATACTTGTATCTTCAAAAGATGCGTATAGGCAATCTAACTGTAGGTTTTGCATTAACTTAATAAGTGCAGGGTCATTAACCACGTTAAGTATTTCTAAGGAAGGGTCAAGCTCTTGTAATAAAACCCCACACTCTCCAGTACCTGCACCCATATCTACAATAAAAGAATTACTTTGGGGCGCCATAAACTCATAGTATGCCCGAGCATGTTCTTTTTCTGTAGGTGCAATCCTAGCAGCGTTAAATAACTTATACCCCCTATGCAAAAACTCAGAGAATATAGGCCCAAGTTCTAATACGTCATTGGTCATTTTGGTAAAAATTTATCCGCTTTAATTTGTTTACCTTGCTTTTTATTACCAGTACGAGCAGTACGTACTTTATCCATCATCTTATAGAGGTGCTTGGCTCCTGCATCAGTAGAGCCGTTACCTAAATGACTAACCACATCAGCAGGAACAACAAACTCACCATCAGCCAAACGTGCCGGTTGTTTATGACCAATCGTAGCAGGGATTTCATCTGACATACCATCGCCGGGACCTTTAAGTAAACGACCACCATCTGAATAACTACCCAAATGATAACCATTACCTGCAATACCACCACTTGCCATATTAACTGCAGTAGCTTCGCCTGTTAATGGGTTTGTATTTGGTTCATAACTAGCCATAGCTGCTTGTGCAGAAGTAGGCATTTGGCTTGGGGTAGCATAATGTGGAGTAACTTGTTGGCTCATTGGGTACGCACTTTGGCCCATAAAGTCTGTTTGGTCTGCCCCATTTTGCATTAAACCACCATCTGCAGCAGGTTTAACTGTTAGTCCAGCACCTTGCAATGCAGATATACCCTGCTGAGCTTGTTGAGAACTAATACCATATTGGTTAAGTAACTGTTGGGTAGCAGGGGATAATTGTTGTGTATTTGGTCCAATAGTTGCTGGAGTTACATTAGGAGTCATAGAAGCTGCTGTACTAGTACCACCTGTAGCTAAACGAGCAATACCACCTTCTTTAGCTTGGAAATAGCCTCTATAGTTAGGTGATAAGGTAGAACTCATTGCTCTTGTAGGTTGCACAGCATTATATTGTGGTAACAAGTTATTACCTTTATTGCCAAAAGTACCATACCCAAGTAAACCAGCTAGACCTAAACCAGCCGCAGTAGAACCGGGATTAGCTTGCATCCAATCTAAAGGATGTTTAAAGAAACTTGTATTAGCACTAGGAGTATTTGCAGCGGCAGCATTAGGGGACATAGCTACTTGACTAGGGGTACTTGCAGGATTAACTTGAGGAGCTTGCGTAACTGCAGAATTAACTGCACCGGGAGCAGCACCGGGGGGATTCATTAGATTATTAGCTGCAGTTGCACCACCAAGGGTATTAGCTGCAGTAGAGCCAGCATTAGCAGTCATACCAAGAGCTGTAGGAGATACACCAGAAGATACAGCATCAGCTGCACCAGCATATCCCATAGTTTGAGCAGCAGCGTCCGCTGCGGGAGTAACCACAAAATCACCAACGTTGCCAGCGGCAGCTAAACCACCCCAGCCAGCGCCAGCCATAGCAGCAGCGCCACCACCAAGAGCAGCGCCACCTAAACCCCCTACAAGGGCTCCATTAAGCACATTCTTGCCTTGGACACCGTTATAAATAGCACCTGCACCAGCGCCAGCTAGGGCCCCGTACATCATAGCTGTACCAATTCCTACGTCAACAAATGCCATTTTAGTTTCCTTCCAATGCAAGGGTTTCGACAAACATGTGCTCTAACTTTGCTACATCAGTTTCATCGGTTGCAAAAATATTTTGAAAAACAACAGTTTCCATTATGTAAGCTATTTTACGACCCGGTTTGCCTACAAAAGTAGCAGGGGCAGATAGCTCCACAACGTTACCATCTTCTTTAACTAACTTCATACGACCCTGCAGCATTACGCACAGGTGATCTGTCTTATGGGGTTTACCTACAATGACGGAACCAGCAGGCATAGTGACCTGTTTAACATACATTCCCGGCCCAAAAATGTGCTCCTCTGTGCATTCTACTTGCGGCATAGCCCGTAACTCGGGCAAAATAGCCTCTATCTTTTGATAGGTAGGTTGCAACACTTGGTTCATAGTGTGGCTTTTAACTTAAATTCTGGGCGGTCAGGTTGTTGAATCTTAACCCCTAATTGTTGAGCAGCTTGCATAAATGTAGGGTCAGCATCTTTATCATAGATAGTATGTATACCTGCTTTACGTAGTAAATCAATAAAATGCTGTATATCTTCTTTTAGTTGTTCTTGGGTATCAAGACTAAAAAAGTGAATCTGGGCTACACCTTGACCTAAGTCCTTGATTGCCATAACAGAATTTTTAAACTGTAGTAATTTTAGACCTTCAGCAATCTGTTTTTGGACTGCCGCCATACCTTGCTGGAGTGGAATTCCACGGTTCTGGAAGTAGTTAGTCAGGATTTTTAGCGCACTTTCTTGGGGCTTCTGTATCCCAGCGGATACAGGTGCAGGTGCTTGTTGTGGGTTATTTTCGGCACCACCCATAGCGGATTTCATAAGCATGAGTTCGCCAATACCTTGTCCGCCATTCATCATAAGAGGTCCTTAAATACGTATTTATTGAAGTTTATCATTTAAACTGTCGTTCCACTAGCATTTATCCATTTGGTTCCTGTCCACCAAATAGGTAGTACAAGCGTTGTATCAAAATAAGTTTGTCCAACAACTAGCTCTGTTTTAGGTCTTTGGATAGTAGTGCCGGAAGCAGGCCGTGTAATGCCCTGTGTAAAGTTATCTATTTGGTTAAAATACAAACGCAACGCATTATTTAATTGGTCTTGGTATTGTTGGGTATATTCAACAGGCGCAATCGGTAAGTTAGGCGCTTTAGAAGGTAATAAATGCCCTGTTTTTGGTGCTGTAGGTGTAATTAATGCCATTATCTATCTGCCCAGTGTATACGTTCTAGCTCTTTACGGGCTGCAGCGGCTTCTTCTAAGGTATTGCACATTTTTGAGTAATGTTTTTTTTGCTGCACAGTAATAGTTGCATAGAATTTATTGTTATGAAACAAAACTCCAGTAACTCCTGTTTTGCTTGTTTTTGGTGGCTTGATGTTTCTTGCTTGTACTGTCGGTGATGCCCATCTAACATTGTTAGGTTCATAGTTACCAGCAGGATCAATCCTATCAAGGGTTTCTGATCCAACGGGTTCTCCCATTGCATCCCTAAATTTTGCATAATCTAA